>Ga0187787_10000001_pt1 | contig 24835 bp, 21 predicted proteins | sample 1015_BV01_MP06_2_FD_133007 | JGI IMG/M metagenome (GOLD analysis project Ga0187787, IMG submission 133007) | Tropical peat soil microbial communities from peatlands in Department of Meta, Colombia - 1015_BV01_MP06_20_MG | ecosystem: Environmental > Terrestrial > Soil > Wetlands > Peat | place...
CAACCAGAGCGCCATGGCCTTCCTTTACCACGTCGCGCGAGAGAGTTCCCCAAATCCAGCTTCCGCATTTTAGAATCAAAGACTAGAGCGCCGGATGGCGCCGCCGCTCGCTCAACAGTCGCATGACCGCCGCTGCGGTTTCCTCGATCGAACGGCGAGTCACATCAATGGTAGGCCAATTGTGCTTTGCGCAGAGTCGGCGTGAAAATGACACCTCCTCGGCCACGGCACTCTTGTCGATATATTGGTCGTCGTCGCGATGGGCTTTCAGACCCAGCAAACGGTTCTCGCGGATCTGAACAATGCGCTCCGGACTTGCATAGAGCCCGACCACGAGCGGCCGGGTCAGATTTTCCACCGCCTCGGCGAGCGTCACCCCAGGCACCAGCGGCACATTCCCGGTCTTCACCCCCCGATTTGCAAGATAAATCGAGGTTGGCGTTTTTGAGGTCCGTGAAACGCCGACCAGAACCACATCCGCATCCTCGAGGCCTTCCACGTGCTGTCCGTCATCGTGCAGCATCGTGAAGTTAAGGGCGTCAATTCGCTGGAAATATTCGGCGTTCAGAACGTGTTGGGCGCCAGCACGATGAATGGTCTCGGCGCCAAGATAGGATTGGAAGAGCCGTAGGACCGGGCCGAGAACCGACATACATGGCAGCCCAAGTTCTCGACATTTCTTCTCCAGCAACTGGATGAGGTCTTCTTCGAGCAAGGTGTAGAGGACCAGGCCGGGGGCCTCGCCGATTTCCGCCAGTGCATGGTCAAGCTGCTTCTTCGAGCGCACCATCGGATAAAGGTGCTCGACCGGCGACACGTTGGCGTATTGGGCTGCGGCCGCACGTGCGACTGTGATCAGTGTTTCACCTGTCGCGTCGGATACCAGATGGAGATGGAAGTAGCCGGTGTCTGGCATCAGTGTCTGTATAGTTGCCGTACAGAATGTGGATAGCATGGGAGGAGGCCACGGCTTGTCCCGACAAGCAAGCCATCTCCGGCAATCTGTTCAATTTCCATCCACATCACAGCCTTCGGGATAGTGTCCATGAGCCGTCATGCTGGCGGAGCATTAATGTGAATAGTGAATGGGGAAAAGACAGAGATAGTGCGATAAAACAACGTCTAATCCTGTGGACCGATCGCCAATGGATTACGCTGCTTTCTGTGTCGACCCCACCGATCCAGTGGATAGAATGTTGAGTTACAGGCATGAGTCCAATTAACGCTCCAACAGATACAACAGATTCTTAAGTAGAGTCTTTATGGAAGAAGCCGGATCTGCACGCGCCATGGGGAAAAAACTGCTGCGCGTGCTTGCAGGCAGGCACGAACCGGTACCACCGGTGTGGCTGATGCGTCAGGCTGGACGTTATTTACCGGAGTATCGAGCGCTGCGCGAGAAAGCGGGAGGCTTTCTTGATCTCTGTTTTAATCCGGAACTCGCGGCAGAGGTTACTTTGCAGCCAGTGCGGCGCTTCGGGTTCGACGCAGCAATTTTATTTTCCGATATTCTGGTCGTGCCTCTGGCACTTGGGCGGAAGGTCGAATTCCTGAGTGGTGAGGGACCCAGGCTGGATCCACTCGGTGACGCCGCAGATCTGGCTGGACTGCGCGATGCAATCGATGGGGATGTCGTGGCGCCGGTCTATGAAACGGTGCGCCGGGTCAAGGCAATGCTGGACGAGCGAACGACCTTGATTGGCTTTTGTGGAGCACCCTGGACCGTTGCCACTTACATGGTTGCCGGCCAGGCAACGCCGGACCAAGCTCCTGCACGACTTTTGGCTTATCGGGATCCGGACACCTTTGGACGATTGATTGATCACCTGGTGCAGGCCTCGATCGACTATCTGGTCGGTCAGTTGAAAGCCGGGGCTGAAGTTGTACAGGTTTTCGATACCTGGGCTGGTGTGCTGGGCCCGGATCAGTTCGAGCGGTGGTGCATCGCGCCGACACAGAAAATTGTCGAGGGTGTGCGACGTCAGGTTGGCAATGCAAGAATCATCGGCTTTCCGCGCGGAGCGGACGCAATGGCTTTGCCGTATGTTGAAATGACTGGCGTCAGCGCCATCGGGATCGACTGGGCCTTCGAGCGATCTATTGCTCGCGACACACTACAGTCACGGGTGCCGGTGCAGGGCAACGTTGATCCGCTGGCACTCCTGGCTGGTGGTGCGGCGCTCGACCGCGAGGTTGACGATGTTATGACGCATCTCGCAGACGGACCGCTGATCTTCAATCTCGGCCACGGAATTCTGCCAGAAACACCGATCCTGCACGTCGAACGCATGCTCAAGCGTGTGCGAGGCTAGTGTCGATGTATCTCTGGCTTAAAGCTCTTCACATTGTGGCGGCTGTCGCCTGGATGGCCGGGATGCTCTATCTGCCGCGATTGTTCGTCTATCACGCGGCGGCCAAGACTGACTCCGAGCTGTCTGAAACGTTCAAAACGATGGAGCGGCGGCTACTCAATTTCATCATGGTTCCGGCAATGATGGTGACGTGGGTCGCCGGGATCGTGCTTGTCCTGCAAGGCCGATGGTTTGGCGCCGGCTGGTTTCACGCGAAATTTATCGCGGTGCTTGCCATGACGGTCCTGCACGGACTTTTTGCACATTGGGTAAATGAATTCCGCTTTGACCGAAACCGGCATGCGCATAAATTCTATCGTATTGTCAATGAGATACCGACCGTGTTGCTGATCGTGATCGTGATCCTGGCGACCGTCAAACCGTTTTAATTCGCCCTGCCAAGCGCACAGACAGCGCCTCGCCTCTTGCGCGAAACGCTAGCTCAACTTATCTTGAGCGCATCCCACCGAACGCAGGCGGATGCAGTTGCGTTCCGGCTCCCAGAGTTTGGGCCGGTCGCAGCATCGGGTTCCGGGCCCCTTTCCCAACCTCCTCGTCACCCCAGACCTGCGATCTCTCTCTTAAGTCACACGGCGCAAGTCATTTCATTTTTGAATCTCCGCCGGTGACACTCCCAAGGACGTAAGCCCCCAATGCGGGAAATGAAACTCCAAGACCTCAAGTCTAAGACCCCTGCTGAACTCGTCGCTTTCGCTGAAGAACATCAGGTCGAAAACGCCAGCACCATGCGCAAGCAGGAGCTGATGTTTGCAATCCTCAAACAGCTCGCGACCCAGGAAGTCGACATCATCGGCGAAGGCGTCGTCGAAGTGCTTTCCGATGGCTTCGGATTTTTGCGCTCACCGGAATCGAACTATCTGTCCGGACCCGACGATATCTACGTCTCGCCAAGCCAGATTCGCCGCTTCGGTCTGCGCACCGGCGACACCGTCGAAGGCCACATCCGCTCCCCGAAAGAAGGTGAGCGCTACTTCGCGCTGCTCAAGGTCAACACGATTAACTTCGAAGATCCCGAGAAAGCGCGCCACAAAGTCAACTTCGACAACTTGACGCCGCTTTATCCCGATGAGCGGCTCAAGATGGAATACGAGGATCCGACCAAAAAGGACCTCTCGGCGCGCGTGATCGATATCGTCGCGCCCATAGGCAAAGGCCAGCGCGCCCTGATCGTGTCGCCGCCGCGCACGGGTAAAACCGTGCTGCTGCAAAATATCGCCCATTCGATCACCGCCAATCATCCGGAAACCTATCTCATTGTGCTGCTCATCGACGAGCGGCCGGAGGAAGTCACCGACATGCAACGCTCGGTGAAAGGCGAGGTAATTTCCTCGACCTTCGACGAGCCGGCGTCACGCCACGTGCAGGTCGCGGAAATGGTGATTGAAAAGGCCAAGCGCCTGGTCGAGCATCAGCGTGACGTCGTGATCTTGCTCGACTCGATCACCCGTCTCGGCCGCGCCTACAACACCGTCGTCCCTTCTTCGGGCAAGGTGCTGACCGGCGGCGTTGACGCCAATGCTCTGCAGCGCCCGAAGCGCTTCTTCGGCGCCGCGCGCAACATCGAGGAAGGCGGTTCGTTGACCATCATCGCAACCGCGTTGATCGATACGGGAAGCCGCATGGATGAAGTGATTTTCGAAGAGTTCAAAGGCACCGGCAATTCGGAGCTTATTCTCGACCGCAAGGTTGCCGACAAGCGCACCTTCCCGGCTATCGACATCACGCGGTCCGGCACACGCAAGGAAGAGCTGCTGACAGAGCCGGCGGTGCTCAAAAAGATGTACGTCCTGCGCCGCATCCTCAACCCGATGGGCACCATGGACGCCATCGACTTCCTGCTCGACAAGCTGCGCAACACCAAAAACAACGCAGAATTTTTCGAGAGCATGAATACGTAATTGCACCGGTTGGACGCAACGCTTGCGGCCAGACGTGGGTTTGCGCAACGAATGAGGCCGGGCTTTCGCCCGGCCTTTTTGCTTGTCCAGCTTGTCACCCTGCCTGACGCCGTCAGAGCGTGTTCAGGAAATTGACGAGATCAGTTTTCTCTTTGTGAGTAAGGCCGATGGCAAACCGCTGATCGTAGAAATCGACAACGTCGCGCAAAGTCGCCGCGGATCCATTGTGGAAGTACGGCGCACGTGACGCGAGCCCACGCAGGATCGGCCCCTTGAACCGGCCAATATCCTTACATTTGCCGGTGATCATGGCGCGGCCTGCGTCGGTGACTTTGTAGACCTTGCCGGCGAGCGGGCCATCCTTGAGCTCGCAGGTGATCGTAAATACCGGAAGACCGGAGATATCGAGCACCGGCGGCTTGTTTTGGCCGGCGTCGGGTATGCCGATATCCAGCGGAGCCTTGACCGAATGGTGACCGATATTCGGGGAGTCATGGCAGGTGCCGCAGAATCCCGGAATGCTGGGGGTGTTGAGGTCATCGTTGAGACCGGAGACACCCGTGATGTTGATCTTGGTCTCATTGAAGACCTTCTCTCCGCGCGCGACGGACCGGCGATGTTCACTGACCATATCGCGCTCGCGGTCGTCTCGCCGCCACTCATCAGTGATATCAATCTTTCTGAGGAGTTCTTCACTCGCCATGGGCGTGCCGTGGTCGCCATGCTCGTGACGCTCCCCGGCGTTGAGCCAGGGCAGATACAGGTCAAAGATCTGCGAGGTAAACTGGACGCCTTCCTGAGGATTGTGTCCAAGCGGATCGTTTATCCCAATGAAGAACGGTTGCGTTGAGAGCGCAGACGGGCCGCCTTTGGCATTATCGTCGGTGAGGAATTTCGCCTTCTTGTCGAAGATCTGGGCCGTGAAGATGCCTTTCTGAAAGGCGACGATCTCAGCCAGCTGAGCGTCCGTCGGCGAAGCGGCAGCCTGCGCATGACCGAGTGTGGCGTCGCGCGCCTGATTTGTAAGATCGGCATCCAGTCCGTTTGGAGTAGACTCGCGGCCGTCCCACATGACGGTGCTCAGGAATCCCACGTTCGTGGATGGCAAAGGGCGTCGATAGGTTGAAACAATACCGACCGCGAGGCCGGTGCCCGGATTGGTATTGCATCCATACGGATCGTCGCCCGGCATCACCTCGACCTTGAATTCCGCGAGGGCCGGAACTGCCAGCCCGATGCGGATCAGGCCCTTGTCGATCAATAATTTATAAGCGCGCCGCTTTGCGCGAAGCGTCGACACATCGTCGCTGGGACAAGTTGCGCCGTCGACGAGGCGGAAGATCGGGTCTTTACCCCGACTTCTCTCGAACCGTTCAGCGACGTCACCCGGCGTGATTGTCCAACCACTCTGCGGCTGATGGCAGGTGAAGCAGGTTCTGCCATTCGTTCCCATATCCTTGAAGAACGCGTTGTTCGACGTGATCGTGGCGCCGTTGGGCTGGAATGATGCGAGCGCACCCTTTGGATCGAGATCCACCCTGAAACGATCGATGATTGGCGGTGTCGGTTGCGGGCCGTGGTCGGCGTCCCTGTACCGACGCATTTTTTGCATGTGGTCGATCATGGCCGGTGCAAAATCCGGCATGCGCTTCGCTTCGGTGGACTTTTGCGCCAGCGCAATTTGCGATGTGCCTCCGGCGATGCAGGCAAAAACAACGCCGAGCGCAATGTTCTTCGAAGTATTGATGATGTCAGATGTGATGAGAGCCTTAAAGTACAAGTTCATGATGTTGTCCCTCCAGACAAAGCCGCACGAAAGCTCCGGCAGTCGAATAATGAGAAGGGTGAACACGCAGCGCGTCGCCCGATCGAACGGGACCGGCAATCAATTTTGAATGATTGTTAATCGACCGTTCGATCGAACGATCGGCTCATCCGCCCTTCAGGGGATGGATCAAGAAGTGCGCATTGCTGCGACTGTTGCAGCAATCTGGTCGGGCTCTGTTACCGGCAACGAGCACCGTTCTCCGACACAAACGAAAGCCGCACTGCTTGATACGACCTTCAATTTTTCGTGCGCAGGGTGCGAAGGCGGCAAGTCATTGCTGCTCACGGCGCGCAGAATGATGCGCTCGAGATAAACAAGTTTCAGTGCTGATTGCGCAAAGCGCTCTGCCTGGGCGCCTGTCGCAACAATTTCGGCGGCGCGCAGGCGCAGGTCGAGCGCGTTGAGCAGTGCGACGTGGCTGAACAAGTTTCGCTCAGCCGCGGACAGGATATTCTCGATCAACCGATCGGCTTTTTGGCGCCAGCTGTCTTGCCCTGTCAGGACAGCAAGCCGCACGAGATTTTGCGCGGCGACAGCATTGGGATTGGGCGTTGCGTCATCACTGGTCGAATGCGGCCGCAGTAGCAGGTCGGAACTATCGTCGGCGGAAAGATAATAGCCGCCGGTGTCACGGTCGGCGTAGTGCGCGTCGAAAGCATTTTGCCAGGACACAGCGCGCTCGAGACAAGTCCGCTCGCCGGTTGCTTCATGGAGCGCCAACGCGGCACGGATCATGGCGGCGAAATCAGACGCAAGGCCTGGAAACAGCAGCTTTCCGTCGCGCCAGGAATGACCAAGCCGGCTTTTTTGCCCATCTGCCTTGGTCATCGCTTGCGCAATGAATTCGAAGGCGCGGCGCGCCCTCTCGATCCATGATGGCTCTTCAAGAATGATACCGGCATTGACGAGCGCCGCAATCATCAGGCCATTCCAGTCGGCGAGCACTTTGTCATCGAGGCCCGGACGCACGCGTCCGGCCCGTGCGTCCAGCAGAATGGTGCGCAGGCTTGCCAGCCGCGCCTCATCCGCCTCGCTGCGCGGTACATTCCTGAGACGGTTGAGAATATTGTGGCCTTCGAAATTTCCCTCGTCGGTCACGTCATAATGGCGGGCGAAAAATTCGCCCGCTTCCGGGCCGATCAGTTCGATGATGTCGTTCTTGGACCAGACGTAGAACTTGCCCTCCTCGCCTTCCGAGTCGGCGTCGAGCGAAGCGGCAAAACCCCCCTCCCTCGTGGTCATCTCGCGCTTGAGCCATTCCACCGTTTCGCGCGCGCGCATTGCGAACACCGCCTTGCCGCTCCGCTGATACGCCAAGGCCAGCAACTCCAGGAGTTGTGCATTGTCGTACAGCATCTTTTCGAAATGCGGCACCAACCAGCGTTCGTCCACGGAATAGCGCGAAAAGCCGCCGCCGAGATGGTCATAAATTCCGCCTTCGCACATTCTGTCGAGCGAATGTTCGACGGTCTCGAAAAAGCGCGCGTCGTCCGTGCGAAGTCCTGCGCGCCACAGCATTTCCAGAATCGCAGGCTGCGGAAATTTTGGCGCGCCACGCAGACCGCCGTTGAGTGGGTCAAACATATTGCCGACCTGCATGGCGGCAGCGTCGAGCTCCTTCAGCCCGATCGTCACCTTGCCGACGGGCCGGGCTTTGTCCGCAAGGCGCGCCAGCAGCGCCACTCTGTTCTGCTCTATGCGATCGGGCTCCTCACGGAAGAGGCGCGCCACTTCACGTAATACGTCGACAAATGCCGGCCGTCCGAACCGCGAATCTTTCGGGAAATACGTGCCCCCCCAGACCGGCTCGGCTTGTGGGGTCAGAAACATCGTGAGCGGCCAGCCGCCTTGTTCCCCCATGAGATGCAATGCATTCATGTAGATCTGATCGATGTCGGGCCGTTCCTCGCGATCGACTTTGATGTTGACGAAAAGCTCGTTCATCACTTGCGCAGTCGCTGCATCCTCGAAGGATTCGTGCGCCATGACATGGCACCAGTGACAGGCGGCATAGCCGACCGAGAGCAGGATCGGCTTTTTGGTGCGCCTGGCTTCAGCCAGTGCATCGGGGCCCCAGATCCACCAGTCGACGGGATTGTGTTTGTGCTGGAGCAAATAGGGAGAAGTCGCCTGCGCCAGGCGATTTTCGTGTGCGCTGTTGGAACCGGACATCGGCGCAGGCTAGCGCGGAATTGCGCGTCGGACCAACAGACTACGGCAGCGCCTACCCGGCTTTGCTTGCGCGGCGCGGTCGCTCGGCAAAGCCAGACGCTGTCGCGGGCGCTTATTTCTGCCGTTTCCAGCTCACCACCGAACTCGAGCCGGCGCCGGCGGAGGCCGACGGCACAAAGAACGACATTTCGTCGCCGGAAATCTTGAACGGCCGCTTCGACGTGCTCCCGTCCCAGTTGGGGAAGGTCGCGTGCTCGACGTTAAACACGATCTTGTCGTCTTCCACGCTGTAGGTGCCGAAGTGCGAGATGCTGCCGGCTACCGTCGCTTTGGCTTCCTCGGCGGTGGCATGCTCGCGGCCCTTGCCGGCATATTTCGGCAGGCCGTCGCGCATGATCGACAGCACGTAGTGGCCGTTATTTTCGAAATACAGGATGCCGTGCGGGTTTGGGCCAAATTGGTCGGTCTTCTTGTCGCCCGTGGTCACGACGTTCGATACCAGTTGCCAGGTGCCGACAAGATCTTTTGCGCCTTCCGCGAAAGCAGGTGCCGAGCCGAATAGACAGGCCGCTGTCATGGACGTGAGCACAAGCCGGTGCATGCTAACCATCGTCATCTCCCTCGAATTGTTCTTTTGATTGCAGCGAAGACAACCGAGGAAAGCCTAGCACCCCGTTCGTGGATGCGAAGGGTTATGGTCGCATGGCGTGGGACTGGTCTGCATCACCGTTACTTAGCGGGCGACGCTCGACGTGCCAGTCTGACAATTGGCCTGCGCGGGGCTTGACCCCTGCCCGGTCTCGGCGCTTCCGTGCGCGCGATGTCCAGTTCAACGCGCGAAACCATTTTTGCTCTGTCGTCCGGCCGGCCGCCGGCGGCGATCGCTGTTGTGCGTGTGAGTGGCGCGCGTGCAGGCGCCGCACTCAAGGCACTCACCGGCAAGGTCCCCGATCCCCGAAAGGCGGCCCTGGCGCAGATTCACGGGCCGGACGGTGACATCCTGGATCAAGCACTGGTGCTGTGGTTTCCAGCGCCGCATAGCGAGACCGGCGAAGATGTCGCCGAGCTTCAGTTGCATGGCGGGCGCGCGGTGATCGCCGGCGTGCTGTCGGCACTCTCGCGCATAGAGGGCTTGCGTCCGGCTGAGCCGGGTGAGTTTACCCGCCGGGCTTTTGAAAACGGAAAGCTGGATCTGACCGCCGTCGAAGGCCTGGCCGATCTCGTGATGGCAGAAACCGAAGGTCAACGTAGACAGGCCTTCCGACAGATGACTGGGGCACTTGGTCATCGTGCCGAAAGCTGGCGGTCGCAGTTGATTCAGGCGCTGGCGCTGGTCGAAGCGCGCATTGATTTTTCCGATGAGGCCGACGTTCCGCAAGACCTCGTGACGCCGGCGTTGCGGATTGCGCGCGCACTCGAAGGTGAAATCAGCTCGGCATTGGCGGATGAGCGCCGCGGTGAGCGCTTACGCGACGGTCTGGTTGTTGCCATCGCGGGCCCACCGAACGCCGGAAAATCCACGCTGCTCAACCGAATTGCCAAGCGCGAGGCAGCAATTGTTTCGCCTTATGCCGGTACGACGCGCGACGTTATCGAAGTGCATTTGGATCTTGCTGGATTGCCGGTGACGCTGCTCGACACCGCCGGCATCCGCGAAACCGACGATCCGGTCGAACGCGAAGGTGTCACGCGGGCGCGGATGCGGGCAGCGAGTGCTGATTTGGTGCTTTGGGTGATGGAGGCCGACGGATCCGCCAACACAGATTGGGCTGGAGGCGGCCACCCTACTCCAACAACCTGGATTATTCATAATAAAATTGATATTTTTCAAAGAGATAGAGTAAGAAATGAATCATTTGTACAAAATAATGATAAAAATGAACGGGAAATACATCCTACCAAGCCATTAAGAAATATGGATAATAAAAGGTTAACAGAAAAGAGTGAACTTAAATTCAATAGTAATGAACCTGTATTCGATATTTCCGCCGTGACTGGTGAGGGTGTTGACACACTTATGGCGCGGCTCACGCGGCATGCCGGGGACTACCTAGCCGGCGGTGAATCGGCGCTTGTGACGCGGGAAAGGCATCGCCGTACGCTGGAGGACGCCCAAAAGGCTCTGCGGCGGGCGCTGGCTCCCGATATTGCTGTCCGCGAGGACATACTGGCGGAAGAGCTGCGGATTGCAGGGCGCGCACTTGGACGACTTACAGGCCGTGTGGATGTGGAAGACGTTCTGGACCTAATTTTCCGGGACTTCTGCATCGGAAAATAAAGGAAGGCCCGCCCAGTGATACGTCGAAAAGTGCCGACGCGAGGCCCATCCAATGTTTCACGTGAAACATTTTAAGAAAAAGCCATTGTTTTTGACCCCTCCCCCCGCCTCCGCTAAAAGGCAGCATCCGAGGGTTTTTGATGTCCGTTCGATTTGACGTCGTAGTCGTGGGCGGCGGCCATGCCGGCTGTGAAGCTGCGGCTGCGGCTGCCCGCATGGGCGCTCAAACAGCCCTCCTCACGCATCAATTCCTCACCATAGGCGCGATGTCCTGCAATCCCGCCATTGGCGGGCTCGGAAAAGGCCATTTGGTGCGTGAAATTGATGCCTTGGACGGTCTTATGGGCCGCGTTGCCGACCAAGGCGGAATTCAATTTCGTGTCCTCAATCGCCGCAAAGGCCCGGCCGTGCGCGGGCCTCGCGCCCAGGCTGACCGCAAGCTTTACGCGGCTGCGATGCAGGCCGAAATCCGCGAAACGCCTAATCTCGAAGTAATCGAAGCCGAGGCTGACGATCTTCTTATCCAGGATGGCCGCGTCCGTGGCGTCAAACTTGCTGATGGCCGCGAAATATCAGCAGGCGCCGTCGTTCTGACCACCGGCACATTCCTGCGGGGTCTCATTCACATCGGCGAAAGACAAATTCCCGCCGGCCGTATTGGCGAAGCCCCCGCGCTTGGACTTTCGCGCACGCTCGAACATTTTGGCTTTGCGCTCGGCCGCCTGAAGACCGGAACGCCGCCGCGACTTGATGGGCGTACGATTGATTGGTCCGCGCTGGAAATGCAGCCTGGCGACGATCCACCCGAGCCATTCTCAATTCTGACAACGCGAATCCAAAATCCGCAAATCCAGTGCGGCATCACGCGCACTGTTGAAGCCACACATAAGATCATACGCGACAATGTGCACCGATCACCGATGTATTCCGGCCAGATTGCGAGTCGCGGTCCGCGATATTGCCCGTCAATCGAAGACAAGATCGTGAAATTCGGCGAACGCAACGGCCATCAAATTTTTCTCGAGCCGGAAGGCCTCGAGGATCATACCGTATATCCAAATGGAATTTCCACATCGCTTCCGGAAGATGTTCAGCACAGTCTCGTCGCAACAATTCCGGGATTGCAGCGTGCGCAATTTTTCCGCCCGGGCTACGCGATTGAATATGATTACGTGGATCCGCGCGAACTGACTGCGGGGCTGCAAACGAAACGATTGCGCGGATTGTTTTTGGCCGGGCAGATCAACGGCACGACCGGCTACGAAGAGGCTGCGGCACAGGGACTTCTTGCAGGTCTCAATGCCGTATCATTTGCGGGCAAGGGCGATGAAATCATCATCGATCGCGCGCAGGCCTATCTCGGTGTGATGATCGACGATCTGGTCACGCGCGGTGTCAGCGAACCGTACCGCATGTTTACATCGCGCGCCGAATATCGTCTGCAGTTGCGCGCCGATAATGCCGATCAACGTTTGACCGAAAAAGGAATAACGATCGGATGTGTCGGCGCCCTGCGCACGCGATTGCATCAAGAAAAACTTTCCGCACTGAATGATGCGCGCGACTTTGCTAAATCGGTTTCGCTTACGCCGAGAGAAGCCGAGCGTTACGGACTGTCTCTGAATAAAGATGGACAGCGTCGCACGGCATTCGAGTTGCTGTCGTATCCTAACGTGACCATTTCCGATCTTGTGAAGATCTGGCCACGCTTTGGCGAAATTGCACCGAAGATCGCGGAGCAAATTGAAATCGACGCCAAGTACGATGTCTATCTTTCGAGGCAGGCTGCCGACATTGCAGCTTATCGCCGCGACGAAAGCTTCGCATTGCCGGACGATTTCGATTACGCGGCGCTGCCGGGCTTGTCGAATGAGATGAAACAAAAACTCCATGTGCATCGTCCGCGCACGATCGGACATGCAAGCCGTATCGATGGCGTCACACCAGCGGCATTGACGTTGCTGGTTGCACATGTTCGGCGCGGCAAGAAAAATTCCGCGAAATCAGCGTGAACAGCAGCGGGCAGGGCGCGCTCGATTTAAAAGAAGACAAGGCACGCGCCCTCGCGCTCACCCCTGTTTCACGTGAAACAGAAAAACGGCTCGACACTTATGTCGACGTGCTGTTGCGGTGGCAGAGCAAGCTCAACCTTGTCGCGCCGTCGTCGCTCCGCGAACTGTGGACACGGCACATCGCCGATTCGCTCCAGCTGCTGTCCTTGGCGCCAGGAGCGCTAACCTGGGTGGACTTTGGGTCAGGTGGCGGGTTTCCGGGGGTGCCGATTGCCTGCGCGCTTGCGGACACGCCCGGCGCAAAGGTCCATCTTGTTGAAAGTATTGGAAAAAAAGCAGCGTTCCTCAGGGAAGCGGCGAGGGCGACCGGGGCACCGGCAATTGTTCATCAGGAACGGGCGGAGAAATTTGGGGAAACCTGTGCAGAACCGGTGCACGTTGTGACCGCGCGCGCCTTGGCCCCGCTGAAAATCCTGTGCGATCAGGCGTTTCCTTTGATCAGCCGAGGTGCGCTCGCATTGTTCCCAAAGGGACAAGATGTAGACGCTGAATTGACCGATGCCGCTAAATATTGGAGACTTGAAGTTACAAAAATGCCGAGCAAGACCAGCGCTAGCGGCTCAATCGTGGTGATTCGCAGCCTCACACCGCTCTCAGGCGTCTAGGTAGCCCCAGAGTGCTGCTCCAAGGCTTCTCTAGCACAAGCCGGCTAACCCGATGGAACACCGATCATGACCGATGCCCCGACCCCAGAATCATCATCCGGTGACCCCCAGGTCGTTCCTTTCGGCAAGCCGGCGGCCAGACCGGACACCGTCCGCCCGCGGGTATTGGGGATCGCAAATCAAAAGGGTGGGGTCGGCAAGACCACGACGGCAATCAATCTTGGGACCGCATTGGCTGCGATCGGCGAGCATGTGCTGATTGTCGATCTTGATCCGCAGGGCAATGCTTCGACTGGCCTCGGGATTGAACGCAAGTCGCGCCGCACGTCGACTTATGACGTGCTGACTGGCGCAGCGCCGATGCGCGATGCCGTTCTGCAAACCGCCGTGCCGCAACTTTTCATCGCGCCTTCGACGCTGGATCTTTCCGGCCTCGAGCTTGAAATTGGTCAGCACCGCGACCGTGCGTTCCGCTTGCGCAATGCGCTGCGTGCACTCAACAGCGGCCCGCGCAGCTACGACTTCACCTATGTGCTCGTCGACTGCCCGCCGTCGCTTAATCTGCTTACGGTCAACGCTATGGCTGCGGCCGATTCCATTCTCGTTCCGTTGCAATGCGAATTCTTCGCGCTTGAAGGCCTGTCACAACTTTTGAAAACGGTCGAGCAAGTCAAGACTACGCTCAATCCCACTTTGTCGATCCATGGCATCGTGCTCACCATGTACGACTCACGCAACAATCTCTCCAACCAGGTTGTCGCCGACGTACGGCAGTTCATGGGCAATAAAGTATACGAGACCATCATTCCACGTAATGTTCGTATCTCCGAAGCGCCGTCCTATGGAAAGCCGGTGCTGGTCTATGACCTTAAATGCGTGGGTAGCGAAGCCTACCTGAGACTCGCCACTGAAATTATCCAGCGCGAAAAAGCACTGAAAGCTGGATAGTGGCATTCGCAGACGCCGTGACATAGGCAAACGATACGGGAACGCATAGCGTGGCAAGGAATTCAGGAGCAGCGGCAATGGCGGATCATTCGCGATTGGGACGCGGCCTGGCTGCGCTGATCGGCGACGTCGGCGATGAAACATCCGTTGCCGATAGCGGACGCAAACCTCGCCGCGCGCCTGTCGAAAGTCTGCGACCCAATCCGCGTAACCCACGTCGTCTGTTCACCGACACCGAGCTCGATGAGCTTTCCGATTCGATCCGCGAGCGGGGTATAATTCAGCCAATCGTTGTGCGCGCCTTACCCGGCGATAAGTTCGAGATTATTGCCGGAGAGAGGCGATGGCGTGCGGCACAACGTGCGGGCTTGCATGACGTGCCGATTGCAGTGGTGGAGGCAAACGATGCGCAGGCGCTTGAGTTTGCCATCATCGAAAACGTCCAGCGCGCCGATCTTAATCCGATCGAGGAGGCGAGTGGCTATCTTGCCTTGATGGACGATTTCAACCGAACGCAGGATGAAGTTGCCCAGATCGTCGGAAAGAGCCGGCCGCATGTCGCGAATACTGTTCGGTTGTTGAAACTGTCCGAACCAGTCAAGCAGTTGGTGCGCTCTGGTAAGATTTCCGCCGGTCACGCGCGTCTGCTGCTCGGTCAGCCAAATGCCGAACAGATTGCGCATGAGATCATCGACAAGGGCTTGAGTGTTCGCCAACTTGAAATTGAAATGCGTAAAAACGGCGCCGCGCAGGCGCGCGATGTTCGGCGCGAGGCAAAAGGCCATACGGGCAGCGCAAAAGATGCGGATACGCGTGCACTCGAAAAACGTTTGTCGGACGCACTTGGACTTGAGGTTGGGGTCGATCATCGCGGGGAGGGCGGCACGCTTCGCATCAAATATCGTAACCTCGAGCAGCTTGATGCCGTGCTGAAAAAGCTCGAGGGCTGATCCGCCCTAATCTGTCGTACTGGCAAGGCTAATCAGCTGCACGTCTCCGACCGGCCCGGGTGTCCAATCTTCACCTGGCAAAAGCGTGACCCGGACATCCTCGATCAGGCCACGGGACAGGAACGGATCGAAATAGCGCATGCTCCGCTCATTCAAATCGAGCACCCGCCCAGGCTTAAGCCGGCCGACATCATTGATCCGGACGATGACCTGTTTTTCGCCGCTTTCGACAAGCGCGAACTTGGGCTGATAGAGCTTGCCGTAGCGAACGCCGCCAAATTGCTCACGTAAATCGGTTTGGACTGCGGCTGTCCACGCATCGGGATCATAAAGCTCGCCAGAGGCAGTCAGGGTGCCGCCTTCCTCAATTCCGTCACGGTAAGGGTTGTATGTCGAGACGGTCCCCATAATCATCGCATTATTGAGCGCGGCTTCGCTTTGTATGCGCGGCAATCCCATAAAGGCGGCGAGCTTCAGCACCGACCGATAGGCGGGAGCGAATTTCGGCAGCATTTTGTTGCGTGCAAATAAAAAAAGATCCTGGCTGTCCGTGCCAGTGCCAGTCGATGCATTCCGTATCACGTCGAAATTGACATTGCGGACCTGGGGACCGACGGAGAGTGATGCGGGCCAGTTCTCTGTTACAGGCAGATCGAGGCGCGCCAACGCCACCAACATAGTTGTGTCACACATCTCAGGGGCCCCCACGGGGCTGCTGACTTGAACGTCCGGCGCTATTTCGAAGGCGACCTCTCTTCCAACATGCGTTGCCGCGAGCGACAAGACGACGGTGTCAGTATCCGACCCGGTTCGAATCGCCGCCGCCAACGGAGCTGCATAGCGGCTCTCAATTCCGTCCCAGACCATGCCGGCCAGAAAGATAATCGCGAACATTAACGTGATCGCTGCCCGGCCGCGCTGTGCGGAGGGGCTAGCGGATTTTTTCTTACGCTTGGAAGACGACGCTGGCGGGGACATCAACACCGTCGGGACTGGACTTACTTTCGGGAAGTAAAGCCGTACCAAATGCTGATAAAACGCGCGTAAAATACGGGTCGAAAACATTCATAGAATTTGATGTAAATGCCTGGCTGTTCTCCCGCCGCTTCAAAAATACGTCTGCGCCAATATGCTGTCTGTTGCCTGAAAAGATGAAGGACCGCCATTCGGCGGTCTCTCTGGGACGGAATTAGCTGCGATTGTCGCGCGAAGCTTAGTGATGCTCCTTGCGCATGGTCTTGTGGACGACCGTTCCCTGCGGGGTCATGACCTCCATCCTAATTTTGAGTGGTTCGCTGAAGCCGGGATCACCGCGACCCTGCAATGGGTACGACGAATGAAATCATAACTATCCGTCGTGAATGCAATCGCGCTGACGGAGCCGTGCGCACAAACTTACTCATCGTATTCGCCACTGCCTCAAGGTGCGATAATCTTGGCCAACACGATCGGCGGCGAAATCCGGGGCCTCCAGCGGCCGGAAATCCCATATTTGTTGCTACAAGCATCACGAGATACCGGGCTTTTTATCTTTGCGGCCCGGGGCGTCCCGAAATACAATTTGCCTGTCTTTTAATGAGTTATTTCGAATGCGCGCGCGCCGAGATGCCGCTTTACGCCTCCTCAAGGCCATGCTGGCGGCGTCAATCTTTTTTCCTGCGGCTTTTTTTGTTTATGCCAGCTGGCTTAATTATGAGACCGCCTTCTCCCGCGCCGACGAGCAGCTTGCGTCGTCATTGAACATCCTCTCCGAACAGGCATCCAAGATCTTTCAGTCGGTGGACCTGACATTTGCTGGTGTTGAAGCCATCATCGGGGGTCTCACCGACGAGCAGATCAAGTCCTCCGCGGAGACGATTCATTTCCAGTTCAGCAAGCTTGAAAAGGCGCTCAATGCCGTTGCCGGAATTTTGGTTGCCGACAAAGACGGCCATCCACTTGTTTCCTCGGCGGTCTTCCCGATCCCAACCGGCGCTGGCGTAGCCGACCGTGACTACTTCCTGGCACAGATAAAAGGCGACGCGGGCACATACGTCGGGGAGATATCTCAGCCGCGCGTGCGCAAGGTGCCCTTCTTCGGTGTCAGCCGCCGGCGTGTTGCTGGCAATGGGGAATTCAAAGGCGTCGTTATGGTCGCAGTGGTGCCGCAGGTATTTTCGGATTTTTATGACAAACTTGGCGGCGATTCCTCGGCAAGCTTCTCGCTTGCTCGAAGCGATGGCGCAATTCTGGCGCGTCATCCTGAAGCATCCGGCGGCGTCACCCATTTCGAGCGCAACAGCGGATTTATGCTGAACGTTACCAATAGTCCCGAGGGCGGTATTGTTACGAGCAATAATTCGGTCGACGGCGTTCAGCGGCGCATCGCCTATCGCAAACTCGGATATGCCAACTTGTACGTTTCCGACGGACTGGAGACGCGGGTAATACTGACAAGCTGGATGCGTTTGATGGCCGGCCATTTAATTTTCGGCGTTCCGGCCACGACCTTTCTCTTTATTCTCGTCCTGCTGACCAAGCGGCGGACGGAGGCTTTCTATGCAGAGGCCGAGCGTCGTGAAATGGCGGAGCAGGCGCTCCGGCAATCACAAAAGATGGAAGCCGTCGGCCAGTTAACCGGCGGCGTCGCACACGATTTCAACAACCTCTTGACGATCATCATAGGTAATCTCGGAATCGCAAAAAGGGGAGTTGTCGAGGCGCGCGCAGAGCGGGCGCTCAACAATGCGCTCGTGGGTGCCGAGCGGGCCGCGCAATTGACCCAGCGCCTACTCGCGTTTTCGCGACGGCAACCGCTCAATCCGCGGGTGCTTGACGCGAACAAGCTTATTCTGTCGATCTCGGATCTTCTTGCCCGCACGCTTGGCGAAGATATTGAACTCGAAACCATAGGCGGGGCTGGTCTTTGGACCGTCGAGGTCGACGCTTCAGAACTGGAGTCGACCTTGCTCAATCTCGCACTGAATGCGCGGGATGCAATGCCGGAAGGCGGCAAATTAACAATCGAAACGAGCAATGCCTATCTCGATGAGGAATATTGCCGCCAGCACGACGGTGTTGCTCCGGGACAATATGTTCTGATCGCCGTCACCGACAGCGGGGCAGGGATGTCCGCCGAAACGATTGACCGTGCGTTTGAACCATTTTTCACGACGAAGGAGGCCGGCAAGGGCACCGGGCTGGGTCTGAGTCAGGTGTACGGCTTCATGAAACAGTCGGCAGGTCACGTGAGAATCTATAGTGAGCCCGGTGAAGGCACTACCATCAAGCTCTACCTACCGCGGCGCGAGGGTGATGAGGCAGTCATTTCTGCCGATGAAAACGAAGGTTCCGACCGCGGACGCGGTGAAACAATCCTGGTCGTGGAAGACGATGACGGTGTTCGCCAATATGCGGCCGAGATCCTGAGAGACCTCAACTACCAGGTTATCGAAGCCAAAGATTCGGCGACCGCACTTCGTCTGCTCGATGCCGACAAGAAATTCGATTTGTTGCTGACGGACGTTGTCTTGCCCGGCAAGAACGGTCGCGAACTGGCAGACGTAGTCGAGAAACGTCGCCCTGACGCAAAAATTATTTTTATGACCGGTTACTCAAGAAACGCGATCGTCCATCATGGACGGCTGGATGCTGGTACCGAGCTCATACCGAAGCCGCTGATCGAGCGCGTCATGGCGCGGAAAATCCGTCAGGTTCTCGACAGCCGCTCGAGTGGCGGATAGCCGGGCGCCCTGAATTGCCTTTCGATGTTCAGTGCCGCGACGGATCCGCTTTTTGCCTGAACAAGGCATCCAGCGTGAAGGCATTCGGACAAAATTCGTGGTAGTTTTCCGCTGCAGTACCTGCGTCCAACTCGTGTTGACAACGTTCCTTCTGTCCGCAAACGACGCAAAGTCTTTGCAGATCACGCATGACAGCGGGGTTTGCATTGGCGAGTTGCGCCGGGTCGACGTGCAGCCTTAGCAACATCTTCTCCAGCAACTTAGCCGAGTCGGGGCCTTTTGCCGCCAGCGCACGCAACTCGCCCGCCGGTATGCCGATGTCAGCTGCAATCCGCGTAACATCCTCGGGACTGCATTCACCGAGTTCGTTACCTGAAGCGTGCATGGAGCGATATTTGTTAACCCAGCCTGCAATGGCATTCACCACGAAATCGAGCGTGGGTATATTCGCCCGTTGGACATCGCTTTTGTCGGGCATCGCGCCCTCCATAAAAATTAGATCTTAGAACTCGCACAGGCCGGGCCCAGCCGCGTTGCGCTAGATCAAAGGCCTGTTTCCCCGCAATTTAGCGGGGCCGGCCGGCAAACCTGAACGGAACCGGACGTATAAACCCCGGCGTTCCGACCTCGGGGTCCCCCCGAGGAGGCGAGGATGCGGTTTGTTCTTCTAATTATTCTTTTGTTGCTCGTGCTGGGTGCATTGCCCGCATGGCCATATAGCGCCGAATGGGGCTATTACCCCTCAGGCGGGCTCGGCCTGATACTGGTCATCCTGCTGATTTTGCTTCTGCTGGGCCAGATATAGCCGCCGCAGAAATCTGTCAGGCGAACCTTCCAACTATTCAGTTTCCGACGTCGACGGCAGTTCCATCTTATTGCGCAGTCTGTCGGTGTCTTTGATGGTGTCGACCACCGTGTGATAGGCGCGTGAGATCTTGCCGCCCAGAGTTTTCGGACGCCGCTTGCGAAGCTTTCGTTTTTTGACGGAAGCGCGGGATTTCTTTCTGGTCACGGATCTGGATTTTTTCTTTCGTTTGGCAGCGGCCGACTTGCGTGTTTTTCGAGCCATCGATGGTCCCCATGGTTACAACATTTCAAATACAAGCATAGAGCGTATGCGCCCCGATCGAAAGGCATATGACGTCGGCCCGCTCGTGAATTTCATTTTCTGTGCTGGATCGTCGCCCTTCTCAACTGCTAAGCATCTCCGCCGGCGCCAGCAATTGGGGGAGGACCAGAAGTGGCCGCATCACTACAAGGCGAACTGCAGCCGACAATTTACAGGTTCAAACTTGGCGGCTTCGAAGTAACCACCGTGCTGGACGCCAAGGCGACCCGCGACGGTTTGCATCCGAATTATGGCGCCAATGCCTCCGTGGAAGAAGTACATGCGCTCGCCCGCGCCAACAATATCGACACCCAACGCTTTGAGCATCCGAATATCCCGACACTGGTGAATACGGGCAAACAACTCGTGTTGTTCGACACCGGCAACGGTGCCCTTCCGCGCGAATACGAGCAGCTCAGCAAGCGGCTGCCGCCAGGAAATACCGCTGCTCGACTGGCGCAAGCAGGATATCGCCCGGAGGACATCGACATCATCGTCGCAACCCACGGCCATCCGGATCATATTGGCGGGCTGACGGAAGGCGGCAAGCCGGTTTTTCCAAACGCGCGCTATGTATTTGGCGCGGCCGAATTCGATTTCTGGAAGCGCGGCGAGAATGTGCGCGAGGCACGCAAGTTCAATCGCGAACTTTTCGTCAAGATCTGCTTGCCCTTGGCTGATCGCTCGACGTTCATAAAACCCGGTGACGAAGTCGCTCCCGGCATTACGGCGGTCGACGCCGCCGGGCATTCACCCGGCCTGATGGCATTTCATATCGAAAGCGGCGGCAAGCGTTTCATGATTACCGCCGATACCTTCACCCAATATGTGATGGCTGTACAGCGGCCGGAGTGGCACTTCGAGATGGACGATGACAAGGATCGGGCAGTCGCCACCCGCAAATGCATGATCGACATGCTTGTAACCGACAAGCTATTCGTCGCGAGCTTTCACATGCCATTCCCTGGCATCGGTTATATAGAAAAAGGACCGAGCGGCTATCGTTGGGTGCCGCACAGCTATCAGCTAAATTTATAGCGGCGCGTTTCGCGTTATATTATCCGCCGCCCCAGCGAAATGTGGGGACAGGCGCCGGCTTCGCCTTGGGCTTATTTTCATCACACCGGCCGATGCGATCTTCCAAGGCCTGCGCCGTTCGGTTGTCGATCACGACGTAGTGACAAAGCGCGCCATCGCGCAGGGCCCGGGCGATTCGCGTGGTCCGCCCGTCGGCGCGCAGGTCGCCGTCTTGATCGCGAAGTGTTCCGATCATCATCACTGCGCCCAGAAATAAACTTGCGCCAATCACGACAACGAAGAACGACGACACGATTACCACCCGCCAGAAGCTGGTGCGTGTATCGCGTGACCGCTGCAAATCCCGGCGGGTTCCTGCGGCCTGCATTTTTACGGTAATGCCCGCCATATCGGGGCTCGCGTTCATTTCCGCATGATTAACGGAAAAGCATTGATCAGTTCTAAAGGCCTTGGTTCGGATTAGGATTGTTCAGGTAATTCGAATTAAGCAGCAGGCGCGAAGTGGCTGAATCAGGCCTTTTTCCGCGCGGCCACCGCCAGCGACAGCAACGTGCGCTGCGCTATCGCTTCCGCAATCGGTGCATTACGGCGCATTTCAAGCGAAGCCTCAGCCAATTGCTCCATGGCACGCAGCAGTCGCAGTGGCGACCATGCGCGCAGCGCTTCGCTCACCTGGCGTTCGCGGCTGAAATGCACGGGAGGCGCCGCGCGTTTCATCGCGAACTCAATTGAATCTCCGCCTTCGATTGCCAGCTCCATCTTATGCAGATTGGCGACCTGACGGATGGCTGCGGAGATAATCGCCGCAGGCGATGAACCACTGGCACGTGCCTTGCTGAATTCACTATCGGCATCGGCGGTACGCCCGGCAAAGGCAGCATCGATCACGCCGTCGAGCGCCATCTCGGAAGCATCCGCAACGACCGCCATGACGTCGTTCAGGTCAATGTTTTTTTGTCCCTTCGCGTAGAGGACAAGTTTTCGGATTTCATTGCGCGATGCGAGTCGGTCACCTCCAAGCAGGCCTAGCAGCGCCGCGCGAGCATCCGGCTCGATACCGAGCTTTTCCGCTTGCAATTCTTCGTCAATAAGTTGGGCGAGAGTGCGCTCATTATCAGCATAACAGGGCAATGCCGCCGTAACTTTTACTTTTTCGCAAAGCGCTCGCAGTGGTGCGTTTTTGCGAAGATCCCCGGCCTCGATAATGATACGGCATTCGCTTGACGGTGACGCAACGACCATTTCAACCGCTGCGGCGATGTTGCGCGTGCCCGCCTTTACCAGGACGGCTCGCCGGCCGCCGAACAACGGCACCGTGTGCGCCTCCTCCACGAGCCTTGCGGGATTTCCCGCCAGTTCATCGCCTTCGATACGCGCGAGAGCGAAGGGGTCGCTGGGGTCATCGACAGATGCGCGCACCAGTGCATCGACCCGTTCGCGCACCAGCCCCGCGTCTGGCCCAAATACCAGCATGATGGACTGCGCTGGATTTGGCTTGGCGATGAAGCGATCGACGTCGGCAGCTTTAACGGCGGTCATGGCAAGCGTATGGCCTAGGTCCCCGCTACAAAATACGACGCAAGACGCGAGCGAATATTGTCGGCGATCACCTTTGCCGCGCGATTTTCCGCATCACGCAGACCGCGCTCGCCGGCAAAGCGTTGCTGCTGTCCGGGAATGTTATATGACACGCGGGAGAATGTCTGGCCGACAACGACTTTCTTTCCGGTCGCCAACTCGGTCAACGTATACGTGGCGTCGATAGCGTAATTCTCGATATCTGGCCGCGCCGTATTGATGTCGACGATCACCTGAATCTGGGTGGCCGCAAGTTTGACGTCCAGGCGATGCGTCGGAGAGATGCCGCCGCTGCCGCCGGTCAAATCATATATAAGCTCATTGCGCACGCCGACGCTGACGCGATCGATTCTGCTGCCCCTCGGCGTATCGATCGGGGCAACTTCAACTGCGCTGAGCTGACCCGGAAGTCCGGCGCCACCAGCAGGAGTTGGCCGCTCGGCATAAAGCGGTTGAAAACAGCCTGCAGTGAGGCCGGCCAACGCCAGGGCTGCAAAAAACCTGGCAAAGCGCGGGATTTCAGACCACGACATTGACGATCCTTTGCGGGACGACGATGACCTTTTTCGGGCTTTTGCCGCTCAATGCCTTTTTTACCTCATCAAGAGCCAAAACGGCAGCCTCTACCTCTGTAATTGTGGCGTCGCGCCCGACTGTGACTTCAGCGCGCTTTTTCCCGTTGATCTGAACGGGCAGCGTTACCGTGTTTTCCACCAGCAATTCAGGCTCGACCTTCGGCCAAGCCTCAATTGCCACCAGGGTCTGATGGCCCAGTGCTGCCCAGCATTCCTCGGCCAGATGCGGCATCATCGGATGAAACAGGCGGACAAGGATATCGCCTGCCTCGCGCAGGGCCCAGGCAAGGTCGTCGGTCGGCGAGCTTTCGATATCGCCAATGGCATCGCCGAGCGCATTGGCGAATTCGTAGATATGGGCGACACAGCGATTGAACCGGAGTTTATCGACATCGTCGGACACGTGCGCGAGTGCACGATGTGCCGCTTTGCGTAATTTAAGTGCTGGCGCGCCAAACCCAGGTGGTCGTAGTCCCACCTCTTTCACATTGGTGATTTCTCTGACGAGCCGCCAGAGGCGCTGCACAAAACGCCAGGCGCCCTGCACGCCTTCTTCTGTCCAGATCACGTCGCGCTCGGGCGGGGAGTCCGACAGCATGAACCATCGCGCGGTGTCGGCCCCGTAAGCGGCGATAATGTCGTCGGGATCGATGGTGTTCTTCTTCGACTTTGACATTTTCTCGATTGAGCCGATCTCGATCGGTTCGCCGCTCGAAGCAAGCGTCGCGCGCCGTGCGTCGCCCATGCCTTCGATTTTGACGTTGGCCGGCTCAATCCAGTCGCCGCCCTTGGTGCGATAGGTCTCATGTACAACCATGCCCTGCGTGAACAAACCGGCGAACGGCTCGTCGATGCCGACGTGTCCGGTCTTGTGCATGGCGCGTGTGAAGAAGCGGGAATAAAGGAGATGCAAAATCGCGTGTTCAATGCCGCCGATGTACTGATCGACCGGCAGCCATTCGTCCGCTACCCTGCGCTCCGTAGGTGCCGTCTTGATCCAGGGGTCGGTGAAACGTGCGAAGTACCAGGATGAGTCGACAAAAGTATCCATGGTGTCGGTCTCCCGACGGGCCGGACCAGAGCACGTCGGACACTTCACGTTCTTCCAGGTTGGATGACGATCGAGCGGGTTTCCCGGCCTGTCGAAGGAAACGTCATCTGGAAGCGTGACCGGCAGGTCTTTCTCGGGCACCGGAACCACGCCGCATTTGGCGCAGTGAATGATCGGGATTGGGCAGCCCCAATAGCGCTGGCGCGATATGCCCCAGTCGCGCAGCCGATAATTAACCTGGCGTTGCGCCACCGGTCGGTTTCCACGAGTTTCTTTTTCGAGACGCTTCGCAACTTCCTCTTTGGCTTCGTCGATAGTCATTCCATCCAGGAAGCGCGAATTGATCATGCGCCCGTCACCGTCATAGGCGATGTCGGTAATGACGAAAGTCTTGGCGTCCTGTCCCGGCGGGCAGACTACGGGCGTGTTGCCCAGTCTATATTTGTTGACGAAATCGAGGTCACGCTGGTCGTGCGCGGGGCAGCCGAAGATGGCGCCGGTGCCGTAGTCCATCAGAATGAAATTGGCGACGTAAACCGGCAGCTTCCAGTCCGGATCAAACGGATGCACGGCCTTGATTCCGGTATCGAAGCCCAGCTTCTCGGCGGTGTCGATTTCCGCCTGGGCGGTGCCCATCTTC
>Ga0187787_10000002_pt1 | contig 23826 bp, 24 predicted proteins | sample 1015_BV01_MP06_2_FD_133007 | JGI IMG/M metagenome (GOLD analysis project Ga0187787, IMG submission 133007) | Tropical peat soil microbial communities from peatlands in Department of Meta, Colombia - 1015_BV01_MP06_20_MG | ecosystem: Environmental > Terrestrial > Soil > Wetlands > Peat | place...
CGATCGAATGGGTCGTCGCAAATCCATATGAGGTTATGTTCATGGCGCGTGCGCCCGCGTTGCCCGGTGACCGTGCCGAGAACGCCAGGCGCGCGGTCGCGAATGCCAAAGAGCGTGCCGCCAAGGAAAGTGCCTATTTCGGCGATGCAAAGACGCGGGAGGCATACTATGCCACGCGGAAGCGAAATGAGGCCGATGTGAAGTTCTGCTGGAAATAACCCGTGGCGACTTACGCCGCGCGCGGCTGGCCCGACTTGTGTCCTAACTTGGGCGCGGAAGCGCAAACGAAATATTGTCCGCCCATCGGCAGCCAGCGAAGATATTTCTCGAACGGGCGTAGTGCCGCGAGCTGTTGCGGGAAGAACAGACAATAACTTGATTCATCGACATCGAGATGCGCGTTGCGCATGCGGTCGATCGTCTCGCGCATGCCGAGCAGCACAGCGTCGGCGTCGAACGGACAATTCTTGACCAGATGGCGCGTCACCGGATTGATCGGATTGTGCTCGAAGATGATGAAATGTCCGCCTTCCTTCAGCCGGCTGTAGCAGTAGCGGATCGCCATCTGCCGGTCCTGCGGCGGAATGTGATGGAAGACGCAAGAGGCAATCACCAAATCGAATTTGGTATCCTCGCCGAGTTCCTCCATCGATACAAAGCGGCATGACGGATTTTGCTCACGGGCCATCGCGAGACTTTCGTGGGAGGGATCGCAGCCGACGATTTGCGCATTCGGAAAGACTTCCCGCAGGTGCGGCATGCTGCGGCCGATGCCGCAACCGAAATCAAGAACCGTGTCGACATTGCCGACCAGTTGTTGGGCGAGCTCGATTTTGTAGCGCGCGAAATAGTTGCTGTCGCCGTCGAAGAAATTTGTCTGGGCGGCGAGGATCGCCTCGTACTGCCCGGCATATTGATCGAAATCGACGCGTTCCACGAAGCGGCCTCCTGCGGAAATCAAGGGGGCGCCTGGCCGGACAAAGAATGTCACGGTGCTGCCCGCATATCCGGCTGTTCGAATACGCGAACAAAAATAATAAACAGTTGCGTGGACGCGAGCGATTGTCGCTTGTAGCTGATTTCTAAGAAGAAAAAGCCTTCAAAAACAATAGCGCGGGCTGCTTGAGGCCCGCGCCACCATCAACGCGAAAAATTTAAAGCGCAGCAGCGATCAGCCGAAACGTGACGAACCGCCACGGCCGCGACCACCGCCATTTCCACCGCCGGGTCCACCAGCACCGCCACCGGCGCCAGGAACAACGCGGGGCTTCATCGGCAGGAGACCTTCGCGCTGCATCTTCTTGCGCGCGAGCTTGCGGGCCCGACGGATCGCTTCCGCCTTTTCCCGCGCCTTCTTTTCCGATGGTTTTTCGTAATGGCCGCGAAGCTTCATCTCGCGGAAAATGCCCTCGCGCTGCATTTTCTTTTTCAGCGCCTTCAGGGCCTGGTCGACGTTGTTGTCGCGAACGAGAACTTGCACGCTTGCTCCTTCGTTGTGGGTCCGACGGGTTAAGGCAAAAGCCCCGAAAACGGGGGCTTTAAGTCGGGCGGCTCTAGCAGAAAAGACATTAAGAGTCCATTCGAAGAGGTCCGATGTGCCCGCCGCTTGGGCGTTTTCCTGATATGGGGTGAGGGGTTAGCCGCCGCCAGCGCCTAGCGCGACCAGACCCGCGTCACATGCCCCATTTTGCGGCGTGGACGCGCCTCGCCTTTGCCGTAGATGTGCACCGAGGCGCCTGGCACGGTCAACCAGCGCGTCGCCTCGCTGATTTCCGGGCCGATCAGATTGGTCATCTCGACGCGCCGCCCGAGGCGGACCGGTTTGCCCAGCGGCCATCCTGCGATCGCGCGAATGTGCTGCTCGAACTGCGACACAGTCGCCCCGTCGATTGTCCAGTGGCCGGAATTGTGCACACGCGGGGCAATCTCGTTCACCAGCACGACGTGCCGACGCCCTTTGCGCACCACGAACATTTCCACCGCCAGCACGCCGACATAGTCGAAGGCCTTGGCGATGCGGGTCGCGATCTGTCGTGCTTGCGTTGCGAGCGCCGGGGTGACTTTTGCCGGAACGCGCGATGTCTTGAGAATGTGGTCGCGGTGCTCGTTTTCTGTGACCTCGAAGCATTCGACCTTGCCGTCGCGGGTCCGTGCAGCCACCACGGAAACTTCGCGCTCAAAGCCAATGAATCCCTCCAAAATACAGGGTTCATTCTGCAGCAATCGCCATGCCGCAACGGCATCGCCGCCTTTGGCAATCTTGGTCTGGCCTTTGCCATCGTAGCCGAGCCTGCGGGTCTTGAGTACCGCTGGAAGGCCGACGGCGGTCACTCCTTCGGCGAGTTGCATTGCGCTGTGCACAGGCGCGTAGGGGGCTGTCGCGATCTTGAGCGCGCTGATGAAGTTCTTCTCAATTAGCCGGTCTTGCGTTGTTTCCAGCACCCGCGGGTCGGGCAATACCGGCCGCCGCCGCGCGAGAAATGCGGCCGTCTTGGCCGGCACGTTCTCGAACTCGTAGGTAATGACATCGACCGCACCGGCGAAACGGCCGAGCGCGGTTTCGTCGTCATAGCTGGCACAGGTTCCCGCGTGGACCACATCAAATGCGCAGGAATTCTTTTCCGGCGAATAGACGTGACAGCGCAAACCCATGGGTGCCGCGGCGAGCGCAAGCATGCGGGCGAGCTGGCCGCCGCCAAGAATGCCAATGGTCGCGCCGGGTTTCAGCAAGGGTTCAATCTTTGGGCCGTTTGGTCACAGCTTTTGTCTGCCGCGCGCGCCAGGCGTCCAAGCGCTTGGCGATCCGCGTATCCGAAAGCGCCAGGACCGCGGTTGCGAGGAGCGCGGCATTGATCGCGCCGGCTTTGCCGATGGCCAGGGTTCCAACCGGAATGCCGCCCGGCATTTGCATGATGGACAGCAGTGAATCCTTGCCCTCGAGCGCATGCGTATTCATGGGAACGCCGAGCACCGGCAAAGGCGTCAAGGAGGCCGCCATGCCGGGCAGGTGGGCGGCACCCCCGGCGCCGGCAATGATCACCTTGAAACCATTCTTGCGCGCATTGCCGGCGAAGTCGTAGAGCCGCTTGGGTGTGCGGTGGGCGGAGACGATGCGCGCCTCATAACCGATCTTGAGGGCATCGAGCGTCTTCGCGGCATGTTTCATCGTGGCCCAGTCCGACTGGCTGCCCATGATGATCGCGACAGGTTTTGACGCCATTCTGCCCCCGAATCCGCATGTCCCCGCGGAAGGAAGCGGCGGATTATAGGTTGAGGCTCCCCGCTGGCAAGGCGAAACGGGTATTCTTGAGGTCTGACAGCGGCGATTCGCGAGGACTGAACAATGGGCCTCCCCCAAGAGCGTCTTTCGGAAGAATCTCCTCCACTGGCCTCGCTTCTGGCCGAAAATGAGCGCCTCAAACGCGAGCTTGCCGTCGCGCGTGCGCGCGTTAGCGACCTGGAGGCGCGTGCCGACGTCGATCCTTTGCTCGACATCCTCAACCGGCGCGGTTTCGAACGCGAGCTCAGGCGCGCGCTGGCCCATATCAAGCGCTACGGGACAGACGCGGCGCTGATGTTTGTCGATCTCGATGGCTTCAAGGGTGTGAATGACCGGTATGGCCATGGTGCCGGCGATGCGCTTCTCAAGGCCGTGGCCCGCGAACTCGTCGGCCATGTGCGGGCCTCCGACGTGGTCGGCCGGCTTGGCGGCGACGAATTCGGCGTATTGATCTGGCATGCAGGCGAGGAGCAGGCACTCGCGAAAACGCGCGAACTGGAAGCACTCATCGCGCGGGTGGTAATTATCCACGGCAAGGCACGCATAGAGGCCGCAGCCAGCGTGGGAATGGCATTATTGGTCGCCGATACTACTGCCGAGGATATGATTGGCGCCGCCGACCAGGCGATGTACGCGCGCAAGCAGGAGCGGCGGGGGTAACTGCTTACGCAATAATGTCCGGCGTGAGCTGATCTTCGATACGGCGGATCTTGTCACGCAGCACCAGTTTGCGCTTTTTCAACCGCTGAACCTGGATCAGGTCGGAACCCGGTGAGGTCATCAACGCCTCGATGGCAGCATCGAGGTCACGGTGTTCCTGTAGCAGGCGCGTCAGCTGCTCCCGCAACGCGCGTTCGTCCTCGTCGGTCATTGCCACCGCTGGTTTGCTTGTGACTGGCCGATCCGTGTCGGCAGAAACGTGTCAATTATCGCGTTTTCCACAAGGCGTTCAAGCGCAGCCGAAAAAGGAACTCTAATCAATGGGTTTGCGCTGGTTTGCCGCGCCCGGAAAGCGGGTATACGATCGCTCTTGTGGCGAGTCTGCGTTACACTTAAATTGTGGAGAGCCACTGATTGAGGAGACATACTGCATGTCGATGCAATCGCACCTTGCGGAATTGGAAAAACGGCATCAGGCGCTCGAAGACGAAATTTCCGAATGCCTGACCCATCCCGCGGTCGATGACCTGAGAGTCGTGGAGCTCAAGCGACGCAAATTACAAGTGAAGGACGAGATCGAAAAGCTGCGTCACAACGGGCACGCCAGCGTGCACTGACCAGATCGATCTCTGATTTATTTTATCCGATGAACTGATCGGCTTTTGCCGAACCGGGTATGCCCGGCTTCCACTGTTGTTTGCCACGGCGTGACAAGTAATCCTGAATCCCGTTGACGCGAATGCGCTGTTATTGCGCTATAGTCGCTCCCAATAAGAAACAGCTATAGTCCTGGGAGCGAACGTCATGTCCCGAGTTGCCGCCGCCATCGTGTCGGCGTTTGGCCTCATGCTGACCGCCTTGGCCCCTTTTGGCGCTGCAGCGGCAGCTGATTATCCGTCACGCAACGTTACGTTGATTGTGCCTTATCCGCCTGGCGGCGGCGTGGATGCTATGGCGCGCGTGGTCGCACAAAAGCTTTCGGACGCGTTTCACCAGCAGTTCATTGTCGACAACCGGCCTGGTGCCGGCGGTACCATCGGCACGCGCGTGGTCACACAGGCTGCGCCCGACGGCTACACGCTGTTGCTCGGTCACACCGGCACCGTCTCTATCAATCCAAGCCTGTATGTCCATGCCGGAATTGATCCACGCAAGCAATTCGCGCCGATCGGGCTGGTTGCCTCGATGCCGGTGGCGCTGCTTGCCAATCCGGCTTTCCCCGCCAAGACGGTAGCCGACGTCATCGCGCTCGCTAAGAAGGATCCAGGCAAGCTCAATCTGGGATCTTCGGCGGTCGGCACGGGTGGCTACATGTGCGCCGAACAGTTCAAGGCAGACGCCGGCGTCGATGTCGCGATCATTCCTTACAAAGGCACCGCGCCGGTCATGAATGATCTGCTTGGCGGCCATGTGCCGATGGCTTTCGGGGTCCTGCCGCCGGCACTAGGCAATATTCAGGCCGGCAAGCTTCGTGTCATTGCCGTCACCAGCAAGAAGCGCTTCTCGCTATTGCCGGATGTGCCGACGTTCGACGAATCCGGGTTGCCAGGTTTCGAAGCCGTGTTGCATTACGGGCTGCTGGCGCCGGCCGGCACGCCGAAGGAGATCGTGGACAGGCTCAATGCGGAAGTACGCAAGCTGGTCGACACTCCGGAGGTTCAGAAGCAAATTCATAACGAAGGTGGCGATCCGTTGACGTCTACGCCCGGCGAATATGCCGCCGATATCGACAAGGAAGAGACGAAGTGGGGCGGGCTGGTGAAAAAGCTCGGGCTTAAGGTCGAGTAACGCCTCAGGGAGCGTGCCATGCGCCTGTTGCAGATAGCTGCGCTCAGTGTTTTCTCGCTATTGAGTGCGTCGGTTTTCACCCGTGCGGACGACTACCCGACGCGGCCGATCAATTTGATCGTGCCGTTTCCGCCCGGAGGCAGCACCACGGTGATGGCTCGCAATGTCGCCGACAAGTTGTCGGTTTCGCTCGGCCAGCAGATCGTGGTGGAAAACCGCGGCGGCGCCGGTGGCGTGATAGGCACGCGGTCTGTCGCCCGCGCCACGCCCGACGGCTACACCATTTTGCTGAGCTATACCGCCACCATGGCGATTGCGCCCGCCATGAACGTCAATGCCGGCTACGACCCGCTCAAGGATTTTGTACCAATAGGCATGATTGGCGCCGCGCCGAGCGTACTGGTGGTGAATCCGTCGCTACCGGTGCACACGGTCGCCGAGTTGATTTCCTATGCCAAGGCGGCACCGGTGCCGCTGCAGTACGGCTCGCCCGGCGTCGGCACCGTCAATCATCTTGCCGGCGAATATCTGGCGGCTGAAACCGGAGTGAAACTCCAGCACGTGCCCTACAAGGGCAATGGGCCCGCCTTGGGCGATCTGCTCGGCGGGCACATTCCGATGATGTTCGTTCCGATCCCCGTTGCGCTCGGCAACATCAAGGCGGGGACATTGCGCGGGCTGGCGATCGGGAGCGCGAACCGGAGCAGCCTGCTGCCCGATCTCCCGACACTCGCGGAAAGCGGCGTGCCGGGTTTCGAGGTGGCGTTGCGCTACGGGCTGGTGGCGCCCGCCGGCACACCGCAGGCCGTGATTGCGCGGCTGAACAAGGAACTCAACGCGGCACTTTCGACCGAGGAGGTCAAGAATCGTCTCGCAACGGAGGGCGCGGAATCCCTGCCGGGGACGCCGGAGGCCTATGCCGCGGACATCGCGAAAGAAGAAAAGAAGTGGGGCGGGCTGGTGAAGAAGCTTGGATTAAAGGTAGAATAGCAAGCTGCCGCCTTGCAGCCATATTGTCCTGCTGGGATTCGCAGTAACAAGGGCTATCACCGAGGTCGCCATGACATTCCGCGCAACATCCAGTGCGTTTATTGCCGCTGCCGCATTCCTTGCGACCCTCCGTGCGGTATCAGGCGCGCAGGCCTTTACGATCGAGAATCAGGGCGGTGCGAGCGGTGGCCAGGGGTATGTTGATATGGACAAGCCGGCCCCGGCGCCGGATCGGCTGACGCCCGTTTCGCCGTTCAACACTGACAACGGCCAGACCACGATCAAGCAGGGCAACAGCACATTCCAGTTTGGTCAGCAGCGCTCGTTTAATGAGCGCTACAATACGAACAATTTGTTCGATCCTTACGCGCGCGAAGGCCGCTAGGGCACCCGCGGACCGTTCACCGCTTCCGGTTCAGAAACGCTGCAAATGCCGCTCTCGCCTCCGGCGAGGCTAACCGGATTTTGAATTCTTCGACCTCCGCATCGATGCGCGCGACTATGTCGTCGACGGAGCCGCGCATAAGACGCCGCGCGGTGGCGACGCTTTCGGGTGGCAATGCCGCGATTTCACGCGCCGCCGCGAGCGATTGCGCCTCAAGTTCGGCGGCGGGCACGACCGCATTCACGATACCCGCTGCTTTTGCATCGGCGGCGGACAATGGCTTACCCATCACCAGTAACGAAAACGCACGGGCATGCCCCATGAGCCTCGGCGCAAGGAGACTGGAGCCTGCTTCCGGCAACAACCCGAGCGAGACGAAAGGCGTCATAAGCACGGCGGTTTCGCTCGCAATCACCTGATCGCAATGCAATAGCATCGTTGTGCCGACTCCCACCGCAGCGCCGCTTACTGCTGCAACCAGCGGCTTTTCGCAGCGTGCCAGGGCATGAAGGAAGCGCACGATCGGCGTCCCGAGCCCGCCGCTTTTGGCCATCGCGACGAAATCATTGAGGTCGTTGCCGGCGCAGAACACATCCGTCGTGCCGGTGATCAGCAGGCATCGCACGCCCGCATTCGTTCCCGCGTCTTCGATCGTCGCCGCCATGGTCTCGTACATGGCAAGCGTCAATGCATTCTTCTTGTCGGGCCGATTGATCCGGATCTTGCGGACGGGGCCTTCGTTGATGACGAGAATGTCCGGCATTTGGTGTTCCCGGCCTTACACAGCCTTCGCCATTTCGCGTAGCTTGAATTTCTGGATCTTACCGGTGCTTGTCTTGGGGATGTCCGCGAAGACGATGTAACGCGGACATTTGTACGAGGCCAGATGTTTGCGGCACCACTGCATCAACTCATCATTACTGGCCTGCGTGCCCGGCTTGAGTTCGATGAAGGCACAAGGGGTCTCCCCCCATTTGTCGTCCGGTTTTGCCACGACCGCCACGGCCATGACCGCCGGGTGCTTGTAAAGCGCGTCTTCAACCTCAATCGATGAGATGTTTTCGCCGCCGGAGATAATGATGTCCTTCGAGCGGTCCTTGAGCTGGATGTACCCGTCGGGGTGCATGACACCGAGATCGCCGGTGTGGAACCAGCCACCAGCAAACGCCTTCTCGGTGGACGACTTGTTCTTGAGGTAGCCCTTCATCACCACATTGCCGCGCATCATCACTTCGCCCAGCGCTTCGCCGTTGCGCTTGACCGGCGTCATCGCTTCGGGGTCGAGCACGTCGAGTGCCTCCAGCGCGCCGTAGCGCACACCCTGGCGCGCCTTTTTCACGGCCTGTGCGTCAGGGGCAAGAGTGTCCCACTCCATATGCCAATCATTCACAACGGCGGGCCCGTAAGATTCGGTCAACCCGTAGAGGTGGGTCACGTTGAAGCCCGCAATTTTCATCGCGGCGAGGACAGCCTCGGGCGGCGGCGCCGCGGCGGTGAAGAATTCGACCACGTGCGGGAGCGGCTTCTTGTCCTGAGCGGGCGCGTTGAGCAGGGTGGCCATCACAATCGGCGCGCCGCACAGATGTGTGACCTTGTGGTCGGCAATTGCGTCATACATCGCGGCAGCGCGCACCGCGCGCAGGCAGACATGTGTGCCAGCGGTGACCGAGATCGACCATGGGAAGCACCACCCATTGCAGTGGAACATTGGCAGCGTCCACAGATAGACGGGATGTTTGCCCATGGAACAGGTGACGACATTCCCAACCGCGAGTAGATGCGCCCCGCGGTGGTGATAGACGACGCCCTTGGGATCGCCGGTCGTGCCCGACGTGTAGTTGAGCGTGATGGCATCCCATTCATCGTCGGGCATGGCCCAGGCATAGTCGGGGTCGCCTTGCGCTATAAAGTCTTCGTATTCGATTGTGCCGAGCCGCTCGCCTGTGCCGGCGAATTCGGGATCGTCATAATCGATGACCAACGGTTTCACCTTGCAGAGCGTAAGCGCCTCTTTCATCACCTTGGAAAATTCACGGTCGGTGATCACAACCTTGGTGTCGGCATGATCCAGCGAGAAGGCGATGATAGGGGCGTCCAGCCGCGTGTTGAGGGTGTTAAGGACGGCTTTGCACATCGGCACACCGTAATGGCATTCCAGCATCGCCGGTGTGTTGGCGAGAAATGCGGATACTGTGTCGCCGCGTTTGATGCCGCGCTTTGCCAATGCGGAGCCAAGTCGCCGCGCGCGTGCATAAAACTCTGCATAAGAGCGCCGCAACGGCCCATGGATGATTGCCGTGTGATCGGGAAAGACCGCGGCCGCGCGCTCGAGAAAGCCGAGCGGGGTCAGCGGCTGATAGTTGGCCGGATTGCGGTCGAGATCGGTGTCGTAAGACGTTTTCGCCATAGAAGTGTCCCCTCGGCGGCAACGTTAGCCAAGGGAAGCCCCGCCAATCAATGGACTCCACCGCCCCGCAGAAGGCAATCAGGCCTTTGCTACATCAAGGAAAGGCCGGGCGAAATCCGGCAACGTGCGGAAGGCGATGTGGACGTTGTCGTTGAACGAGCGGGTCTGGCAGCCGTGAAGCCACCACGCCTTGGTTTGGGCATCGCGGCTGAACATAGAAACGTGGCCGTTGCGCGGGCCGACATACCACCAATTCATGCCAAGCGCGTCGAAGTCCCGCGGTTGCAGCAGCGTTGAAAACAAAACAAGGCCCGGATCCGCGAGGTATTCGACAATCGCGCCGATCCCTTTCACAGGATCGGGCATGTGCTCGAGCGTTTCAAAGCAAGTGACGAGGTTGAATTTTCCGTCCGGCGGCTTTGCGAATTCAGGAACGAATGGATCGTAGGTCGTGGCAAGTGGAAATCCCGCCGCCCGGAGTTCGGTGCAAAGCACGTCATTGCCGCCGCCATAGTCGAGCACGTGAAGTGCTGCTTTGTGTGCGCCGAATATCTGATTGACAACGCCGGCGTTGTCGCGCGGTCGCGTCAACACGTAGCCGGGATCGACCATAATATACTCGTCATTATAAATGTGGGCTTTGAAGTCATCCTGACTCCAGTCGTCGAATGCGTCGGTAAACAGGAAGCCGCAAGTACCGCAGCGGCGATAATAGACAGGGGTGCCCGTGAGCGGCAGTTTCACGCCATTGGGGATCAGACAGTTTCTGTTGACATCAACGACACCGAAGAGCGGGGCAGGCTGCTGGCAGATCTTGCAGGGCGTCGCGTCGGCGGTTGCCGGTTTCAGACTCAGCATCGGTACATCTTCAGCGCGCCGCCCGCGTAGTCAAGCCGATGGTCAATCAGTCTTTCAACCGCGCAAAATGTCCGTCATGCCGCTGCGCACCAATTCGATCGAGATCACAAACATGATGATCAGCGTGATGCGGTAGAACAGGTCGGTCGGTGTGACGCGCACAACCCAGAAGCCGAACCAGTTGGCCAGCATGGCGAGCGGCAAAAGCGCGGCCGACGTCGCCACGCCTTTGGGCGAAAACTGGCCGAGCGCGAAATAGGGTACGACCTTCATCCAGTTCATCGCGGCAAACACAATTGCATTGGTGCTGACATAAGCCATCTTCGGCAGTTTCAGGCCGAGCACATACATCTGGTAGGGCGGCCCACCCGCCTGGCAGATCGTCGACGTGAATCCGGCAATCGAGCCCCAGATCAGGCCGGGCACGACAGGCGGCTCGCCTTCGCGCGGGACAGGCCGTGGCCCGAACCAGTTGTAGAGTACAAATGCGATGGTGGTGACACCGATAAAGACGCGTACAGCGGCATCGGAGATATGCGCGGCGAGAATCCAGGCGACGCCCACGCCCAGGACAGCGCCCGGGAGCACTATGGCGACGATCCGTCGGCTCCAGTCCTTGCGATAGACCCACACGGCGGCAGCGTCCTGGGCGATCATGATTGGCAGGAATATCGCGGCTGCCTCCAGCGGCGGCATGACCAGCGCCAGCACCGGCGTCGCCATCTGCCCGAGGCCGACAAAACCGCCTTTCGACAGGCCGAGCGCGATCACCGCAGGGATCGCCAGCGCATAAAATAAGGGATCGGTGATGAGGGTCACGGGCGGGAAAGGAGTCGGAGCACCATTTGATTTAAGTCAGCCCCGGGCTTGACCCGAGGGTCCATCTTCTTTGCATCATGGCGAGCCGGCTGACGTCCGGCAATGTCAGGCTTTGCAAAGCTGCGCCGCAGCCGCAGAATGGCGGCCGGAGGAGACCATGGACGCCCGTATGAGCCGTTATCATGAGACATATGCGCATTGGCAGCGTAGCCCGGAGGTGTTCTGGGCCGAAGCGGCGGCGGACATTCATTGGTTCGACAAGCCAAAGAAGATTTTCGACAAGGACGCCGGTATTTACGGCCGCTGGTTCACCGGCGCGACCTGCAACACCTGCTACAACGCGCTCGATCGTCACGTGCTCGCCGGCCGCAATGACCAGCCGGCGTTGATTTACGATTCCCCGGTTACCAATACCATTAAGACCTATACCTACGGCAGGATGCTGTCCGAGGTGCAGTTGCTTGGCGCAATCTTGCGGGACTTCGGCGTCGAAAAAGGCGACCGCGTCATCATCTACATGCCGATGGTGCCAGAGGCGGCGTTTGCCATGCTTGCCTGCGCCCGCATCGGCGCGATCCACTCGGTAGTGTTCGGCGGCTTTGCGGCGAAGGAGCTTGCGACGCGCATCGACGACTGCAGGCCGAAGGTGATCCTGTCGGCAAGCTGCGGCATCGAGGGCACCCGTGTCATCCCCTATAAGCCGCTGCTCGATGACGCGATCACACTTGCGAAACACAAGCCGCAGGCCTGCATGATCCTGCAGCGCCCGCAATGCGAAGCGACACTGATCGCCGGCCGCGACCACGACTGGCGCAAGGTGTGGGAAAATGCCGTCAATTACGCCAAGACCAGCGAATGCGTACCGGTTGCCGCCACCGATCCGCTCTACATTCTTTACACATCAGGAACCACAGGCATCCCAAAAGGCGTGGTGCGCGACAACGGCGGCCACATGGTCGCGCTGAAATGGTCGATGCAGAACCTTTACGGTATTTCGCCCGGCGAAGTGTGGTGGTCGGGCTCCGACGTCGGCTGGGTGGTCGGTCATTCCTACATTGTTTACGCGCCACTGTTTCATGGGTGCACGTCGATCCTCTACGAAGGCAAGCCGGTCGGCACGCCTGATGCCGGCGCATTCTGGCGCGTGATTTCACACCATGGCGTGGTCGCATTGTTCACGGCGCCCACCGCTTTCCGGGCGATCCGCAAGGAAGACCCGAACGGCGAATTCATCAAAAAATATGACCTGTCGAAATTCCGTACGCTGTTTCTCGCCGGTGAACGTGCCGATCCTCCGACCATTCAATGGGCTGAGGACGTCCTGAAGGTGCCGGTGCTCGATCATTGGTGGCAGACGGAAACCGGCTGGTGCATTGCCGGCAATCCGGTTGGTCTCGGTACGCTTCCTGTGCGTTACGGTTCGACCTGCGTCCCGATGCCAGGCTACGCAATCGATATCGTGGATGAGGCCTGCCACATTCAGCCCGCCAACAAGATCGGCTCGATTGTGGTGAAACTTCCGCTGCCACCGGCCTGTTTTCCGACGCTTTGGCAGCAGGACGAGCGCTTCAAGGAAAGTTATCTCGCGGAGTTTCCGGGCTACTACAAGACAGCGGATGCCGGATACAAAGATGAGGACGGCTATGTCTACGTGATGAGTCGCACCGACGACATTATCAATGTCGCGGGCCACAGGTTATCGACTGGCGGCATGGAGGAAGTGCTGGCGGCTCACCCCGACGTCGCGGAATGCGCGGTGCTTGGCATCAAAGATGATCTCAAAGGTGAAGTGCCCTGCGGGTTCATCGTGCTCAAGGCCGGCGTCAATCGGCCGCCCACGGAGATCGAAAAGGAGATCGTGGCCCTGGTGCGCGAGAAGGTCGGCCCTGTGGCGTCATTCAAGCTCGCGATCACCGTTGCGCGGTTGCCGAAGACACGCTCTGGTAAAATATTGCGCGGCACGATCAAAAAAATCGCCGACGGCGACGCGTGGTCAATGCCCGCGACCATCGACGATCCGGCGATTTTGGACGAGATCGGGAGCGCGCTGAAAGGGCATGGGGTCGGCGGCAAATAGTTCGCGACCTTCCCTGCGACACCACGGAAATCCTGATTGATCTGCCGCAATGCCGGTTGGCCGGCGCCGCATTAGACAGCGCGCATGCGAAAGATCGAAAACATCTTGCGAAAGGCGGCTTTCTGGCTCTTCTACCGCCTGGGGATGATGAGGCCCCGCAGCGCCAGCAGCAAATCATAACTCGCGCCCTCGGGAAGGACCGAGCGAACGCTCAATGTTCGCCGCGTTGTCGAACAACTCTCGCGCGCTTTGCAAAAAGCGCATGAATGAGGACAATGCGTGCGGAAAATAACAAAGCCCAAGGACGCATATGCCTTTGTTCATCTGCACGGCCTGTGGCACGCAGTATCCGGAAAGCGCGCAGCCGCCCGCGCAATGCACCATCTGCGAGGAAGAGCGACAATATGTCCCGGCGCGCGGGCAGGGATGGACCACGCTTGCGGCGCTCGCGCAGAGCCATATGAACAGCTTCCATGAATACGATACCGGCCTTATCGGTGTCGGCGCCGGCTTTGCCATCGGTCAACGCGCGTTACTGGTGCGCACAGAAGGCGGCAATATCCTTTGGGACTGCGTCGCCACGCTCGATGCCGCCACCGTGAGCATGATCAAGGCCCTCGGTGGCCTCAAGGCGATTGCCATTTCACACCCGCATTTCTACACGACGATGGTAGAGTGGGCGCATGCGTTCAATTGCCCGGTTCACCTCAACGACGCCGACAAAGACTGGATCATGCGCAACGATCCGGTGGTGAAGCTGTGGCAAGGCGATACATTCAGGTTGTGGGACGGCGTCACACTGGTGCGATGCGGCGGGCATTTTCCCGGTGGAACCGTGCTGCATTGGAAGGGCGGCGCCGACGGGCGCGGCATTGTCTGCGCCGGCGACATCCTCACGGTGACGACGGACCGCAAATGGCTGTCGTTCATGCGCAGCTATCCGAACTTTATTCCGCTGTCGGCGCGTGAGGTCGACTACATCGGCAATGCGCTTGCGCCGTTCCAGTTTGATCAGATTTACGGCCACTATTTCGATCGCGTGATTGCGAGAGAGGCAAAACAGGTGCTGGATAGATCCATCGCGCGCTACACCGCCGCAGTCGAAGGGAAGCGCGGATACTGAATCAGGTAAAATTTGCCCAAAACTATACCGGCCGCGCGGTGCCGGGTGGGAATCGGCTGCCCGCGCGGCCAGGGTGAGAAGCGCCAGAGGAGCGCAACGTCACAGCCACATAGTCGAGCTCGTGGTCGTAGGTTGGTCGCCGCTCGCTCTCGTCCAACGCCGCGTATCGTCTGCCCCAGCGATGAAGGCAAGCTTAATCAGAAATTTGCAATAATTCCGAAGCGGGATGGAAAGTCAGATTCCGCCGAAAACACGCGCGAAAATCGCCGTTCACATTCCTGCGATAAGCGCGCGAGGTGTTGTATCAATTTACCCGCGAAACGCGCGAACAATTTGCATAGAAATCGCCGCAACAGCGGCGAAAATTTTGCATCGTGCTTACTCGTCGTCTTTGTCACCCTTGGCGCCGAGCTGCTTGAGCTTGGCGAATACGGCGCTGACGTCGATATCGCTGCCGCCCGGCTTTTTCTGCTCGGCTTCGGCCGCCGCGGCGGCAACTTCCGCTTCCTTGCGTGCGGTGGTCTCGGCAGCGGGAAGCAAGGTCGCGCCGGTATCGGCGGGCGCCGGCTTTTCCTTGTTGGCCCGCGCCACCTCCAGATCGAGATCGATCTGGGAGGCAAGACCAAGCGTAACCGGATCCATCGGGGTGAGGTTAGGCGAGTTCCAATGCGTGCGATCGCGAATCGAGGCAATGGTCGACTTGGTGGTGCCGACCAGCCGCATGATGGCACTGTCCTTGAGTTCCGGATGGTTGCGCACCAGCCACAGGATGGCATTGGGACGGTCCTGGCGGCGCGAGACGGGGGTGTAGCGCGGACCCTTCTTGCCGCGTTCGGCGGTCGGAACCGCGACCTTCGGCTCGGTCAGCTTTAGCCGGGTTTCCGGGTTTTTCTCGGCTTCGGCAATCTGTTCGCGTGTCAGCTGTCCGGTCAAAATCGGGTCCAGGCCCTTGATTCCCTGCGCGGCGTCGCCATCGGCGATGGCCTTCACCTCGAGCGGGTGCAGCTTGCAGAATTCGGCGATCTGGTCGAACGACAGCGCGGTGTTGTCCAGCAGCCAGACGGCGGTTGCCTTCGGCATCAGGGGTGCTGCGGTCGCCATGGCAAAATCTCCTCTATGCTTCGCCCGCCCCTGGGCGAAGCTTCAGATCATCGGTGATGATCGGAAAGTGGCCGGAATATAGGGGCAGACCCCGGGTCATGCAACCATTCTGGCTTGACAGGGGAGGCCGGCGCACCCCATGTCGAGGCGGAAATAAGCGCGTAAAATGCGCGCTTCCGAGGATCTCGATGGTAAGCGATTTACCAAAACCCACCCTGAAGGTTGTGCTTTGCTCGCCGCGCGGTTTCTGCGCCGGCGTCGTCCGGGCCATCGAATCCGTGGAACGGGCCCTGGCGATCTATGGGGCGCCGGTCTACGTCCGCCACGAGATCGTGCACAACCGTTATGTCGTCGACAGCCTACGCGCCAAGGGCGCGATCTTCGTGGAAGAACTCAGCGAGGTCCCGGACAACAGGGCGCCGGTAATCTTCTCCGCGCATGGCGTGGCGCGCGCGATTCCGGAAGAAGCCGCGCAACGCAATTTGCTTACGCTCGATGCGACCTGTCCGCTCGTGACCAAGGTGCACCGCGAAGCCGAAATCCATTACCGGCGCCAGCGTGAGATCGTGTTGATCGGTCATGCCGGTCATCCTGAAGTCGTCGGGACGATGGGGCAATTGCCGCCCGGCAGCATTGTTCTGGTTGAGTCGATCGAGCATGCGGAAAAATTCATTCCGCGCGATGAGAACAATCTAGCCTATGTGACGCAAACAACGTTGTCCGTCGATGATACCGCGGAAATTGTCGAGGTGCTCAAGCGGCGCTTCCCGAACATCGTCGGTCCTCACAAGGAAGACATCTGCTACGCCACCACGAACAGGCAGGAAGCGGTCAAGCGCGTGGCCCCGGTTGTCGATGCAATGATTGTCGTTGGCGCGCCGAACTCATCCAATTCGCAGCGGCTCAAGGAGGTGGCACAGCGCGCCGGCTGTCCGCGTGCTGTGCTGATGCAGCGCGCAGCGGACATCAAATGGAGTGATTTCGAAGGCGTCAAACGGCTTGGCATCACTGCCGGCGCGTCGGCGCCCGAGGTGCTGGTCGAGGAAATCATGGGTGCGTTTGCCGCGCGCTACGTTCTCGACATCGAAACGGTCTCGGCGATCGAGGAGGGCGTGTTCTTCCCGCTGCCCCGCCCGCTGCGGGAGCATGAGCCGGCGGAGTGACCCTTCATGGCGGTCTACACCGACGTGCCGGCGGAGGATCTCACCCGCTTTCTTTCCGGCTATGACATTGGCGAACTGCTCTCCTACAAGGGCATCGCGGAGGGCGTAGAGAACTCTAACTTTCTGGTGCACACCGGCGCGGGCAATTTCATTCTCACGCTCTATGAGAAGCGCGTCGCCGAGGGCGACCTGCCGTTTTTTCTCGGTCTCATGGAACATCTGGCGACGCGCGGTATCACCTGTCCGCAGCCGGTCAAGAACAAGCAAGGCGGTCTGCTCGGAAAGGTGGCCGGCCGGCCGGCCGCGATTGTCACTTTCCTCGACGGCTTGTGGATCCGGCGGCCAAACTCCGGCCATTGCGCGGCAGTGGGCGAAGCGCTGGCGCGGTTGCACCTCGCGGGCGCGGATTTCAAGTTGAAGCGCGCGAACGCCTTGTCCATCGATAGCTGGCGGCCGCTCTACGAACATGCCGGTCCTCGAGGCGACAGCGTAAGGCCCGGCCTGTGCAATGAAATCGTCAAAGAGCTGGATGTGTTGGAAAAGAATTGGCCGCGCGAACTGCCGCAGGGTGTCATCCACGCGGACCTTTTTCCGGACAATGTCTTTTTTCTCGGCGACAGACTGTCGGGGCTGATCGATTTTTATTTCGCCTGTACCGACACCTTGGCTTACGACGTCGCCATCTGCCTCAATGCCTGGTGTTTCGAGGCGGATCATTCCTACAACGTCACCAAGGGACGGGCGCTGCTCAATGCGTACGCGAGGATTCGGGCGCTTTCAGCGCGCGAACGCGATGCATTGCCGATGCTCGCGCGCGGCGCGGCCATTCGTTTCCTCCTCACCCGGCTTGTCGACTGGCTGGCGGTGCCAGATGGCGCGCTGGTCAAGCCAAAAGATCCGCTGGAATACTACCGTAAGCTGCGTTTTCACCAGTCTGTAAAAAGTATCGAGGATTATGGGCTCTAGCGCATGATCCCGAAAAGTGGGAGCCGGTTTTCGGACAAGATCATGCGCAAAGGAAAAAACGCGTGAGCGAGCAGCGCGTCACCATCCACACTGACGGCGCCTGCTCGGGAAATCCGGGTCCGGGCGGCTGGGGCGCCATTCTGACTTTTCGTGATCACGAAAAAGAGCTCAAGGGCGGCGAACCGCACACAACCAATAACCGCATGGAATTGATGGCTGCGATTGCGGCCCTGGAAGCGCTCAGGCGGCCATGCGTCATCGATCTTCATACCGACAGCGAGTACCTCAAGAACGGCATTACGTCGTGGATCCATGGCTGGAAAAAAAACGGATGGCGCACCGCCGACAAGAAGCCGGTGAAGAACGTCGATCTGTGGAAGCGGCTGGATGAAGCGCTCGGCCGTCACACCGTGCATTGGCACTGGGTGAAAGGCCATGCCGGTCATGCAATGAACGAGCGGGCTGATGAGCTCGCGCGCGCGGGCCTTGTCGCGGCGAGGGCCGGTGCCCTCGGCGCCATGACAAAATAGAATCGAAATGGCCGGGGCATAGCCGTTCGAAGAACGGCGTGCTTTCGCACGCCTATGCCCGGCCATTACGGCGTTTCTTGTGAAAATCCCTAGAGCTGGCTCAGCAAAGCCTGGCCGCCGGAGATTTCGCATTTGCCCGGCGCATCCTCGATATTGAGTTTTTTCACGACGCCGTCGTCGACAAGCATCGAGTAGCGCTTCGAGCGGGTGCCAAGCCCATTGCCGGATCCATCAAAGGCCATGTCTATCGCCTTGGCGAATTCCCCGTTGCCATCCGCAAGGAAATCGATCTTGCCGTCGGCGCCGGTTGATTTCTTCCAGGCCTCCATGACGAAGACGTCGTTGACGCCGGTCACGGCAATCGTGTGTATGCCCTTGGCCTTGATGGCGGCAGCGTTGTTCAGGAAGCTTGGGATGTGCAGGTTATTGCACGTTGGCGTGAAGGCCCCTGGCACAGCAAACAGCGCCACCTTGCGGCCTTTGAAAACTTCATCGGTCGTTTTCCAGACCGGACCCTCGGTAGTCATCATGCGGAATTTGGCCTCGGGCAATCGATCGCCGACCTTGATAGGCATGGGTGTCCTCTCGCTTTGCTTTATTAAAAATGTTTCCCGGCTGGGCTAATTACGCCCTTGCAGGTGATTAGTCGAGATGGGTCTTGACCTCCAGGGCGCGCTCGCCAGTGACGACGGTAAACGTGAGATCGAAATTTCCTTTGGGGTCGACGCCAGGGGGCAGGCCGTCGAGTTCAAAAGTGAAGCGTGCATGGCCGGTTGGCACGCCCGGCTCTGGCGTTGGGATGGGCAGCGCCCATTCCGGTGTTGGCCCTTCGACGAACAATTCAACCGCCTGGCCGGCTGGCGCGGCGAGGTCAACGGCGACCATCGGCTTCGCGGTTGCATTGATGCGCTTGGCGGTAAGGCCGATCTGCCCGGCCGGCACCGTCCTGGGCACGCGAGTCTCCGCAGCGCTCAAGTCCGCGTTGCGCGCGCTTCCGCCCCATCCGAGTGTCAGTTCGGCGGTGCCCTCGGCCGGCACGCAGAGTTTTTCGCAGACGGCGTATTCGATTTTCAGCCGCAAACGGACAGGCTTGCCGGGCTGCTGCGGCGCAATCATCAGTGGAAAGATGGCGCTGTTCTTGTAGCCAAGCGAATGCCCGGTCTCATCGGTGAAGAGATGCGGCGCCGGGAAGAGGACCTTGGCGTCTTTCAGATTTTCCGAACCCGAAAAATCGAAGCGCGGCGGCACGCCGGAATCGCCTGGATAACGCCAGTAGGTTTTCCAACCCGGCTGCATCCGGATTTCGATGCCGGCGCGCAGCGTGGCATCATCCTTGCCGTTGGCTCCCGCGATCAGCCTGACACCTGAACGGACATCATTACTCCAGGATGATTCGTCTGCGGCAAGCGCCATAGTGCCCGAGCAGGCGATCGTGCAGGCAGCCAAGACGCCACAAAATGATCTGTGAATATCGCTCATCGTGCACGATCTAGTTGGTAACGCTATGCTGCGCCATTGAATTCATTGTGAGCAGCGATTGACCATGTTCTGGGCAGGCCGCTGCCACAATTGTCCTATTGATTATGACGGTGAACGATTGAACTTTCTGCCGCAAGCTTCGTTTGCAAAGACAGATCGATCAGGTAACCTTTTGCCATGAAGCCGTCACGCAAAGCGAAGGAGCAGGCTCCGGCCCCCGGTCGCGGCTATCTGGACGGGCAGATGCTGATCGCCATGCCAGCGATGAACGACGAGCGTTTTGCGCGTGCCGTCATCTATGTCTGTGCACATTCGACTGAAGGTGCCATGGGCATCGTCGTCAATCATCCTGCGGCCAACATCAAGTTTCCCGATCTTCTGGTGCAACTGGAGGTGATTCCGGCGGTCGAGCGCATCCAGCTTCCGACAGGCGCTGAGGACGTCAAAGTGCTCAAGGGGGGGCCGGTCGAAACCGGGCGCGGGTTTGTTCTGCATTCGGCCGATTTCTTCATCGAGAACTCGACGTTGCCGATTGATGAAGGCATTTGCCTCACAGCCACGCTCGATATTCTCAAGGCGATCGCCCGCGGCAACGGGCCAGCGAGCGCCATTCTCGCGCTCGGCTATGCCGGATGGGCGCCCGGCCAGCTTGAACAGGAAATCCAGCAGAACGGATGGCTGCATTGTGCGGCCGATTCTGAACTCATTTTCGGCACGGACACCGAGACGAAATATGAGAGGGCTCTGCGGAAAATCGGCATCGATCTCGGCATGCTGTCGAGCGAATCGGGCCACGCCTGAATTCAGAAGCATCGCCCATGCACCGCTCGTTCCCGCGTAAGCGGGAATCCAGTCGGGTTATGCGTGACAACGGCGAAAAGTTCTGGGTCCCCGCCTTCGCGGGGACGAGCGGAATGTTGAATTATTCAGATGCAATCTTGAGCGCGCGCAGCCGGGTCGGCTTGTCGATCAAGAGGTCGCGGGCGGCGTCGGCCGTCATCGGCTCGCCGAAGGCGAAGCCTTGCGCATATTCGCAGCCGAGCTGGTAAAGCTCGACCGCATCGGAATCGGTTTCCGCGCCTTCCGCAACCACTTCCATCCCTAGATCGTGCGCAAGTGCAATGATGGAGCGCAGGATCACCGGTCGAGTGCCGCGCGGTGTGGTGCGCACGAACGATTGATCGATCTTGATCGTATCGAACGGAAAGCGCTGCAAGTAAGCGAGCGATGAATGCCCTGTACCGAAATCGTCCAGTGACAGGCCAGCGCCGAGCTCCTTGATGCGCGTGAGCATCTGCGCGGCATGTTCAGGATTTTCCATCACGAGCGATTCCGTGATTTCCAGCTTGAGCGTGCCACGCGCCAGTGCCGTGCGTGAGAGCACGCCGCGCAAATCCTGGATCAGGTCGTGGCGCAACAATTGGCGCGACGACACATTGACGCTGGCAAAGACCGGCTCGCGGCCGCGCGCGGCAGCTTGCCATTGGGCGAGCTGTTTGGCGGTGTGGTCGAGGACAAACAGGCCGAGATCAACAATGAGGCCGATCTCTTCGGCGATCGAAATGAATTCGGCTGGCGACAGCCGGCCGAGTTTGGGGTGATCCCAGCGCGCCAGAGCCTCGAACCCGGCAATGGCGCGATCTTCCAGCCGCACGATCGGCTGGAAAAGCACCTTGATTTCCTCGCGTTCGATGGCGCGGCGTAATTCCGATTCCATGGTCAGGCGATCGGTCTTGCGCGAGCGCATCGCCGGCTTGAAGATCTCGATGCGGTCGCCACCGATGCGCTTGGCATAGTACATCGCGAGTTCGGCGTCCTTGAGCACTTCCTCGGTGCGGTTTGACTGGTTCTCGGCGAGCGCCAGCCCAATCGAGGCGGTCAGGAATATTTCGCGGTCGTTGAAGGCAATCGGCGCGCGCAGTGTGCGCCGGATTGTCTCGGCAAAGGCAACGATGCGTGCGGGCTCGCGCTCCGATAGTACGATCAATGCGAATTGATCGCCTGACAGCCGCGCCAAAGTGTCCTGGGGCTTGAGCAGGCGGGAGAGCCGGCGCGCGATGGTCAACAGGATAGAGTCGCCGATAGCGATACCGACGGAATCGTTGACCTGCTTGAAACGGTCGAGATCGACCACCACGATGGAAGGCCGGATTTGCGGGTCGGCGCGGGCAAAGCCGAATGCAGCCTCCATGCGATCGATGAACAGTTCACGGTTCGGCAAGCCGGTGAGATTATCGTGCACGGCGTCAAACAGAAGCCGTTCCTCGGCATTCTTGAACTCGGTTACGTCGGTCATCGTGCCAACGAGACGCACCACTTCGCCGTCCGAGCCGACGACGGGCCGCACCTTGAGTGCAAACCAGAGATAGTTTCCGTCGGCTGTTCGCAGCCGAAAGTCCTGGGTTAGACGTCCGCGCCGTTGTTCAACGATGCCGTCGAGCGCTGCTCGAAAACGGTCACGGTCGAGCGGATGCAGCACTTCCAGCCAGGTCGCCGCAGGCCCTTCCAGCGTGCCGCGCTTGAGGCCGAGCATGTGTTCGGTTTCCGGGCTGGTAAATACCTTGTCGGCGGAGACATCCCAGTCCCAGATCAGGTCGCCGGCACCGGTCAACGCGAGCGCCCGCCGCTCGACATCGGAAACGATACCGTGCGTGATGCCGCCGGCGAAGGCATGCTGCATGACTGTGAAGCCGATGAGCATCACGATCAGCACAAGGCCGCCGAGCAGTGCGGGCCCGATGATGTCATTGGTGACCAGGCCCGTGACAGCAAGACCCGCGGCCATCGTCCACACCACGAGCAGCAACCATGTGGGAATAAGCAGCACGGCGCGATCGAAACCATGCGTGGACAGATAGATCACGAGCGCGAGTCCAAAGACGCCAATGCCGGCCAGCGACATACGGGCGATACCTGCGGCGACGGATGGATCGAACACCGCAACCGCAATCAATGCGGCGAGCGCTGCAAGCCAGGCCATGGTGACGTGCGCATAACGCACGTGCCAGCGCGACAGGTTGAGGTAGGCGAAGAGAAAGACAAGCAGTGTTGCCGACAGGATCGCCTCGCCGCAGGCGCGCCACACGCGCTCGGCGCCAGCTGACATGTCGAACACCTTGCCCCAGAATCCGAAGTCAATGCCGATATAGATCAGCACCGCCCAGCCAAGCGCGGCGGCGGCCGGAAACATCATGGAGCCTTTGACAACGAACAGGATCGTCAGGAACAGCGCGAGCAAGCCGGCAATTCCAATGACAATGCCGTAGTACAGGGTGAACGAATTGACCTTGTCCTTGTAGGCGTCTGGCTCCCACAGATAGATCTGCGGCAGCTTGTCGGTGCGCAACTCTGCGACGAATGTGATCACGGTGCCGGGATCAAGCGTGACCCGGAACACGTCGGCCGTCGCGCCCTCCTGACGAACCGGGCGGTCGCCGGTCGAGGGCGTGATGCCGGCAATGCGCGACAGGCCGAGGTCGGGCCAGAACAAGCCTGAGCCGACCATGCGGTAATGCGGCACAACGATGAGCCGGTCGATCTGCTCGTCGCTGTTGTTTGTGAGCGCGAAGACTGCCCAGTTGCTGTTGCCCTCGCGGGCGCGCACCTCGATGCGGCGCACGATTCCGTCGGGGCCGGGCGCAGTAGACACCTGGATGCGGTCGCCTTCGGTTTTTTGAAGTTCCGTGGCCGCAGTCAAATCGATCGCCGCGGCATCGAGCCGCACGTTCACGGCTTCGACCGCGCGCGCAGACGGGACCGCCAGCAGCGCGGCGACGAGTGCAATTGCGACCGCTGCCAAACGCCTATTCAAAATCAAAACAAAACCCCCGGCCGCGGCAGCGCCCTGCAGCCTGCGGCTTCGGCATCGCCAACGGTGAAAAACTTCAAGCAATCGCACCCTGTTGCGGTTTTAAGTCCGACATTGCGCCGATTTCGCGGCTTCTGAAGAAACGCACGCCGAGTCAAACTGTTAGCACGATTTTGCCGATATGGGTGCTGGTTTCCATAAGTGCGTGGGCGGCCGGCGCTTCGCCTAGCGGAAATGTCTTGTAGATGACGGGTTTGACCGCCCGGGCGGTTACCAGCGGCAGCACATTGTCCTCGACCGCTCGAGCAATGGCGCCTTTGTCGGCGACCGAGCGCGCACGCAGGGTTGAGCCCGTATGGTGCAGCCGCTTGAGCATGATCCGGCGGAAATCC
>Ga0187787_10000003_pt1 | contig 22005 bp, 22 predicted proteins | sample 1015_BV01_MP06_2_FD_133007 | JGI IMG/M metagenome (GOLD analysis project Ga0187787, IMG submission 133007) | Tropical peat soil microbial communities from peatlands in Department of Meta, Colombia - 1015_BV01_MP06_20_MG | ecosystem: Environmental > Terrestrial > Soil > Wetlands > Peat | place...
ATTTGAAGATTATACGGGTTAAGGATGCCCATTCCCGAGCCGATCAGCGACGCCAATGGCATCACCGCGACACAACCGATTTCTTCAAGCTGCCTGGCGATAATTGGATCATCGGAAGTGTAAACCATCACCTTGAAGCCTTCTTTAACCAGCTTTTCCACCGCACTCAGTGTTTCCACCACGTTTGGGAAAAGTGTGTTCGGGTCGCCCAGTACTTCCAATTTAACCAGATCATGGCCATCGAGCAGCTCGCGTGCAAGGCGCAGAGTTCGTATCGCGTCCTCAGCGCTGTAGCAGCCCGCGGTATTGGGCAGAATGGTGTACCGCTTGGGAGAAATGACCTCAAGCAAGCTGGGCTCATTGGGGTTCTGGCCGATGTTGGTGCGTCGGATGGCCACAGTCACGATTTGCGCGCCGCTTGCTTCGATGGCAGCGCGCGTCTCGGCGAAATTCTTGTATTTGCCGGTGCCCACAAGCAGGCGGGACGTATAGGCTTTGCCGGCGATGATTAAATTGTCCATATTGATTCGTAAAAAGTGAGGGGTAAGGGGTGAGGTGTTAGGTCACAGGCATCTACTCCTCACACCTCACCGCAGTTTAACCACCACCGACCGCAATGACGATTTCCAGCTTGTCGCCGTCATGAAGCATTTCCTGCTTGAATCGGCTGCGCGGTACGATCTCGCCGTTTCTTTCAAGCGCGAGCCGCTTTCCTTTAAGCTCAAGTTTTTCCAGCACTTGTGCGACATTTGTGCCGTTGTCAAAGCGATGGGGTTTGCCATTGATGGAAAGAGCTATCATTTTGCAAGCAAAAAAACCAACTGAAAAACTGTATTTAGATTCTATCATGCAGAAAGAGTTCATAGGTAACAAGAAAGTCGGGAACAAAACCCGCAGGTGGTGCATGCGACCTATTTCCCAAGCTATTACGGGAACAATTCGCGTATTTTATGTTCTATCGGGATGGCTTGAGCGTGCGGCAGTACTAGGCGCTCTTGCGTCGTTGTCTGAAGCCGGGCGCACAAGCGTGGAGGTTTCCATGCGAACCAGTGCAGCGCAGGCGCGGTTTAAGTGCAAGGGACGCAGCTTGAATACATATCATCTTTCCATATTTAATTTGAGGAGATAGGCATGTTTGGGCGTATAAACAAGAGCAAGTTTTTTATAATTCTTCTGTTATTCCTGGTGGCGTGCACGCAGGCGAATCAAGGCCATACGCGGCAGGAACCCTCACAAGCATCGTCACCGACTGGACAAGCAAATGTCGCGCGGCTTCCGGATTTTACCGCGCTGGTCGAAAGGGAAGGTTCGGCGGTAGTCAACATCAGCACCACCCAAACGGTACGCCAGACGGAGTTCGCACCGCAGTTCACTATCCCTGAGAACGATCCGTTCTTCCGCCGCTTCATGCCGCCCTCAGTCCCCCGCGAATATCAAGGGCATTCACTGGGCTCGGGATTCATCATTAGCGACGACGGCTATATTTTCACCAACGCGCACGTGGTGGCTAATGCTGACGAGGTTATTGTTAAATTGACCGACAAGCGCGAGTTCAAGGCCAAGGTAATCGGCATTGACCGCCGCAGCGATGTCGCTCTGATCAAAATCAACGCCACCGGCTTGCCGAAAGTGGATATCGGAGACCCTTCCACGCTCAAGGTTGGCGAATGGGTCGCCGCTATTGGCTCGCCTTTCGGTTTCGAGAACAGCGTGACTTCGGGCATTGTCAGTGCCAAGGGCCGTTCGCTGCCTGATGAAATCGATGTACCGTTTATCCAGACTGACGTAGCGATTAACCCGGGTAATTCCGGCGGCCCCTTGTTTAACCTCAAAGGCGAAGTAGTCGGCATCAACTCGCAAATCTGGAGCCGCACCGGCACCTATATGGGGCTGTCGTTTGCGATTCCCATCGATGTCGCTATGGAGGTGGGCAAGCAACTGCGTGAACACGGCAAAGTGAGCCGCGGCAGGCTGGGCGTGAGCATCCAGCCGCTTAGCGCCGAGCTGGCCCAGTCATTCGGACTGTCCGGCGCTTCCGGGGTGTTGGTGGCATCGGTGGAGAAAGGCAGCGCTGCCGACCATGCGGGACTCGTTGCCGGTGACGTCATCCAGAAGTACAACGGCAAGCAGTTGGAAGACCCTGCCGATCTTTCACGTATGGTTGCCGCAACTCATCCGGGAACTCGAGTACAACTGCAAGTGTGGCGCAAGGGCGCTGCTATGGAATTAATCGCGGTAGTCGGCGAGCTGCCCACCGAAAAGGTCGCGACGCACGGAGAGAATGTAAAACCGAACGCGGATCCCCTCGGTCTAGTGCTGAACGATCTCAGTGTCGAGCAGAAACGGGAACTGGATGTTGACCATGGTTTGCTGGTCGAGGATGTCGCCGGGGCCGCGGCTAAGGCCGGCATTCAGCCGGGTGATGTGATCTTGGCGCTCAATACCAGCCAAGTAAACAATACCGCGCAGTTTAAAAAGCTGCTCAAGGAAACCGGTTCTGCCAAACCCATTGCGCTTTTGGTGAAGCGCAACGATGCTACAATTTATATTCCCATCAAGACCAAAGAAGGTTGATCCCGCATGGCACGCGGCTATTGTTGTCGCTTGGGGCTGAACCCAATAGAATAGCCGTGTGCGTGCGGGTGTAGTTCAATGGCAGAACGAAAGCTTCCCAAGCTTTAGACGTGGGTTCGATTCCCACCACCCGCTCCATCGTTTTCCCTGTGTTGTCGAAGGTGGACGCTTCGCTTGATTCCTGGTTATTTCTTTTCGAAATGCGAGCGCGCTTTGCTGAACGCGTCGCGCAACCTTGCCCATGCCTCGTCGGCGCCGCGCATCATATCCATCCACGCTTCGCCCGAGGCCGCCTGAACCTGTCGTAGCTGGGTCATCGCCTCGTCGCGGCGCGAGCGGAGAGCCTTGAGCTGGTTTTCATAATCGGCCTTCATCTTGGCCTGGGCAGACCTGGTCTTTGCTTCCCACTTGGTGATTTCGCTGTTCCATTGGTCGAGCTGCGTCTTCAGTTTCTGCACGTATTCGTCACGGGTCATCATGGTGTTCTCCTGCAAAATGGTGAGGGATAGGAATTAGCAACTTACAGTAAATTATACCACTCGCTGATGGCCAGGAAAGGCAGCCTGCCGAAGAGGTAAAGTGCAAATTATTTCAGGCTGTTATATTCCGAGTGAGGCAAAGATTGACTGAATAGTTTCTTCCATTTTTATCCAACAAGCACAGACCATGAAAAAAACTCCCGGTACGCATTGCCGTCCATTGCCGGCCTGCTTGTGGGTTAAGAGGGCATCGCCGTGGTGGACTTACCAGTCTGGCTGCGTCGCTCATCCCCTCACGCGGCCGGTTTTCTTGAGCGTGCGGACCAAAAGATAAAGACTTAACCACACGAACGCCCCTGCGATCAGGTATGAGGTTGGAGGAAGCCCGCTTGTGCCGTGGATGCTGTACTCGCTCAAGAGCTCCAGGCCGACAAGCGCCACTACAAGTAGAAACGTGGTGTTGAACTCTTTGACGAGAACCCGCTTCCAGTTGAAGCGCATGCCCTCGACGGACCGCGAGAACCCTGCCCAGCGTGGCCACCAACGGTTCACGCGGCGGCAATAGTCGTCATACTCGGCGCCGAACTTGCTACGAAGGTAAGCCTCCTCGGCTGCGACGATCGATGTATAGGCGAGTACAGCGAACGGGATGAAGATCAGATAAAAGGATTCGGAGTCGCTCACCAGCGTTAGGCCGAGCACGATCAGCAGATTTCCCACGTACATTGGATTTCGGCAATGAGAGAAAACGCCACCCTGCACCAGCGTTTCGGCGTAGACCTTACTCTCCCTGCCTCCGCGGATGATGTATTCGTAGCCGATTGTGAGCACACGCAGCGTCTCGCCGAGGAGCACCGCGACCACGCCGGCGAGAGCGAATGCAGCGTCCATGTCGGGCCGACCGAAAGGATACTCCGGACGCCCCGCAAGGATCGCAACCGCGAATGCGAGCGGAAACAGCACGTTCCGGTAGCGAAAAAAGAAATTGCCGAGCCTGACCATCACTCGCTGCGTTTCTTCACAGCGAGCATGCCGGCAAAGTTGTACCACTTGAAGAATGTATCGACCTCTGTGAAGCCATTGTGCTTCAACATCTCCACGTTCTCTTCGATCCGGTACGGGATCAGCACGTTCTCCAGGGCTTCGCGCTTGAGCGCGATTTCCGTGTCGGAGTAGCCGTTGCGACGCTTCATGTCGTAATAGAATTTGATGAACATGCGGTTGAGCAAGGAATCGTTGCTGAGCACCTTCTCCACCAGGATCAAGCAGCCATTCTCGTTCAGGCCGTCGGCGATGCGGCGGATGAGCCGGCTGCGATAGAGCGGCCGGACAAACTGGAGAGTGAGATTGAGCACGACTACCGACGCATTCTCGACGACGCACCCCTGGTTGAGATCGGCGTGAATGAGCTGCGGCCGTTCATCTTCCGGCAGGCCGGCGAAACGGTCACCCGCCCGGTCCAGCATCGGCTGCGAATAATCGAGCCCTACCATGTGGACCTGCTTGCCCGCGGCCGTGATTGCGCCACGCAGGGTTTCCAGCGTGATGCCGGTCGAGCAGCCTAGGTCGTAGACGTTCGATCCGCTCTCGGCGAACTCGCCCGCGATCTCTCCTAGCATGCGCTGCAATTCCTGATACAACGGCACGCTGCGGTCGAGCATGTCATCGAACACTTCGGCGGTTTGTTTACCGAAGTTGAAATCGCCGATCGCCTGGGTTGCTTCGGCGAAGATGTTGTCTTGCTTGGTCATGGGTGACACCTCGCAGCGTCTCTATGGAAATTGGTTTACTCGAACACCCTGAATTCAGAGGAGCGGAGCTGCCGGCATACGCTCCACTGATCAAAATGCATCCCCAGTTTCTGCACGTATTCGTCACGGCTCATTATGGCATTCCCCCGCTGGATGATGGAAGGACAGAAACCCTAATTTGCGGTTGACATTATACTACTCGTTGCGGACCCGACAATAGGGCCTGTCGTGGTTGTTTTTCGTACTGTTATAATTATGTATTGACCCGACTGTTTCTCCCATTTCATCCAGCACGCACACACCATGAAAAAAATCTTCAGATACGCATTACTGTCCATCGCCGGACTAATTGTGGTGCTGGCGGGACTCGCGGCTTATATCGCCGCAATTTTTGATCCCAACCAGTACAAGCCGCAAATCGTGCAATTAGTGAAGGACAAGACACAGCGCACGCTGCAGCTTGGAGATATCAAGCTGAGCTTCTTCCCCGGACTTGGTGTCAAGCTGGGAGCCTTGTCTTTAAGCGAACACAAAAGCGACAGGGAATTCGTCGCGGTGGAAAACACCCGCGTCTCGCTCAAACTCCTGCCCTTGCTCAGCGAGCAAGTGGTGGTGGATGAGGTGGATATTCGAGGGGTGCGCCTGAACCTGATTCGCTACAAGGATGGCAGCACCAATATGGATGATTTGGCGGGCGTGCCGCAAAAAAGGGGGGCCGAAGACGCGCAAGCGAAATCCGGGAAACCGGAAAAGTTCAGGTTCGATATTGCTCATGTTGGCATCGAGAACACCACGCTTAATTACAGCGATGAAAAGAGCGGGGCAAAATACGCTTTGCGTGGTCTCAATCTGAAAACGGGCAGAATCGCCAACGGTGTTCCCAGCAATGTCGAACTGGGTTTCAGCGTGCAGGGCAACCAGCCGAAATTCGATCTCTCTACCCAGCTCAAGACGCGGCTTACTTTTGATCTCAATGCTCAGCAATATCAGCTGCTGGCTCTGGATTTGTCGGTTAAAGGCGAGGCCGCAGGGATCAGCAAGCTCACGGTCAATGCTTCAGGGGACGTCAGCGCCAAGCTGCAAAGCAGGGAATTTGCCGCCGACAAGTTCAAACTAGCGGTGACCGGCGTGCAAGACAAAAATAATTTGGATGTCAAACTCGAAGCACCGCGCCTCAGCCTTCTGAGCGAGAAATTTTCGGGGGACAAGGTTACGCTAGTAGCCAAAATGACCGGTCCGGAGAACAACATCGCGGCGAACTTGACCGTGCCTGGGCTGGAAGGCGCGGCGCAGGCGTTTAAAACCGGGATAATTAATGTGGAGTTGGATGCTAAGCAGGGTGAGCGTACGGTGAAGGCCAAGCTCGCCACGCCGATTTCAGGCAATTTCCAGGCGCAGCAATTCAGCTTCCCGGAAATTGTCGGCAACTTTACTCTCAGTGCACCCGACCTGCCGGTCAAAAATTTAAGCGGTGGCCTCAAGGGTACCGCGGCTGCGAATCTGGAAAAACAAAACGTCCAAGCCAATTTTTCAGGAAAGATGGCGGACAGTTCTTTCAAGGCCAAGCTCGGCGTTGTGGGGTTTTCCAAACCGGCGATCGGTTTTGATCTGGATATTGATCAGCTGGATGTGGACCGCTATCTGCCGCCGAAACAGGAAACGAAGCAGCCGGAGGCAAGGCAGGCGGAAACAAAACAGCAGGAAAAGCCGCTGGATTTTTCGGCGCTTAAAGATCTCAACGCCAACGGCAGCCTGCGCGTGGGCAACCTGAAGGCGGCCAACGTCAAGGCACAGCAAGTACGTATAGACCTCAAGGCGGCCAACGGCAAGGTCGACATTAACCCAATCTCAGCCAATCTCTACCAGGGATCGACGAACGGCAACGTCGCAGTTAATGCCGCTGCCATTCCGGTTATATCGGCCAAGCAGGACCTCAAGGGCATAAGTATCGGACCGCTGCTTAAAGATGCCTTGGATTACGATGTGCTCGAAGGCAAAGGAAGTGTGTCTTTGGATGTCGTCACTCGGGGCAACACGGTGACGGCCATGAAAAAGGCGCTGGACGGCAAGGCGGCGCTTAATCTTGCCGATGGCGCTGTGAAAGGCATCAATATTGCCGAAACGATACGCAACGTCAAAGCCAAGCTTGGTGTGCTCAAGGGGCAGCAGACCCAGGCCGCGGACAAGGCGCAGAAGACCGATTTCACAGAGCTGAAAGCGAGCTTCATCATCAAAAACGGCGTGGCGCATAACGACGACCTGTCCCTGAAATCGCCGCTATTGCGACTGACCGGTGCCGGCGATATCAATATCGGCGAAGACAGCCTGAATTATCTGGCCAAGGCATCTGTCGTGGAAAGCAGCAAAGGGCAGGGCGGAGCGGAGCTTGCTTCACTCAAAGGCGTGACCATCCCGGTGCGCATTTCCGGGCCGTTCAAATCCCCGCAATACAGCCTTGATTTTGGCGGCGTGGTCACTGAAGCGGTGAAGCAGAAAGCCGATGAAGCTATCAAGGGCAAGCTCAAGGGGCTGCTTAAGTAGCGCATGCCATGAAGGATTTTGTAGATCGCGTAATTTCCTGGCAAAAACGCCACGGCCGGCATGATCTGCCGTGGCAGAACACTCGGGACCCTTACCGCATCTGGCTTTCGGAAATCATGCTGCAGCAGACGCAGGTCGCAACCGTCATTCCCTATTACTTGCGGTTTGTTGAGCGCTTTCCCGATATCAAAAGTCTGGCATGCGCCTCTCTCGATGATGTGCTCGCGCTTTGGAGCGGTCTGGGCTATTACTCGCGCGCCGCAAATCTGCACTGCGCCTCGCAAATCATCATGAATGAACAATGCGGCATATTCCCCCGCAATTTCGACTGCATTATTAACTTACCCGGCATCGGGCGTTCAACTGCAGCGGCAATTTGCGTATTCGCCTACAGGCAGAAGCGCGCCATACTCGATGGCAACGTGAAACGAGTTCTGGCGCGCTGCTTCGGTGTTGCAGGTTACCCGGGCGAAAAAAAAGTGCAAGAGCAGTTGTGGCGCAAGTCCGAAGCGCTGTTGCCCAGGCGAGGTATCACGGCGTACACGCAGGGGTTGATGGATTTGGGAGCCGGAGTTTGCTTGAGACGCAACCCTAATTGTCCAGCATGTCCGCTACATCGCGGCTGTGTCGCGTATAAAGCCGGAAGAGTGAATGAATTGCCCGCGCCCAAAATCAGGAAAGCGCTGCCACACAGGCAAACCGTGATGCTTATTTTGCTGCACAAGCGCGAGGTGCTGCTGGTAAAGCGCCCGCCAGCGGGCGTGTGGGCCAGCATGTGGAGCTTTCCTGAAATTGCGTCTGATGACGAAGTAGGTACTGTCTGCGCGGAAGGATTTGCAGCTCGTGTGAGGGGATCGAAGCGTTTGCCGCCGCTGCAGCACGGATTCAGTCATTTTGAGCTGAATATCCGGCCGGTGCTGCTGCAGGTCGACAGCGTCAAGCAGCAAGCGCAGGAACCGGGACAGCTGTGGCTTAATTTCGAAGATGCGAAGCACGCGGCACTTCCCACACCGGTGCGCAAACTTTTGCAACAAGCTGCGGCTTATACTTGGTAAGGTTGCCGTAGGGTAGGAACATACTTATGACAGTAACCCTTGTTGCACCAGAAACTTCCGGATGAGCTGCAAGCGCGAGACGGGGTCATCTATTTCCAGAATTTCCTGTTTTGCGGCAAGTTTTAGCGGCAGCACTTCGGCAAGTCGGTAGCTCACCCACGTCGCGTCGTCCAGTTTAAAAGGCGGTGGAAATTGCTCTATGCCTATTTTTTCCATAAATAGCCTGAGCACGGTGGCGCAGACGCGCAGTTCGGGGGACAGTGGTGTTTGCTGATCAGCGGCAAGCATCTCGACTTCGGCGCTGATGAGGCCGTTTTTCGCTACCTGCCGGTTGAGGATGCGGAAACGCTGCACGCCCTCGGCCCTGAGATGCAGCACCCCGAGCTGCTGCATATCGCATTCAGTAATGGCGGCAGTGCAGCCGACTGATTCAGGCACAGCCGGCACTCCGACTTCATTCCCTTCCTTGATTAGGCATACTCCGAAAGGCCGGTTGTAGCGCAGGCAGCTTGTGCTCATGTCCAGATACCGCTGCTCGAATATTTTGAGCGGAAGTGTTCCACCCGGGAACAGCACGGTATTGAGCGGGAAAATTGGCAGCGTTTCCTGCGCCGGCATGGGTTTCAAAAAACGGCCGAGGCAATCAGCCGCCTTTTCCCCAGCGTGCCACCAACTGGTGAGGAATGCCGAGGTGGTCGAGAATTCTTGCAACGACAAAGTCGACCAAATCTTGAACACTTGCCGGATGGTGGTAAAAACCGGGGTTCGCGGGCAAAATTACCGCCCCGCTTCTGGACAGCCTCAGCATGTTCTCAAGATGAATTGCCGACAGCGGCGTCTCGCGCGGCACCAATATCAGCTTGCGGCTTTCCTTGAGCATGACGTCAGCGGCGCGTTCTATCAGGTTATCGCTCATTCCTGCTGCGATCGCAGCAAGCGTGCCCATGCTGCATGGACAGATCACCATGGCGTCGCCGGGACTTGAGCCGGATGCGATCGGCGCAAACCACTCCTCTCGTCCGAACACTTGAAGCTGCCCCGCGCCGGCATGATATTTATCTCGGAAAAAAATCTCAACCTCTTTGGCTTTGGATGGTATTGCCAGGCTGACTTCCTGCTGCGCCACAATTTGCGCTGCCTGTGAATACAGCAGATAAACCTGTATGCCGCTCGATATCAGGCATTCCAGAAGGCGCAATCCATAAGGTATGCCGGAGGCGCCGGTGAAGGCGAGGGTGATGGTTTTCGCAGGATTCATGATGAGGAAAGGGGCGCTATTACTTCCGCATTGTAGAGCAGCCTGGGTCGCTGCTCAAAACCGGCATACTCGCAAAAGCAATGCGATTGATGCATCGAGCCCGTTAAAATTCGCGGTGCCTGACCAGCACCTGGTTCAGCGCACGGAAATGCTCGGCAAGCTTTTCCGCGAAATACACCGAGCGGTGGCGCCCACCGGTGCAGCCCAGCGCGATAGTCAGATGATCGCGGTTGTCGCGGGCATAACACGGCAGCCAATTTTCTATGAAACGACGGATATCGGCGAGCAGACCGAGCACAATTTTGTCGTTTTGCATGAATTCGATTACTGCCTTGTCTTTGCCGGTGAGATCGCGCAGCACCGGATCGTAATTCGGGTTGGGCAGGCAGCGCACATCGAACACCAAGTCGGCATCCAGCGGAATACCGTTCTTGTAACCGAATGACTGGAACAGCAAAGTCAAGCGTGAGCGGTTTATCTTCAGCAAATCCTTGATCCAGCCGCGCAACGCGTTGGGGTTGAGATCGCTGGTGTCGATATGCTGCGCCAGATCGCCGATTTCGGCGAGCTTTTCGCGCTCGAGCTGGATGGATTCAGAAAGCGTGCGCGTATCGTCGCTTAACGGATGGCGCCGGCGCGTTTCCGAGAAGCGCTTCATCAGCGTTTCATTTTTCGCTTCGAGGTACAGCAGGCTGACATCAATTCCCTGCCGTTTCAGATCGGCAATATGCTGCGGCAACTGGTTGAGCGTATCGCCGCTGCGCACATCGATACTGGCGGCAACCTTCGAGTAGCCCGCATCCTGCAGGAAATGCGTGATATCGGGCAATAGCTTCGCCGGCAGATTGTCCACGCAGTAGAACCCGCTGTCTTCCAGGACGTTGAGCGCGATGCTTTTGCCTGAACCGGAAAGGCCGCTGATCAGAATAAGCTGCATAGGGCGTGTCGAGCGCGCACTGCCGGAGTCAAACCCCGTTCACTGTTTGCCGCCCGCTTGCTTGTTCATCATCTGTTCGTGGCGCTGGATGAATTCCTTGGTGCTGTCTATGCCGCGCAGCTGCAGAATGTAGTTGCGAACTGCTGCTTCCACCAGCACCGCGAGGTTGCGCCCTTCCATCACCGGAATGGTCACTTTGCGGATTTTCACACCGAGCACGTTCTCGGAACTCGCGCCCAGCGGCAGCCGCTCCTGTCCGGGAACGTGCGACCCCTTCGGCCTTTCCAGGTGCGCGATCAGCTTCAGGTTCATTTTTGGCCGCACCGCGGTTTCGCCGAAAATGGTGCGGATGTTCAACACGCCCAACCCGCGCACCTCGAGAAAATCCTTAAGCAATGACGGGCAGCGGCCTTCCAGCGTATCCGGTGCAATTTGGTAGAACTCTACGCTGTCGTCGGCGACCAATCCATGCCCGCGGCTGATGAGTTCCAGAGCAAGTTCGCTTTTCCCCACCCCGCTTTCCCCGGTGAGCAACACGCCCATACCCAGCACATCAAGGAACACGCCGTGCAAGTTGGTCGATTCGGCCAGAACTTTGGAAAGATACACGCGCAGGTAGTTCATCAATTGCAGACTGGACTGTGCGGAACGAATGAGCGGGATTTGTTTTTCCTCCGCAAGCGCTTGTAACGCCGGCGGTACCACACCGTTACCGGCGATAATGAAACAGAACGGCGGGTTAACGGAAAGGGTTTGCAAGGACTGTTTCAATGAGGAAGAATCGAGTTTCCTCAAATACTGGATTTCCGCGCTATCCAGTACCTGCACCCAGTTGGGATGGATGAAGTTGAGATGGCCTACTACTCCCTTTGTCGAATTATTTATATCGTCGCTGCTCAGGCTGCGGTTCGCCTCTCCGGTGATCCAGGAGAGTACGAGCCTGTCGCAGTTATCTTGAAACAGCTGAGCTGCGCTGACTTGGGGCATGGGAATGCCATTCACTGAGAAGTTGATGAACTTGCGAGGCGTCCTGGCTTGCAAGCAACGCTTCGCGCAGGTCCCTGTCGCAGAAAACCTGAGAAAGCTCGCTTAAGATCTCCAGATGCAATTCGGAGGCACGCTCCGGAACCAGCAACACAAAAATCAGGTTGACCGGCATGCCGTCCGGGGCATCGAATGGAATCGGTGTTTTGGTCCTGATCAGCGCGCCGACCGCTTCCTTGAGTGATTTGATTCTGCCGTGCGGAATCGCGACTCCCTGTCCCAGCCCGGTTGAGCCCAGCTTTTCACGCGCAAAAAGGCTGTCGAAAACCCTGGCTCGTGCTATTCCTTGGTTGTTTTCAAACAGCAACCCCGCCTGCTCAAACACGCGCTTCTTGCTGCCCGCATCCAAATCGAGAATAACATTCAAAGGGGGGAGTACTTTTCCAATCAGGTTCATGCTCTGCGCTTTCGTGGTTTCGCCCGGCGACTGGTTGTACAGCTAGGGAAAGATGTAATCGTGGATTGCGGAGCGACTAGACGATGACCGCCGAGATGGTGATTCATTTGTCTCCTTAGAGCTTCTAACACAATGAAACACGTTTGCGTTGCTGGTCAAAAAGATGAGGATGCAAGGCGCGAGGCGCAGCTCGATGTGGAGCCATCGCGCAAGCCGAGCAACGCCGCAGACGCGCTTTTTGACCGCAACCCAAAGGGACGGCTCGGATTTCTGCACATTCCTTTGTCGCTCGCCGCTTGTTTAGAATCACTAAACGGTGCGGCTCGCTTCGCGGCCTGCATCCGAAACTGCGCCGTCGCAATATGCGTTTTATTGTGTTAGAGGCTCTCATCACAGAGATTTACGCATACTGACGGAGGGTATCTGCAATGCTTCGCGATACTTGGCAATGGTGCGGCGGGCGACAACGATCCCCTGCTGTCCGAGGATTTCTGAAATCTGGCTGTCGGAAAGCGGTTTTTTCGGATTTTCCGCGGCCACCAGCTGCTTGATGAGCGCGCGGATAGCAGTGGCGGAACAGGCGCCGCCGGTTTCGGTGGTGACATGGCTGCCAAAAAAATATTTCAGCTCATAAGTGCCGCGCGGCGTCAGCATGTATTTTTGCGTGGTCACGCGGGATACGGTGGATTCGTGCAGGTCCAACGCTTCGGCAATCTCGCGCAGCACCAAGGGGCGCATCGCTACTTCGCCGTGCTCGAAGAAATGGCGCTGGCGGTCAACGATTGCCTGCGACACCCGCAAGATGGTATCGAAGCGCTGCTGCACGTTTTTGATCAGCCATTTTGCTTCCTGCAGCTGACCGGCGAGTTTCTGGAAGCTTACGTCGCGGTTGCGGTGCAAGATGTCTGCGTACATGCGGTTTACTCTTAACTTTGGCATGGCTTCAGCATTGAGGCTCGCCACCCACAAGCCTTTGACTTTCTTGACCACGACGTCGGGCATGATGTAACGCGTCTCAACCGCCGCGTAATCTGCCCCCGGACGTGGATTGAGGCTTGTGATGAGGTGCTGCACCTGGCGCAAAGTGAGATCATCGCAATGCAGAAGTTTTCTGAGCTTGCCAAAATCGCGCGCAGCCAGGCTGTCCAGATGCTGGGTGACGATGACCAGAGCTTCTGCTCGAAACGGGGTATCCTCAGGCAGAGCTTCCAGTTGCAGTGCCAGGCACTCGCTTAGATTGCGCGCGCCCACGCCCGTCGGCTCCAGTTTTTGCAGATGCTGCAACGCGGTTTGCAGTTCTTCCGGGCTTACGCTCAGCTCTTCGGGCAGAAGTGCAGCAAGTTCCTCAAGCGGTTGCGTGAGGTGGCCATCCTCGTCGAGTGCATCAATCAAAAGCGATACCAGCCTTTTGTCGCGTTCCGGGTGCTTGGTGAGATTGAGCTGCCAATTTAGATGCTCGCGCAAGGTGGGTGCAACAGCGGCAAGCTGCGGGTATTCGGTTTCCTCGCTCTCGTCACGCGCGCTGTAGGAGCCGGCATCTTCAAGCCAGGAGCCTTCCGTGTCGGCAACGCTGGGTGCGGCTTCAGGAGATGTTTCTTCAGCCTGCTCGCTAGCGGTCAACCCATCATGGGAAATGGTGTTAATACTGCTTGAAGTCGGCGGAGCCGCTTCTTCGCTCAACTCATCGTCGCGCTCGAGCAGGGGGTTTTCCTGCAGAAAACGTTCCAGTTCCTGGTTAAGCTCCAATGTTGAGAGTTGCAAGAGACGTATGGATTGTTGCAGTTGCGGCGTCAGCGTCAGATGCTGCGACAGCTTGAGCTGTAAAGTGTGCTTCATTCGCTTTAGGTGTCGGGTTTTTGATGGCTGGCCGTGGATTCAAGGGCGGGGTCATATCCCGCAACTATAGCCGGAAATGTTCGCCTAAATACACTTTTCTCACGCTATCATTATAAACGATTTCTTCGGGTTTGCCGTAGGCGAGGACTGAACCCTCATTAATGATATAGGCACGGTCGCAAATCCCCAGAGTTTCTCGCACGTTGTGGTCTGTGATTAGAACACCAATGCTTTTCTCTTTCAGGAAGCTGATGATTTTCTGGATATCCAGTACTGCGATGGGATCAATTCCGGCAAAAGGTTCATCGAGTAGAATAAAACGCGGTTGCGAGGCCAATGCCCGGGCAATTTCGACGCGCCGCCGTTCACCTCCGGAGAGTGAGAGCGCGGGGTTGTTGCGAAGGTGGCTGATGTGCAAGTCTTGCAGCAAATCGTCCAGCCGGTTCTGGATTTCATCAGGCTGAAAATCCTGCAATTCAAGCACCGCCTGAATATTTTCCGCCACTGTCATCCTGCGAAATATCGATGCTTCCTGAGGCAGATAGCTCAAACCTAAACGAGCACGGCGGTGAATCGGCATATGGCTCAAATTAAGGTCATCGAGCGTGATACTGCCGCCATCAAGCAAAACCAGCCCCACTATCATGTAAAAGCAGGTAGTCTTGCCGGCGCCGTTGGGGCCCAACAAACCGATTACTTCGCCGTTGCTAACTTCCAGCGAAACATCGTGTACCACAGTGCGTGACTTATAGCGTTTTTTAAGTCCCTGTGCTTTAAGTTTGCTCATTTTTTGTAGCCCAAAGTCAACGGCAAGCCGGTTTCATCACCGTCTTTTTTTGCCGTCTAATTCCCGGGTTGATAAGTAACGCTCGAAGAAGGCTTCAGCGTTGCAGGTGGAGTAGGCGGTGTGGGCTTGGCGTCCTTTTCCTTGGGCTGGATCACTGCGCGCACCCGGCCACCATTGGCGGGCTGCTTGCCGCTCAATGCCTGGTAAAATTCTGTGATTGCATTGTAGGAGATATAATTGCCGCGCAATTCGTCCTGGCCTCGTTTTATGTGTGCTCTGTCGAACAATTCCAGATGCTCCGTTTTGCCATCGTATTCGATGCGCTCCGCCTCACCTTCGATGTATTCGTCGACGCCATCCATTTTTTGGCGGAAAGTAGCGAGATTTCCGTACGCTACTCCAGAATTGAAGCCCGCTGCGTCCTGGCGCACGATAATTTTGCTGGCATGGATGACGATTGTGCCCTGGGTGAGCACTACGTTGCCTTCAAACACGCTAACCTTGTTGGCGTCGTCCACGTTGACTTTGTCGGCTTCGACGTTGACCGGTTTGCCGCGGTCGGCACGCTCGGCAAGCGCAGGTGAACATATCAGCAAGGCGCTCAGTACCCATTGCAACAGGTGTCCTGCCTTACCGGGGGTTGTCATAATGTCCCTTAACATTGGATAGCAATTTAAGTACCCGCGTATCGCTGTTCAATTCTAAGCCAACTGCGGTGATGATGCTATGCGGATCGGTCAATGTCACCGGCTTGTCGGTTTTCGCCAGATCCTGGTCGGGGATGACGTGCAGAAAACTGGTAAAGGCCTTGAGTTCAGGATAATTGTCGCGCGCTTCTCGCACCACTTTAACATCACCAGTGAAATAGGCATCCTCGCCCCCGCTCGTGAGCAGCGCGTGGTTCGAGGTGATGTTGATTTCTGGTTTGCCCCCCTCGATATTTCGAAACACCGGATTTTCCAAATGCGTGGTGTCATCGTCCGGATAATGCACCATTTTATTCGCGGTGAGAATGTAGCGCGGCGTTCCATCCTCGCTCATGCGTGTGGCGGTAAAGTTTTCCAAGATGTAGTCAGGATCGTGGCGGCTGCTGCCGTCGCGCTTCGGTGTGAGTGGTTGTACTTTGCTATCGAGCCACCAGGTCAATGCTGCGAGCAGGAGTAGCATCAGCACAGGTACCCATATGAGCAGGCGGTTACTCATTTCAGATAGCGCGACATTTGCGCCTGGTATGTCCCTTGCGCCTGCATGATGAGCTCGCAGATTTCGCGAGCCGCTCCGCACCCGCCCGGCAGTTGCGTGATGTAATGCGCGTGCTGCTTAACCAGAGCCGGGGAATCGGGAACGCATACGGCAAGACCACAGCGACGCATTACCGGCAAATCCACTACATCATCGCCGATATAGGCTGCAGCTTCGGGGCCAAGCCCGAATTTCGCGAGCAGGGAGGAAAAGACCTCAAGTTTGTCTTCTACTCCCTGGTAGAGAAGACCGATGCCGAGATTTTGAGCGCGCATTTCCACGCAGCGCGAAGTCCTGCCGCTGATTATGACAAGCTCCACACCGCTTTGCTTGAGCATGCGCATGCCGTGTCCGTCCAGCGTGTTGAAGGCCTTGTACTCATCACCGCTGTCCGAGATATACAGGCTGCCATCCGTGAGTACGCCATCCACGTCGAATATCGCGAGACGTATACGCTTGGCTTTTTCAAACACATCCTGCATGTTAAGGAACCGCTGATTACCGGCAGCCGTTCAAATGACTTAGGCTCGGAACAGGTCATGCATATTTAGCGCGCCGTTCAAGTGCTGTTCCGCGTCCACTACCAACAGCTGGTTTATCTTGTATTCTTCCATCAATTGCACAGCTTCTACGGCCAGATGGTCTGCGTTGATGGTGTGTGGGCTGCGTGTCATGACTTGTGCCACCGTAGCTGCACGCAAATCCGTGATCTTGTCCAGAGCGCGGCGCAAATCGCCATCGGTAAAAATGCCAACCACTTGTTGTCGTGCATTCACCACTGCAGTCATACCCATGCCTTTTTTCGATATTTCCAGAATCGCCTGCGACAGCGAAGCGCTTTCAGGCACTACCGGCAAGGTTTCTCCGATGCGCATTACATCGCGCACGCGGGTTAGCAGTTTTCTGCCAAGCATTCCACCCGGGTGTGAACGCGCAAAATCCTCGGCGCCGAACCCTCGGGCGTCGAGTAGCGCTACCGCCAATGCATCGCCCAATGCCAGGGCGGCTGTGGTGCTGGCAGTAGGCGCAAGCCCCAGAGGGCAGGCTTCCTCGGCCACAGCGGCGTCGAGGTGCACATCGGCTTCGAACGCAAGTGTGGATTTGGAATTGCCAGTAATAGAAATAAGTTTCGCGCCCTGACGCTTGATAAGAGGCACGATCGTGAGAAGCTCAGCACTTTCACCGGAATTAGAAAGCGCGATAACTACATCGTCGCGGGTGATCATTCCAAGGTCGCCATGACTCGCTTCTGCGGCATGCACAAAAAATGCAGGTGTGCCCGTGCTTGCCAATGTAGATGCGATTTTGCGCGCGATGTGGCTGGATTTGCCTATCCCGCTTACTACTATACGTCCACGGCACTGCAGCATGAGCTCGACTGCGCGCGCAAAATGGTGGTCCAGCCGTTCGATTAAAGCAGTGATACCACGCGCTTCTATTTCCAGCACTTGCCGTGCCAGAGCAAGCGCCTGCGGCTGCGCAGTCTTGGCGGGTTTTTTCATGGTGCTCATCGCCGCAAGTATAGCAGAAGCGCCCCGGACTCGGACTCGCGTAGGGCGCGCGTACACGTTACTGGCAAAGCCAGCTGTTTGCGGGAAGCGCGTCATTGGCCCGCCCTGCTCCGGATGTCTTCGCCAACGTTGTGTCGGCGGGCCTGTAGCGGGAAGTTGCGCAAGCTGCCGCAAGAAACATTGTGAAACGGGGCGCTCGTGCCATTACTATTTGCATTTAATGCGTATTGCGGCATCATTGTTTCGGTCAATAGGAAACCTGCGATGCACACTACGCTGCAACTTGTGCTGATACTGCTTGCCGCTGCGGTCTTGGTGGTGGTGCTGTTCCGGCAGCTTAAGCTGCCACCGCTGCTGGGTTATTTGCTGGTGGGCATCGTCATCGGACCCCATGCGCTCTCCTGGATACACGAAGCGCGGGAAACGCGCTACCTTGCGGAATTCGGCGTGGTGTTCCTGATGTTCAGCATCGGGCTGGAATTCAGCCTGCCGAAGCTACTTACCATGCGCCGCATCGTGTTCGGCCTGGGCACGATGCAAGTTGTATTTACCTTGCTGGTCGTATTGCTTTGCTGTCTCGCGCTGGGCTTGAAGTGGCAAGAGGGACTCGCGCTCGGCGGGGCGCTTGCCATGTCTTCTACCGCTATTGTCAGCAAAATGCTGGCGGAACGCCTCGAGCTTCCCACGCAACACGGCAGGCAAATCATCGGCGTGTTGCTGTTTCAGGATTTGGCGGTGGTGCCGCTCCTCATCATAGTTCCGGCATTGGCGGAAGGTAGCGGCACGGCCGTTGCGCTGGGTATTGCTGCGCTGAAAGCAGTGGTGGCGTTGATCGTGCTGTTGTTTTTTGGGCAGCGCTTGATGCGTGCATGGTTTCATCTGGTAGCAAAACAAAAATCATCCGAGCTGTTCATGCTCAACGTGCTGTTGATTACCCTCGGCCTGGCTTTTCTGACAGAGATGGCGGGCTTGTCGCTGGCACTGGGCGCTTTTCTCGCGGGCATATTGATTTCACAAACCGAATACCGCTACCAGGTGGATGCCGACATCAGGCCGTTTCGCGACTTGCTGTTGGGATTGTTTTTCGTCACTATCGGCATGTTGCTGGATATCAGGATTGTGCTGCAGAACTGGCTTGAGGTGGGCGGCTTGCTCCTGGCGCTGGTGCTGCTCAAAGTTCTCCTGATCGCAGGCTTGAGCCGCATGTTCGGCAGCCACCCGGGAGTAGCGCTGCGCACTGCATTGTGCCTTGCGCAAGCCGGGGAATTTGGTTTCGTGTTGTTGTGGCAGGCGGCAGGCCTGCAGTTGCTCGACCCAGCAATAATGCAGGTGGTTCTCGCCGCCATGCTGCTTTCTATGCTTGCTGCGCCGTTCATCATCGAGAGAAGCGAACACCTGGTTTTGCATTTTAGCGGCGCAGAGTGGATGAGCCGTGCCATGCAATTGCATAACATCGCGGTGCAGACCATGGCGGAGGAGCAGCATGTCATCATCTGCGGCTACGGGCGCAGCGGACAGAATCTGGCGCGTTTTCTGGAGCAGGAACATATTCCGTTTGTCGCGCTGGATCTCGACCCGCAACGGATAAAAGAAGCGGCAGCGGCGGGCGAGAATGTGGTCTATGGCGATGCCGGCAGGCACGAAGTGCTGATCGCTGCGGGCTTGATGCGCGCCAAAGCGCTGGTGGTGGCGGAATCCAATGTGCAGCTGGCATTAAAAATCTTAAGCCATGTTCAAAAAACGCGCCCCTATCTGCCGGTGCTAGTGCGCACTGTGGATGATGCTGATTTGGAACGGCTCAAACAGGCGGGCGCCACCGAAGTGGTGGCGGAAATCATGGAGGGAAGCCTGATGCTTGCTTCGCACGCACTAATGCTGCTGGGCGTGCCGTTGAATCGTGTGCTAAGGCGCATACGGGAAACTCGCGAGCGGCGTTACGACCTGTTTCGCGGTTTTTTCCATGGCATCACTGACGAGACTGAGCCCGGCAGCGAAAAGCTGCAGCCGCGATTGCAATCGGTAGTGATCAGCCCCGGCGCGGCGGCGGTAGGCAAAATGCTCGGAGAGATAAACTTGGCGGCATATTCTGTTGAAGTGACCGCGGTCAGGAAGGGTAATGTCCGCGGCCTCGCTCCTTCTTCGGATATGCGTATTGAAGCGGGTGACGTGATGGTGCTGCTTGGGACTGAAGACAACCTCGCAGCTGCAGAGATCAAATTAATGCAGGGATAAATCTATTGGTGATAAAAAAGCCCGCGGCAAGCGGGCTTTTTTGTTTCGCAAAGCTTGCTAGAACAGGCTGGCGGCGCCGCAGTTGGTTTGGCCGCTGGTGGTGAGCCAGTTTCCAGCGGTCAGGTCGGCACATGTTGCGGCAGTGGGTGCGGTGCCGGCGCCAACGTACACGCTGAAGCGGAACGAACCGCGCCCGGGATTGCCATCGTCAATCTTGCGATCCACTTCGGTATTGATTTCCACCGGTATCTGGTTCCCCGTCTTCAGATTATGGCGGGCGGTGGCCGCCGGGTCGCCGACAATTACGCTATAGTTGTTGTCGTAGACCAGTTGCAGGAAAGCGTTGTAGGTATTGGCCGGCGTGTTGGACGCGGCGACGGCATCGGTCGCGGTCGCCATATTGTAACTCCCGGTGAGAAAACCAGCGTGCGACAAGTGCGTCCAGGCTATCGTTTGTTCATTAGTACCGGCAAAATTCAGTATCTGGCCGTCGCCGTTGCCGCCGATTCCCGCAGCGATGTTGGGGATGTTTGCTGTAGCTAGAGCAGGTGTATAGTCGCCGGGCAGGGCGCGGTAGCGGTCCTGAAAACCAAAAAACGCCGCTTTCACGCCGTCCTGCTGGCTAATGACGTTTCTCACCCTAGCGCTGGTGATGAGCTCCTGTCCTTTCAGCACACCGCCCAAAAGCAGGCCGATAATCACCAGCACGATGGCGATCTCAATCAGGGTAAAACCGCTTTGCTTGTGCATCATTTTAGCCATACCTTTCACTGTTAAAATAGTTCTTATATATGTAATAAGACGCAAATAATATGCCCGATTTTGCATTTTGCCCTTGCAAACATAATATTGGGGCGCAGTTTGGCGATATACAAAGGTATTGTCAAGGCCAATTACGCCGGGTGGGCAATCAAGCTGAGCTTGTGATCGATTTCACATGTCATTTTTTCGGCGTCTTTGACGACTTTTCCTCAGACTCGAGCTGTTGCAGACGTTCAGTGAGAAGATGAATTTCATGGGGGTCGGTGATAACCCCGCTCACCAGAAGACCGCCCAGGAGAATTTTAGCGCTCTCCACTTCACCCATGTCTTCGAGGAGAAAAATTCGCATCTGTGTTGCCCAATGAGGAACAGCCGGTCCGGTGGCATGCGTGGTGATAGCTTGCGCGTATTTCAGGGCCAGCGGCAGATCGTGCAGCCGGTGCTTGGCCATGATTGCGGCGTGGGCCAGCCATGGCCAGCGCCGGTTGGGGTCTTTGTAAAACTGTTGATAAACGAATTCCAGCATTTTTCTCTGTCTTGGAATATCCGGTACTTGGGCGTAAATATGGGACGCCATCAACAGGGGATACTGACCGACAGGATCAAGCTCGAGAATGCGGGCAAGCCAGGTTTCCACACGGTCATAATCGAGATCGAGAAAGGGAATGCTGATGCCCGGTTGATTATCGAACGCCTGCAGATAAAGCGTCATCAGCTGCGACAAAGCGATAGGCTCGCTCAGACTGAGCGCTTGCAGCGCTCTACCACTGGGCGGAAAAACCAGCGCCTCGGCGTGTGCTGTCGGACGCGGCATGCTGGACTGCCACGCAAGCTGCAGGCAAAGGCCCGCTATCAAGATCCATGCAACGGATTTGGGAACCGACCTGAAAGCACGCGGTTGCATGCCTACAAGTTCTTGCGATAAAAATCAAATAATGCCGCGCCTACCAACAGGCTGATATAAATCGCGCTTTGTATCACGATTGGCAAAATCATGTGCCACTCAGCCTGGTTGACTAGCCACGCGGTCTGGGTAAAAACATTTAGGCTGGGCAGCAAAAGCCATACGCTGTCCACCAGGAACACTGTTACTTGATGCGACAGGCTGCTCTGATCAAACAGCGTGGAACCGCTAATCAAGCGGATCGCGGTGATGGAGCGTGCAAGGACGTAAAATGCCATTACGAAGCTTGTGGCGGGCATGATCTGGGTAAAGGTCATGGTGCAAAACAGGCTTAATGCGGCGACTATCCATAATTCCAGCACCAGCGATACACCCCACAGCAATACCGCTGGCAGCGGAGCGAGGAAGAAAATCGGCAGGCAAATTAGGGCGGTCATCAACAGGGCAATCAAGGAGAATCCCGAAAATTTACCGCTGACATAGGCGGCGCGTGGCAAATCCAACGAGAGCAAAAGCTCAAGTCCTTTGTCGTTAAATTCGCGTACCATGCTGCTGCTGATGTAAAGCCCTAGGATAAATACAGCGGCAAGCCGCAAGCTGGCTGCAAGAAAGGCTGTTTGCTGACGCGCAGTTTCTGTTATCGCGATTTGCTTTACGAACAGGCTGCCTAGAACCGCCAGCAGTATAATTGCCAG
>Ga0187787_10000004_pt1 | contig 20694 bp, 22 predicted proteins | sample 1015_BV01_MP06_2_FD_133007 | JGI IMG/M metagenome (GOLD analysis project Ga0187787, IMG submission 133007) | Tropical peat soil microbial communities from peatlands in Department of Meta, Colombia - 1015_BV01_MP06_20_MG | ecosystem: Environmental > Terrestrial > Soil > Wetlands > Peat | place...
GGTTGACTAAGATGCTCCAGTCCGACCGCAAGGTTGAAGGCATAATCTGCGTTGTCCGGCTGCAAGTGGAAGGCTTGGAAATACGCAGCTTGCGCCGCTGGCCACTGTGACTGCTCAGCATACATATTGCCCAAGGTGAAATACACAAACGCCGATGGTTCGCGGGCAAGCAACTGCTTGAGGCGCGCCTCGCTCGCTGGCAAATCAGTATGCCCTACGATTCCGAGCAGCCCGGCCTGGGCGATGGCGTTTTTCGGGTCCAGGCGGAGGACCTGCAGATAATACTGGGCGGCTTTGTCCGGTTGTTTCTGTTTTTCGGCGATGGCTGCGAGTCCTAGCAACGCCTCTGTATTGTTGGGTTCGGCGAGCAGTAATTTTTGGTATGACTCCTGCGCCGCATCAAGGCGGTTTTGCTGAAATGCCTGGTAAGCGTTCACAAGCTGTGGAGAAACTTCCGGCGCGGTCTTGGTGGAAGTGATGTTGATATTTTGTTGTGAAGATGCGCGCGGCGGCTGCGAGAGCAACATCGGGCGCTGTTGCGGCTTTGGTGGAGGCGGCGCGGCCTGTTCTCCCTGTTGCTCTTGTTTTTCACGAAGATTCGGCACCAGCGGTTGCGGCTCGTTTGCTGCCAGCTGCCCACCTTGCTGCGGTTTTACTTCAGCAGATGCTGCCGCTTGCGGTTGCATCTCGGGTTTCGCCTGGGTTGCCGGTGCAACAGCGATTGGAGCGGGAGCAGGCGGCCGGGCGGGGGTGACGAAGACGCCCGGTTTGTTGATCGCCAGATAGACATAGATTCCGCCGCCAATCAACAACAATACGGCAAGTATGCCGATTAGCACTACCGGATGACTGCGAAAATATACTCCGATGCCGCTGGGACTCTCACTGGCGCGCATCACAGTTGCAGCTAATTCAGGGCTGGGTGCGGCTTCAGGCTGAATTTCCCATTCCGCGGCTTCCGGCTCGGATTGCAGCGGCTGCAGGGTAAGATCAGGAGCGCCTGGCGGCGCAACTTGTGCGGGGATTTTCTCGCCAGAACTTTCGCGGTTCTGGGCAGCCTTTTGCAAGGCTTTCATCAACAGGCTCATTGAATGGCGCCGGAAGTTTCAGCTTGGGGTAAAAAACGCTTGAAGAATTTCAACTCGTCGCTTTCAAGCGATGGATTGGTGATTACCGTCGGGCGCAAGAAAACAATCAATTCGCTTTTGGTCACTTTATTATCGCGGAAGCTGAACAACTCGCCGATTAGCGGAAGGTTTCCCAAGCCGGGTATCGTGTTGCGATTGCGTTGTTCGGTATCCTGCATCAAGCCTCCCAGCACCACTATTTGTCCACTGCCTACTTGCAGCACCGATTCAATCTCCTGGGTCCTGACCTGTGGCACCAAATTGGGGATGCTCGATCTGGTTATTGTTCCAGTAATAGAATTGATTTGCGTCGTTACGAGCGCTGGATTGGGGTCCTGGACTGAACTGGGCGCAGTGGTAACGGTCGGGCGCACGATCAGGGTTACCATACCGTTTCCATTGATCTGCGGGGTGACGCTCATTACCAGACCTATGGGCACGGTTTGTGCCGTGGTGTTGAACGTTTGCTGCGTCACTGTCGTCGAGGAGGTGGAAAGTACCGCAGGTACTGCAGTAACCGAAAAATAAACTACGTTTTCCACTACCTTGAGCAGGGCAGTCTGGTTGTTGAGCGCTATTAGTTTCGGGCTCGATAACACGCGTGTTTTGCCAAACGTCTCAAGCAGCGTAATGGTGGAGCTAATATTGGTGCTGCCGCCTACGTTGTAGGCTATTGTGGTAACCGGGGGGACACTGGTACTAAGAGTGGTCAGGGTTTGGTTGATGGTCCAATTGCCGATTTTGCTGAAATCCACTCCCGCTTGATACTGGTCGGTGAGTGTGACTTCAACAATACTGGCCTCGATCAGCACTTGGCGCTGCGACGATTCACTCACGCCATTGAGGTATTGTTGCACCAGCGCGTGCTGTTTTTCAGTCGCCAGCACACTTACCGTGCCTGCGACCGGGTTGACCACGATATCGTCTTTCACATCGCCGGGTAGCGCTGGGCTGCCGCTGAAAGCGGTGGTAAAGAGTTTGTCAGCACCGGCCCCCGCGCGAGCTACTGCACCCGCCTGCTGCAGGCGTTCCTCGCGTGCCGCTATGAGAGCTTCGGCGCGCGCAGCCTTCTCATCAGCGCTTTGAGACTGGGCGTGGGTAGAACTCAAAATGCTACGGATGTTATCTTTAAGCACTTCCCAGAAATTGTTGTTGGAGGTGCTGGTGACCGTAGTGCTGGAATAATTAGATGAGCCTCCTGCAGACTGAGCTCCTCCGCCCGTGCCACCAGGAGTGCCAGAGGAGATTTGTCCGGAAACGCTGTCGTTAGAAGTGGTGTTGCGCGAAAGGTTGACGTAGTCGACATTATAAGTCTTGAAATAGGGGGTATCGGGAGTCACCACCAGGGTATCGCCTTCCTGCTTGTAACGTATGTTCACCTGCCGAGCGATGCGTTCCAGAATCGCAGGCAATGTTTCATTCACCGCGTTAAGCGTTACCAGCCCCTGAATGCCGGGGTGAACGTCTATGTTCTGCTTGGTGTCACGCGCCAGGGCAAACAGCAATTCTTTTGCCGAAACCTCGTTTACCACCACGCTGTAAGTTTGCGGTTTTTCCACCGCCTTGGGCGGAGGAACGAAAGGAGTGGTCTTGACCGGGGCTGGAATCTCGCCCGCTTCAGGTCCAAGTGTACCGGTGATATGGCCTTCCGACTGGGGAATTTGTGGATAATTCGACAAATTAGCGGCACAGCCGCTCAATAACAAGGCTAATGACAGGCAAGAAAGGAACGACTGTGCACTGGAGTGCTGCATTTTTCCTCCACCCTGAATGTTAAACAGTACATTATTCCATACGAATCTTAATCATAGCATGATATTTTTACAACTTAATCTAAGTATTAATTCTTTTCGATATAGCGGAGCGGCAAAATATCCCCGTCCATTCAGTGATTTAATATATACAACGCAATTTCCAGAAAAACTAAGCTAGTTCTGAAATTGGCCTACTTTGAACAACCTCAGGTGAAATGTTTCAGCATATCGAGTGGGTAGTTGGCTCATCGCCTGTCTAGCCTCTTGTTGTGTAGGATAAATACCATAAAACACTCTGAACCTAGGTTGTCCACTTATCTTCACCGGGTACACGTAAATTTCTTCAAGATTCATCAGTTTTGCGGCGCGAGTAAGAAAACGTTCGATTCGTGGCGGTCGCACCTCGTCGGTGAGGAACAGTTGGATGCTGAAATCATCCGCTGAGGCTAGGGCAAACGCGGATTGCGCTGCTTCGATGCGCTGCTGAAGAACCGGATATTGTTCAAACGCGGTGTATTCCGTTTTGGGTTGCGCTGGCTTTTCAGGTTTGGCTTTTGCACTGGTTGGGCCTAATGTAACTGCAGGGGACATCCGGAGCGGGAGGCCAAGCTCGCTGGCGCCAGTTGTTTGCGCGCTGCCCTGCTCGGAATCTTGGGGAGAGCTAGATACAGTTGTGGATGATTCCACTGTAGATGGTTCCGCTGCCGGTGATTCTGCTCGCGGCGGTTCGGCTGTGTCGGGCTTGGGCTCCTCAGACTCCACACGCTTTTCCGGCGCACTTTGCAGAACAGGTGCGTTACTGACAACGGGCTGACTATCGGTAGGTGTTTCGAGTATCGGCCAAAGCGAGAGGTAAGCGCCGTATAACAATACCCCGACAACGATACCGGACAATAACCATGCCAGTCCGGGAAACGGCCTGCGGCGCCGCCCGATGTCTTTGCTGAACTCACTGTCCTGGATGGCCTCCTTGATATGCTTGGGCTTGATGGTGTGAGTATTGTCTGCAAATGCCGCGAGCAGCGCCTTATCGGCAAGCAGATTCACACGACGCGTGAGTCCCTCTGAGGCTTTGGCAATCATGTGTAACACGCTAGGGGAAAACAGGTCCGGGCCGTGGTAGCCTGCAGCGCGCATGCGGAACATCAGATATTCTTTAATTTCCTGGGTATTCAGCGGCTTCAGCGAAAAGCTGTAGGTAATGCGTTCGCGCAACTGTCGGATTTGCGGCTGGCGCAGGATTTCGTCGAGCTCTGGTTGGCCGAAAAGCACGATCTGTAATAGCTTGTGGCTTCCGGTTTCCAGGTTGGAGAGCAAGCGTATTTCCTCAAGTGTGGCGAGCGGCACGCTCTGTGATTCCTCGACAAAAACCACTACCTGGCGTTTTTGCATGTGCCGCTCCAGAAGATAATTGTGCAGCTCCTGCATTACTTTAATGCGCGGCTCATTGTCACCAATTTCTAACTGCAACTCAAAAGCAATGGCGTGCAGGATCTCGTCAGGAGAGACGCTGGGATTGGCCAGATAGACGGACTCGATTTGCTCGGGCAAGCATGTCTCAAGCATGCGGCACAACATGGTCTTGCCGCTGCCCACCTCGCCGCTCACTTTGATAATGCCCTCGCCCTGAGAAATGGCGTAGAGCAGCGCGTCGAGAATCGCGCCGCGGTTACCTCCGGGAAAGAAGAATTCGGTATTGGGCGTGATCTTGAATGGCGGTTGCGTCAGGCCGAAATGCGCGTAATACATCGGGATTAATCTTCCTTATCCTCCGGATTGCCATATTGTTGCATACGGCTGTACAAGGTGGTGCGGCGCACCCCCAGCAGCTTAGCAGCTTGCGAGAGATTGCCATGGGTGATGGAGAGCGCGGCCTCCACATAACTTTTTTCCCATTGTTGCAGCATTAAGTCCAAGCTGAAATTTTTTTGTGACTGCAGATGTTTTCTCGCCGCATCCAATAAGGCTTTAGAATCCTGCGCCATAACCGGCTCGGGCATTTTGACATCCACGCTGTCCATGTCCAACTCGCTCTGCAATTGCGCATTCACCACGGTCTGTCCAGGATATTTAGTGGTGAGGCGGATCACGATGTTGCGCAATTCCCGCACGTTGCCGGGAAAGCAATAATCCCGCCACAGGGCCAGAGATTTCTCATCCAGATTAAATGGCGCAACCCGGCTCTGGCGTGCATAGAAATCGCGGTAATGATCGAGCAGGGTTAGTTTGTCTTCGTCCAGTTCGCGCAGCGGCGGCACGCTGATGCTGAATACGCTCAGGCGATGGTACAAGTCAGCACGAAAGCGGCCGGCCCTGATTTCCTGGCGCAGGTCGCGGTTGGTGGCGGCAACCACGCGAGCGTTGCTGGTGCGGCTTGCAGTTTCGCCGACGCGCTGGTATTCGCCATTTTCCAGCACTCGCAAAAGCTTCGCCTGCAATTCCAGCGGCAGTTCGCCTATTTCATCAAGGAACAGCGTGCCGTCCTTTGCATCTTCAAAATAGCCGGAATGTGGCGCAGTGGCGCCAGTGAAAGCCCCTTTGCTGTAACCGAATAACGTCGGTTCCACAAGGTTCGGAGAAATGGCAGCGCAATTAAGTGCCAAATACGGTTTTTGTCTGCGGCCGCTCAAGCTATGCAAGGAGATGGCGACAAGTTCCTTGCCGCTGCCGGACTCGCCTTCGATGAGCACCGGAAATGGCGCGTTAGCATATTGGCCGATTTGATTGCGCAGTTTTTCAATCACCGAACTTGCGCCGATGATTCTCCCCTCCGCGGGCGCCCCCACCAGCTCCACATCACGGATTTGCAGCGCCTTGGCGAGCAGCGTCTTGAGTTTTTCCGGTTCACAGGGCTTAGGAATAAACTCAATGGCGCCCAGGGTGCGCGCATGACGCGCATTGGCCTCATCGTTTTGGCCGGATAGCACCACAATTTTGATTCCCGGCGCATAAGCCAGCAGTTCGTTGATCAGGCGGAAACCCTCGTCGGGGCGGTGCGGGGTGGGCGGTAGCCCAAGGTCTATCAGCGCAAGCTGCGGGGGTGTGTCGAGCTGACGCAGCAGGCTTTTTACCTGGTTACGTGAATCTGCGGCATAGACGACATAATCCTTACTCAACACAAAATTCAGCGTGTCGGTGATAAGCGGGTCGTCGTCAACGATCAGCAATTCGGGTTTGGCCTTAGTGTCCATCGTTTTCTATACGGTGATGCAAAACGACCTTGGTCATTTTGCCAGAGTCTTGGAATGTCTAACATATTAAAGCACCTTTAGCTTTGCTGTCCCAAAGATGCGGATGCAGGGCGCGCGGGCACAGCGCTCAAGGCATATTGTTGTCGTCCACTCGCAATGAGGTGTATTACTATGTTAGAGATTCCTAAGTTCCCGTCATGATCCCTGGCACGCTGATGCAGGACAAGAATGCCTGTTCCAGGTTTGGCGCTGCGTGACGGCTGCACAACTGTTGTGGAGTTCCCACAAACAACAGACGGCCGTCATGGATTACCGCCATGCGGTCGCAGATTTCCTCTACGTCGGCGAGTGTATGCGAAGTGAAGAACACGGTGCGCGCTTGATTTCGTAATTCCTTGAATTTCGTTTTCAGGCGGGCACGAGCTTTGGGGTCGAGGCCGCCGGTAGGCTCGTCCAGCACATAGAGTTCCTTGCTGGAGAGAAAGCACGCCGCAAGCCCGAGTTTCTGCGTCATGCCCTTGGAGTAGGCGCGCACCGGGAGCCGGAGCGCTGTCAAATCCAGATCTAGTGCAACCAGCGTGTCCTCAACCCGGGCCGGATCATATGGCAATTCCTGCAGCCTCAACATGTATTGCAGAAAATCCTTTCCAGTTAAGTAAAACGGGGGAATAAAGCGCTCGGGCAGGAAAGACAGGCGTTTGCGCGAAGCGGTCAGGCGGTGGGATATGCCGAAAATCTCGATCTTGCCTGTGTAGGTTTCGCAAAAATCCAGCAGACATTTTAATAGAGTGGTTTTGCCAGCACCGTTAATTCCAACCAGTGCAAAATATTCTCCGGTTTCAACACAGAAATCAATCTCCTTGAGTGCGGAGTATGATCCGAACTTCTTGCTGACATTAATAAATTGCAGTGCGTGTGTATGCATAAGTGCGGAAATCCGGGTTCCGCCGGGTGTCGCATCATGATAACACGCTGCGAGTAAGTACCGGCCGTTGCCTAGGCGCAAGTTGTTTTCCGGTTTTTCTATTTCCTATAACTAGTTTAAAATTCAACTTCCGGGGCTCAGTGCCGTTCATATATCGTGACTACGGAACATCTGGTTGAAATAAACAACGTCAATTTTGCCTACGATGATCGCCCGGTCCTCAAGGGAATGAACATGCTCATTACCAAGGGGCAGGTGGTTTCAATCATGGGCGGCAGTGGTTGCGGCAAGACCACGCTGCTGCGGCTCATTGGCGGCCAGTTGCAGCCCACAGCGGGGTCGGTCATGGTGGCCGGTAAGATTATCAATGAATTGGGACATGACGACCTGTACCACATGCGACGACGCATGGGGATGCTGTTTCAGTTCGGTGCTTTGTTCACCGATTTATCGGTGTTTGATAATGTCGCATTTCCGCTGCGTGAGCACACCGATTTGCCCGAGCCGCTGATCCGCGATCTGGTGCTGATGAAGCTGCACGCCGTGGGCTTGCGCGGCGCGCGCAATCTGATGCCGTCAGCAATCTCCGGTGGCATGTCGCGGCGCGTGGCACTTGCTCGAGCGATTGCGCTCGATCCCATGCTCATCATGTATGACGAGCCGTTCGCAGGCCTAGATCCGATTTCGCTCGGTGTAATCGCTAACCTCATCAGGCGCTTGAATGATGCGCTGGGCGTGACTTCGATAATTGTGACGCACGATGTGCAGGAAACGTTGGAGCTCGTGGATTATGTATATTTTGTTTCAGAAGGCATGGTGGTGGCGCAAGGCACCCCCGATGAAATCCGTGAATCTACATTGCCTTTTGTACACCAGTTTGTGCATGCGGAAATGGATGGGCCGGTGCCATTTCATTATTCAGGCAAGCCTTATGCTGAGGATATAGGGTTAGGTGAACCCGGTGGTTAAGGCGATTCCAAACGTGCTGCGCGGGTTGGGCGGCTGGGCAATAAACGGCGTGTGGTGGCTCGGCCATGTCAGTCATTTTCTCTTGGAAACATTGATCCATTCCGGGACCAGTTTCCGGCGCTTCAACCTGATCACCCGTGAAATTTATTTCGTCGGCGTTTATTCGCTAATTATTATTATAGTATCGGGGCTGTTCGTCGGTTTCGTGCTGGGACTGCAAGGCTATAATACCCTGCAAAAATATGCATCAGAACAGGCGCTGGGGGTACTGGTTGCCCTTTCCTTGGTGCGCGAGCTGGGGCCAGTGGTAACCGCGTTGCTGTTCGCCGGGCGCGCCGGCACCGCACTCACTGCCGAAATCGGCCTGATGAAAGCCACCGAGCAACTCTCTGCAATGGAAATAATGGCAGTGGATCCGATTGCCCGCGTGGTAGCACCCCGCTTCTGGGCGGGCGTAATCTCGATGCCAATTCTGGCCGCGATCTTCAGCATAGTCGGCGTGTTCGGAGGCTATTTCGTTGGCGTAGTGCTGATCGGCGTCGACGAAGGCGCGTTCTGGGCGCAAATGCAGGCTGGAGTGGATATATTCGATGATGTACTGAACGGCGAGATCAAAAGCCTGGTGTTTGGCGTGACAGTGACGCTGATTGCCTTGTTCGAAGGCTATGATTGCTATCCCACGGCGGAGGGTGTGTCACGTGCCACCACGCGCACCGTGGTTATCTCCTCGCTCGCGATACTGGCGCTGGATTTTATGTTGACAGCTTTTATGCTCGGAGGATGGTGATGGGATCGAAAACGCTCGATTTGTGGGCAGGCATATTCGTCTTTGCCGGAATTGTCGCCCTGTTCATGCTGGCGTTCAAAGTCGGCAACCTTAGCAGTTTTAGCTTGTCTAGTAATAATTACGTGCTGTATGCCAATTTCGAAAACATCGGGGGCCTAAAAGTGCGCGCACCAGTGAAAAGCGCCGGTGTGGTGGTCGGTCGCATCGCCGATATCCGCTTTGACAACAAGGATTACGTGGCAAAAGTGACGTTAAGCCTCGATAAACGTTTTCAGTTTCCTAAGGACACTTTTGCCAGCATCCTTACCTCCGGTTTGCTCGGTGAGCAGTATGTCGGGCTGGATGCTGGAGGCGACAGCGAATTTCTGCAGCCTGGGGAAACCATCAAGAAAACCCAGTCTGCGGTGGTGCTGGAAAAGTTAATTGGACAATTTATGTTCAACAAGGCAGAAGGTGACAAAAAATGAAAGTTATCCCTAAATTACTGCTAGTGCTGGCTATGTTTGCGAGCGGCTTGACGCTGGCCGCGGACATCGTGCCGCCTGATGTATTGGTGCGGGACACTTCTAAAGAGGTGTTGGAAATTGTTAAAAAGGACAAGGATATCCAGGCTGGCGACCGCAAAAGAATCCTGGATCTGGTGGAAACGAAAATCCTGCCGCATTTTGATTTCGTCCGCATCACCCGGCTCGCGGTGGGTAAACACTGGCGCGCCGCCACGCCGGAACAGCAGCAGATGCTGGTAAAAGAATTTCGTACCTTGCTGGTGCGAACATATTCCTCTGCGCTCACCAACTACAAGGGCCAGAACTACGAAGTGAAGGCAGCCGATATCAAGGGCGATGATGCGACAGTAAAAGTGGAGATTGACCAGCCCGGAGCACAGCCAATCATGATCGATTACAGCTTGGAAAAGACGCCTCAAGGCTGGAAGGTTTACGACGTAGTTGTAGCCGGCATCAGCCTGGTGACGAGTTACCGCAGTACGTTCAGCAATGAAATCAACACCTCAGGCATAGACGGATTGATTAAGACATTGGCTGACAAAAATCAAAAACTCGAGAGCGGTGAGATAAAACCGGCCGACTTACGCGTACAGTCGGAAAAATAATGATTGTTCGTGACGGCAGCCGGTTACGGGTGCAGGGGGTAGTCAACATAGGCAACGTGAAGTCGCTGCTTGACGCGGGCCTGCAGCAGCTTAACCCGGAACTCAAGGAAATCGATTTCAGCGGGCTGGAAGAGGTGGATTCCTCCGTCATCAGCATGGTCCTTGAATGGCTGCGAGTTTCACAAAGCCGTCACCTGCAGCTGAGGGTAGTCAACATGCCTGATAATATGAAAAGCCTTGCTTCGCTCTACGGTGTGCTGGAATTAATACCCTTTTCTGGCGGGGGATGAGAATCCGCAGGAGCAAGCGCTATTGGTGAGCGTCATGACTCCCGCCATTCAAATCAGAGAAGTGAATAAAAGCTTTGGCGCGGTTCAGGCGCTGAGGAACGTAAGTCTGGAGATTGCACAGGGCGAGTTCTTTGCGCTCTTGGGACCCAACGGCGCCGGCAAAACCACTCTCATCAATATCCTAGCCGGGTTATCGCGCGCCGACCACGGCAAGCTTGCGGTAATGGGTTTTGACGTCGCATCCCAATACCGCGAAGCGCGGCGCGCGCTCGGCGTAGTACCTCAGGAACTGGTGTTCGATCCTTTTTTCACGGTGCGCGAAACGCTTACTATCCAATCCGGTTATTATGGTGTTAAAAACAATCGCGGCTGGATTGATGAGGTGATTCACCATCTGGACCTTGCTGACAAGGCTGATACCAATATGCGCGCTTTGTCAGGTGGCATGAAGCGTCGCGTGCTTGTGGCGCAGGCGCTGATGCACAAGCCGCCGGTCATCGTTCTCGACGAGCCGACTGCGGGGGTGGATGTGGAGCTGCGCCAGGCGCTTTGGCAGTTCATCAGAAAACTCAACGCCGACGGGCACACAATTGTCCTCACCACGCATTATCTGGAAGAGGCGGAAGCACTGTGTGGCCGCATCGCCATGCTGAAACAGGGAAAAATCGTCGCGCTCGACACCACCAAAAATCTTCTTGAGAGTTTTTCCGCGCGAAGGGTCAAGTTGCGACTGTCGCCGGATTACCTACCTGACGATTTGGAATCTATGCTCTTACAGCGCAGTGAATCGAGATATACGCTGGCTTTGAGCGATTTTTCGGTACTGGAAAAGGTCATGTCGCGGTTGCGCGAAGCGGGCATTGCGGTGCAGGAAATCGAGTTACTGCAGCCCGACCTGGAAGAAGTGTTTATGAAAATAATGAGCAAACACTGATGCCCGGATTCACGACTTTGTTCTACAAAGAGCTGCTGCGCTTCTGGAAAGTGAGTTTTCAGACCATATTGGCGCCGATGCTGACCGCGCTGTTGTACCTGCTGATTTTTTCCCACGTTCTGGAAGAGCAAGTGCAGGTTTATGATGGCGTCAGCTATACCGCTTTCCTGGTGCCGGGATTGGCGATGATGACTGTGCTGCAGAATGCGTTTGCCAACAGCTCCTCCAGTCTGATTCAATCGAAGATTACCGGAAATATCATATTCATCCTGCTGCCCCCGCTGTCGCACGGTGAATTTTTCCTGGCCTACATTCTGGCGTCGATTGTGCGGGGCTTGGTGGTGGGTTTGGGGGTATTCGCGATGACGCTGTGGTTTGTAGCCGTTCCGTTAAAATATCCGTTGTGGGTGTTGCTGTTCGCGTTTCTGGGAAGCGGAATCCTCGGCGCTCTGGGCATCATCGCCGGCATTTGGGCCGACAAATTCGACCAGCTCGCAGCGTTCCAGAATTTCATCATTATTCCCCTGACCTTCCTGAGCGGGGTGTTTTATTCGATACATTCGCTGCCGCAATTTTGGCAGGCGGCGTCGCATTTCAACCCCTTTTTCTACATGATCGACGGCTTCCGTTACGGCTTCTTCGGAATTTCCGATGTTGCGCCTGGCTTAAGCATCGCCGTTGTCGCAAGTAGTTTCCTGGCCTTATCATTGTTTACCTTATGGTTGCTGAAAATCGGTTACAAATTGCGCTATTGACGCTTATGCTGAAGCCTGAAGAAGTGAATAGGCATATTCAAGACAATCTGCCTTGTGAGTTTGTCGACGTGCGGGGTGATGGCCGGCATTTCGAAGCGGTCATTGTCAGCGCCTCATTCCGCGGCAAGAGCCGGGTGCAGCAGCACCAGCTCGTCTATCGCGCTTTGGGCGACGGGTTGCGAGAAGGCATTCACGCACTGTCAATGAAAACGTTTTCTCCGGAGGAATGGGGTAAACAAAAATGATACTCAAATTCACATTGTGCTATCCCAAAACCAGCACTAAGTTTCGGCGTAAACTCACATGCGCAGCATGTGATGTTGTAGCCAAAACGTTTTCATAGGAAAAATGGACAAGTTAATAATTCAGGGTGGTGTGCCGCTTTCCGGGGAGGTACGGATTTCCGGCGCCAAAAACGCCGCTCTGCCGATGCTCTGCGCGAGCCTGCTAACCTGCGAACCGCTGAAAATCGAGAACGTGCCGCACCTGCACGATGTTACTACTATGCTCACTCTGCTCGCGCAAATGGGTGTCACAGTGTCGCTTCATGAGAACATGGCAGTTGAGCTCATCGCGGAGCGTTTGAGTAATCCGGTTGCACCGTACGACCTGGTGAAAACCATGCGCGCCTCCATCCTGGTGCTGGGACCGATGCTGGCGCGTACCGGCGAAGCCAGAGTAAGTCTGCCCGGCGGTTGCGCGATCGGTATGCGGCCGGTGGATTTGCATATCAAAGGCCTGCAGGCGATGGGAGCTGAAATCGGCATCGAGCACGGCTATATCCACGCGCGGGCGAAGCGCATGAAAGGCGCGCGCATTTTCATGGATCTGGTTTCGGTCACCGGAACAGAAAACCTAATGATGGCGGCGGCTTTAGCGCAAGGTTCTACAGTGATTGAAAACTCGGCGCGTGAGCCGGAAGTGGTGGATCTGGCAAATTGCCTCAACGCCATGGGGGCGCGTATTCGGGGCGCAGGCAGCGACATGATTACCATTGAAGGTGTGGACAAGCTGCACGGGACCCGCTACCGCATTATGCCCGACCGGATTGAAACCGGTACTTTTCTGGTTGCGGCAGCGGCCACCGGCGGGCGCATTCGCCTCAAGGATACCCGGGCGGATATTCTCGATGCGGTGTTGGAAAAGCTGCGTGAAGCCGGAGCGGATATCGAATCAGGGGATAACTGGGTGAGCCTCAAGATGAACGGAGAACTCAAAGCGGTCAACGTGCACACTGCGCCTTATCCGGGTTTTCCTACCGACATGCAGGCGCAGTTCACGGTGTTGAACAGCGTGGCGCACGGTGCTTCTACCGTTACCGAGACGATTTTTGAAAACCGTTTCATGCATGTCCAGGAACTGCGGCGCATGGGAGCGGAAATCGAGGTTGAAGGTAATACCGCAATGGTTAAAGGTGTCGCTCAACTGGATGGCGCCAAGGTCATGGCCACCGATTTGCGTGCCTCGGCGAGCCTGGTGCTCGCGGGAATGATCGCGCGCGGTGAAACCGTGGTGGACCGCGTCTATCATCTCGACCGCGGCTACGATTGCATAGAAGAGAAACTATCGCAGCTGGGTGCCCGCATACGCCGCGCGCATTGATTTTCAAAGAAAAACTTCTCCGCGCTGACTGCTCTCTGCGGTAAAATGCAGCTTTTTTAAGGACGACCCGTGTCCGGAATTACTCTTGCCTTATCTAAAGGCCGCATTTTCGACGAGACCTTGCCACTCTTGAAAGCGGTTGGCATCGAGGCACTCGACAATCCGGAAATCTCGCGCAAGTTGATAATTGCCACTAACCGCGCAGATGTCCGCATCATTATCGTGCGCGCAACCGACGTGCCCACTTATGTTCAATACGGTGCTGCCGATCTGGGCATCACCGGGAAGGATGTCCTGGACGAACACGGCGGCGCAGGACTGTACCAGCCGCTGGATTTGAACATCGCGCGCTGCCGCATGGTGGTGGCAGTGCCCGTGGGTTTTGATTATGCAAGCGCAGTACGGCAGGGCGCTCGACTGCGAGTCGCCACCAAATACCAGCAAACCGCAAGCGAGCATTTTGCGGCGAAAGGCGTGCATGTTGATCTCGTCAAACTCTACGGCTCGATGGAACTCGCCCCGCTCACCGGGCTGGCCGATGCCATAGTGGATCTGGTCAGCACAGGCAATACGCTGAAAGCCAACAACTTGCAGGCGGTGGAAGAAATCGCGCCGATTTCCGCCAGACTCATAATCAACCAGGCGGCGCTGAAATTGAAACGCGAGGTCATCCGTCCGCTGATTGACGCATTGGAAAAAGCGGTAAGCCATGGCTAAGATCAGGCGTCTTTCGACGGTCCGGCGCGATTTCGAACGCAGGCTTAAGGCGCTGCTTGCCTTTGAAGCGGCGTTCGATGCCAAGGTAGATACCGCCGTGGCCAAAATTCTCTCTCAGGTAAAAGCGCGTGGGGATCCCGCTGTGCTTGAATACACTCGCCGCTTCGACAAGCTCAAGGTCAAAGCCGCGCGCGAGCTGGAGCTGCCAAAGGCGAGCCTGGCAGCAGCTTTACTCACCCTTCCCAGTCCCCAAAGGCATGCGTTGGAAGAGGCGGCGAACCGGATCCGCGCTTATCACGAAAAGCAGCTTGTCCAATCCTGGAGCTATCGCGATGCCGAGGGCACGCTGCTTGGACAGCAAGTGACGCCGCTCGAGCGCGTGGGAATGTACGTTCCCGGCGGCAAAGCGGCTTATCCTTCCACCGTGCTGATGAATGCGATTCCCGCCAAATTAGCGGGAGTGCGCGAGCTTATCATGACTGTGCCGACGCCGAATGGCGAAAGAAACGATTTGGTGCTTGCCGCTGCCGCAATCAGCGGAGTGGACCGCGTGTTTACCGTTGGAGGCGCGCAAGCGATTGGCGCCCTGGCTTATGGCACCAAGACCATTCCACAGGTCGACAAAATCGTCGGCCCGGGCAGCGCATATGTCGCAGCGGCGAAACGGCACGTGTTCGGCGTGGTAGGCCTGGACATGATAGCCGGGCCTTCTGAAATTCTGATAATTTGCGATGGCCGGACCGACCCCGACTGGGTGGCGATGGATTTGTTCTCTCAGTCCGAGCACGACGATATGGCGCAGGCCATCTTGCTTTCTCCTGACGCAAAGTTCATAGACGCAGTTGCGGCGAGCATCAAACGCCTGCTGCCTTCTTTGCTGCGTAAAGAAACAATACGTGCTTCACTCGAAAAACGCGGCGCGCTCATAGAGGTGAGAGACCTTGATGAGGCATGCGCTATCGCCAACCGCATCGCGCCGGAGCATCTCGAGCTCTCTGTGGAAAACTCAGAAGGGTGGACCGCCAAAATCAAGAATGCCGGCGCGATTTTCATCGGCCGTTACAGCTCGGAGGCTTTGGGAGATTACTGCGCCGGCCCGAACCACGTGCTCCCGACTTCGCGCAGTGCGCGCTTTTCCTCGCCGTTGGGCGTGTATGATTTCCAGAAACGCTCCAGCATAATCAACGTATCCAAGGAAAGTGCGGCAAAACTCGGCAAAGTGGCAGTGGAACTCGCCATGGGAGAGGGTTTGCAAGCACACGCCAGGTCCGCTCTATACCGCATGAAATAACGGTACAGCTCATATCGATCATGACCAATTACCCCGAACAGCTCATACGCGATGAGGTACGTGCGCTGAGCGCCTACCAGGTGCCGGAACGCACGGGATTGGTGATGCTTGATGCAATGGAGAATCCACATCCCTTGCCTGCTACACTGCAGGCCGAGATTGCGCAATTGGTAAGCCATGTTGCCATCAACCGTTATCCCGACCCGCAGGCTGGACGGCTGAAAGCGCGACTGCGCGAAGCCATGGAAATTCCTGCGAGCATGGAAATTATGCTCGGCAACGGTTCCGATGAACTGATTCAAATAATCTCTTTGGCGGTCGCCAAATCGGGCGCGAGCCTGTTGTGTGTGGAACCCACCTTCATTATGTTCCGCATGATTGCAATCTGCGCCGGATTGCGTTACGCAAGCGTGCAACTTAATCCTGATTTCACACTCGATGTCAAAGCGGTTATTACCGCTATCAATAAGCATCAGCCAGCGCTGATCTTTATTGCCTATCCCAATAACCCAACGGGCAACCTGTTTGACCGCGAAGGCCTGTTGCGCATCATTAGGGCCGCGCCGGGCCTGGTGGTGATCGATGAAGCGTATCATGAGTTTGCTCAGGAAAGTTTCATGCCGCTTTTCGCCGAGGTTCCCAATCTGCTGGTAATGCGCACGCTTTCCAAACTGGGAATGGCGGGCCTGCGGCTGGGTTTTCTGGCAGGGCGCGGGGAGTGGCTCACGCAACTGGAAAAGCTGCGTTTGCCGTATAATGTGAATGTGCTGACACAAACCGTTGCCGAGAAGCTATTGCAGCGCATTGATGTACTGCGGGAACAGGCTCGGGAAATCAGATCGCAGCGCGCAGATTTGTATGTTGAGTTATCGGGGCTTCCAGGTGTGCGGGCGTATCGGAGCGATGCGAATTTCATTCTATTCCGGGTACCCGGAGCAGACGCGGTGTTTAAAGGCTTAATTCAGCGCGGAATCCTCGTTAAGAATCTAAATCGCAGCCACCCGCTGCTGGAAGACTGCTTGCGGGTGACGGTTGGTACGGCACAACAAAACCAGCAATTCATCCAGGCGCTCAAACAAAGCATCAGTCTCTAAGTTATTTTTCAACAAGACATTCATGCGCAAGGCACAAGTTACTCGCAATACACTCGAAACCAAGATCGGAGTGAAACTCAACCTTGACGGCAGCGGCAGAACGAAGCTCTCCACCGGTGTGGCGTTTCTCGACCATATGCTGGATCAGGTGGCGCGGCACGGCATGCTGGATTTGGAAATTTCAGCGAAAGGTGATTTGCAAATCGATGCGCATCACACCGTGGAAGATATCGGCATCACATTCGGCCAGGCTTTCCTGAAGGCACTCGGCATGAAAAAAGGCATACGCCGCTATGGACATGCCTACGTGCCGCTGGATGAGGCATTGTCACGCGTAGTGGTGGACTTGTCGGGACGACCGGGGCTGGAATTCAACCTGAAATTTACACGCGCCCGCATAGGTGAATTTGATGTGGACCTGGTGCACGAGTTTTTCCAGGGATTTGCCAATCACGCCCTGGTCACGCTGCACATTGACAACCTGCGCGGCAAGAATGCGCATCACCAATGTGAAACCGTATTTAAAGCTTTTGGGCGTGCATTACGCATGGCTTCCGAAATCGATCCGCGCGGTACCGGCAGACTGCCTTCAACCAAAGGAAGCCTGTGAAACGGGTTTCAGCGTTCAGCTGTCAGCCTCAGGAGGCACTAAGCATTTGCTGCCTGCCAATGGCTGCCTGCTTACAGCTCAAACATGATTGACATCGCAGTAGTGGACTACGGCATGGGCAACCTGCGCTCGGTGGCGAAAGCGCTCGAGCATGTTGCTCCTAATACTAAAATCAGCGTTACCGATTCCGCACAGCAGATTCGGGAAGCTAAACGCGTGGTATTCCCCGGCCAGGGGGCGATGCCTGATTGCATGCGCGAGATGGATGCGCGGGGCTTGCGCAAACCTGTGCTCGAAGCCGCGGCAACAAAACCGTTTTTAGGCATATGTATCGGGTTGCAGATGCTCTTCGAGTGGAGCGAGGAGGGCGGAGTCGAGGGCCTGGGTGTGCTCCCCGGCAAAGTACTGCGCTTCCCAAAGGACGCGATGGTCAACGGAAAAGGCGCGAAGCTGAAGGTGCCGCACATGGGCTGGAACCAGGTTGAGCAGAAAGGAACACATGCGTTGTGGGCAGGAATTTCACCGGGCAGCCGCTTTTATTTTGTCCACAGTTATTTCGTCGAAGCCCGCGATGAGCAGCAGGTAGCCGGTGTGAGCCGCTACCCTTTTGCCTTTACCTGCGCCGTGGCGTGCGATAATATTTTCGCTGTGCAATTCCATCCGGAGAAAAGCCAGACCGCAGGTTTGCGTTTGCTTGCCAACTTTGTAAACTGGAACGGGAAAGTTCAAGTCGGAGTTTGATGCGTATCTTCCACAAAATGCCGGTTTGTGTTGTATTATTTAGACGTGAATTCAAAATCCGCTGAGCTGGTAAACCGCATCTGACCGCTTAACCCCGATTTGAAGCAATGTTGATTATTCCTGCTATTGATTTGAAAGACGGGCAGTGCGTGCGTTTGAAGCAAGGCTCGATGAAAGACGTCACGGTGTTTTCTGACGCTCCCGGAAAGCAGGCAAAAAAATGGCTGGAACAGGGCGCCAGACGCCTTCATCTGGTGGACTTGAACGGAGCAGTTGCGGGCAAGCCCAGGAATGAACCAGCGATCAAGGAGATCATCGCTGCCGTGGGCAATGAAATCCCGGTGCAGCTGGGTGGTGGCATCCGCGACATGGAAACCATCGAGCACTATCTTGACGATGGCATCACTTATGTCATCATCGGCAGCGCCGCAGTGAAAACACCCGGTCTTTTGCACGAGGCGTGCTACGCTTTCCCAGGCCACATAATGGTCGGGCTCGATGCCAGGGGCGGCAAAGTGGCTGTTGACGGCTGGTCTAAAGTTACCGGCCACGACGTGGTGGATCTGGCCAAGAAATTCGAGGATTACGGCGTGGAGGCAGTGATTTACACCGATATCAGCAGGGATGGCATGCTGAACGGGATCAACATCGAAGCCACGGTGGAGCTCTCGCGCGCTCTCTCCGTCCCGGTAATAGCGAGCGGAGGCCTGGCCAGTCTTGACGATGTGAAGGCGCTGTGCAAAGTGGAGTCTGAAGGTATCGTGGGCGCCATCACCGGCCGCGCAATCTACCAGGGCACCTTGAACTTCAAAGCCGCCCAGGCGCTTGCGGATAAACTTGGCTCGAAAGGCAAGTCCTGAACTGCAAAGACGCAGAGTCGCTAATAATCTCAAACAAGATAGTCGTACTGAATTCTCCTGATTCCCGCGCTGCAGCTGTGGAAAACTGATTTATGGGCTTAGCCAAACGCATCATCCCTTGCCTGGATGTTACCGGGGGACGCGTGGTCAAAGGCGTTAATTTCGTGGGTTTGCGCGATGCTGGCGATCCCGTGGAAATCGCCCGCCGCTACGACGAGCAGGGCGCCGATGAACTCGCTTTTCTCGATATTACCGCCAGCTCCGATTCGCGCGGTCTGATTCTCTCTGTGATAGAAGAGGTGGCGGCACAGGTATTTATTCCATTGACGGTGGGCGGCGGCGTGCGCTCGGTGGCGGATGTCCGCAGTCTCCTTAATGCAGGGGCCGACAAGGTCAGCATCAACACTTCCGCAGTGCAAAACCCACAACTGGTGGCTGACGCAAGCAGCCGTTTCGGTGCGCAATGCATTGTGGTGGCGATAGACGCGAAACAGGCAGGCACTGACGTCAAGCCGCGCTGGGAGGTGTTCACTCACGGCGGGCGCAAAGCCAGCGGCCGTGATGCGGTAGAATGGGCGAAGCAGATGCAGGCGCTGGGCGCCGGTGAAATCCTGCTTACCAGCATGGACCGCGATGGCACGAAAAAAGGCTTTGATCTGGTGCTCACCCGGGCAATTTGCGACGCAGTGGATGTTCCGGTGATAGCCAGCGGCGGCGCGGGTAATTTGCAGCATCTTGTGGAAGCCGTGCTTGCCGGCGGCGCAGACGCAGTGCTGGCGGCCAGCATTTTCCACTATGGTGAATACACAGTGCCGGAGGCCAAGAGGTACATGGCGCAACACGATATCGAAGTCAGGGTGTGATGAGGTGGATTCATGGCTGACAGTTGGTTAAACAAAGTAAACTGGACGCAAGATGGGCTGGTTCCGGTTGTAGTTCAGGAAGCGGGCGGCGGCAAGGTTTTGATGTTCGCCTGGATGAACCGCGAGGCACTGAAGCGCACCGTGAACGGCGGCGAGGCGGTGTACTGGTCGCGCTCGCGTAAAAAATTATGGCGCAAAGGCGAGGACTCCGGCCATGTGCAAAAAGTGAAGGAAATCCGTCTCGATTGCGATCAAGACGTGCTGCTGCTAGAGGTTGAACAAACCGGCGGGATTGCCTGCCATACCGGAAGGCATAGTTGTTTTTTTCAGAAATTGCAGAGTGGAAAATGGGTGGTCACTGATCCGGTCATCAAGGAATCCAAAGAAATCTATCATAAATGAGTGGCGCAGATATATTGCAACGTCTCACCAAGGCACTGGAGCGCCGCAAAAGCGCGAGTCCGGAAGGCTCTTATGTGGCCGGGCTTTACGCCGGCGGGCCAGATGCAATACTTAAAAAAGTCGGTGAGGAAGCTTCGGAGACCCTGCTCGCTGCGAAAGACGGTGATAAACTACAGATCGTGAAGGAAACCGCCGATCTGTGGTTTCACTGCTTGGTCATGCTTTCGTATTACGGATTGACGGCAGATGACGTGCTTCAGGAACTGCAGCGGCGTGAAGGCGTTTCGGGATTGGCGGAGAAAACGGCACGCAAGAAAGCCAAGACCTAGGGATGCGTAAACGGAGAATAAATGGAGAACTGCATTTTTTGCAAGATCGTGAGAGGAGAAATCCCGAGCAAGAAGGTTTATGAAGACAATGAGATCCTCGCTTTTCACGATATCAACCCGCAGGCTCCGGTGCACTTCATGATGATACCGAAGCGGCATGTTGAATCACTAGCGCATGTCAGCGGGGCGCACAACGATGTATTGGGAAAAATCATGGTACTGGCGCCGAAACTTGCTGAAGAACAAGGGTGCAAGGATGGTTTCCGTACCATCATCAACACCGGAAGAGTGGCGCGGCAAGATGTATTTCATTTGCATATACACATCATCGGTGGTCCCGAC
>Ga0187787_10000005_pt1 | contig 20676 bp, 17 predicted proteins | sample 1015_BV01_MP06_2_FD_133007 | JGI IMG/M metagenome (GOLD analysis project Ga0187787, IMG submission 133007) | Tropical peat soil microbial communities from peatlands in Department of Meta, Colombia - 1015_BV01_MP06_20_MG | ecosystem: Environmental > Terrestrial > Soil > Wetlands > Peat | place...
AATTCGCGCGCCTGGTGACCGACGGGATGGGCAAGCGCCCCACGGTGCGGCGGAAGCGCCACCGACCTCGCATTGCTTGACGTACGCCGCGATATGCAATTCGATAGAGCTATAGAATTCTGCTGAGCCAGCGCGGGAAGAGCGCACGATGACCGTTCGGGTCGATCGCGACAGGCTGCGCCGCACGACCGGTCCGCACCTTCTGTGCGAGCGGGCGCGAATGACGCCGGATTCGGTTGCCTTCCGCTCCAAGCATTTCGGCATCTATCGCGAGCGCCGGTGGAGCGACTACGCCAGGCTGGTCGCGCATGCCGCGCGTGCTTTGCAAAGCCGTGGCATTGCGCGCGGCGATCGCGTCGCCATCATGGGCGATGTCTGCGAAGAGTGGATGATCTGCGATCTCGCCGCGCAGTCGCTCGGCGCTATCACCTACGGAATCTATCCAACTGCGGCATCCACCGAGGTCGAGTACCAGATGCGGGATGGCGGCGCCTGCATCTTCATTGCGGAAGACCAGGAATATGTCGACAAGATCCTGCCTATGGCGGATCGGCTGCCCGCCTTACGGGCGATCGTGGTGCTCGATGACTCCGCGATGTATGGCTATGCGCACGAGAAGCTGCAACGCTTTTCCGACCTGCTGGCCGCCGTTGAAAAACCCGACCTCGCCTGGCTCGAGAACGAACTGGCGGGACTTTTGCCGGCCGATCCCGCCTTCATCGTCTACACGTCGGGCACGACCGGCCATCCCAAGGGCGCGCTGGTTAGTCACGGCAAGCACCTTGCTGCGACCGACACCGTGGCCGCGCATTATCCGACCTTGCGCGACAAGCCGCATCGCACCGTCGTCTATCTGCCAATGTGTCACGTGCTCGGCCGCGACGTCGCCATCACGCTGCCGCTGATGTCGCAGCTGGTGCCGCATTTCGGCGAGGACCCGGAGGATTTCGCAACCACCTTGTTCGAGGTGGCTCCGACGGTGATGTTCACTGTGCCGCGTTATCTGCAGAAGTTCGCCTCGCATGTGCTGGTCGGCGTGCTCAATTCCAGCGGCATCAAGCGCGCCACTTACGAATTTGCGGTTCGGTTCGCGCGCAAGCATCTGCGCCGCCGCTGGGACGGGACAACGTCCGGCCTGCACGAAGCCGCCTATCAAGCGCTGCGGACGCTTGTCTTCCGGCCGATCCTCAACAAGCTCGGCTTTGACCGGCTGGAGCTGGTGGTCAGCGGTGGTGCGTCATTACCGGCAGACACCGCGGTGCTCTGGCAAATTTACGGCGTCAATGTCGTCGAAATGTACGGACAAACCGAAGAGGCGGGCGGCATCATCGCCGGCCAGCGCGGCCCTTTCGCGCGCCCGGGCAATGTCGGGACTACCGTCGACGGCGTCGACCTCAGGCTTGCGGACGATGGCGAGGTGCTGATCCGCAGCCCCGACCTGTTCGACGGCTACTGGCAGAACAAGGAAGCAACGCGCGAAGTTGTACGCGCCGACGGATGGCTGCGTACCGGCGATATTGGCGAGTGGCACGACGGCGCCCTGCGTCTCATCGACCGTGCGCGCGACTTCATCGTCACAGTCGGCGGCAAGACGATTTCGCCTTCCTTTATCGAGAACGCGCTGCGCGCGAGTCCTTATGTGGCGGAAGCCGTGGTGTTCGGTCACGGCCGCAAATATCTGACCGCCCTCATCGAAATCGATTTCGACACGGTCGCCGATTGGGCGCGCAGCAATAATGTCGGCTACACGGGATTCACCAGCCTCACCACGCACCCGCAGATCGAAAAGCTCATGCGCGACGAGATCGACCGCGTCAACGGCGATCTTGCGCGCGTCGAGCAGATAAAGTCGTTCCGCATTTTGCCGAAGGCGCTCGACCCGGAAGAAGAGGGCGAGCCGGTGACGCCGACGCGAAAAGTGAAACGAAAACTCATGTACGAGCGCTTCCGCGATCTTGTCGACGGAATGTACGACGACAGTGAAGAACGCCTGATCGCCGCTGGCGCAGGTGATGTGATGTTCTAGAGGTAGGACAAATGACAACGGGAGGGACCACAATGTTCAGGAAGGCTTTGCTCGCCGCCTATGCGACGAGCGCTTTTGCGCTGCCCGCTGCCGCGCAGGACTACGTCGTCGGCGTGACAGCGGCGCTCACCGGCCCGCCATCGAGCACTTATGCGCCGGCAGTCGACGCGATGCGTCTCTATATCGACCGCGTCAATACCGCCGGCGGCGTCAATGGTCGCAAAATCAAGCTTGTGATCGAGGACGACGGCGCGCAGCCCTCGAAAGCTGCGGCCAATACAAAAAAACTGATTACGCAAGACAACGTCATCCTGATGGTGAATGCCAGCCTGTCCTCGACCTATGCGCCGGTGATCGCCGAAACCAAGAGCGAGAACGTGCCGCTGCTGTTCGCGAGCGGCGTCTGCCCACAGAGCGTCTATCCGCCGGCCGACCCGCTGCAGTTCTGCACGACCGGCTACGCGTCTCATTTCGACAGCCAGGCGACGCTCGACTTCATCAAGGCGACCGCCAAGGGACCGTTGAAGATCGGCTTCTCGGCGATGGCGATCCCGCTCTCGCGCGGCGAGATGGATTACGCCATGGAGCTCTCGAAGAAAGAGGGCATGGATCCGGTCGATCAGGAGGTAATTCCGCCGCCGACCGCTGACTACACACCGTTTGCGACCAAGCTCAAGGATGCCGGGCCGAACTGGGTCTATTCCTGGGCGCCGTGGGTGACGCAGGTGCGCACGCTGGAGGCGCTGCGCAAGCTTGGCTGGAACGGCGACTACATCGCCTGGGGTCATCTCGAGGCCGAGGCCGAGTTGGGACGTTTGAAGGACGGCAAGTTCTACGTGGTCAATTCGAACGCGCTGTTCGAGGATGGTTTGCCGATCCAGAAGGAGATCGATGCCGCGGCCAAGCAGGCGGGCTCGAAATATCCGGGCCAGACCATGACCGAAGGCTGGATCGGCGGCATGGCGATCGAAGCGGCGCTGAAGGCGGGCGGCGCCTCGGCCGATCGCGCGAAGCTGCGCAGCGCGATGGAGAACCTGACCATCGACACCAAAGGCCTGCGCGGTGGGTCGATCGTGTGGACCAAGGACAACCACTTCCGAACCCAGCTCTACTATCGCGTCTACAAGTGGGACGGCAGCAAGATCTCGCGCGTGCAAGACTGGAAGAACTATGCGGTGAAGTAACGACTGTCATTCCGGGACGGCGCGAAAGCGCCGGGTCCGGAATCCAGATACACCTAGAGTCGTCCGTGCAGCTCGCCGTTAACATCTCCGTTCTCGCGTCGATCTACGCGCTGATCGCCTGCGGCTATGTGCTGATCTATCGCGTCAGCCGCGTGCTCAATCTCGCGCACGGCGAGCTGATGATGCTCGGCGCCTACATGGTGCTGATGACCGCGTCGCTCTTCAACGGTCATCCCATCATCGCGCTGGCCGCCGCGATTCTGCTGGGCCTGCTGGCCGGCGCGCTGGTCTATGTCTTTCTGATGCGCAAAATGACCGGCGAGATGGTGCTCGCCGCCATTCTCACGACCGTCGCCCTCGGCATTCTCATCCGCGGCCTGGTGGTACTGATCTGGTCGGCGCAGCAGCAATATCCGGCGCAGGCGCTCGGCGTACCGAATCCGTCGCTGGTGCTATTCGGCGGCGCGCGCATCTCAATGTGGTCTGCGGTGCTGGTCGGAACCACAGTCCTTGTCTATGCGGCGCTGTTTGCGTTTTTGCGTTTCGGCCGCTGGGGCATGCGCATGCGCGCGGCCGGGCAGAACCCGCTGCTGGCGGCGCAGCGCGGCATCAACCTGCACGGCGTCTATGCACTGGCCTGGAGCCTGTCGACGCTCACTGGGGCGCTCGCCGGCATACTGATGGCGCTCGATTCCGGCGTAACTAGCGGGATGCCGGTGATCGGGCTCAAGGCCTTTCCCGCGGCGCTGGTCGGCGGTCTCGACAGCCTCGTGGGTGCGCTGGCCGGTAGCCTGATCGTCGCTGCGGCCGAGGTGCTGCTCATTTATTACGTTGATCCGCTGCTGGCGGACGTCGTGCCGTTCCTGGTGCTGATCGCCATGCTGATCGTGCGCCCGTGGGGCCTGTTCGGCACGCGCGAGGAGCTCGACCGTGTTTAGGCCATCGCCGCGTGCAAGCGGTTATTTCCGCACCGATTACGGCCAGGACCTGGCGCTTGTGCAGACGCGCGCCGAGCGCATCAGCCTCGCCGTCTTTGTCGTGGTCCTCGCCGGATTTCCCTTCGTCGCGTCGCCCTTTGCGCTCGATCTCGCCTGCCAGGTTTTTCTCGCCTCGGTGGGCGCGCTCTCACTGATGCTGCTCACCGGCTATGCCGGGCAGATCTCGCTCGGCCACGCGGGCCTGATCGCCGCCGGCGCTTTCACGACGGGAATCCTTGCGCGCGAAATTCACGCACCGTTCTGGATCACGTTGCCGGCCTCGACCGTGACCGGGATCGTGCTCGGCTTCGTGTTCGGGCTACCATCGCTGCGGTTGCGCGGGCTCTATCTGGCTGTCAGCACGCTGGCGCTGCATTTTGTCGTCATCTATCTCGGCGGCGAATACGAGACCAAACGCGGCTTCTCGACCGGCATCATCGTCGAGCCGCCGAGTCTCGCCGGCTTCAGGCTGGGCGGCGGCCGTTTCTGGTATTTCACGTTGCTGGCGGCCGCGGCCGTCAGTCTCTTCATCTGCATCAATCTGCTGCGCAGCCGCTCCGGCCGCGCCTTTCGCGCCGTTCATGCGCGCGAGACGGTGGCCGAAGCGCTCGGCATCAGCATTGCGGGCTACAAGCTGCTCGCCTTCGTCATCTCCTCGAGCATGACGTCGGTCGCCGGCTGCCTGTTTGCATACTACCGCGGCTTTGTGTCGATCGAGGCTTTCGACCTGTTCCTGACGATCCAGTATGTCGCAATGATCATCATCGGCGGCATGGGCTCCCTGCTCGGCGCGCTGCTGGGCGCCGCCTTCGTCACCTTGTTTCCTTATGCGATCGAGGCGATGCTGCATCTCCTGCCGAACATCGAGAAGCTCGCCGGCGACATTTTCGCGGTGAACTACGCATCTTTCGGCGTCGTGATGATCCTCTTCCTGATTTTCGAGCCGCTCGGGCTCGTCGGCATCTGGCACCGACTGCAGAACTATTTCCTGCTCTGGCCCTTCAGGTACCGGCCGCTGGCAGGAGCGCGCAAATGAGCAATGCTTTGCTCCAGGTCGAGAAGATCGAGGTCGTCTACAAACGCGTGATCACCGCCGTGCAGGGGGTCACGCTGTCGGTAAGGCCGAAGCAGATCGTGGCTATTCTCGGCATCAACGGCGCCGGCAAGACGACAACCTTGCGCGCGATCTCGGGATTCCTGGGGTTTGACGATGCTCGCATAACGGAAGGCATGATTTCGTTCGAGCGGAGGCGGATCGAGAATGCCCCGCCGCACGACATCGCCTCGCGCGGCATCGTGCTGGTACCCGAGCGAGACAAAGTCTTTCCCAACCTGACGGTCGCAGAAAACCTGGCGGTGCCGGTCTCGCGCGCAAGCGCTGCGGAACGGCGACGCCAGGACGAGCAGATTTACAGCCTGTTTCCACGCCTGGCCGAGCTGCGGCAGCGGATCGGCGGGCTGCTGTCGGGCGGCGAACGACAGATGCTGGCGATCGCCGGCGCGCTGATGTGCCGCCCAAGCCTTCTTCTCGTCGACGAGCTGTCGCTCGGGCTTGCACCCGTCGTCGTGCAGGACCTTACGCGGCGGCTGCTGGCGGTGCGCGACGAGCTCGGCATTGCGATTTTGCTGGTCGAGCAGAGCGCTGCCGCCGCGCTGACCATCGCAGACCATGCCTATGTGATGGAGAACGGCCGCATCGTGCTCGACGGCGACCGCGAGCGGCTGAAGAGCCATCAGGACGTGCAGGAGTTCTATCTCGGCCAGGCCAGCGGCGAGCGCCGGTCGTACCGGGCCGTCAAGCAATATCGCCGGTCGCGGAGGTGGTATGGCTGAGCTCGACGTTGCTCATTTATGTCTGCGTTTCGGCGGCCTGACCGTACTCGACGATGTGTCGTTTTCGGTGGGCGTGGGCGAGCTATTCGCGCTAATCGGCCCCAACGGCGCCGGCAAGACGAGCGCGCTCAACTGCATCAGCGGCATCTATCGCGGCAGCGGCACCATCCGTTTCCGCGGCGACGACATTACCGGGCGGGCGCCGCACGAGATCGCGCGGCTCGGCCTCGCGCGCACCTTCCAACACGGCGAGCTGTTCCCGCAGATGAGCGTGCTCGACAACCTGCTGACCGGCCGCCACGCGCGCATCCGCACCAATCCGCTGGCCGAGATGCTGTTTCTGCCGGGCGTGCGGAACGCCGAAATCGCGCATCGCGAGGCGGTCGAGCGCATTGTCGAGCTGGTCGAGCTCGAGGGCTACCGGCACGCTGCCGTCGGCAGCCTGCCGTTTGGAGTGCAGAAGATCGTCGGTTTTGCGCGCGCGCTTGCACTCGAGCCCAGCATCATGCTGCTCGACGAGCCGTCGGCCGGACTCAACCGGGAGGAGCGCGAAGATCTCGCGCGCTTCATTTTGCGCATCAAGCACGAACTGAACATGACGATGATCTGGATCGAGCACGACATGCAGATGATTGCCGACCTCGCCGACCGCATCCATGTGCTTGACTACGGCCGCACGATTGCTGAGGGCACCCCTGAGAGCGTTCTGACAGATTCGAACGTGCTTGAGGCTTATCTTGGGAGTGAGGGGCACTAATGTGAAGTTCGAAAACGACCGAGCTAAACACAGACCTGGCAGCGACCAATGTCCGCTTCTGGCCTTAGCGGACATTTCTATTTGCACCGCAAATGTCCGCTTTCGCAGGTAAACCGGACACCTAAAGTCCCGTGGCCTTAGCACCCGACAACTCCGCCCCCCGCAGTAAGGCAACGGGCGCGCTAAGTGGCGCCTCACCGAAAAAAGTGCCTCACCTTTCGGTGTCTCACCTAGTTATAAGTGCTGAAATTCAAACGCAAAAATTTCGGGTGGCGCTCCCTAGGGGACTCGAACCCCTGTTTTCGCCGTGAGAGGGCGACGTCCTGGGCCGCTAGACGAAGGGAGCAGAAATGCGCGAGCCCCCGAAATAGCCTTGATCCGGCTGGTCTGCAAGCTTGGCACGCGGATATTGCGGCCTGCCGCAGGACATTCCACGCTGGGCTGTTTTCAGGGGAGCATCCGCATGATCGACAGGATCGCCGGCCTGGTGAACGCCGACGCCAGGCTCGTCCACCGCGGCCGTTTCGTCGATACCACGTTCATGATTGTTATAGATGATGACTACACCATGCTGCGCGTGCAGCAAGGCAGGGTGACCAAAGTCACGCCCGGCCCGTTCATCACGCCGGACTACAGCTTCCGTCTGCGCGCCTCGCGCGACGTGTGGGAAAAATTCTGGCAGCCGCTGCCGCCGCGCGGTTTCACCGACGTGTTCGCGCTGGTGAAAACGAAATTGATGCAGATCGAGGGTGACTTGCACCCGTTCATGGCGAACCTGTTCTATTTCAAGGACGTGCTTGCCGCCCCGCGCAAAAATGCCGCTACCGAACAGGCCGCCCGATGAGCCCGCACTTTGAACACATCACCGGCCGCTACCTGCAACTCAACTTGCTTGGCAAGCCGCACCGGCTTTACGTGGAGGAGGCCGGCCATGGCATTCCGCTGCTGTGCCTGCACACTGCCGGCGCTGACACGCGCCAGTACCGCGGCCTCATGAATGATGAGCGCGTGACGGCGACCTATCGCGTGATTGCGTTCGACATGCCCTGGCATGGCAAGTCATCGCCGCCGGCGGGCTGGCAAGAGCAGGAGTATCAACTCACCGCACCCGATTATGTCCAGGTGATCCTCGATGTCGCCGCCGCGCTCGAGCTCGACAGGCCGGTTGTCATGGGCTGCTCGATCGGCGGACGCATCGTCCTGCATCTCGCCTATCAGCATCCGACGCGCTTCCGGGCACTGATCGGACTGGAATCGGCGCCCTATGCCGAGGCTTATTACGATCTGTCCTGGCTCAACCGCCCCGATGTTCATGGCGGCATGGTCTGCGCGGGCGTCATTTCCGGTCTCGTCTCGCCGACGGCGCCGGAGCACGGACGCTGGGAAACGCTGTGGCACTACATGCAAAGCGGTCCCGGCGTGTTCAAGGGCGACCTTTATTTCTACACGACTGCCGACGGCGACATCCGCGACAAGCTCGGGCAGATCGACGTCAAGCAGTGTCCGCTGTTCCTGTTGACCGGCGAATACGATTATTCCTGCACGGTCGAGGCCATGCTCGGGGTCGCCGAACGCACCGGCGCGCCGGCCACGGTCATGCAGGGCCTCGGACATTTCCCGATGAGCGAAGACCCGGAGAAGTTCGTCGGTTATCTGCTGCCGGTGCTGGAGAAGATCAGGGCGCTTTAGCTACGGGCGCGTCGCGCATATGCTTCACCTCTCCCATAGGGAGAGGTCGGCGCGTAGCGCCGGGTGAGGGGTTATGGCCAATCGGGAGTCACGAACCCCCTCACCCCAACCCTCTCCCCATTGGGGAGAGGGAGCAAGCTGTCCGTGGCATCAAGGCTTCGTCTCCAGTCGCAAGCGCCCCAGCGGCGTAAGCGTATCCGGGTCGAAAGTGAGCAACTGGACAGTGCCGCCGACTTCGATGGTCACGACAATGTGGTCGTTGCTGACCGCGGTGGCGAGCACCCTGGCGCCGGCTGGCAGTGCATGGGTAACGTCCACGAACGATGCGGCGCTTTCCTTCACATACGAAAGGCGGTAGCCGATGACGGCCAGGATGACGCCGATCGCGACGAAGGTCGTCGTCATGATGACGATCATCAAGCGGCGGACTTTGCTTATTGCCGCGGCGGCTTCCGGGTCGAGAGGTTTTTCGTTGTCGTCGGACATCGGTTGAACCATGTCAGGCATTGAGACAGTGACCATCTCCGCCGAGGAAACCGGCGGCCGCCTCGACCGTGTGCTGGCCGCCCGTATCCCGGCGCTGTCGCGCTCGCGATTGAAGGCGCTGATCATCGGCGGTCAGGTGACGATCGGCGCGCGAACGATCCGCGATCCGGCGGTCAGCGTCAATTCCGGCGATATTGTCACCGTGATATTGCCCCCGCCCGAGCCCGCGGCGCCACAGGGCGAGGCCATTCCACTCAATATCATCTACGAGGATGCTGCGATCATTGTCATCGACAAGCCGAAAGGTCTTGTTGTCCATCCGGCTGCCGCGCACGCGTCCGGAACGCTCGTCAACGCGCTGATTGCTCACTGTGGCGCGAGCCTGTCCGGCATCGGCGGGGTCAAGCGGCCGGGCATCGTGCACCGGCTCGACAAGGACACCACCGGGCTGATGGTGATCGCCAAGACCGACCAGGCCCATCGCGTGCTCAGCAAGCAGTTCGCCGAGAAATCCGAGGGTCCGCTTGAACGCGGCTATCTGGCGCTGGTCTGGGGCGCACCCGCCCGCCCGAAGGGGACAGTCGATGCCCCGATTGGGCGTCATCCGCACGCGCGGGACAAGCAGGCGGTTCGCCCCGACGGACGAAGTGCGACAACACATTGGCAATTGTTGGAGCAATTTGCCGGCCCGGACGGCAAGCCCGTCGCCAGCCTATTGGCCTGCACCCTGGAGACCGGGCGCACCCACCAGATCCGCGTGCATCTCGCCCATATCGGCCATCCGATCCTCGGCGATGCGACCTACGGCACGGGCTTTAAGACCAAGATCAGCCGTCTTGGGCCAAAGGCGGCTGCCGCCCTGGGGGCCCTTGGCAGACAGGCTTTGCATGCCTATCTACTGGCCGTTGAACACCCTGAAACCGGCGACGTCCTGGAGTTCCAATCGGAACTGCCGGGCGATTTGCGTCGTTTACGTGATGCCCTGCACATGGAGAGCCGTGAGGCCGGGCCCGGACGACGCAAATAAGAATTGCGATATCAATGGCTTGAGGACGTGTAAGGACGCACGTCCGCGTCACGGTGACGTGACGGGCGGAATGCTTCCTTTCGCCCGGCCGAGCCGTTATGCTGCACCTGCGATCGAGGGATTTCGCGGTCGCAACATCGAATGCGCACCGTCGGCTCGGGGAGCGACGGTGACAACCGCCTGCCGATCTCCGGGGGCACAGTAAGGAGGGCGCTAAAATGGCCCGTACAGCCGCTTTGCCGGCACTCAAGGCCGAATCCGGTCTTTCACACTATCTCGACGAGATTCGGCGGTTCCCGATGCTGGAACCGCATGAAGAATACATGCTGGCGCGAAGCTGGCGTGAGCACGGCGACCGTGACGCCGCGCACAAGCTCGTCACCAGCCACCTGCGTCTGGTTGCCAAGCTCGCCATGGGCTACCGCGGCTATGGCTTGCCGATTTCCGAGGTCATCTCGGAAGGCAATGTCGGACTGATGCAGGCGGTCAAACGTTTCGAACCCGAAAAAGGGTTCCGCCTCGCCACCTACGCCATGTGGTGGATCAAGGCCGCGATCCAGGAATACATCCTGCGCTCCTGGTCGCTTGTGAAGATGGGCACCACTGCCAACCAGAAGAAGCTGTTCTTCAACCTGCGCAAAGCGAAGAGCAAGATTTCGGCGCTCGAGGAAGGTGATCTGCGCCCCGATCAGGTTCAGGTTATCGCCAAACGTCTTGGCGTGACGGAGCAGGACGTGGTCGACATGAACCGCCGCCTCGGCGGCGACGCTTCGCTGAACGCGCCGATCCGCGACGACGGCGAAAGCGGCGAGTGGCAGGATTGGCTTGTCGATGACGCGCCCAGTCAGGAACGCATCCTGGCCGAGAGCGAAGAGAGCGACAATCGTCACAAGGCGCTGGTCTCGGCGCTCGATGTCCTCAACGATCGCGAACGCCGCATCTTCGAAGCGCGACGGCTCGCCGACGATCCGATCACGCTCGAGGACCTCGCGGCCGAGTTCGGTGTATCGCGCGAGCGCGTGCGTCAGATCGAGGTGCGCGCGTTCGAGAAAGTGCAGAAAGCGGTGAAGAGCCGCATCTCGGCGATTGAACAGCCCGCAGAAGCCGGCGCAATCACCGCGCACTGAACGTCACACATTGCACGCGAAATGATTATGGCCGGGCTCACGCCCGGCCATTTTTGTTTTGTTCATGCACAGTATTTCCCGTTCGTCCCCGCGAAAGCGGGGACCCATCCTTTTTACAAGAACTGGATGCCCGCTTACGCGGGCACGAACGGAGGCGGTGCATATGCGCGGAGATGAACGAGAGATAATGGGATGCGCGGAAAATTGGTGTCGTCACTCGACGACTCGCGAACGACTACTGCCCCCAGGCCCTGAAGGCCTCCTCGAAGGCACGCGTGCCCGGGGTCCCCTTCTCCATCGCCAGGATCGCGCGCTTGCCACTCGTGTAAACGACCGGAATGTCGAACCAGTCGCGCTCCTTGAGCAGTTGGATGTTGCGCTGCAGGTCGACGTCGACGGCTGAAAGCCCGATCAGGAAATAACCGTTGGTAACTTTCACCGCGAGGCCGGCGAGCGGAACGCCGCGCGCCTGTTCATTCTGCTTCATCAGCACGCCGGGCACGTTGCCGATGCCGCCTTCCGGGAAATCCGCCGGCAGCGTGAAAAGAATCTCGATGGTGTGGCTCGCCGGCAGCGCTTTGTCGGTGTTGCGGCGAAGCGACCACGTCATTCGCAATTTGCGTTCGGGTATCTCGATGTCGGCGCGAACGGCGAGCTCGGGTGCAAGCCCCGGACCTGGCGACACGGTTTCCGTGCGCCAGAGCGCAGACCCGACATAGCGTTTTCCTTGCGGATCGTTTGGATCTTCATCGTAGAGCACGACCTTTTGCGCCACCGCCGCGGCGGGCGCATTGGCTGAATCCGGCGCCGCTTCGCCGGATTGTCCGATACGGTCGGCGATTTTCGGCCGGGCTGTCGGCTGGCTCGCGTCCTTGGGCTTCGCCGGCTGCGAACGAAAGCTCGCAACCATCGATGTAATTGCCTGGCGCTGCCAATAGGCCGCGCCGGCAATGCCGCCCAGTACCAGCAGCAGCACAACCAGCCTTACGAGCCCCCTGTAAGCGCGCTGCGGGCGCCGCGTATATACGTCTTCATCATCAAAAGCGGCGGGCGGCGGGGTTGGCGGCACGTAACCGCCGCCGGCATGAGGCGGCGTCTCCTCGAAAGGCTGCGGCTCAGCGACTGGCGGCGGCTCATGGGTCTCGGCAGGCTCGAAATAATGCGGCTCGGGCTCAGCCGGCATCGCTTCGTAAGTTGCGTGCGCTGCGCGTTTGGCTTCGGCCGTTGCCTGGCCAAGGCCCTCGACCTCGGCCACCGTCTCCCGGAAATCGCGCAGGCCACGATCGCGCAGCGAGGGCTCGGCTGCCTCGGAATCCTGAGTTTCCGTCCGGGGGCGTCTCGCGGCTTCCGCCTCGACCTTGCGGATCGCTTCCTCGAGGGCCAATCGCTCGCGCGTGATATCGGTCTCGTCGAGCGCCGGTTGGACGCCGCGCAGCTGGCTGACCAGCGCGGCGCGCGCACGATCGTACAACGCGCGGCGGTTCTCGCCCGTGTTTTTGTCGAGTCCGCTGACGGCGCGGGCAATTAGAGGATAATAGTCGGCCATTGCGCTTTATGTTGCTGGAGCATGATCCCCGCCCGAATTCGGCGTCCCACGTTCGGGTTCATGCTTGACCCCGGTTCATGTCTTTTTTCGGCAATCATAGCTCAAATGGATTTTTCATCAGGATCGTGTCTTCGCGCTCGGGGCTGGTCGACAGTAGAGTCACAGGACAGCCAACCAGCTCTTCAATGCGGCGGACGTATTTTATCGCCTGCGCCGGCAACTGGGCCCAGGAGCGTGCCCGCGCGGTGGGCTCCTTCCAGCCGTCGATCGTCTCGTAGACCGGCTCCACCCGGGACTGCGCCTGCTCTCCCGCCGGAAGGTAGTCGATTTCTCGGCCATCCAGACGATAGCGCACACAGACCTTGATTTCATCAAAGCCGTCAAGAATATCGAGTTTGGTGAGCGCAAGGCCATCGATGCCGCAGGTCTGCACGGTCTGCCGTACCAGCACGGCATCGAACCAGCCACAGCGCCGAGCCCGGCCCGTAACGACGCCAAATTCCCGTCCGCGCTCGCCAAGGGTTTTTCCGATGACATTGTCCATCTGGTCGGTCGGGAATGGTCCGAGACCCACTCGCGTCGTATAGGCCTTGCAGATGCCGAGCACGTAATTGATCGCGTTCGGGCCCAGTCCGGAGCCGGTTGCCGCCTGCGCGGCCACGGTGTTGGACGAGGTGACATATGGGTAAGTGCCGTGATCGATGTCGAGCAACGCGCCCTGCGCGCCCTCGAACAGGATGCGTTTGCCCTCGCGTCGTTTGGCATCCAGCAGCGACCAGACCGAATCCATATACGGCAAAACCTTGGGCGCGACGGCGGCGAGATGGTCATAAACCTCATTCGCCTTGATCTCGCTCAGACCATGTCCGCGACGGAGCGCGTTATGATGCGCCAGCAGGCGATCAATCTTTGTGCCGAGCGCAGGCAGATCGGCGAGATCCATGAACCGGATGGCGCGGCGGCCCACTTTATCTTCGTAAGCCGGGCCGATGCCCCGCTTCGTTGTTCCGATGCGGGTGCTCGCATTCTCCGCCTCGCGGATCGCTTCGAGCTCGCGATGAAGCGGAAGGATCAGAATCGCGTTTTCCGCAATTCGCAGGCTTTCAGGCGTCACCGCAATGCCCTGTTTCTTCAGCTGGGCAATTTCGTCAACGAGCGCCTGCGGGTCGATCACGACACCATTGCCGATGACCGACAGCTTGCCGTCGCGAACAACTCCCGACGGCAACAGCGACAGCTTGTAGGTCGTGCCATTGATGACCAGCGTGTGGCCGGCATTATGGCCACCCTGGAACCGCACGACGATGTCGGCCTGCTCAGACAGCCAGTCGACGATCTTGCCTTTGCCTTCGTCGCCCCACTGGGATCCGACAACCACAACATTCGCCATCGGGATCCCTTCCCTGAGCCAGCGCCCGGACACTTTGAGCCGGGAGCCACCGGCCAGGTCCACCTTCGGATAAAGGAAGCCCCCTTTGGAGGCAAGCCAAAGTCCACCGCCTTTTGCGGCAGGTTGAGATCGACAAGAACTTGAAGTTACGCGCTAATTTCAGAAATGCCGTGGCCTGGGCTGCGCCTCGGCGCACGCTTTGGCGCGGCAGCGCTAGGGCTGAAGCACGTAGGTGCCAGGCGCGGCCGGAAGCCGACCATCGGTGGCCGGGAAAGCCGGCGGTGCAACGGGCTTCCCGGACTGAGCCCTGAGCCAGTCGCTCCATTCCGGCCACCACGACCCGTTCTTGCGCGGCGCGGTCAGCAGCCAGGTGTCAGGGTCTATGTGGTTTGCATCGGCGGCCGCCGTCCCAACCTGGAAACTGCGCGCGCCGTGGTTTGGCTCCGAGACGATACCGGCATTGTGCCCACCGGTCGTGAGCAGGTACGTGACTTCGGTCTCGACCAAACGATGAATCTTGTACGTCGAACGCCACGGCGCCACGTGATCAGTGGCCGTTCCGACAGCGAATATCGGCACCTTGATGTCGCTCAACGACACCGGCGCGGGGCCGGCGATGTAACGGTCTTCGGCGAGATCGTTGTTGAGAAACAAGCGCCGCAAATATTCCGAATGCATGCGGTAAGGCAGGCGCGTGGTGTCGGCGTTCCAGGCCATCAGATCACTCATGGGCTCGCGTTCGCCCATCAGATAGTTGTGGCTCATGTAAGACCAGATCAGATCGTTCGACCGCAGCATCTGGAACGCGCCGGCCATCTGCGACGTGTCAAGAAACCCTTGCTCCCACATCAGGTCTTCGAGGAAGGTCACCTGGCTCTCGTTGATGAAGAGCATCAGCTCGCCCGCTTCGGTAAAATCTGTCTGAGCAGCAAGCAGCGTGAGCGACTTCAAGCGATCATCGTGATCGCGCGCCATCGCGGCGGCAGCGATCGACAACAGCGTGCCGCCAAGGCAATAGCCAACCGCGTGGACTTTCCGGTCCGGGACGATTGCATTGATCGTATCAAGCGCATCCATGATCCCGAGAGTGCGATAATCCTCCATACCAAGGTCGCGATCCTGGTCGGTCGGGTTATTCCAGGAAATCATGAAAACCGTGAAGCCCTGCTCGGTGAGGTACTTCACAATTGAATTGTGCGGCGACAAATCGAGAATGTAGTATTTCATGATCCATGCCGGAACGATCAGCACCGGCTCGGGCCGCACCTTGTCGGTTGCGGGCGAATACTGGATCAGCTCGATCAGCCGGTTGCGGAAGACTACTTTACCTGGCGTCACAGCGACATCGCGCCCGACCACGAACTTTTCTGTACCGACCGGTTTCTTGCCGCTGATCTTGCGCTCCCAGTCTTCAACCATGTTCCTGAAGCCGGTAGCCAGATTTGCGCCACCCTTCTCAAAAGTCCGGTGCGACACCTCGGGATTGGTCAGCAGAAAATTCGAAGGAGAACCCATGTCGAGGATCTGGCGCGACATGAATTCGATCATCATTTCGTGCTGCTTGCTCACGCCGCGCACGTCCGTGGTCGCGTTGTACCACCATTGCTGATTGAGCAGAAAAGCCTGATAAATGAAATTATACGGCCACTTTTGCCAATCCGCGCCGGTGAAGCGGCGATCCTGCGGCAACGGTTCGATGCATGGCTCGCCAACGCCACCGCCCGTCATCGCACAACTGGCGACATGCATTCCGAAACGCATCGCTTTACGAAAAGCTTTGTCGACCAGTTGCATGCGCTTGCCGGGGGAGCCGGCAAGATGCGTTGCCCAATCCAGATAAGCATGCACGATCGCGGCCGGTGACAACCCCATTGTCACACGGGCAATCGCGGCATGCAGCGAACGATCGGTGACATCGGCAAGCGCGGTCACTGCATAGGAGTCACGCTGATCATGACGCGGCCCCGCCGCGTCCACGCGTGGCGCCGATAAACGCACCGCCGGGGGTTGCGTGACCACTGAGAGTTTGCCGGTCGATTTCTGGTGTGCTCGGGCGCTGCTATCGGACGATTGTTCCATGACACTTTGCCTATCATCGGCGCCAAGCGGCACAATGATATACGTCAAAGTCCCTCCGAAATGTGACAGCGGCCGCCCGGGGGGCGGCGATCGACAAACCTCATAAAACTAGAAATGGAGCGGCTTGGCCTGCTGCACCTGCGGCAGCGCCCGGACCTTGCTGAGCACGGCCTCCGGCAATTCGCCATCGATCTCGATCAGCGCGACGGCGTTGCCGCCGGGCGTATCGCGGCCGACGTGGAAGGTTGCGATATTGATGCCGGCCTCACCTAGCGTCGAGGAAAACGTTCCGATGAAGCCCGGCTTGTCGAGATTGGTGATGTAGATCATCGAGGGTCCGAATTCGGCATCCATCCGGATTCCCTTGATGTTGACGATGCGCGGCCGCCCGTCGGCAAACACTGTGCCGGACACGTGCCGTGACTGCCGTTCGGTCGTCACCGTCACCGTGATCAGACTTTCATAGTCCTCCGGCATTTCTCGCGTCACCTCTTCGACGACGATGCCGCGTTCCTTGGCCACCACCGGGGCGGAAACGACATTCACGTCGCCCAACATCGGCCGCAAGAGACCTGCGAGAGCCGCCGACGTGAGCGCCTTGGTATTCATTTGCGCAACGGCGCCTTCGTAAGCGATCTGGACCTTGCTGATGCCGGTCTCGGTCAATTGCCCGGCGAAGGAGCCGAGTTTTTCCGCCAACGCGACAAAAGGCTTGAGCTTGGGTGCCTCTTCCGCACTGATTGAGGGAAAGTTGATGGCATTGGTGATGGCGCCACGCAAAAGATAGTCCGCCATCTGCTCGGCGATCTGCAGGGCGACGTTTTCCTGCGCTTCCGACGTGGATGCACCCAGATGCGGCGTGCATACGACATTCGGCAGACTGAACAGCGGATTATCAGTGGCAGGTTCCGTGACGAACACGTCGAAGGCGGCACCGGCGACATGGCCGCTCTTGAGCGCGTCGTAGAGTGCGGCCTCGTCCACCAGCCCCCCGCGCGCGCAATTGATGATGCGCACGCCTTTTTTCATCGCTTTGATGGCAGCCGCATTGATGACATTGCGCGTTTTTTCGGTGAGCGGCGTGTGCAAGGTAATGAAATCAGCTCGTCTGAACAATTCGTCGAGCTCGACTTTCTCGACGCCGAGATCATCCGCGCGCTCCTGCGAGAGGAAAGGGTCGAAGGCAACGACTTTCATCTTAAGCCCGAGCGCACGATCGGCGACGATCGAGCCGATATTGCCGCAGCCGATGACGCCGAGCGTCTTGCCGAAGATTTCCACGCCCATAAACTTGTTCTTTTCCCACTTGCCGGCGCGCGTTGACGCATCGGCCTCGGGAATTTGCCGCGCCAGTGCGAGCATCAGAGAAACGGCGTGTTCTGCCGTCGTGATTGAATTTCCGAAGGGCGTATTCATCACGATGATTCCGCGGGCGGTCGCCGCCGGAATGTCGACATTGTCGACACCGATCCCCGCGCGTCCGATCACCTTGAGACCTTTGGCCGCCTCGAGGATCTTGCCGGTCACTTTGGTCGCAGAGCGAATGGCAAGGCCATCATAGTTGCCGATGACTGCCGCGAGCTTGTCCTTGTCCTTGCCGAGCGCCGGCTGGAAATCGACGTCGATGCCGCGATCCTTGAAGATCTGCACAGCGGCGGCAGACAGTGCATCGGAAATGAGAACCTTGGGCATGTGTTTTCTTCCTTCACCCTCCCCTGGAGGGGGAGGGTCGGCCCGCAGGGCCGGGGTGGGGTGAAATTTTCGAGCGGCAAACGATCCGGTGATGATCTGGGTGATCGGGTCACCCCACCCCGACGCCCCTTCCAGGGGAGGGTAAGAAAGTGTCACGCAGCTTTCGGCAACGCCGCTTTCGCTTCGGCGAAGGCCCAGTCGAGCCACGGCGTGAGTGCTTCGATGTCTCTGCGCTCGACGGTCGCCCCGCACCAGATGCGCAGGCCGGGCGGCGCATCGCGGTAATAGGCGATGTCGTAAGCAACGCCTTCTTTTTCGAGCAAGCCGGCCAACGTCTTGGCAAAGGCCGCTTGGCCGTCGCCCGAAAGCCGCATCACTGCCGGATCGACCACTTTCAGGCAAACGGATGTGTTGGAGCGCTCGCCGGGGTTTTTCGCGAGATGATCGACCCAGGCGGTTGCGGCAACCCAGTCCGACAGAGCGCTGGCATTTGCGTCCGAGCGCGCGACGGTCCCCGAAAGACCGCCAACCGATTTTGCCCATTGCAGCGCGTCGAGATAGTCCTCCACGCAGAGCATCGACGGCGTATTGATCGTCTCACCGGCAAAAATGCCTTCGTTGAGCTTGCCGCTCTTGGTCAAACGGAAAATTTTCGGCAGCGGCCAGGCGGGCTTGTAGGTCTCGAGCCGCTCGACCGCACGCGGCGAGAGGATGAGCATGCCGTGCGCGCCCTCCCCGCCAAGAGCCTTCTGCCAGGAGAAAGTCACGACATCGAGCTTTGGCCAGTCGAGTTTCTGCGCGAAAGCCGCCGAGGTGGCATCGCAGATCGTGAGCCCCTTGCGATCGGCGGCAATCCACGCGCCGTTCGGGACACGCACGCCCGAGGTGGTGCCGTTCCAGGTGAACACCACATCGGTCGCAAAATCGATTTTGCTCAAGTCAGGCAGTTCGCCATACGGCGCCTTGATGAGGCTGACATCCTTGAGCTTGAGCTGCTTTTCGACGTCGGTGACCCAGCCTTCGCCGAACGATTCCCAGGCCAGCATCGTCACCGGTCGCGCGCCCAGAAGAGACCAGAGCGCCATCTCGACCGCCCCCGTATCTGAGGCCGGCACAATGCCGATGCGAAAATCGGCTGGTACTTCCAATACCTCCCGGGTGAGATCGATGGCGCGCTTGAGCTTCGCCTTGCCGATCTTTGATCGGTGCGATCGTCCGAGAACCGCGTCTGTGAGGTTTTGCAGGCTCCAGCCGGGGCGCTTGGCGCAAGGGCCGGATGAAAAGTGCGGGATTGCCGGCCGCACGCCGGGCTTCGCTATCGTCATAATTCTATCCTTCCAGATAGGCGCCCCTCGTTGGGGAGGGGTGTCCCACTGGCGGAGATAGGCGACTTACCCGTCGCGGTCAACTGTCGTGAGTTGGCCCGGAAAATTAGGCGTGGATCAAGCGCGCGCCGTGCCCAGTCCTAGAATCGCAGGCCTATGCCGAAATTGGCTGTATTGAGATTGTTGCGAGCACCGTTAACTGAGGCAAACGCGATAAATTCCCATTCAGCCCGCAAGAATACCCCCGGCGTAATGGCCCAATCCGCACCAAGACCAGCGACCACGCCGCCGATGTAGGCATTGTCCTTGCCGGTGCTGATGCTCGACGGCGTCAGTATGGCAAAGCCGAGAGGCCCACCCGGCGGGGAAGGCACCAACGGAAGCTGGGTCAAAAAATCGCTGACCGATACCGTCGTCGAATAGTTGAAGCGTCCCAGGGCGGCGCCGACAACCGCGTAAGGCAGGAATTGGCCCATGGCGTAACCGGCACGCCCGCGCAGTGTTGCGTAGTCGACGAGCTTGAGCGTGGTATGCGCATCAATGGTTACGTCATGCTGTATATTGTCGGACGTGACGACGCGCCGCGTGATTGAATCCGTAGCGCCGGCATCCAGGTTCGACGGGTGCTTGTATCCGAGGTCAAAACCGACAACGAGATTGTCCCATTGCATGTTGTAACCGAGAAACGCGCCGTAAACCCCACTATTGGTGGTGCCTTTTGCAAGGGTCGTCCATTCCGAGGGCGCAAACTCGTTTTCCAGCGTTGTATTGCGCAGGATAAAAGCAATGGGTTGGCTGGTGCTGTTGCCGGGATCGGTATTCATGTTGCCGTAACCGGCTTGCAGACCGAACTGCCAGCCGTCCCAGCGCGCATAGCCCGGCTCCAGCGAACCGCGCAGCGGCCAATCCGCTGCGCGCGCGCCGCCGGCCGACGCCATCACGACCGCTGAGAAAAATGCAGCGGCGATGCCGAGCGCAGCCGGGTGGCCGGCTAAAACCGGGGAGAGTTCAGCACCAATACGTAGACCCAACCGACTCATGACAGCCCCGCTCGTTTTCACCACTGTCGTCCGCCTACCCATTCGCATTTAGCCTTTGCTGCGCAGCGGCGGTGGCGGCGGCAGATAGTCGTAGCCGCCCAGATTGAAACGCACGCCAAGCCTGATGTCCTGCGACGTCAGATGGTGGAATTCCATCGGGTTGTAGAAGTTGTTGGTGCCGTCGAAGGCAATAAGGTCGCCGCTCTGCGCATTGCCCAGATCGATGTAGCGGTAGGCGAGCTCGAGCGTGACGTTGCGGTAAACCTGGTAGGCAAGACCGGCATGCAGCGCCCACGCGAAATTCCATTTGCTGTAGCTGCCGCCAAAGGCGTCGCTGCCTCCGTTGCCCACGCATGACAGACTGTTCACGCAGACAGAGAAGTCGCCAAAATTGCTGATCGTATTGCGGCTGAAGCCGACACCGGCGCCGACAAATGGCGTGATGCTCCACCAGGTGCCGAGGTCAACATATCCGTTGAACAGGAACGTCCATTCGGA
>Ga0187787_10000006_pt1 | contig 20105 bp, 19 predicted proteins | sample 1015_BV01_MP06_2_FD_133007 | JGI IMG/M metagenome (GOLD analysis project Ga0187787, IMG submission 133007) | Tropical peat soil microbial communities from peatlands in Department of Meta, Colombia - 1015_BV01_MP06_20_MG | ecosystem: Environmental > Terrestrial > Soil > Wetlands > Peat | place...
CGCCGCAAATGCGGACGGCGATTTGTTGCGCTATGAAGCGGCAACAGGCAAGCTGATCTGGCGTGTGGACACTCGGCACAATTTGTCTGGAGGTGTCGGAGCCGCGCACAACCTGGTTTTGGTGGGTGATTTAAAAGGCGAGCTGCTGGCTTTTGATAACCAAGGCTACCTGCTCTGGAAGTCGTACCTCACCAGCGAAATATTAAGCGCGCCGCAGGTTGCAGAAGGTATCGTGGTAGTGCGCACCGAAGATGGGCGGATTTTCGGTCTGGATGCTACGGATGGCAAACGCAAATGGGTTTACCAGCGCAGTACACCCTCGCTCACAGTGCGCTCGTTTGCCGGCATCGCTATCACCCGTGGCGGTGTGTTTGCGGGGTTCGCAGGAGGCAAGCTGGTGGCGCTCGACATCATGAGCGGTAATATCGGTTGGGAAGCCACGGTGGCACTACCGCGAGGGACCACTGAACTGGAACGGGTGACCGACATCACCAGCGTGCCGGTGATTGACCACGAACAGGTGTGCGCGGTTGCTTACCAGGGCCGCCTAGGATGTTTTGATTTGTATCGCGGTAATCTGCTATGGACGCGCGACATCTCAAGTATTTCCGGCTTGACTGTTGATGATCGCAACTTGTACGTGAGCGATGATAAGGGCGCAGTGATAGCGCTCGACAAAATGAGCGGCGCCAGTGTGTGGAAGCAGGACAAGCTGTTCGCGCGCAAGATCACCACACCACTCGCTTTTGGAAATTATATTGTAGTTGCGGATTTTCATGGTTTTGTGCATTTTCTGTCGCGTGAGGACGGTTCGTTTGCAGCGCGCGTTCGCACTGATGGCAACCGGATTTCTGCGCCGCTGATCGCATTCGAAAAATCGCTAGTGGTACTGACGCGTGATGGCGGGCTATACGCCATGGGCATTGAGCCGCTCCAGTAAAATCGCGCCTGAGCGGTAAACCGCGGTACTATCCGATCCACAATGAAAACCACCCTGGTCTTAGTCGGCCGTACCAACGTCGGCAAATCCACCTTGTTTAACCGTCTCACTGGAAGCCGTGACGCTATTGTTGCCGATGCGCCGGGCTTGACGCGCGACCGACATTACGGGCATGGCAAGGTAGGGGTAAAACCTTTTCTAGTGGTGGATACCGGCGGTTTTGAGCCAGCAGCAAAAGACGGCATCTCTGCTCAGATGACGAAACAAACACAGCAGGCCATCGCCGAGGGCGACAAGATTCTGTTCATGGTGGATGCACGGCAAGGCATGCACGCAAGCGACAAACAGATCGCGGATAGCCTGCGCAAGAGTGGACGTCCGGTATGGCTGGTGGTGAATAAAGCCGAAGGCATGGCGCGTGATATCGCGGCAGCTGAATTTTTCGAACTGGGATTGGGCGAGCCTTTACCGATATCGGCTGCGCATGGTGAAGGCGTAAGCGAGCTCATTGAGCTGGTATTGGCCGATGTGCCGCGCGCGCAAGCTCTTGAGGAGCAACGCAAGCACCCGAAAATCGCCATTGTCGGCCGCCCCAACGCGGGCAAATCAACGCTGTTCAACAGCCTGCTCGGCGAGGAACGGGTCATTGTTTTTCCCGAGCCCGGCACGACGCGCGACAGCATTTATGTTGATTTCGAACGCAATGGAAAATGCTATACCTTGATTGATACGGCGGGATTGAGAAAGCGCGGCAAAGTGCATGAAGCGGTCGAGAAAATTTCCACAATCAAAGCCATGCAGTCAGTGGAGGACGCCAATGTTGTCGTGCTGGTGCTGGATGCGCAAAATGATATCTCTGAACAGGATGCGCATATCGCGGGATTTATTCTTGAAGCGGGCAAGGCACTGGTGCTGGCGGTCAATAAATGGGACGGGTTGAGCGTTGAGCAGCGCGAGAAAATCAAATACGAAATTACGAGGAAACTCAGGTTTCTCGATTTCGCCAAGGTACATTATATTTCCGCGCTTGAGGGCAAGGGCGTGGGAGCGTTGCTCAAGTCGGTGGATGCGGCGTACCGGGCGGCGATGGCGAAGCTGCCCACGCCCAAACTTACGCGCGCGTTGCAATCCGCGATTGCCAAGCAGCCGCCGCCGCGCGCGGGCCTCGTTCGCCCCAAGCTGCGCTATGCTCATCAAGGCGGGATGAATCCACCGCTTATCGTTATCCACGGCAATGCGCTAAACCAGGTCCCAGAAAGTTACCGGCGCTACCTGGAAGGTGCATTGCGCAAGGTTTTTAAGCTGCAAGGCACGCCCCTCAAAGTCCAATTCAAGTATCGCCGAAACCCCTATGCTGACAAATAGGTTTGAAAACAAGACGATCGGGCGGGGCCTGACGGCTGGCTTTAAGCTGAAAAATCGAGTAAAGTTAAATAATCAATAATTAAAATAGGAGTCAAAATGAGTGGGAAAGGGCAATTGTTACAAGACCCGTTCTTGAATGCTTTGCGTAAGGAACACGTGCAGGTTTCCATTTATCTGGTGAACGGCATCAAATTGCAGGGACAGATAGAATCGTTTGACCAATACGTAGTGTTGTTGAAAAACACCGTAACGCAAATGGTTTATAAGCACGCAATTTCCACCGTGGTGCCCGCAAGGGCGGTCAGCATACCATCCGAGCCATCTACATCCGAGAGCTAGCGCTGGGTGTTTGAGCGTCCCGAAAGCGGGAATACAGGGTTATTAGTCAGTCTCGATTTTGGCGAGGCGGGCTATGCAGAAAGTCTGCAAGAATCGCAGCAGCTTGCCTTAAGCGCCGGGATCAGCATCAAACTGGTAATAAAAGGGAAGCGCTCGAAGCCTGACCCGGCGCTGTTTGCCGGAACAGGCAAAGTCGCAGAAATCGCGAATGCCTTGCGCGAGAGCGACGCGCAAGTCGTCATTTTCAACCATGATTTGTCACCCGGCCAAGAGCGCAACCTGGAGAAGGAGCTGCGCTGCAGAGTGGTGGATCGCACCAGTCTCATCCTCGATATATTCGCTCAGCGCGCGAAAAGTCACGAGGGCAAGTTGCAAGTAGAGCTGGCGCAACTCGAGCATCTTTCTACCCGACTGGTGCGCGGCTGGACTCACTTGGAGCGGCAAAAGGGCGGTATTGGATTGCGCGGCCCGGGCGAGACGCAATTGGAAACTGACCGGCGCTTGCTTGCGAAACGCGTAAAGGTGCTTAAGGATAAACTCATCCGTTTGCGGCGCCAGCGCGAAGTTCAGCGCAAGGCGCGGCACCGCGCCAATGTTATGTCGGTTTCGCTGGTAGGCTACACCAATGCCGGCAAATCCACGCTATTCAATAATCTTGCCCGTGCAAACGCATATGCCGCTGACCAGCTGTTTGCGACCCTCGATACCACTTCACGCAAAGTGTTCATCAAGGATTGCGGCACGGTTGTGCTTTCCGACACCGTGGGTTTTATCCGCAACCTTCCGCATACCCTGGTTGAAGCGTTTCGCGCCACTCTGGAGGAAACCACGCTCGCGGACTTGCTGTTGCATGTGGTAGATGCCAGCCACCCCAACCGCGACCAGCAGATCACTGAAGTGAACAAAGTGCTTGCAGAGATCGGGGCAGACCAACTGCCGCAGGTGCTGGTGCTCAACAAAATCGATTTGTGCGGCTGGTCGCCGGGCATAGAACGCGACGAGTATGGTAAAATCGCGCGTGTCCGTTTAAGTGCACGTACTGCTGAAGGCGCGGATCTTGTGCGCCAGGCGTTGTTTGAAGCGGTGCGTGGTGAAATCCCGAAACCTGTTGCAGTAAAAGTGGCCTGAGCTTAATTCGCTTGGTGCAGCTGCTTCGGCAACAATATTTGATTACTTGAGATAATTCACATGGCATTAAATGATCCACAATGGGGCAGGCGCGGCAGTCAAGGGCCCCCCGACCTGGATGATGTATGGCGCAGATTCAATGAAAAGCTGAATGCGCTGTTTGGCCGCGGCCGGGTTCCCGGCGGCGGACCTGGTAGCGTTGCCCCCAAACAATTCGGCGGCGGCCTGGGTTTGCTCATCGCGCTGGTTTTGCTGATATGGCTTGCAAGCGGCTTCTACATCGTGGATGCATCGCAGCGCGGAGTGGTATTGCGATTCGGCAAATACCTTGAGACAACCCAACCCGGACCGCGCTGGCACCTGCCGTACCCCATCGAAAGCGTGGAAGTCGTTAATCTCTCTCAGGTGAGAACCGTTGAAGTCGGTTACCGCAACAACGTCCGAAGCAAGGTGCTAAAGGAATCGCTGATGCTCACCGACGATGAGAACATTATTGATATCCAGTTCGCGGTGCAATACATCCTGAAAAGTCCGGAGGAATACCTGTTCAACAACCGTTCGCCGGATGAGGCGGTGTTGCAGGCGGCAGAAACTGCAATACGCGAAATCGTAGGAAAAAGCAAAATGGATTTCGTGCTCTATGAAGGCCGTGAGCAAGTGGCGGCTCACGCCACCAAGCTGATGCAGGAAATCCTCGACCGCTACCGAACCGGCATATTGATCAGCAAAGTAACCATGCAAAACGCGCAGCCTCCGGAGCAGGTGCAGGCGGCGTTTGACGACGCGGTGAAAGCGGGCCAGGACCGCGAGCGGCAAAAAAACGAAGGCCAGGCCTATGCCAATGACGTGATTCCCAAAGCGCGAGGTGGCGCTGCGCGCCTGCTGCAGGAAGCTGAAGGCTACCGGCAGCGGGTCATTGCTGATGCCGAAGGCGACGCCAGCCGCTTCCGGCAGATCCTGGTGGAATACAGCAAGGCGCCGGCGGTGACGCGCGACCGCCTGTACCTGGACATGATGCAGCAGGTGCTTTCCAGCACCAACAAGGTGTTGATAGACCAGAAGTCCGGAACCAATCTGCTTTACCTGCCACTGGACAAGCTGTTGCGCGAAGGAGGTTCGGCGGCGTCCACACAGACGCAGGAACTTCCGCCCAGAGCCGCAGCGCCCGAACCGGCGCAACAGACGGAGGGCACCGCGCGTTCTCGCGAAGCGTTCCGCAGCCGCGAGCGGGAGCAGCGCCAATGAAAAACATCGGCGCCGTGCTGATTGGCATTATTGTCGTGCTGGTGGTGGCCAGCCTCGGCATGTTTACCGTTGATCAGCGGCAAAACGCCATCGTATTCCGCCTGGGTGAAATCATCTCGATTAAAAAAGAGCCCGGATTGTATTTCAAGGTTCCAATTCTCGACAATGTGCGCTTCTTCGATACGCGTATTCTCACTTTTGATTCACCTGAGCCTGAACGTTTCCTCACTTCGGAGAAAAAAAACGTGCTGGTGGATTCATTCGTCAAATGGCGCATTGCGGATGTCAAGCAGTATTACATCAGCGTGGGCGGTGACGAGCAGAGGGCGCAGCTGCGGCTTGCGCAAACGGTGAATTCCAGTCTGCGCGATGAATTCGGCAACCGTACCGTACATGATGTTGTTTCAGGCGAGCGCGACCATATCATGGAGCTGATGCGGGATAAAGCGAACGAGGATGCACGCAAGATAGGAGTGCAGGTGCTGGATGTGCGGATAAAACGAGTGGATTTGCCGCAGGAAGTGAGCGAATCGGTTTATCGCCGCATGGAAGCGGAGAGAAAGCGTGTTGCTAACGAGTTGCGTTCAACCGGCGCGGCAGAGTCCGAGAAAATCCGCGCCGATGCCGACCGCCAGCGCGAAGTCATTCTCGCCGAAGCTTACCGCGACGCGCAGCGCACCAAGGGTCAGGGCGATGCCAAAGCCGCGGCAATCTATGGCGAGGCCTACCAGCAAAACCCGGAGTTTTATGCTTTTTACCGCAGCCTGGAAGCCTACCGGCAAGGTTTCAAGGCTAAAAATGACCTGTTAGTGCTCGACCCCAATTCGGAATTCTTTAAATACCTGAAGCACGCCGGCAAGCCGGGCAAATAGGCGATCCATGTCCAAGTATCTGCTGACAGCGTTTGCCTTGATGCTGGTGCTGGAAGGAATACTTCCCTTTCTGCTGCCGACCGTATGGCGTGAAGCATTCAAGAGACTGATTGAGATGACAGACGGGCAAATCCGGTTCATTGGGCTCACGTCCATGCTTGCCGGCTTGCTGGTGCTGTTTCTGGTGCGATGATGCGTAACTGGCTGCTTCCTCAACATATTGAAGACATATTGCCGCCCGAGGCGCGCCGCATTGAACAGTTGCGCCGGGCTGTTCTTGATCTTTTTTATGTGCACGGTTATCAACTGGTGATGCCACCGCTGCTTGAATATGTCGAGTCGCTGCTCACCGGTACCGGTCGTGATATGGATTTGAAGACCTTCAAACTGGTGGACCAGTTGAGTGGCCGGATGATGGGCCTGCGCGCCGACATCACTCCGCAGGTGGCGCGCATTGATGCGCACCTTTTGAATTGCCCGGGAATCACCCGTTTATGCTATTGCGGCAGCGTGGCGCACACCCTGCCTTCGGCATACACGCACACCCGCGAGCCGCTGCAGATCGGCGCCGAGCTTTACGGTCACGCCGGTTTGGAGAGCGACAGCGAGATTCAGCGCCTGATGCTGCAAGCGCTCAAGCTTGCGGGCATTGACGAGTTGCATCTTGATCTCGGCCATGTTGCGATATTTCGCAGCATCGTCAAGCTCGCGGAGATGCCCGCCGAGCTTGAAGCTGAGCTTTTCGGAGCGCTGCAATCCAAGGACAAACCCGCTTTGCGTGAGTTGACGCGGACACTCAATCGTCGCGTGAGCCAGGCGCTGTTGTTGCTGCCCGAACTTTATGGTGGCGACGAAGTATTGGAACATGCAGCCAAAAACCTGCCTGATTACCCGGAAATTTCAGCGGCGCTTAGTGATTTGCGCACGCTTGCGAAAGAACTGCGGAACAAAGTGTCGAGCTTGTGTTTTGATTTGGCCGAAATGCGCGGCTATCGCTACCACAGCGGCGTGATGTTCAGCGCTTACGCCAAGGGTTCGGCTGACGCAATAGCCGTAGGCGGGCGCTACGACGAAGTTGGCAAAGCTTTCGGTCGCGCGCGGCCTGCGACCGGATTCAGCATGGATTTGCGCGAAGTCTCGGCGCTGCTTCCAGTCAAGCCTTTGCCGGCGGCGATACTCGCGCCTTATGCCCAGGATGCGGCTCTGCAAAAAAAGATAGCCAGCCTGCGCGAACAGGGAGAGATCGTGATCGTTGATTTGCCGCAGCATGAAGACTCGCGCCACGGGCTCAACTGCGACCGCGCTTTGGTATTGCGCAACGGAGTTTGGGAAGTAAGCAGCCTGAAGCGACCGGATTGAATATGTCGAAAAACGTCGTCGTCGTCGGCACACAGTGGGGTGATGAAGGCAAGGGCAAGGTTGTGGACTGGCTCACTGACCACGCCCAGGGCGTGGTGCGCTTCCAGGGCGGGCATAATGCCGGTCACACCCTGGTGATCGCTGGCAAGAAAACCGTTTTACACTTGATTCCTTCCGGCATCCTGCGTAAAGCGGTCAACTGCTATATTGGCAATGGCGTGGTGGTTTCGCCGCAAGCTCTGCTGGATGAAATAGCCATGCTCAACAAAGCCGGCGTGGAAGTAGCCGGGCGGTTGAAAATCAGCGAGGCCTGTCCGCTGATTTTGCCTTACCACGCGGCGCTCGATCAGGCGCGCGAAGCAGCAAAAGGCGCGCGCAAAATCGGCACGACCGGGCTTGGCATTGGTCCCGCTTACGAGGACAAGGTGGCGCGCCGCGCCATCCGCCTGCAGGATTTGTTTCACCGCGAACGCTTTGCAGCAAAGCTTGGAGAAGTGCTGGAATACCATAATTTCGTGCTGAAGAATTATTTCAACGCAAAGCCCGTTAATTTTCAACGCACTCTCGAAGACACACTTGCGATTGCCGGGCAAATCAAGCCGCTGACTGCGGATGTGCCGCACCTGTTATATCAGGCGAGCCGCGAGGGAAAAAATCTCTTGTTTGAAGGCGCCCAGGGATCATTGCTTGACGTTGACCACGGTACTTATCCTTACGTGACTTCCAGCAACTGCGTAGCAGGAGCCGCTGCCGCGGGAAGCGGGCTTGGTCCGCAGATGCTGCATTATGTTCTGGGCATCACCAAGGCGTATACCACGCGCGTGGGTTCTGGTCCGTTTCCTACCGAATTGAGCGATGAAGTGGGCAAGAAACTCGCGGCACGTGGCAAGGAATTCGGCGCGACCACAGGCCGTCCGCGCCGTTGCGGCTGGTTCGATGCTGCTGCGTTGAAACGCTCGATCCAGATCAATGGGGTATCAGGATTGGGTGTCACCAAGCTTGACGTGCTCGATGGCATGCAGCGGCTGTGCCTGGGAGTGGGGTATAAAATTGACGGCGTAAAGAGCGATATTCTGCCTGTGGGAGCGGAACTGCTGTCCAAGTGCGAACCGCTATATGAAGAAATGCCCGGGTGGAAAGAAAGCACTGTTGGCCTGAATCGTTTTGAAGACCTGCCGTCCGCAGCGCAAAATTATCTCAAGCGCATAGAGGAAATTTGCGATGTCCCGATTGATATGATTTCCACCGGCGCGGAACGGGAAGAAACCATCGTGTTGCGCCATCCGTTCGCCTGATGGCGGTTGCGAATTTCGGGTTGCTGGTTTCGAGTTCAGATCATGCGATTTCAGGTTTTAACACGAAACTGAAAACTCACAACTCGGAACCGTATTTTGCTGGTGCCGAGAAGAGGACTCGAACCTCCACAGTGTTGCCACCGCCAGGACCTGAACCTGGTGCGTCTACCAATTCCGCCATCTCGGCTTTCGAGAAGGTGCAAATCTAATAGGAAAACATTTTCTTGTCAACGAAACCCAAAGTGCGTTTTAAATCTTTGACCAAAACCAAACGCGGCCGCGTATCACAAGCCAGACCAAAGTTGCGCGAGCTCGATCCGTTTTACAAGCGCGAACGCTCAAAATACCGTGAAGCCTTGCCGAGCCGCGAATTCATTTTACAGATTCTAGCGGAACAGGGCGTTCCGCTGACTGTAGAAAATCTGCTGCACACCCTTGGGGTTGCCGGCCACGAGTCGGCTCTGCTGCAGCGCCGACTGCGGGCGATGGAGCGCGACGGGCAAATCATGCGCAATCGCAAAGGCGCGATATGCGTGGTGGACAAGCTCGATCTCGTCAAGGGCACGGTGCAGGGGCATCCCGACGGTTTCGGTTTTTTGATACCGGACGAAGGCGGACCCGATCTGTTTCTCGGCCCCAAGGAAATGCAAAAAGTGCTGCACGGCGACAGGGTCATGGCGCGTGAGATTGGAACCGACCGCCGCGGCCGGCCCGAGGCCAGCATTGTCGAAGTACTCACGCGCGCCAACCAGCGCCTGGTGGGAAGACTGCACACGGAGCACGGCATCCAGTTCGTGGTGGCTGAGAACAAGCGCATCAGCCAGGATATTTTAGTGCCGCAGGGGGAGAGCCAAGCAGCGAAGACAGGGCAGGTGGTGATGGTGGAGATCATCGAACAGCCGAGCAAGCATGCGCAGCCCGTCGGCCGCGTGGTAGAAGTTCTCGGCAATTACGCCGACCCGGGAATGGAAATCGAAATCGCTCTGCGCAAGCATGATTTGCCGTTTGTGTTTCCGCCGGACGCTGAGAAGTTGGCTAAACACCTGCCGGGGGAAGTCATGGAAAAAGACTACCACGGGCGCCAGGACCTGCGTGTTCTTCCGCTGGTGACTATAGATGGTGAAACTGCAAAGGATTTTGATGATGCAGTGTACTGCGAAGCGCAGGGCAGGGGTTTCAAGTTGCTCGTGGCCATTGCCGATGTCAGTCATTATGTGAAGTCAGGAGATGCGCTGGACCGCGAAGCATTGCAACGCGGCAACTCAGTGTATTTTCCGCGGCGCGTGATTCCAATGCTGCCTGAGGCCTTGAGCAATGGCCTTTGCTCGCTCAACCCGAAAGTTGCCCGTCTGGCAATGGTGTGCGAAATGCAAATCGCTGCTGACGGCGAAATCAGCGAATACCGTTTCTATCCGGCGGTGATGCTTTCGCAGGCGCGGCTCACCTATACAGAAGTTGCCGAGATGCTCGAGCATCCGCAAGGCGATACCGCGCAGCGCTGCCGCAGGCTGCTGCCGCATATCAATATGCTTTACTCGCTTTACAAAGTCTTGGCCAAGGCCAGGGAAAAACGCGGCGCAATTGACTTCGAAACAATCGAGACACAGATGATTTTCGACGAACATGGGAAAATCGAGCGCATCATTCCGGTAAAGCGCAACGATGCGTACCGCTTGATTGAAGAATGCATGCTGGCTGCCAACGTCTGCGCCTCGGATTTTCTCAGGAGCTACGGACAGCGCACGCTGTACCGAATTCACGAAGGACCGACTCCGGAAAAACTCGACGCTTTGCATGGTTTTCTCAGGGAATTCGGTTTGCATCTGGGCGGAGGCGACAATCCGCATGCCAAGGATTATGCCAGGCTGCTGAGCACCATTCGAGACCGTCACGATGCGCAATTGCTGCAAACGGTAATGTTGCGTTCCCTGCAGCAAGCGGTGTACAGCCCGGACAATGTCGGCCATTTCGGATTGGCGTACGAGTCGTATACTCATTTCACTTCGCCGATTAGACGCTACCCTGATTTGCTGGTGCACCGGGCGATAAAAGCGGTGTTGCAGGGCAAGACCTATAACCCGGGCGACTGGAAGCAGTTGGGGATTCATTGCTCGCTCACCGAACGCCGCGCCGATGACGCGACGCGCGACGTCGAAGCCTGGCTCAAGTGCTACTACATGCAGGATAAAATCAATGAATGCTTCGACGGCACAGTGAGCGGTGTGATCGGCTTCGGCATCTTCGTGGCTCTGGATGACATATATATAGAAGGACTGGTGCATATTTCGGATCTGGGAAGCGATTACTTTCATTTCAATGCGCAGAAGCACCTGCTGCAGGGCGAGCGCACCGGCAGGAGATTCCGGCTCGGAGACCGGGTGCAAATCAGAGTAGTGAGGGTTGATTTGCAAAGCGCCAAAATTGATTTTGTCCTCGAAGGGGCTCCTGACGCATCTGGTAAAAAAAGCCGACAGGCAAAGCAAACTTCCCAGCACATAAGGTAAAAGCATGAGCCGTCTAATTTATGGCTTCCACGCAGTGACCGCGCGCATCCGGCAAAATGCAAAAAGCGTGGATGAAATCTATTTAGATGGAGCGCGCCATGACCCGCGCATGAAAGCTTTAATTGCGCTCGCCGAGAATCACGGCGTGCGCGTCATCATGCTGGATCATGCGCGGCTTGACGGCATGACCGGTCATGCCCGGCACCAAGGCGTGGCCGCCAAGACTGCCGCTGAAAACCAACATGTGGATTTGGATGAAGTACTGGATAGCCTGAGCGAACCGGCATTGCTCTTGGTATTGGATGGCATTCAAGACCCGCACAACCTCGGCGCTTGCCTGCGAGTTGCGGATGCCTGCGGCGTGCATGCGGTCATCGCCCCCAAGGACCGCGCGGTAGGGATTACACCGACAGTATCAAAAGTGGCCTGCGGCGCAGCGGAAACGGTGTCGTACATAGCAGTCGTCAATCTTGCCCGGACACTGCGTGAACTCAAAGAGCGCAACATTTGGGTAATCGGCACTGACAGCGAGGCTGAGCAGGATTTATTCTCAGCGAAATTAAACGGTCCCATTGCATGGGTACTGGGCGCTGAAGAAGAAGGCCTGCGGCGACTGACAAAGGAAACCTGCGACGAGCTGGTGCGCATTCCCATGGCGGGCAGCGTGGAAAGCCTGAATGTGTCGGTCGCAAGCGGAATATGTCTGTTTGAAACGAGAAGGCAGAGAGCCGCTCAAACCTGAAAGACTGACAGCAAACTGGCCAGAAAAGCCGGTTATAATGAAGACGAGCTGGCGCTATCTTTTGGTTGTAACTACAACCGCAGTTCCGTAGCACAAGACTTCCGTCAGTCCCGCCATCAATTCGGTCGCATCATAGCGCATGGCAATGATGGCGTTCGCTCCAAGCTGGTCGGCGTGGGCACACATCAAATCAAAGGTCTCCGATCGCGCCTGTTCACAAAGGTTGCTATAAATTGAAATGTTGCCGCCAAATAGCGACTGTAGCGCGCCAAAGATGTTGCCGAAAACTGATCGGGAACGAACTGTTATTCCGCGAACCACGCCTAGATTTTTAGTAATGGTATAGCCGGGAAGTTCAAAAGCAGTAGTAATCATTGAGTGTTGCATTCTTCCGTCCCTGTGGATTTATGTAATTTTTTAATCGCACATAATAATTAAAACCCGCAATTAGAGTAAAAATGGCGCAACAATTATGGGAGACAATATACCAGTTGCCCAGGCTGGTAGGAAACCTTATAATTGCCGCCTTTCCTTGCCTTACCGCACAACGGGAGGCCATAGACCATAAGGAGATTTGTTAATGCGACATTACGAAATCGTTTTTATCGTCCATCCTGACCAAAGCGAGCAGGTGCCCGGCATGATCGAGCGCTATCGCGGCGTGGTCAGCTCCAAGGGCGGAAAGGTGCATCGCCTCGAAGACTGGGGCCGCCGACAGCTCGCTTATCCCCTTGCCAAAGTCCACAAGGCGCATTATGTGCTGATGAACGTCGAGTGCGACCAGGCGACGCTGGATGAGCTGGAACACGCGTTCAAATTCAACGACGCGGTGCTGCGCCACCTTATTGTGAAAATGGATGCCGCAGTAAGCAGCCCTTCGCCGATGATGCGCGAGGAAAAAAGCAGGTCACTCACGCAAGCTGCGGACGAAGTCAAGGTGGAACCTGCAGCAGAAGAACCCGCGGTAGCAGCCTCTGATTAAATCCTCAAGTGGATTGCAACAAAGTCGAGATATGCGGCCAGATTGTGGACATTACCCCATTGCGTTACACCCCTGCGGGAGTCGCGGTGCTGAATTTCCGGTTGCATCATGCTTCTTGGCAAATGCACGGAGGAATAAAGCGTAATGTCGAATGCGAAATCCAGGCGCTGGCACTGGATGATGTCGCGAAAACGGCGGCGAAATTGAAACTGGGTGCGCCCGTGAGATTAACCGGTTTCCTTGCGCTCAAAAGCAAGGAGAATGCGCAACTCGTATTGCATGTGAATAATGTGGAATCGGAATAGAAAGGTTTGATATGCCAAGGCCAACATATAAACGCAAGGATAAAAAAGATCGCAAAGACCGCAAGGAAGGCAGCAATCGTCCTTTATTCAGGCGCAAGAAATTCTGCCGTTTCACTGCGGAAGGCATCAAGGAAGTGGATTACAAGGATGTCGAGCTGTTAAAGGATTTCATCAACGATAACGGCAAGATCATTCCGGCGCGCATTACCGGCACCAAGTCGCGCTACCAGAGGCAATTGAGCACAGCGGTCAAGCGCGCACGCTTCCTGGCGCTGTTGCCGTACACCGATCTGCATTGAAAGGGTAGAGTCATGCAAGTCATTTTGCTGGAAAAATTGGTAAATTTGGGAAAGCTGGGTGACGTGGTCAAGGTAAAAGAAGGTTTTGCGCGTAACTATCTTATTCCCCAAGGCAAGGCCAAGCGTGCAACGCCGGCAAATATCGCCGAGTTCGAACTGAGGCGAGCAGAACTCGAAAAAACAGAGAGTGAAGTTCTCGCTTCAGCTCAGGAGCAAGCCGCAAAAATGCAGGGTCTAATGGTGCAGATCACCCAGAAAGCGGGTGTGGACGGCAAGCTCTTTGGTTCGGTGACCAACGTGGACATCACCGAAGCTTTGCAAGCGCAGGGCTTTCCCATTCAAAAATCCGCAATCCGCATGCCGCACGGTCCATTGAAACAGGTGGGTGACTATAATATTAGCGTGGTGCTGCATAGCGATGTGACAGCGGATATCACCGTATCAGTGCTTGGAGAGAGCTGAAGTCTTGCTAATGCTTTGATTAAAAGAGGGCTGGCAACAGCCTTTTTTTATTTCTGGTGATTCGCTGCGCGAATGGTAAAATGCATTCCAGTCACTCTGCCGCTGCTGTCACCGGCTATGGCAATTTTATAGTATAGTAATATACGTTAATACAAAGTGTTATAGAATTAATCTAATAATATACATTAGGTCATGATTCAAGCGGTTTCCCAGATAGTCCATGATGAGCAGATAGATGTAATTAAACTGCCGCCGCACTCGATTGAAGCGGAACAATCGGTACTCGGCGGGTTGCTGTTGGACAACAGCGCGTGGGACAAAGTAGGCGACGTAATTGTCGAGGCAGATTTTTACCGGCATGACCACCGCCTGATATACCGGCATATCTCCAAGCTCGTCGAGCACAACAAACCGGCCGATGTGATTACCGTCGCCGAATCCCTGGAAAACAGCGCTGAACTGCAAAATGCCGGGGGCCTGGCTTATCTCGGAGCGCTTGCCCAGAACACGCCTTCTGCAGCCAACATCCGACGCTACGCAGAAATTGTCCGCGACCGCTCGGTGCTGCGCAAGCTTGCTGCAGTGGCAACCGAAATCGCAGACAGCGCCTACAATCCGCTGGGGCGTGAGGCTGTGGACCTGTTGAACGAGGCGGAAGCCAAGGTGTTTCACATCGCCGAAGCGGGGGCGCGAGGGCAGGTCGGTTTTGCAGAAATCCAGCCGTTGCTCACGCAAGTGGTGGAGCGCATAGACATGCTCTACCACCAGGACAACCCGAGCGAAATCACCGGTGTGCCGACCGGATTTACCGATCTTGATCAAAAAACTTCCGGACTGCAGCCAGGAGATCTGATAATCGTAGCCGGACGGCCGAGCATGGGCAAAACCTCGCTCGCGCTCAATATCGCCGAATATGTCGGCATTGAATTGCGCCTTCCGGTTGCAGTGTTCAGTATGGAAATGTCGGGAACCCAGCTGGTAATGCGCATGATGGGCTCGGTGGGGCGGCTGGATCAGCACAAGGTGCGCACCGGCAAGCTGCAGGACGAGGATTGGCAGAAACTCACCCATGCGGTCGGCAAGCTCAACGATGCGTCGATTTATATAGACGAGAGCGGGGCGCTCACGGCGCCGCAATTGCAGGCCAGGGCGCGTCGCCTGCACCGCCAGTGCGGCGGCTTGGGACTGCTGGTAATTGACTACCTTCAGCTGATGTCGGCGGCAGGCGAAGGCGAGAACCGCGCTACTGAAATCTCGCAGATATCGCGTTCGCTGAAAGCACTGGCGAAAGAATTGAATGTGCCGGTGGTTGCGCTTTCCCAACTCAACCGCAGCCTTGAGCAGCGCACCAATCGACGTCCCATCATGTCCGATTTGCGCGAATCAGGAGCCATCGAGCAGGACGCCGACCTGATTTTATTTATTTACCGCGACGAGGTTTACAATCCCGAGACCAAGGATAAAGGGATGGCGGAAATCATTATCGGAAAACAACGCCACGGCCCGATCGGCACGATACCACTAACCTTCCTCCCCGAATTTACCCGCTTCGAGAATTACACCCCCGGTTATTAGTCCTTTTCTTTCGGCTGCACCGCTATCATCTGGAATCGGTAAGGTTGCCAGGATAGTGTGAAGTTAATCACTGGAACTCCCTTAACGCGATTGTGCTTGTTCGCTTTGCCGGCGGGTTCTATTTAGTTTCGGATGGCTGTTTGGCTTTGCGCGACTTCTCGGCGCTTGCTTCACCCGGGACCTTCACCGCAGGTACGCTGCGCAAATCGGGAATGATAATGACGGTACCCGTGGGAGGTTCTTGTGGTTGACCGTTGGGAAACACCTCCGGGTTGTACTGCACAATCGCCCACACCAGTTTATTCTGGTAATACGGTTCTTTGGGGTAAATTTTCTGCGCAATGCCGGCTAAAGTGTCACCGGGGCGCATGCTCCAGTAAATACCGCCGCCTTTGGGCTGAGAAGCGAGAAGGTTAGCTTCAGGCGACGCAGTTTCCGGTTGCGCGGGGATGGCCAGCACATTGCCGGTGCGTGTCCCGAGTTGCACCGTGAAATCGCGTGATACTTGTAGTTGACCCGGGCATTGAACTCTCAAGAGCATGTTGAAGCCAGGGTCGCTGATCGGCTGCGAGGTGGTGACGCTGATGATTTGCCTGCCGCCGCGCGTATCCAGCGAAACCATGACGTCGGTCAAATACGGCAAATTATTTTCAGCTTCGGCATCAGGCTTGCCCAGCGATAGGCATTGTGTGGTAATGACCTCGCCGGCATCGGCCTGAAGTTCGATATTCGATTTAAGAGGTTCGTTGCGGAAAGACTGCACCGAAAGATTGCCGATGCTGATGACCGCATAGGCGTTAACTGCCATGAGAGCTAGGGTCAAGCCGCCGAGTGTGGTACGCATACTCATGTAAGATTTTTTCATCACAATATCCCCGCTGCGTGATCGGCCAGTCGCGAGCGCTCCCCGCGCTGCAATGTGACGTGTCCGCTGTGCGACCAGCCTTTAAAGCGGTCTACAACGTAAGTCAATCCGGAACTGCCCTCAGTCAGATAAGGCGTATCAATTTGTGCGATATTTCCGATGCACACCACCTTGGTGCCGGGTCCGGCGCGGGTGATCAGAGTTTTCATCTGTTTTGGCGTCAAATTCTGTGCTTCGTCAATAATTAAAAATTTGTTGATAAAGGTGCGGCCGCGCATAAAGTTCAGTGATTTTACCTTGATGCGCGAACGAATCAAGTCACGCGTGGCGGCGCGCCCCCATTCTCCGGCCTCATCATCGGTATTGTTGAGCACATCCAAGTTGTCCTCCAATGCTCCCATCCACGGGGTCATTTTCTCTTCCTCTGTGCCTGGAAGGAAACCGATATCCTCGCCCACCGGCACGGTAACACGGGTCATAATGATTTCAGTATAAACCTTATGCTCCAGGGTTTGCATCAACCCCGCGGCCAGGGTCAGCAGGGTTTTTCCTGTACCGGCCTGTCCCAGCAGGGTGATGAAATCGATATCCGGGTTCATCAACAGATTCAGCGCGAAGTTCTGTTCGCGGTTGCGTGCTGTGATACCCCACACGTTATTCTTGTGGTGCGTGTAATCCCTGAGCGTTTCCAGGACCGCGGTCTTGCCGTTTTTCTCCTTGACGCGTGCATTAAAAGGCTTGTCGATTTCCTGATAGATAAACTCGTTAACCAGCAAACTGGGACAGAGCGGTCCCTTGACGCGGTAGAAAGTATGGCCGGACTGCTGCCAAGATTCCATCTCCTTGCCGTGCTTGTCCCAGAAATCCGCAGGCAATTCCTGGAACCCGGTGTACAGCAAATCGGTGTCTTCAAGCACCTTGTCGTTGAAATAATCTTCGGCGGCAAACCCCAGCGCGCGCGCCTTGATGCGCATGTTGATGTCTTTGCTGACAAGTATCACGTGGCGTCCCGGAAAAGTTTCCTGCAAATGTTTTACCACTCCAATGACCTGGTTGTCACTGTTCCCGCGGGGAAGATGGGCCGGAAGGTCGCCGTTGATTGCTTTGGTTTGCAAGAACAAGTGCCCGGTTGCATCTTTTCCACCATGAGTTTCGAGCGATATACCTTCTTCCATATTGGTGAAGGCATCGCTTACGATTTCGTCGAGATAACGGCTCGCCTGGCGCGCGTTGCGTGCCACTTCAGACATGCCCTTTTTATTGTGATCGAGCTCTTCCAGTGTGGCCATAGGCAGATAGATATCGTGTTCCTGGAAACGGAACAGGCTGGTCGGATCGTGCATCAGGACGGTGGTATCAAGTACGAACAACTTGGTTTTGGTGTGCAGGTGCGTGACGACAGATGCAGGTCTTCTCTGGGTCATTTAGTTTTCCGTTAAATGATTAATTCAAATTTGGCAAGAAAATTTCCTGTGCTTGACCGGGAAGTATCACACTGCACCATTCTTGCCGCAGTGCTTCTTTGAAGCAATGTAAATGGTGAGAACTTTTTTCCTGTGGAGAAGGAAAGGCGAAAAACTTTGTTCCCGGTTGGGGGATTTTAAAATCGGGGGAAGCCCTGTTAACCATTATCGATTGTTGCAGTGTATAACACCCCTTGGTGCTTGACAATTATGGCTGCAGCAAATTTACCCGGCAAGGAATTCGTTGTTTTGCAGCATGAGCATATCACTGGCCCCGGGCATTTTGCCTAGCGTCACTTCGTGCCGTGGAAGCTTCGCTATTTCCAGCGAGGCAAAAAGCTCGCGCGTCGCCACCAGTTCATAGCCTAGGGCGCGCCAGCCTTGCAGCAGGCGTTCGAAAAGCGGCATTAATTTCATGCCTTCCAGATCAGCACGCAAGGTGTAAAGATGGCCGGTTGCCGGCGGGTTAGTGCTGAGATTCAACACATAATCAGCAGACGTTTTCATCCCGGCGCTCTCTATCGCCTCATCGAGCGTAGGAAGGGTGGTGGGAAGCTGGGGACAGGCGATTATTTCGCCATGGTAGATGGGAATGAACGGGCAACGGCCGCGTGTGTCGCTGCAATAGTCAAAACCCAAGCGCTGGGTTAAACGGTGGGTATACAGGTTCATCTGCCAGCCCGCGGCAGCGTGGGTTTTAGGAGATTCCCCGAAAATTTCGGCAAAGCGCTCGCACCCCAGTCGCATTTGTTTTTCGCTCCACACGGCATCGCTTTGCGCTGCATGATTGGCCCATGCAGCTGCGTCATAGGCTTGCAAGCCGACTTCAAACCCTGCGGAGCGCGCCGTGCGCATGATATTGCCGCATTTATTGCCAATGTCGGGTCCCGGCAACAAGGTGCCGTAAAACAGCGACATCAACCCGTAATAATTAATCAAGTTGTCGCGCAGCAACCGTTTCAGCGCACGGCCAGTGTGGTCAGGTCCGACGCTGAAGAAAAAACTGGCTGTGGCGTTATGTTTTTGCAGAAGCTCAATAAGGCGCGGCACGCCTTCACGGGTACCACGGACAGTTTGCACGTCTATTTTAAGCGCAAGTTTCATTTTGATTTTCTATTCGCTTCCAGAAATGATGCTTTGCGCGAGACGCTGCATTTCGGCATCGCCCATCGCGCTGACATGCATAATCGGCGCATCCTGATATTGAGGATAATGTTTAAGGATCGATTTCCTGTAAGCCGGGTCGTAATGTCGCTCCAGCAGCTCCATTACCAAAGCGTCCCACTGCCGGTCGGTTACATAGTTTTTCCAGCAGCCGATCAGATCGCGGCCATAAAGCGAAGTCAGAATCTCAAGTTTTTGAAGCAGTGTTTCGGGATCGCGCAATAAGTGAGAGTACTCCTCTTTGAGCAGAGCCGCGCGCAATATCGCGTCGGCTTCGATGCGGATGCAATGTCCGCGCCACATTGCATCGAGCAATATATCGGGTACTCGTACCTTGCCGATTTTCTTGCTCTCTGATTCAACATATACCGGTTGTTTCGCATCGAAACTCTGCAGCTTCGACCAAATCAGGCTTTCAAACATTTTTTGCGTGGGCTGTAGCTCATCGGGCAGGCTGCCCAGCACTGAGCCGCGGTGCGCTGCAAGCCGCTCTAGGTCCAGCACTTGAGCCCCAAGCAGGTCAAGCGCCTGTATCAGCCGGCTTTTGCCGGAGCCGGTTGGCCCGCATACGACGCGAAAATGAAATCGTCCAGGCAATTTCGATAAACCCTCAATTACTGCCGCGCGATATGATTTATAACCTCCCTTGAGCCTTCCGGCATGCCAGCCGACTTGTTCGAGAACATGCAACATTGCCGCGCTGCGGTTTCCGCCGCGCCAGCAATAGACCAGAGGCCGCCAGTCTTTTTGCCGTGTGATAAAAATCTTTTCGATATGATGTGCGATATTCCGCGCCACCAAGGCCGCGCCGATTTTTTTTGCTTCGAAACTGGATACTTGTTTGAATATCGTGCCGATCTGTTTTCTTTCGGCATCGTCTAGCACCGGGCAGTTGATGGCGCCCGGAATGTGATCTTCGCTGAACTCCGAGGGAGTACGCACGTCAATCAACTCGTCAAAGTCGCGCAACTGTGTTACGTTTATCCCGTCGCGGGATTGCAAAGGAAGCAATTTAACTTGAATGGACATCTCGGATATTAAGCTTACTGCATTTTCGCATGGCGGCGGCTGCGGATGCAAAATCGCGCCTGCACTGTTGTGCGAAATCTTGTCACAGCTGGCAATTGGCAAAACCTGGCCTGATCTGCTGGTCGGAACTGAATCGAGCGATGATGCAGCGGTATACCGATTGAATGACACG
>Ga0187787_10000007_pt1 | contig 19936 bp, 19 predicted proteins | sample 1015_BV01_MP06_2_FD_133007 | JGI IMG/M metagenome (GOLD analysis project Ga0187787, IMG submission 133007) | Tropical peat soil microbial communities from peatlands in Department of Meta, Colombia - 1015_BV01_MP06_20_MG | ecosystem: Environmental > Terrestrial > Soil > Wetlands > Peat | place...
GATAGTTCAGAAAGCCGCGGACTGGTAAGAGCTGCCAATGCCTGCTGTAACGACGGCAAGTGTTTCAAGCTGTCGCGCAGTCCGGAGAGGTCGCGCGGGCGGGCGGTTTTGAGAGCAATACGTGAAGCGATGCGCTCGATGTCAGCGCAATGCTTGAGTACTTTGTGAACCCCGCGGTACGCGCTCGCTTCAAGGAATACAGACACCGCCTGCAGGCGCATGCGCAGGGTTTGCTGGTTGCGCAAAGGGTGATGCAGCCAATGGCGCAGCATTCGGCTGCCCATGCTGGTGGCGCATGTATCCAGCAAAGAAAGCAGCGTCGGTGCGTTGTCGCCACGGATGGTTTCAGAAATTTCCAGATTGCGCCGCGTTGCCGCATCCATGCGCACAAAAGCTCCGCTGTGCTGGACCTGCAGTGCGGTAACGTGGACTATCGCCGTGCCTTGGGTGGTTTTGGCATATTCCAGGAGCGCACCGGCGGCGGCGATTGCCATGCCCAGCCCTTCGCAGCCGAAACCGTTCAAGTCGCGGGTGCCGAACTGTTTGCATAAATTCCGGGTTGCCGAATCGAAATCGAAATGCCACTGCGGCAGGCGCTTCACCGCGCACGGAGGATTGTCAAATAAGGGATGAGTGAAATTCTCAGGCAGCAGGATTTCGGAAGGCTGTAAGCGCTCCAACTCTGCGCCGAGCTGATTCTCGGCGACTTCCAGCGCGTACATCCGGCCTGCGGCAAGGTTGAGCCAAGCCAGTCCCAAAGTGGACTGATTGATAGCGAGAGCGAGTAAAACACTTTCGCATTTTTCATCGAGCAGCCCTGAATCGGTGAGCGTGCCGGGAGTGATGATGCGGGTGACCTTGCGCTCCACCGGGCCTTTGGCGAGAGTTGGATCGCTGATCTGCTCGCAGATTGCCACCGATTCGCCCAGCTTGATGAGTTTCCCCAGATGCTGTTCGACCGAATGATGCGGAACTCCTGCCATTTTAACCGGTTGGCCTGCGGACTCGCCGCGGCTGGTCAAGGTTATGTTTAAAAGACGCGCTGCTTTTTCGGCGTCGTCGTAGAAAAACTCGTAAAAATCCCCCATGCGGTAAAACACCAGCATGTCCGGATATTCCGATTTGATGCGCAAGTACTGCTGCATCATCGGTGTGTGGCCATTCGATTTGATTTGTTGTGTTGCGAGCTCGGCCATATCTTGGGGTAGTGCGCTATTTTCTGAAGGCGGGGGTCAAATGCGGTGCCATGGTTTTGATGAGTTGGGCAAAAATTTTCGGATTTCCGCAGACCACGTTGCCGCTTTCGAGATAGCCGTCGTTGCCCTCGAAATCGCCGATCAAACCGCCGGCTTCCTGAATCAGAAGATTACCCGCCGCGATATCCCAAGGGCCAAGCCCCATTTCCCAGAAACCGTCCAGTCGACCCGCTGCGACATAGGCAAGGTCAAGCGAGGCTGCGCCAGCACGGCGCACGCCTGCGGTGTTTTTGACGATTTCGCGGAACATCGCGAGGTAGCTATCAAGGTGCTTCAGCTCGCGGAAAGGGAAACCGGTACCGATCAGCGCGTCAGAAAACTTGATGCGCTTGCTCACGCGCAGCCGGCGGTCGTTGAGAAAGGCGCCGCGCCCGCGCGTGGCGGTGAATAGCTCATTGCGCCCCGGGTCATATACTACTGCATGGGTAAGCCTTTGCTTGTGCGAAAGCGCAATTGATACTGCATATTGAGGAAATCCATGCAAAAAATTGGTGGTGCCATCCAGCGGATCGATAATCCACAGGTATTCGGATTCGCCCTGAGCGCCGCTCTCTTCTGCTAAAATCGCATGTTCGGGATAAGCGTCCTTTAGCACTTCGATAATCGCCTGTTCTGCTGCGCGGTCCACCTCACTCACGAAATCATTGAAGGTTTTATGTGTTACGGTGAGCACGTCAAGATTAAGAGATGCCCGGTTGATGATGCTCCCTGCGCGACGCGCGGCCTTTACTGCAATAGTGAGCATGGGATGCATGGTTGAAATAAAACAGAATTCGCGACTTGGGATTAAGGGTACGGGGAGAGCATCATTCTAATATGAACCCGCAAAATCCGCTTGATAACGTTCACATCGTATTAAGCCGCGCCAGCCATCCCGGGAATATCGGGTCCTGCGCGCGCGCAATGAAAACCATGGGATTGAGTTCGTTGGTTCTGGTGAATCCCAAACGTTTTCCCGATCATGAAGCCGAGATGCTCGCCTCGGGAGCGCTAGATGTGTTAACTGAAGCGCGTGTGTGCGCATCTCTTGACGAGGCACTTTCCGGCACTGTGTTGGCCGCCGCATTGAGCGCTCGCCCTCGCGAACTTTCGCATAACGCTTATTACGCGAAGCAGGCAGCGGGTATTTTGCTGGAACAGGCAAGGCGGCACCCGGTTGCAGTAGTGTTTGGCGGGGAAGTGTCGGGTTTGAGCAATGAGGAAGTCATTAAGTGCCAGATGCTGGTGCATATACCTGCCAACCCGGAATATGCATCGCTCAATCTGGCGGCCGCAGTGCAGGTGATGTGCTACGAGTTGTACCTGGCGCTTGAAAATCCTCCTGCGCGGGAAAGCGAATTTGAACCGGCAACCATTGAGGAAATTGAGATGTTTTACCGCCAAATGGAGCATACCTTGGTGAGCACGGGATATTTGAATCCAGATCACCCAAAGCGGCTGATGGAAAGGTTGCGCAGGCTGTTTGCGCGAGCGCGGCTGGAAAAAGAGGAAGTCAATATTCTCAGGGGTATTTTGAAGGCTTTTCAAAATAGTTGACTGAATTACTAGGATATTGCAAACTCATGCTTATTAAGACTAAACGGATTGATGATGTTTGAAGAAATTAAAGAAGATATTGCCGTCGTTTTCGACCGCGACCCGGCGGCCCGAACCACTTGGGAGGTGATTACCTGCTACCCAGGTTTTCACGCGCTGCTGATTCACAAGTTTTCCAATTGGCTGTGGAGCGCGGATCTTAAATGGCTGGGACGCCTTGCATCGCATTTTACGCGCTGGATTACCGGGATTGAAATCCATCCCGGAGCGAAAATCGGCAGACGCGTATTCATTGATCACGGCATGGGCGTTGTCATCGGAGAAACATCTGAAATTGGGGATGATTGCACGCTGTATCACGGAGTGACTCTCGGGGGCACCTCCTGGAACAAGGGCAAGCGCCATCCCACTTTGGGCAGAGGCGTAGTTATTGGCGCAGGAGCAAAAATTCTGGGGCCTATTCTGATAGGTGAAGGTGCAAGGATCGGTTCCAACGCAGTAGTGGTAAAGGATGTTCCTCCAGGCGCGACTGCGATTGGCATACCCGCGCGCATAGTGGATACCGAGCATGAGGCAGTACGCGCCAAGACCGCTGAAAAAATGGGTTTTTCCGCTTATGCGGTGAGCCGCGATGAGAACGACCCGGTGGCGCAAGCAATCCACGGACTGCTTGACCATACCGTAAACATTGACCAGCGAATCGAGGCAATCATGAGACAACTTGAAAAGCTGGGGGCAAAAGTCGAGGACGAACGCGCCACTGCGGACAAATTCGACCCGAACTACCTGAACAAAATAGTGGACTAGAAAAGTCGGGTATTGTATACTTGACTAAATTGATCAGGTATTAACTAACCGGCTTTAGGATGGACTTATGCGATTGACAACCAAAGGGCGTTTTGCGGTCACGGCGATGATTGATCTGGCGATGCGTCACGGCAGCGGGCCGGTGACGTTGTCGGAAATAAGCGAACGCCAGAAAATCTCCCTGTCTTACCTGGAACAATTGTTCGGCAAGCTGCGCCGGCATGCTTTAGTGGACAGCGTGCGTGGACCGGGAGGCGGATATTGCCTGGCGAAAAGCATGGACCAGGTGTCGGTGGCGGACATCATTCTCGCAGTGGATGAGCCGATTGATGCAACCCAGTGCGGAGGCAAGGAAAACTGCCGCGATGAACAGAAATGCCTGACCCATGACTTGTGGGCTGCTTTGAATGACCGTATTTTCGATTACCTGCATTCGATTACACTGTCGCAGCTTGTGACAGGCCAGAAAAGCGACAATATCAAGGTGATTCGCGACCAGCGCATTGGAAGAAAGAAGAACGAATCAGCGGTTTCAGCGTAACACGTATGACCCTTCCCGTTTATTTTGACCACAATTCCACTACACCGCTTGATGAGCGCGTGCTGGAAGCGATGCTGCCTTATTTGCGCACACATTACGGCAATGCCTCGAGCCGCCATGAGTACGGCACACAGGCAAGGAAAGCGGTGACCCTGGCGCGAGCGCAAGTCGCCGCGGCAGTCGGGGTTGAGCCCGCGCAAATAGTATTTGTGAGCGGCGGGACTGAAGCCAACAACATGTTCATCAAGGGCGCTGCGGCGCAACTTACGCCATCGCAGATCGTGGTGAGCGCAATAGAACATCCGTGCGTTGCCAAACCGGCGCAGGAATTAACAAGCGCGGGCTGGAAACTTCGCAAGCTGGCGGTGGATAGCGAGGGCAGGGTGGATCTTGCCGATGTGCAAGCGGCGCTTGCGCAACCAACCGGCATAGTGTCGGTAATGCTCGCCAACAATGAAACCGGCGTGATACAGAATGTATCTGCGGTGGCCGAAACAGCGAGAAGGCAGAAAGCCTGGGTGCATACCGATGCGGTACAGGCGTTTGGAAAAATAGCGGTGGATTTTACCTCGCTCAATGTGCATGCAATGACGATTTCAGCGCACAAGATTTACGGCCCCAAAGGCGCAGCAGCCTTGATTCTGGACAAGCGACTGGAGTTGAAACCGCTGCTTTCGGGCGGCGGTCATGAGAAAGGTATGCGTTCCGGAACTGAAAACGTGCCGGCAATTGTCGGATTTGGCGTGGCGTGCGAGCTAGCGCAAAGCCGCATGCAAAACCTTTCTTCTGAACTGTTGGCGATGCGCGACAAGCTGGAACAGGGCTTGAAAGGCATGGGCGCGCAGATATTTGGCGGCAATGCGCAGCGTTTGCCCAACACCAGCTATTTTGCGTTTCCGGGAATAGGCGGGGAAACGTTGGTGATCGAGCTCGACAAGACAGGTTATGCGGTGGCAAGCGGCTCCGCATGCTCGAGTGTAAGCCATGACCCCAGTCCGACTTTACTGGCCATGGGTGTGGTGCCCGATGTTGCGGCAAGTGCGGTGCGGGTGAGTCTGGGCAAAGGCAGCAAGATGCAAGAGATAGAGGGATTTTTACAGACGCTTAATGCGGTGCTGAACCGGTTGCAACGCCTTTCGGCAATAGCGGTCTGACAGTATTTGAAAAAAACGAAGGAGTAATTGAGAAACATGGCAATCACATTGACTGAGAATGCTGCGAACCACATCAAGAAAGTTCTGGCCAAGCGCGGCAACGGGGTAGGTTTGCGTCTCGGCGTGAAAAAAGTCGGCTGTTCGGGATGGGCTTACACGTTTGACTACGCCGACACGGTGGGCGAACACGACCATCTTTTTGAATCGCATAACGCCAAAGTAGTGGTGGATGCCGATAGCCTGCCTTATCTTGATGGAGCGGTGTTGGATTTCGTCAAGGACGGCTTCAAGGAAACCTTCAGGTTTGACAATCCCAATATCAAAGGCCAGTGCGGGTGCGGCGAGAGCTTTAGTGTTTAAGGCATCCATCGCATGATGCGGTTCCGCCATTTACCAGTCCTGGGAGATGAATAGTTGACTGAATTTGTCGGGTAAATTAAACTATTAATAGTTGAGTAAATAACTCGGGTATAAAGAGGCTCAAAATCAGGAACTAAGTTAATGAGTGCCATGCTTGAAACGCTGGTAAACCAGCCTTATAAACACGGATTTGTGACCCCTATTGAGGAGGATGTCATCCCCAAGGGATTGAGCGAAGACGTAATCCGGGTCATTTCGAAAAAAAAGAATGAACCGGAATGGATGCTGGAATTCAGGCTCAATGCCTACCGCCACTGGTTGACGATGCAGGAGCCATGCTGGGCCAATGTGCGTTATCCGAAAATCGATTTTCAGGAAATTATTTATTACGCCGCACCCAAGCCCAAGAAAAAACTCTCGAGCATGGATGAAGTTGATCCCGAACTGCTGCGCACGTTTGAGAAACTGGGAGTGCCGCTGCATGAACAGAAGGCGCTTGCCGGCGTCGCAGTGGATGTGGTGTTCGACAGCGTTTCGGTGGCAACAACTTATAAAAAGAAACTCGCCGAACTCGGCATCGTTTTCTGTTCCTTCTCGGAAGCGGTACAGGAGCATCCGGAGCTGGTGAAGAAATATCTCGGCAGCGTGGTGCCGCCGACCGACAATTTCTTCGCTTCGCTCAATTCAGCGGTATTCACCGACGGCTCGTTCTGCTTTATCCCGAAAGGCACCAAATGCCCGATGGATTTGAGCACTTATTTTCGCATCAATACCCAGGATTCGGGTCAGTTTGAACGTACCCTCATCATCGCCGAGGAAGGCGCATCGGTTTCCTACCTTGAAGGGTGCACCGCGCCGAAATTCGACACCAACCAGCTGCACGCAGCGGTGGTGGAGCTGATTGCGCTGGATAATGCGGAAATCAAGTATTCGACGGTGCAGAACTGGTATGCGGGAGATGAAAACGGAGTAGGCGGTATTTACAACTTCGTGACCAAGCGCGGCCTGTGCAAGGGCATCAATTCGAAAATCTCCTGGACGCAGGTGGAAACCGGCTCGGCGATCACCTGGAAATATCCGTCATGCGTTTTGCTGGGTGACCATTCCATAGGCGAGTTTTATTCGGTGGCGCTGACCAACCACATGCAGCAAGCCGATACTGGGACCAAGATGACGCATATCGGCAAAAACACCCGCAGCCGCATTATCAGCAAGGGCATTTCCGCAGGACGCTCCAACAACAGCTACCGCGGCCAGGTGAAAATTGGGCCCCGGGCGCAATACGCGCGCAACTACTCGCAGTGTGACTCAATGCTGCTGGGCAGCTCCTGCAGAGCCAATACCTTCCCTTATATTGATGTGCAGAACAATACCGGCAAGGTGGAGCACGAGGCTTCCACTTCCAAGATCGGCGAAGACCAGCTGTTTTATTTTGCTCAGCGAGGCATCGGCGCGGAGGCAGCAGTCTCGATGATCATCAACGGATTTTGCAAGGACGTATTCAACCAGTTGCCCATGGAGTTCGCTGTCGAGGCCACCAAATTGCTCGGCCTTAAACTGGAAGGAAGCGTGGGATGAATAACAAAAACATATTGCTTGAAGTTCGCAATCTGTCGGCCGAAGTAGCAGGCATAGAAATTCTCAAAGGCATCAATCTCGTCGTGAAAGCGGGCGAAGTGCACGCCCTCATGGGGCCGAATGGCTCGGGCAAAAGCACGTTTGCCAAGGTACTGGCTGGACATATCGATTACACCGTGACCGGCGGCGAGGTGCTGTACCAGGGAAAAAATCTTCTGGAAATGGCCCCGGAAGAACGCTCGCGCGCCGGGGTTTTTCTCGCGTTCCAGTATCCGATAGAAATTCCCGGAGTAAGCAACAGCGCTTTTCTGCGCCTCGCGTATAACACGATGCAGGCAGCGCGCGGCGGGGAAGAACTCGACCCTCTGGAATTCGACGATTTTATTAGGGAGAAAATCAAACTTGTGGAAATGGATCCGAGCTTTCTCGACCGCAGCGTTAACGAAGGTTTTTCCGGTGGTGAGAAAAAACGCAATGAGATCGTGCAAATGGCAGTGCTCGAGCCCAAGCTTGCAGTGCTCGATGAAACCGATTCCGGACTGGATATTGACGCCTTGAAAGTGGTTGCGAACGGCGTGAATCACCTGACCAGGCCGGATAACGCAATTATTCTGGTAACGCATTACCAGCGCCTGCTCAACTATATCGTGCCCGACTATGTGCACGTCATAGAGGGCGGGCAGATCGTCAAAACTGGAGGCAAGGAACTGGCGTTGGAGCTAGAGACGCGCGGCTACGACTGGGTGCGCGCCGAATTCGATGCGGCAAGAGCCGCTGCTTGAGAGCGGCCATGGAACTTGTCAACACCGTCGCCAAAGACCGTTATCTCGAAAACCTGCTGCGTGGGCAACCTCCGGCCAGCCCGCTTGGCTGGTTGAATCAAATCCGCGCCGCCGCTACGGAATGCGCCAATGCGCTCACCGTCCCTAGCACCCGCGACGAGGAGTGGCGCTTTACCGATCCTTCTCCACTGCTGAAATTTTCTTTCCAGCCGGCACGCGGAGCACAGCGTCTTGCGCAAGCCGACATTCAGCATTTTGTCATACCTGAAGCATCTTCGGACCGTCTGGTTTTTATTGACGGCATATATGCTGCGGAGCTATCCACACACTGCGGTAACGAGCACGGGATCCTGGTAACAAGCCTTGCGCAGGGTTTGTTGTCGCACGGCGAATTTTTGCAGCAGCATCTCGCGCGAAATGCCGATTTTCACAACGACGTGTTTTGCGCTCTTAACACCAGCTTTGTGCGCGATGGCGCTCTGGTGATCATCAACAATAACGTTGCTTATCCCGCGCCTGTCCATTTACTGTTCATTGCGACCAAGCCGGAAACGGCAGTTTACCCGCGCTCTCTGGTGGTGGCCGGGCCGGGAAGCAGGTGCGCGCTGATCGAGGAATATATAAGCCTTGCAGAGAACGTTTATTTCAATAATGCAGTGACCGAGGTGGTTGTCGGAGAAAACGCACGCGTGCAGCATACCAAGGTGCAGCAGGAAAGCCGCGCATCTTTTCATATCGCGAATTGCGCGGTGACGCTGGCGAATAAAGCAATTTATATTTCCGATACGGTCACTTTGGGCGCGCGTCTTTCGCGTCATAACCTGCATGTACTGCAGACCGCGGAAGGCACGCGCTGTACCCTCGACGGTCTGGCTCTGATTTCAGGCCGTCAGCTTGCGGATACGCACACTTATATGGACCACGCCAAACCCGGCGGCAACAGCCGGCAATTGCATAAATGCATCGTGGACGATGCGGCGCACGCGGTATTCAGCGGCAAGGTGCGGGTGCGCGAGGGCGCGCAGCTCACAGACTCGGCTCAAACCAGCTGCAATCTGCTGCTTTCCGACAAAGCGCATGTGGACACCAAGCCGCAGCTAGAAATCTTCGCAGATGATGTGAAATGCGCTCATGGCGCAACAGTAGGGCAGCTTGACGCAGAGGAAGTGTTTTATCTGAGGAGCCGCGGTCTGGACGAGCAAGGCGCGCGCAGCCTGTTGACGTACGCTTTTGCCGCCGAAATCATAAACAAAATTCCGGTGGCCTCGCTGGTCAGGCAGTTGCGGCACTTGGTAATGGAAAAAACGCAGTTAAGAGAGAGAATATGAACAAAGCCATCTCTGTTCGCAGCCAAAATACAGCCACCGACTTGCTGGATGTGGCGCGCATACGTACGGATTTCCCGATTCTTGCGCGCCAAATCAACGGCAAGCCGTTGGTGTATCTGGACAATGCCGCGAGCAGCCAGATGCCGCAACCCGTGATCGACCGCTTGGTGCGCTATCAGACCCAGGAGCACGCCAATATTCACCGCGCGGTGCATACCTTGAGCGAACACGCCACCGCGGAGTTCGAGGAAGCGCGGCGCAAGGCGCAGCGCTTCCTGAATGCCAAGGACGAGCACGAAATCATTTTCACTAGCGGCACCACCGAGAGCATCAACCTGGCGATGCATAGCTATGGCCGCGCTTTCATCAAGGCCGGCGACGAAATTATCGTCACCGAGCTTGAGCACCATTCCAACATTGTGCCGTGGCAAATGTTGTGCCAGGAAAAAGGTGCGAAACTGCGCGTCGCTCCCATCAACGACACCGGAGAGATTCTGCTGGATGAATACCAAAAGCAGTTTAATGAGCGCACCAAGTTCGTAGCGCTTTCGCATGTTTCGAATGCACTGGGCACGGTGAACCCTGTGAGCGAAATGATTCCCATAGCACACCAACGGGGTATCCCGGTGCTGCTCGACGGGGCGCAGGCGGCACCTCATCTCAGACTCGATGTGCAGGCGCTCGACTGCGATTTTTACGCTTTTTCCGGACATAAAATATGCGGACCCACCGGCATCGGCGTGCTTTACGGCAAGCGTGCGCTATTGGAGAAAATGCAACCTTTCAAGGGTGGCGGCGACATGATATTGAGCGTTACCTTCGAAAAAACGATTTACAACACCATTCCCTATAAGTTCGAGGCCGGAACGCCGCCGATTGCCGCAGCTATCGGCATGGGTTCTGCCATGGATTATCTGAAAGGCATCGGTCTCGAGCGCATCGGCGCGCATGAAACCGACCTGCTCAGCTATGCTACGCAACAGGTCGGTGCGATGAAGGGCGTGAAAATCATCGGCACCGCTAAGCATAAAGCAGCGGTGCTGTCATTCTTGGTCGAGGGTGTGCACCCGCACGACGTGGGCACGATATTGAATGAAGACGGGATTGCGATTCGTACCGGCCATCATTGCGCGCAGCCGGTAATGCGGCACTTTGGCGTGCCGGCTACTGCACGGGCTTCGTTTGCGTTTTACAATACCATTGAAGATGTGGACGCGTTAATTGCAGGTATTAAAAAGGTGCAAAGGATGTTCGCCTGATTATGACTGATGCTAAAAATCTATACCAGGAAGTCATCCTGGATCACAACAGGAAACCGCGCAACTTCGGCGCACTGGACAATCCCACCCATAAGGCGGAAGGGCTGAATCCACTGTGCGGGGATCATATTCATATTACGCTGCGGGTGCGGGACGACAAGGTTGAAGCTATTGCCTTCCAGGGTGAAGGCTGCGCCATTTGCAAGGCTTCTACCTCCATGATGACTACCAACGTCAAGGGAAAAACCGTGGAAGAGGCGGAAATGCTGGTGCAGGAATTCCGCGACATGGCGACCGGAAAGCTGGAGGTGCATAAGCAGCCCAATCATTTGGGACGGCTTGCGGTTTTTGAAGGGGTGAAAGATCTGCCCTCAAGAGTAAAATGCGCCATTCTCCCATGGCATACCCTGCATGCAGCATTCGGTTCGGTGGCCACCACCACTACGGAAAACGAACAAGAGCCGATGAAATCGGCGGGCGTAACTATATAAAAAAGATTTGCCATGCCCAAGATATCTGAAATCGAAAGCACTCCCAATCCCAACGCGATGAAATTTATCCTCAAGGAGCCGCTCACCTATGGAGTGACTCGCTCCTATGACAGTGCGGCGCATGCCAAGGATGACCCGCTGGCTTCGGCGCTGTTTGCAATTCCCCATGTCACCAATGTTTTTTATGTGGACCATTGGCTCACAGTAACTCAGGATGGCCAGGCCAACTGGCAGGAATTGCTGAAACAGCTTGCTGTGCCGATCCGCGCTGCCAGCGCAGAAACCCAATTGCAGGCCCAGATCGCGCCTGCGGAGAATGAAGCAGGTGTGGCCATGAGCATAGAAGACACCTTGCGGCTGGCGCAGATTAACGAGCTTCTCGATCAGCAAATCCGGCCTTATCTCCAGAGTGACGGCGGGGATCTCAAGGTGCTGAAGCTGGAAGGCAACACTCTCACAATACATTACCAGGGCGCGTGCGGGAGTTGCCCGACCTCACTAGCCGGTACTTTATCCGCGGTGGAAAATCTGGTGCGCACCATTGAGCCTGATCTACAGCTGGTAGCGGTCTGATGGCGGAATGGGTTACGGTGGCGAAGGTTGAGGAATTGCCGCCCGGGGAGTGGCGCGTGGTGGATGTGGAAGGCACACACGTCGCGGTGTTCAATTTGCAGGGAAAATATTTCGCCATCGAAGACATCTGCACCCACGACGGCGGGATATTGACCGGCGGCACGGTCGAGGGCGAGCAAATCATCTGCCCGCGCCACGGCGCGCGCTTTTCCATTAAAACCGGCGCAGCATTGACCGCGCCTGCTTATGAACCCACGGCGACTTTTCCGGTCAGGGTTGAAGCCGGCGAAGTGCAAGTCAAAGACGACCGCTGGGATTGAGCCGGATCTGATTTAGGAAGCGCCTGATCCGATTGCCGGAGCATCGGCTGACAGGGTTTTGCTTGAAAGTGTTGCTGCTCCTCGCTATAGTTCGATCAAGGAGATGGCATTCCTCCTTAAATAACCGCCGCAAGGCTGATGATGCCTACACAAAGTACCGGATAAAGGTGGGCGTGTAGGCATTTTCATATCTAGTTTTCCACTATGCCTCCAGTATCTCCCGTTGTCTGGAATTAAATAAATACAGATTAAATTTCCCGTTGCTATAGGAAAGGCGATTGAAATGACTGAAACCTGGGGTCTTGCTGCGCTGTGGATGGGGCTGGCCTTGATTGCGGTGCTGATGTCGATCTGGCTGCGCATCGCAACCGCATTGTCGGAAATTGTAGTCGGTATAGTTGCCCAGTTAGCCATTGGCTCATTTATCGGCGCCGCCGCTCTAGGAGCGGATCAGTCGTGGATCAAGTTTCTTTCTGGCACCGGCGCCATTGTTTTGACTTTTCTCGCCGGCGCCGAACTCGACCCTGCAGTTTTCAAGCTGAAATTGAAGGAAGCTACAGCAGTCGGCCTGATGAGTTTTCTCGCGCCTTTTCTCGGTTGTACGGCAGCGGCCTATTATCTGCTGGACTGGGGTGTTCAGGCGAGCTGGCTTGCGGGAGTCGCGCTTTCCACCACCTCTGTTGCAGTGGTTTATGCTGTGATGCTGGAATTCGGCTTTAATAAAACTGATTACGGCAAGACCGTGCTCGCCGCGTGCTTTGTCACCGACTTGGGAACGGTGCTGGCACTGGGTTTTATATTTTCACCTTTCACCTACAAAACGCTGATCTTTTTCGGTGCCAGCGCAGTTGCTTTTATGATATTGCCGTGGCTGACCCCGCGCTTTTTCAAACGCTACGGCGAGAGGCCATCGGAACTGGAAGCGAAATACCTGTTGCTTTGTCTTTTCGGGCTGGGCGCGCTCGCCGCCTGGGCAGACAGCGAAGCGGTGCTGCCGGCTTATGTGACCGGCATGATGCTGGCGGGCACGGTGGGCAAGGATCACGCTTTGATCCGGCGCCTGCGCACTTTGACTTTCGGTTTGCTAACACCGTTTTACTTCATACGCGCAGGCTCCTTCGTCTCCATGCCGGCATTGCTTGCAGCTCCGGTAGCATTTATCATTTTGCTGGCGGCAAAGATGGCGACCAAGTTTGCCGGCGTCTATCCCGTCACCAAATTCTACGGTTCACCGAAGATGGAAGCCATGTATACGACACTGTTGATGTCCACCGGGCTTACTTTCGGAAGCATTTCGGCGTTATTCGGGCTTTCTCACCACATCATCGATCAGTCCCAGTATTCCCTGCTGGTGATAACCGTCATCGGCAGCGCAGTGGTGCCTACGCTGATTGCCAACGCTTTTTTCCTACCGCGCCATTTGTTGAGACCGTCAACCGTGCCGGCGAAGCATGCGGCTGGACAAAAAGCCGCTGCACCGGGGCTCGCAGACCGCAAATAAGAGAGGACGACTATGATCAAGCGCATTTTGGTGGCTTATGACGGCTCAGCACCCGCTGACAAGGCGTATGCCTTCGCCCTGGATCTGGCGGAGAAGTACGGCGCCGATATACACGTAATTGCAGTGGCGCGGCCGCCGGACTTTGGAGACGACGTGGAAGTCAACGCCATCCTGGATAATTCAATCAAGCACTACGAAGAAGTTATGGCGCAGCTGAAATCCCGGGCCGCATCCCTAGGGCTTAATCCGCACTTCAAGGTAGTCGTGGGGCATCCGGCGGAACAAATCATATACCGCGCGGAGGAGTACAAAACTGACCTTATTGTCATGGGTCACCGCGGAAAAACGTTGTTTGAACGTCTGCGCCTGGGCTCGGTGTCCAAGCACGTGATCCACTACGCGCATTGTGCTGTAACCATAGTACGCTGAGTGGGCGGGATAAAAATAATTTCCGACAGGCGGACTAAGAATCGTCGAGCCGTTCAACTCTTCCTCGAACACACGAAGCTCAAAATCACCGTGCAGTATCTTGGCATCGAGGTCGATGACGGACTGGAGATTGTTGAGCAGGCCGAGGTGTAGCGGTTTGGCCGGGAAGGTAACCGTATTGACGGGCGGTCGCTAACCGGCCATGACCAGCCGTTCAGATCTATAAGCCTGTCTCAGCGGCAACCTCCACCCTCTTGCATCCGCACCTGTGGGTTTTGGCTGGTTAAATTTTAACGGTTGATTACCATCTGAATATAGATAGGACCGAACGATGTCCCAGCCCAAGGTGCACCATCATTGCGCCAGCATGGATGCCCAGATAGCTCCACATGACGGGACCCCAGAATTCATGGAATTCTTTGAGCGCATGAGTGACTGCACTCATGTCACCGTCCTCGGCGATCCCAAAGAAGAGCACTATGCCGCTAGCAGCGAGGATGCTTCCCACAATGAAGCCGAGACCTTCGATCGCGCCCGAAAAGCTGTCCTCTTGCTCAGGGTTTCCCACCTTAAGTTTGAGGAGTTTGCGAATGTCGCTCAAGACTTCATGCATGCGCGCATTGGAAAACCATGGAAAGAAGTGTCCGATGCCTTTGTGCGCATGGCCGGACACGAAGACAATCCAATGCAAGAAAAGCACAATGAAAATGGCCATACCAATCATTTTGTGTGCTTCGTAGCCGAACGATTGCAAAGGTGTGAGCACGCGTCCAAGCTTCGGGGCTTTCATCACGAGACTTAACAAAAGCTCGAGCGAAATCCCAATGGCAATGAGCGTATGTAATATCCTTGTGAAGCGGCCGTATTTGGGACGTAGTCCTTCAAAAGCTTCCATTCACATCGGAGCTTACCGTTCAGGTCGCTCCGAATTATTGATATAGATCAAACGTAGCCTATACAATCAGGAAGTCCGCTAGTGCTATGTTACGCGAACAAATTGACCACGCCCTCCAGGCCAACGTGGTCAATGGTGTAAGTCGTCTGCCGGCGGACGATGGGCTGGGCGTGGTAAGCGATGCTGACTCCGGCCTGCGCCATCATTTTGAGGTCGTTGGCACCGTCGCCAATGGCGATGACCTGCTCTTTCTTCAATCCGAGCTGCTTGCGGATATCCTCCACTTTGATTGCTTTGGCGTCGGCGTCGATAATTTTCCCTGCCAGCTTGCCGCTCAGTTTGCTGTTGACGATTTCCAGCGAGTTGGAATAAGTGTAGTCGAGGTTAAGGCGCTTTTTCAGCCGCTCGGCGAAAAAAGTGAAGCCACTGGTTATCAATAATGTTTTGACACCGGCTGCTTTCAGTCCCGCGAGCATTTTTTCCGCACCAGGGGAAAGCTGCAGGCGCTCATCGTAAACTTTTTGCAATGCGGATTCATTCAACCCTGCAAGCAGGGCCACGCGTCTGCGCACGCTGTCTGTAAATTCAATTTCGCCGCGCACTGAACTCGTGGTGATCCGCGAGACTTCGTCTTTGATGCCCCGAATGTCGGCCAGCTCGTCAATGCATTCGATGGTAATCAGCGTTGAGTCCATGTCCATCGCCAGCAGGCCAAAATTGGCGAGCTTAATATTTTCAGGCACAAAGGCGAAATCAAGCTTCGCGTTTTCGCAATATTCAGCCACTCCGCTGCTCGCCTGCGTTTCGCATAAACGAAATGCTTCACCGGCGATTTGCTCAATGCGCGAAGCACCGGCAAGTTTCGCCAAATGCTTGAGATCGCGGTTCTGGATCTCGCTGCCCTGAATAATGAGGTTCATGATGTGAGCCGCAAAGGCGCGCTTATAGCGGGATGGCGGCAGCGATGCGCACGTCCTCGGGTTCGCACCAACCATCAGGACTGATCAGGCCACCGTGATGATTATGAAGTCCAACTTTCCGGTTCAGCGCCTGACGCGGTCGCTGGGCTCCAGCGCATCATTAGGGCTGTAACCTTTATAAGAGCCTTAGCCTCTCTTGTAGGTAATCTTCTTGGTCCCGCCATCGCAGCTGCCGACTACTTTCTCGTCTTTGACATCCTCATTCGGAACGATTCCCAAAGTATAAGACTCAACTCCATTAGCCCGAATCTTCGCATCAATTTCGGCCTTCAGCTCTTCACAAGGTTTCCGGGTCAAGACCGGTGCGCTTTCTTTGGCTTCTTCTTGGGCTGATGCAACGTAGCTCAATGAAAAACAAACCGATAAAGAAGTAAGTAGTAGTGCAATTTTGTGTTTGTGTGGCATATCAGCTCTCCTTTTTCAGATTAAAATTCAAATAAAACTCACTAATTCTCGTCGCGTTTTGCCCTGTCGGCTTGCTGCTTGGCTTGCGATTCTTCTTCCTTCCTGTAATCGCCGATGACGCTTTTCAGGGGGCAGACTGCGAATGCCGGACATTTCTTGCATCCGGCTGCTAGGGCGATGGGACATAGGGTCATCATCTTACTTCTCCAATATTTAGCGTTAACGATGCATGCCTAGCCCCTGTAAAAATGCCCGGCAGAATGGCTGTCGATCATAATCTGCTTTTCTTGGTCTTGTCGTCAACCTCTTATGTGATCATCAGCTCAATTCGCTGAATGCTCGTCTTATTGCCGCAACGCGCGCCTTGACATCCGGCAATTCTATTTCGATGCGCAGGCGGTCAGGACCGCTCAAACGGTAATTGCGCTGCTGCTGCATGAGACCGATAATTTTGGCGGCATCCACCGGCGGCTTGGGAATAAACTGCAGTTGAATGGCCGAGTCGGTGGCGTCGATGCGGGAAATGCCGAGCGGTCTCCCCAGGATGCGCAATCGATGAGTGTCGAGCAGAACCTTGGCAGGCAGCGGCGGCGAGCCGAAGCGGTCTACCAATTCCTCGTGCATCAAATCCAGCTCTTCCAGCGTTTCGCAGTTGGCGAGGCGTTTGTAGAGCACCAGCCTCTCGTGAACATCATTGCAGTAATTTTCAGGCAGAAGCGCCGGCGCATGCAGATTGATTTCAGTAGTGACAGCCAGGGGTTGCGAGAGATCCGGTTCTTTTCCGTTTTTGAGTGATTTCACTGCGGCGCCCAGCATCTGGTTGTAGAGATTGAAACCCACTTCCTGCATTTCCCCGCTTTGCGCTTCGCCCAAAACCTCTCCCGCGCCGCGGATTTCCAAGTCTTGCATCGCGAGATAAAATCCCGAACCCAACTCCTCCATCATCTGGATGGCTTCCAGCCGCTTTCTCGCCTGCGCGCCTATGGCCTCTTCGTCCGGCGTGAGCAAATAGGCATATGCCTGGTGGTGCGAGCGGCCGACGCGCCCGCGCAACTGGTGCAGCTGAGCCAGACCCAGCTTATCGGGCCGGTTGATGATTATAGTATTGGCGGTAGGAATGTCTATCCCGGTCTCGATAATGGTCGTGCAAAGCAGAACGTTGAAACGCTGCTGGTAGAAATCGCGCATTACATGCTCGAGATCGCGCTCGCGCATTCGCCCGTGCGCGTAGTGGATGCGCGCTTCAGGCAGCAGCCTGCTGAGCTTGTCGTGCATGGTTTCAATCGTGTCGATGTCGTTGTGCAGGAAATACACCTGCCCGCCGCGCTTCAGTTCCCGCAGCGCTGCCTCCCGGATGATGCCCTGGCTGTAAGGTGTGACGAAAGTTTTAATCGCAAGCCTGCGCTCGGGCGCGGTAGTAATCACCGAAAAATCGCGCAGGCCTTCGAGCGACATCGCCAGCGTGCGCGGGATCGGCGTGGCGGTGAGGGTCAATACATCCACTTCCGCGCGCAGCGCTTTCAGCCTTTCCTTTTGCCGCACGCCGAAACGGTGTTCTTCATCAATGATGACAAGGCCCAGGCGCTTGAACTTCACGCCTTTCTGAATCAGCTTATGAGTGCCGATGACAATATCTATGCTGCCTTCGGCCAAGCCATCCAGTGTCTGCAACTGCTCCTTGCCGGAGCGGAAGCGCGAGAGTTCGGCAATTTTAACCGGCCAATCGGCGAAGCGGTCGGAGAAATTCTGGAAATGCTGTTCCACCAGCAATGTAGTCGGCACCAGCACTGCAACCTGCTGGCCGTCCATCATGGCGATGAACGCAGCACGCAGCGCAACTTCGGTCTTGCCGAAGCCGACATCGCCGCAAATCAACCGGTCCATGGGCTTGCCCTTGGTCAAATCTTCAATCACGGACTTGATGGCTGCAGCCTGGTCCCGCGTTTCCTCGAAACCGAAGCCGTCAACGAATGCTTCATAGTCGTGCGGCTTGAAACTGAAAGCGTGACCCTGGCGCGAGGCGCGCTGCGCGTACAGATTCAAAAGCTCGGCAGCGGTGTCGCGCACCTGGCGCATCGCTTTTTTCCTGGCTTTATCCCACTGTCCGCTGCCCAGCTTGTGCAAAGGGGCGGCCTCCGGCGCAGCGCCGCTGTAGCGGCTGATGAGGGAGAGCTGGGAGACCGGCACATAGAGCTTGTCTTTTTCTGCGTATTCCAGCGCCAAAAATTCAGTCGTGCCTTCCCCCTGGTCCATGCTTACCAGTCCCCGATAGCGCCCGATACCGTGGCTTTCATGCACCACCGGATCACCGATTCGGATTTCGCTTAAATCTCGCAGCATTCCCTCGCTGGAAGCTTTGCGCGCGGCTTCGCTGCGGTCGCGCCTGCGCACTTGCGCCGCGTAAAGCTCGCTTTCTGTGACAATTGCAACGAGCTCGTCTCCGAAAATGAACCCGTTTTGCAGCGGGGATGCACAGAGCATGAAGCGCTCGCTGCTTTGCCTGAAGGCCGCGAAGCTGTCGCACAGCACGGGCTTGAGTCCGTATTCATTCAGGTATTCATGCACGATCTCACGCCTGCCCAGGCTCTCCGCCAGCAGCAGGATGCGCCCGCTGAAGGTGTTGACGAACTGTGCGAATTTCGTTACAGGATTTTCATCGCGGCGGTCAACTGCAACCGGCGGCAGGGGAGAAGTCGCGCATTGAACGGCAGCGGTATTTTTCCCGGCTGCAATTTCAATCCGCGGGAACGCCTTGCAGGCGGCAAAGAAACGGTCAACGCCAAGAAATAATTCCTGCGGCGGCAGCAACGGACGGTCGCGGTCACCGCGCAGCAATTCGTAGCGTGACTGCGTGTCGCGCCAGAAATTCTCCATTGAGGAGTGCGCATCGTGGTGCAGGCATAGAACGGCCCGTTGTGGCAAATAATCGAACAACGTAGCCGTCTCGTCGAAAAACAGCGGCAGGTAATATTCAATTCCCGCGGGCGCCAAGCCCTGGCTGACATCTTTATATAGCCGGCTTTTCGAAGGATCGCCCTCAAAGCGCTCGCGGAAATTGCGCCGGAAGCGTTCTTGGCCGTCTTTATCCAGAGGAAATTCTCGCGCAGGCAGCAAACGGATTTCATTCACCGGGTAAACGCTGCGCTGGGTATCCACATCAAAAGTACGGATGCTCTCTATTTCGTCATGCAGCAAGTCGATGCGGTAGGGAAGGGCGCTGCCCATCGGGAAAAGGTCAATCAGCCCGCCGCGCACGCTGTATTCCCCGGGCGAGACAACTTGAGTAACATGGGTATATCCCGCCAAAGTCAGCTGGCCGCGCAGGGTATCGCGGTCGAGCTTCTCCGCTTGCTTCAGGAAAAAAGTGTAGGCGGCGAGATAGGAAGTGGGCGGTAGTCGGTAAAGTGCGGTGGTTACCGGAATGATTGCAACATCGCAGTCGTTGTGCGTGATGTGATAGAGCGTGGCCAGCCGCTCGGAAACCAGGTCCTGGTGCGGCGAAAAACTGTCGTAAGGCAGGGTTTCCCAGTCGGGCAGCAGATTGACCTTGAGCTTAGGAGCAAAATAAGGAATTTCTTCCAGCAGGCGTTGCGCGTCCTGCGCGGTTTCGGTGATGATGACGAGCGGTTTGGTTTTTACGTCAAGTTGCGACAAAGCGAGGGCATCGCCAGAGCCGTGCAATCCGGCGTAGCGTTTAATATGACCAGGAAGCGGAACAGCTTGGTCTAACAGCATAAAAAC
>Ga0187787_10000008_pt1 | contig 19697 bp, 19 predicted proteins | sample 1015_BV01_MP06_2_FD_133007 | JGI IMG/M metagenome (GOLD analysis project Ga0187787, IMG submission 133007) | Tropical peat soil microbial communities from peatlands in Department of Meta, Colombia - 1015_BV01_MP06_20_MG | ecosystem: Environmental > Terrestrial > Soil > Wetlands > Peat | place...
CTCGCCGGCGAGGACATAACCGCCATTTCGGCGCCGCGCGGACAGCATGAGATTGCCAGCGTCCGATCCGCCCCGCGGTTCCGTCAAAGCGATGGCGATGAGGCTCTCGCCGGCGATGATGCGCGGCAGCCATTCGGCTCCCAGTTCAGCTGATGCATGGCGCGCCAAGATCTGGCCGACCAGCGAGCCGAGCAATTGCACATAGGCAATATTGAAGTCTCCATAAGCGAGCGCCTCAATTATGAGACCGGTGGTCTCGCTCCGCGCGCCGAGCCCGCCATATTTCTCCGGCAAATCTGGACCAATCAGACCGAGCGACCCCATCTCACGCACGAGGGCGCGCTCGATGATGGTCTCCCGTTCTCGCAACTGATAATGCGGCGCCAATTTTTCACGCGCGAATCGCTGCGCCACTTGCTGGAACGCACGCTGCTCGTCCGTAAGGAGCATGGTCAACAAGCCGACACTCCGAACAGGGTTAGTTTCGCAAAGAGACTCATTTCACTATTTCGTATGGCGCCTGAAATCCGGCTTGCGTTTCTCGTTGAACGCACGCACGCCTTCACGCGATTCCTCACTTTGGTAATAGAGACTGAGCGCCTGCATTCCCATCGCTGAGATGCCGCGGATGCTTTCACTGTCGGCATTAAATGAGCGCTTGGCGATAGCAATCGCGGTCGGGCTGCGCTCCATGATCTCAGCGCACCAGTGTCCGACCTCGGCGTCGAGTTCTTCGTGGGGGACGACCTTGTTGACCAAGCCCATGGCGAGGGCTTCAGAGGCCGTGTAGCGGCGGCACAGATACCAGATCTCGCGCGCTTTCTTTTCACCAACCACGCGAGCGAGGTAGGCCGTGCCGAAGCCCGGATCGACGGAGCCAACCTTCGGTCCCACCTGGCCGAACACGGCTTTTTGCGAGGCGATGGTTAAGTCGCACAGCGTGGCGAGTACATTGCCGCCGCCGATGGCGTAGCCTTGTACGCGCGCAATCACCGGCTTAGGCACGTCGCGTATGATCATGTGCAATTCCTCGATCGGCAAGCCAATCATCCCGCGGCCGTCGTATTGAGCGTCATGTGCGGACTGGTCGCCGCCGGTGCAAAAAGCTCTGTCGCCGGTGCCGCCGAGCACAATGACGCCTACCGACTTGTCCCAGGCGGCACGATTGAAAGCATTGATCATCTCTTCGCAGGTGCGTCCCCGGAAGGCGTTCATCTTCTCCGGCCGATTGATAGTGATGTGCGCGACGCCGTCGCGGACTTCGAAAAGAATATCTTCATATGTCATAGTCCCACCTGTCGTTTAGCCGGCCATCGTCAGTCCGCCGGATACACTGATCACCTGGCCGGTAATGAAGGCGGCATCGTCGCTGGCGAGAAAGCAGATGGCGCCGGGCAGGTCCGTCGCCTCGCCGAGCCGGCCCAGCGGGATAGCGCGGCGGAAAGCCTCGTCGAGCTTCTCTGGGTTGCGCGCGCCTTCCTTATAGTTTGAATAAAGCTTTGTCTTCACGATGCCTGGGCAGACGACGTTGACATTGATGTTGTGGCGGGCGTGCTCGCGGGCGAGGGTCTTGGAAAAGCCGATCACGCCAGCCTTGCACGCGGCATAGACTGCCTCGCCAGAGGAACCAACGCGCGCGGCATCCGAGGAGACATTGACAACGCGGCCACGCTGACGCTCAGCCATACCCGGCAACACCGCATGGTGCATGTTGAGCATGCCGATCATGTTGATGCTGATGATCTTCTGCCAATCCGCCGGTGAGCTTTCAACGAACGGCCGGAACACATCCCAGCCGGCGTTATTCACGAGCACATCGGTGGGTCCGAGGACCGCTTCCAAGGCAGCAACCGCGCTCTGACACTCGGCATATTTTGTGATGTCGCATACGAAGGCTTTAGCGGCACCCCCAAGGTCGGCGATCAGAGCCTCGGTGCGCGCGGCTTCATCACCATCAATATCGAGAACAGCTACTTTCGCGCCTTCCTCAGCAAAGCGCTGACAGGCGACCGTTCCGATACCGCCGCCGCCGCCTGTTACGATAACAACTTTCCCGCCCAAACCACGCACGAGAATGCCCCCTGTTGGAGGATGCTATGATACACCGCTCGATAACCCTAAACCGCTCATCCGGGCCCACTGCGCCACGACGCCCTTACAGGTAACTCCATTGGCCGGCCTCGATGTCGGCTTTGGGCTGCCGTTTTATTCGATCACCTCGTCCGCGCGCTGCTGCAGGCTTAGTGGCACCGATAGGCCCAGCGCCTTAGCCGTCTTCAGGTTGATGGCCGTCTCATATTTGGTCGGCGCCTGCACCGGCAGGTCGGCCGGCTTCTCGCCCTTGAGGATGCGATCGACGTAGCCCGCCGCACGGCGATATTGATCAATGGTGTGCGCCCCATAGGAGATCAGACCGCCGGCAACGACGAAGAAACGCTCCCAGTAGATCGCCGGCAGCTTGTGCCGAGCCGCCAGCGCGACGATCAGATCGCGATAACGTATCGACGCACCACTCCCCACCACGATGAGACCGCCATTCGGAGAGCGCGCAAAAGTCTCGACAGCCCGCTCGATCTCGCCGGCGTCCCGCATGTCGATCGGGACCGCCTCGACCTTGAGCATCGGCGCCACGGCCTGAATGACGCCGAACTGGGCGGTTTGGGCGGGGTTGGCGGAATCCCGAAGGACCGCCACGCGCATCACGTTTGGCGCGATCTCCTTGAGCAACTCCAGCCATTTCACACCGCTACTGTATTCCAAAAGCATGAATCCAGTGACGTTGCCGCCGGGCCGTGCGAGGCTCTCGACGTAGCCGGCGCCGAGTGGATCGTTGACGACTGGGAACACGATTGGCACCGTGCGGGTCGCCTGCAGCAACGGCGGCACAGTCGAGTCGCCAGTGGACAGAATGACGTCCGGGTTGAGCGCGGCCAGTTCTGCTGCGTGTCGGCGAATCTCGGCGGGATTGGTTGTGGCCCAGCGCACGTCTACGCGCACATTGCGGCCGATGCTCCAGCCCAGCAGCGCCAGCTCCTGATAGAATGCCGCGAGCCGGGCCTGAAAGACAGGATCATCCGCCGCCGCAGGCAGCAGCACGCCGATGACGCGCACACGCTCGCCCTGCTGTGCGCGCGCCACGAATGGAATCGCCGTGATGTTGCCCAGCAAAATGAGGAAATCACGTCGTCTCACTGCCGCCCTCTAGGTTGAGAAAGAGCATCGTACCGACTCGGACTACCCGATTGAAAGGGGCGTCCGCGCCAGCCCGGCAATGTCCGCGGGTCAAAAGCAGACATTCTGTGGTGTCCGGTAGTGTTCGGACACTCCACTTGGGGGCGGTCCTAGCCGAACGGTCTCCCTAAAAACCGCTACGGCGGGGACCGCTTCAGTCAGCATTTTTGGTCGACGAAACAATGAGCCCTGGATTAGGCAAAGCATTTATAATTGGCCTTACCATCGGTGCCACCGCAGCGGCGAAAGCCCAACAGGGTGGCTCCACAGCGCAAAACGTTGACGTGGGCAAGTATGCAGTAGGCTTCTGACACATCTTGTTCTTCAGCCCTGAAACGAGCGGGTAATTCAACTACCAGCCACCCTCTTGCAGGGCGCGGCGCGCGACGATCCAATTATAGATCGTGCCAAACACCAGCGCGATCAGCCATCCGAGCGCCAGGCTCCAGAGCAGCCCTTCGACCCACACGCGCGAGGAATCGATTGGTGCATCTGACAAGAGATTGACCCAGCCGTGGGCGAGGCGCACCGGTACGAACAATGCGGCCAACATGCAAAGCACGAACAGTACGACGAGTGCAGCGGAAAAGCCCCAGCCTAACCCGCTGATGCTGAGCCGCGCATGGGAATGGGTGGTCGCCATAGTGACCTCCATTTTAAATCAGAACGACATGAAACGCGCAAACCGTCGGCGAGGCTTTGATTTGGGTCAACAGGGGTATTTGGCGTACAAGAGTCGAACAGAATTTCGCGGAAATTTATTATGGCCCCATAGGCCTTGGGCTATGGCAGGCATCGATGGCTGGCAGAGCAAAGCCGCCCATATTTAGTTAAATTGGGCGTATGCACTTTGTGGCGCTCGCGCAACTGCTGATACTGCTGTCATTGGCTAACGGCTCACCGGTCATAGCCAAGCTGATCTTTGGCGAGGCTTACGCGTTACCTATCGATTGCGACGTCCAGTTCATCGACGGGCGACCCTTGTTAGGGCGCTCCAAAACCATCCGCGGGGTGGTTGTTTCGCTGCTAGTGACGGCAATGGGCGCGCCACTGATTGGCCTTCAATTCAAGATTGGACTGTTGGTGGCCGCGACCACCATGGCCGGCGACCTGCTGTCGAGCTTTTTGAAGCGGCGGTTCGGTCTTGCGTCGAGTAGCAGGGCGACCGGGCTCGACCAGATTCCGGAAGCACTTTTTCCATTACTCGCCTGCCGTTCCGTGCTTTCGTTAACTCTTGTCGATATCGCGGCCGGTTGCGCGATTTTTTTTGTCGGCGAAATACTGCTCTCGCGTGTTTTCTTCCGGCTGCGGCTGCGGGACCGCCCCTATTGAGTAGCCGCTGTTTCCGCGCGCCACAAGTGATGCAGTGTGATTTCCGGAAGGCAATTGATGCGCACTGTTACTATGGACGATCCGACACCTACCGAAGTGTAACCGGCCATCTCGTGGTATGTCCACGCCCCCCTTCCAAACTTGCGCGGCAGAACCGAGTCGAGCGTGACAGGAATCGATCCGGGCAGACAGATCTGCCCGCCGTGGGTGTGACCGCTCAGGAGAAGGCTGAAGCCAGCGTGCGCCGCCTGGCGATAGATTTCTGGTGTGTGTGACAGCAGGATCGAAAATCCTTGCAGCGGGATTCCAGCAGCGGCCTTTTCGATGTTATCGACTCGAAAATAATGGGCATCGTCAATGCCGGCCAAATAGATACTCGCTCCTCCGCGTGTAATGGGTTCAAATTCATTGAGCAGCATGCGAATTCCCATCGTTTCCAGATCGGGTACCATTCGGATGGTATCGTGATTTCCGAGCACGCCGTAAATCGGCTGCTTGATGTGGGTCAACACAGGCCGCATGCGCGCGAGCGCGTCGTCAAATGGTCCGAACGTCGCGCCGCGATAATCTCCGGTAAGAACACATAGGTCATAGCTCAACCCGGGGATAATCTCTTCCAACCGTCGCATCGCGCCGTCATTCATATCGGCGTGAAAATCACTGATGTGAAGCAGCGTAAAACCGTTGAATTCGGGTGGTAGCGTCTTAAAAAAAATATCGTTACGTTTCAGTTGTACGCGCGCGGCGTTGGCTCTGCCGCGCCAGTACAAGCCGGTCAGCTTAAGCAAGACACGGATAAACGAATGAACTGAATACCAGTTCTCTATATGGAAAAAATTGCGTCCCTGACCAAAAATCTGAGCTTCGTGGTCGGTCTCAATTCCCAGGCGCTGCCTCGCATATAGGCGCCCGCCGAGTCGCTGCTCTAGCTTATTCAAGACGGCTTCGATCATTTAACCCGCCTGATGCAGTAGGAATGTTCGTTCAACAGCGCAGGCAATGTCGAATGAAGCCTCGAGAAGGCCAAAAACCGCTGATGGCAACACTAGCGAAAATCGCAGTTTTCTCCAACAGAAGCCCGCTGAATAAACGGCGCGGAGGCGCGCCGGGCGACAACCAGGCTTGACCTGAATCAACACTCTCCCGCCGTTCGCATTTAAAGCGGACAATGCCGCGTAGCAGGTAGAAAAAAGGTGGCATATGCCGGTACAAAAAAGCGACACCAAGTTGTCAGTAGGCGAAAGCCAACCCGTACTTTCATTTCGCCGGAGAAAGTCTGCTTCTGTGTTGACAGAGCCTGACCCCGGTTCAAAATCCCTCCGGCGACGAGGGTGCGGCAGTCCTCGAAGACCATAGTGATAACCCTGTGGTCGAGGAGTTTACGTCGTTTATCAATTCACTTTCCGAAGACGAACTGGTCGATCTTGTTACCCTTACCTGGCTAGGACAGGATGATTATTCAGTGAGTGACTGGGTGGAAGTTCGAAACGAAGCCGCACGCGCGCACAATAACCGGACAGCCGCCTACCTGTGGGCATCCCGCTGCTCGGCGACTTCCTTGAAGAGGGTCTTTCGATGCTTGGCTTCCTGACAAGAATTCGAAATAGGGCGCCTTTGAAGGGATCGCCCGCCATTCTTGTACTTAAGCGTACGCGCCCACCTTTGGGCCTGAAAGTGATATGAACAAGCCGCTCTCCGGCACATCCAATGCAGTCGCGCCGTCCCCCGCTGGCGAGCGCTCGACAAAGGGCGCGACCGAGCAACCCGTAGATGGAAGTTCGGACCCATCCGTCCGTCCGCTACCCGAGCTACTGCAATCTCTACATACCACAGACAATGGCCTGAGCGCGTCGGACGCCATCGCTATCCTCAAACAAGCTGGGCCGAATCGTATCGACTCGACCAAACCGAAAAGCCTGCTGACCGCCTTTATCGAAAGACTACGTAGTCCATTGGTTTTGATTCTTCTCTTCGCGGCAGTCGTATCGGGATTCACTGGGGACGTTCCGAGCTTCGTTATCATCGCAATCATTGTGCTCATGTCAGTGAGCCTCGATGTGACGCAAGAGCGTCAGGCCCAAAACGCTGCTAATCGTTTGCGCGAGCGGATCTCGCTTTCCGCCAAGGTGCTTCGCGATGGTCAGCCGGTCGACGTTCCCGCGGCGGAGATCCTGCCCGGCGATATCGTTCTTCTTGCGGCAGGCGATCTTGTGCCCGCCGATTCTCGTCTGGTGGAAGCTCGCGACCTGTACGTCGATGAAGCGCTTCTGAGCGGCGAAGCTTACCCAGCCGAAAAGGAGGTGGCGCCAAGAACTGCGGACACAGCGTTCCCCTCCAATCTCGTGTTCATGGGAAGTTCGGTCGTGAGCGGTACTGCCAAGGTGCTGGTCCTGGAGACGGGGCGCAAATGTCAATTGGGCTTGATCGCTAGCGCGCTCCAGAAGCCGCCACCGCCAACCGCTTTTGCGTTAGGCATCCAGAATTTCGGAATGATGATCGTACGAGCTACAGTATTTCTCGTCCTGTTCGTGGTGCTCGCAAATCTCCTTTTCCATCGACCATTAATGGAATCTTTTCTGTTCGCTGTGGCGCTCGCCGTCGGACTCACACCCGAACTTTTGCCGATGATCGTCTCGGTCACCCTATCGCATGGGGCGATGCGCATGTCGCGCAAAGAGGTGATCGTCAAGCGCCTGTCCGCCATTGATGATCTCGGTAGCATGGATATACTGTGCAGCGACAAAACCGGAACGCTGACCGAAGCCCACATTAAACTAGTTCGGGAGGTGGATCTCGCCGGGCAGGACAGCGAGACGGTTATGCAGATGGCGCAGCTCAACGCTGCGTTCGAGACCGGCCTCAAGAGTCCCTTGGACGAGGCGATCCTCGCGACTGGCAAGTTCGATCTCACAGGCTGGCGAAAAATCGACGAAGTGCCGTTCGATTTCGAGCGGCGCCGGGTTTCGGTCCTCGTCGAAGGCGCCGGACGACGTCTCATCATCGTAAAGGGTGCGCCTGAAGACGTCCTGCGCCTCGCGGCTCGTTATGAGCAGCAAGGATTTCCCTCGCGCGCCCTCGACGCCGCAGCACACAAGACGGCTGAAGCGACATTCAACGCGCTCGGCGCTGACGGCTACAGGGCCCTCGGGGTCGCGTGGCGCGAAGTGGAACCGGACCGCCAGCATGCGAACGTAACTGACGAGACAGACTTGACCTTCTCCGGATTTTTGGCCTTCCTCGATCCGCCAAAGGCGAGTGCCCGTGATGCGTTGACCGCTCTCGCCAACCTTGGCGTTGCCGTGAAAGTAGTGACTGGCGACAACGAGCAGGTCACCCGACATGTTTGTAGCGAGCTCGATCTGAACGTCACCGGAATACTGACTGGTCCTGAGATTGCGAGCCTCCCCGACGACGCCTTGGCAGCCAGGCTTGAAGACACGACCTTGTTCTGCCGGGTCACACCGCCCCAGAAGTCGCGGATCATCACAGCCTTGCGGCGCAAGGGTCATGTCGTTGGTTATCTTGGCGACGGGATTAATGACGCGCCGTCGCTTCATGCTGCCGATGTCGGCTTCTCAGTGGACACCGGCGTCGATGTTGCCAAGGAGGCGGCAGCCATGATCCTGCTGCGTAAGGATCTTGGCGTGCTCGCAGAGGGTGTGCGCGAGGGGCGTCGGACCTTCATCAATATACTCAAATATATGATGATGGGAACGAGCTCGAATTTCGGCAACATGTTCTCCATGGCGGGCGGCGTTCTGTTCCTGCCCTTCCTTCCGATGCTGCCTACCCAAATTCTTCTGAACAATCTGCTTTATGACCTATCGGAGACCGCAATCCCGCTGGACCGAGTGAGCGATGCGATGACGGCGAGGCCACACCATTGGAACCTCGATGTCATCCGCAAGTTCATGTTTGTGTTCGGGCCGCTGAGCTCGGTATTCGATTTCGTTACCTTCGGGCTGCTGCTCTGGGTCTTCCGGGCGGATGAAGCGCTATTTCACACCGGCTGGTTCGTCGAGTCCCTCGCGACCCAAGTCCTGGTGATCTTCATCATTCGTACGGCGAAACCTTTGACGGATCGACCACACCCTCTGCTCGTTGCAAGTTCACTCTCCGCTGTAGGCATAGCGGTGGCATTTCCCTATTCGCCATTTGCACCCTGGCTCGGGTTCGTTCCGTTGCCCGCCCCCATCATGGGCGCGCTCGCTCTTGTCACCATGGCGTATCTTGTCACCGTCTACAGCGTGAAACGTTGGTATTTTGCGCGCTATCAACTGATCTAGCCTCGTGGCCCGCAAAAAAGCATTGTTGAGCGATATTGATCGCAATCAACACAGCCGCGCCTGGCCTCCGGCACCATGAGGCTGCAAAAACGTCGGAAGCGTAGAAATGAACCAGGGTAACGGCTGACAAATTATACCGATGGAACACAAACCCCTGCGAGTATTTGCGTTGGATGCCACCGGAAAGCTGGGCTCGGCGATTGCGATGGCTTTAAATCAACCGCTCGCGTCGCATGAAGAGCGCGAATTCGAGGACGGTGAGCACAAGGCGCGCCCACTTGATGTGGTGAACGGCGCCGATGCCTATGTCGTGCAAAGTTTGCACAGCGGGCCGCAACAAAGCGCCAACGATAAGCTTTGCCGCCTACTATTCTTCATTGGAGCGCTCAAAGACGCCGGCGCCGCGCATGTCACCGCCGTGGTTCCCTATCTTTGCTATGCGCGCAAAGACCGCCGCACCAAGCCGAACGACCCGGTGACTACTCGCTATATCGCCAGTATGTTCGAGAGTATTGGTACCGATTGCGTGGTCACGCTTGAGGTCCACAATCCTGCCGCCTTTGAAAATGCCTTCCGCTGCCGCACGGTTGCGCTTACTGGAACGCCGCTTTTCGTTGAATACGCCAAGAAGAATTTGACAGATGCCAAACTGGTGGTGATCTCTCCGGACGCCGGCGGCATGAAACGGGCGGAGTTGTTGCGCGAAGCGCTGGAAAATGCCCTCGCCCATCCGATTGGCAAGGGCCTCGCAGAGAAACACCGCAGTGCTGGCGTAGTTTCCGGCGACCTGTTCGCGGGTGATGTTACAGGGGCTACTGCGCTGATCATTGACGATCTGATCAGTACGGGAGGCACCTTGTTGCGCACGGCCCGCTCGGCGCGCGCTGCCGGTGCGAAACGCGTGATTGCGCTCGTTACCCACGGTTTATTTATGGCGGGCTCTGCTGAGGTTCTCGCCGACCGCGCCATCGATCAGATCATCATTACTGATACGGTGCCGCCTTTTCGGCTCGACCACTTGGCGCAGAATAGCAAGCTGGTGATTTTACCCACTGCTCCCCTGCTCGCCGAGGCAATTCGTCGCTTGCACGAAGAACTCAGCCTGACCGACCTCACGGTCTTCTAAGACACGCTTCTAGCTCGCGTGCGCTCCTTTCAGCCAAATCAAGATAGATAGCGCAGAGCCGCGGCCATTTCTCGGGTGTGCGAGGATGCTCCTCTAGCAAATGCGCGATGGCAAGCCGGGCGCGTAACGTGGCGCGGTGACATCGATAGAACGTGAAAAGCTTGTCAGCCGGTCCGTCGCGTAGCGCATGCTTCATCCCGCGCCACAGATAATCTCCGGCCCATGCCGCCCCGAGGCGCTCACATTCAAGGCTAAGAAATGCGATTTCGTCAAACGGATCGACCACACGAAGTCGAGGATTGAATTCGAGACAATCAATGATCCGGACTTTGTCGTCGAGCCAGATGTGCTCTGGCCGCAGATCGCCATGCCCATCCACGATCCGGCGACGACGAAGGCGCGCCGCGATGAGATCGCCGTGCCTCTTCAAAAACCGGCGCTGCACCAAATCAACGCGACGCACGACACCACTGGAAACTCGGAAGCGCGGATCGAGCAACACGCGCTTGTTGTACGCAAGACTCTGCGCCCAATCGACAAGATGAATTGCGGGCGAGAGAAAGACCGGTGCCGCCGAATGATAGAACAGCGCCAACGTATTAATTAGCCGATCGAGCTGAGCTAAACCCAGACATCGACCTTCGATCATGCGGTCAAGCATATAGCGCTCATCAAGCCGCTTCATCATCACCAGCCAGTCGACCGGCGCGCCATCGCCTCCGATCGAAAGCCGACCGCCGCTTTCCGTCAGGGGCGCTACCCCAAGATAAATATCAGGCGCGAGCCGGCGGTTGAGCCGCAACTCGGCACGGCAGGCGGCCTGACGTTTACTGATCGTAGAGAAATCAAGATAGGGAAAGTGGACGGGCTTCTTGAGCTTGTAGACCCGGTCGCCGGCTAGAAACACCCAGGACATGTGGGTTTCCCGACGCACCACGTCGAGCGGTCGTGGATCGTAAGCGTCAGGCTGGCTGAGAAAATCGACCTTCGCTGCGAGCACCGTCTCGACGCCTTGAATTGCGAGTCCGTGCACGGGCCGCTCCTGGTGGTGATTGAAATCTAACGCCTTTCTTCCTCTCTCAATTGATACTGGTCAAATCGCCTGTCGTCGCTCGCGGGCATACTATTGTAAAGATATTGGAGGTATTGCCATGTCCTCTGTGGTCGCCGGCTGCCGTCAACGGACGGAAGAAATTCGGCGCGAGGTCGTCATCGATCCGCTACGCCTGGCGGGCGATTTGCGGATACCGGCCGACGCCACGGCACTTGTTGTTTTCGCCCACGGCAGCGGCTCGAGCCGCCTGAGCCCGCGCAACACCGCCGTCGCCAGGACATTGAATCAACAAGGTATTGCGACGCTGCTTTTTGACCTGCTCACGCACGATGAGGAGCTCGACCGTGCCAATGTGTTCGACATTCCGCTTCTTGCCGAACGGCTGATCGATGTCGTCGGATGGATCGACGAGCAGCCCGACCTTGCCAGACTGCATCTGGGATTCTTCGGAGCCAGCACGGGCGCGGCCGCGGCTTTGGTCGCGGCGGCAACGTTGGGTGCGCGGGTCGGCGCCGTTGTATCACGCGGTGGCCGGCCCGATCTTGCGGACATGGCATTGGACCATGTGACTGCGCCCACTCTGCTCATTGTTGGCGGCCGCGACACCGGCGTGATCGAGCTCAACGAGAGCGCCTACGCAAGGCTGAGATGCCGCAAATCAATCGAGATCGTGCCCGGCGCCACTCACCTCTTTCCTGAGCCTGGCGCGATGGAGACTGTGATCACACTGGCCGGGCACTGGTTCAAGACTCACCTCGTGCAGCCTTCACAAAAATCCTGGTAGGAGCAAGGCAAATGCCATTCATCGATCGTGACGATGCTGGCCGGCAGCTCGCTAAGGCACTTGCGCGCTACAAAGACAGCAAACCGATCATCTTGGCACTGCCACGCGGTGGCGTCCCGGTAGCAGCCAAAGTTGCCGAAGCACTGCATGCACCGCTTGATGTGCTGTTGGTGCGCAAGATCGGCGTTCCGTTCCAGCCCGAGCTCGCCATGGGGGCTGTGGTCGATGGGGCTTCGCCGCTGACCGTACGCAATGAAGAGGTCATCAGCCTCGCCGGAGTCAGCGAACGCGAATTTTCCGTAGTGCGTGATCAACAGCTCTCGGAAATCGAGCGGCGGCGAAAAATGTATGTTGGCGATCGCCCCCATCCCGAGCTTGCCGCACAGACGGTCGTCGTTGTCGATGACGGCATTGCGACGGGATCCACGACCCGAGCTGCTTTGGAGGCGGTGCGTCTGCGCAAGCCGAGCAAGCTGGTTTTGGCAGTTCCCGTTGCACCGACGGGCACCTTGAAAAAACTGGCCGGCGAGGCTGACGAGATCGTCTGCCTGGAAGACTACGAAGAGTTCGGTGCCATCGCGTTTTTCTATTCGGACTTCCGGCAGGTCTCCGACGATGAAGTGATCGAGCTCTTGGCGAGTCACCCGGTCAAGGAGAAGACATCGTTTGAGCAAACTGGCTCATGATCCAGGAACCCATCGATTGGTAGGAGAAGACTATGGAGAAACCGAACTCGGGCGGCAAGGCAGCGACGAATGCCGATATCACGGGCATCCTGGGACCCATTGACACTGACAAGGTTCTGCAAATTCTATCTCTGCACCCAACTGTCGCCGAAGTCGAGGAGGCGGCGATGTGGCTCTCCGGCGATACCGACGTGTTCGGCGCCGAACCACCCATCAAAGGCAATGTCTCGCACATTGTGACGATCCTGACTGTCGAGGAAGAGGAAGAGCAGCGCTAGTTATTTTGCTGCGGGCTCGAGCAACATGGATCCTTCAAGCAGCCCCCTGCTAACAGATCTCTATCAACTGAACATGATCCAGGCCTATCTGGATCATGCGGAGACCAAAACCGCCGTCTTCGAGTTTTTTGTGCGCAAGCTGCCCCAGCGCCGCGGATTCCTGATGGCTGCCGGACTCGAACAGGCACTTCGGTTTCTCGAAAATCTCCATTTCTCCGCCGAAGAAATCGATTGGCTCGCGAGCACGGCGCGTTTTGACAGGTCGCTGCTTGAGCAATTACCGGACTTCCGTTTTACCGGTGACGTTCACGCTCTCCCGGAAGGCCGCGTCTTCTTCGCGAATGAGCCAGTCCTTCGCATCACCGCGCCGATGCCGCAGGCCCAGCTGGTGGAGACCCGGCTTATCAATCTCCTGCACTTCCAGACGCTGATTGCGTCGAAGGCGGCGCGCATGGTGCTCGCCGCGCCCGGCAAGCTGTTGGTCGATTTCGGCTTGCGCCGCGCGCATGGGGCGGAAGCCGGGCTACTGGCTGCCCGTGCAAGCTATATAGCCGGCTTTGCCGGCACTGCGACCATGCTGGCCGAACAAGCCTTCGGCATTCCTACCTATGGAACGATGGCACACTCGTTTGTTGAGGCTTATGACAGCGAACTCGACTCATTTGAAAGCTTCGCCCAGTCCCGGCCAAAGAATCTCACGCTCCTCATCGATACTTACGACACCGAAGTAGCCGCGCGAAAAGTCGTTGTGCTGGCGCCGAAGCTTGCTGCGAAAGGGACCACCATCGCCGCGGTGCGGCTCGACAGTGGCGACCTGATCGCCCTTTCGCGGAGTGTGCGCCGCATTCTTGACGGTGGGGGTCTTTCAAGTGTTTCCATCTTCGCTAGCGGCGGCCTTGATGAGGATTATGTCGCCGAAATAGTTCGAGCCGGCGCTCCGATCGACGGCTTTGGAGTAGGCACCAGCCTGACAACCTCCTCAGACGTGCCGGCGCTTGACTGTGCCTACAAGCTCCAGGAATACGCAGGTCAGGCGCGTCGCAAGCGCTCTGCCGGCAAGGCAACGTGGCCTGGACGCAAGCAGGTGTGGCGCCAATATGGATCGGATGGCCGCTTTGCTGGTGATACGCTGTCGGTGGAATCCGATGCGCATCCCGGCGAGCCGCTGATTGAGCCCGTCATGGAGAACGGCCGCCGTCTTCGCGCGGCTCCAACGCTGGCAGAAATCCGTGCCCAGGCCGAACGCGACCTGGAGCGCCTGCCCGAGCCGCTGCGCGAACTCGAACCGGATATGACCTATCCCGTTAACGTCGCGGATGCCTTGGTCAAACTTGCCGCCGATGTTGATCGTCGCCTGGCGGAAAGCGAAAGGGTCTCTGTTTGAAAGAAGACCTGACGATCGGCGAGAACGATGTGCTTCTCGTTGTCGACATCCAGAACGACTTCTGTCCTGGCGGTAGCCTCGCCGTGCCGCGCGGTGATGAAGTTGTGCCTTTGATTAATTCTCTGGCGGCCAAATTCCCGCACGTCGTGCTCACGCAGGACTGGCATCCGCACGGGCACCTGTCGTTTGCGTCGTCTCATACCGCAAAGCAACCTTTCGAAACGATCGACGTCGCCTATGGCAAACAAATCTTGTGGCCGGACCACTGCGTGCAGGGAACGTCTGGCGCTGCCTTTCACTCTGGCCTGAACCTTGCACATGCCGAGCTAGTCCTGCGCAAAGGCTACCACCGCAACATCGATTCCTACTCGGCCTTCTACGAAAACGATCGCAGGACTAAAACAGGACTAGCCAGTTACCTGCGCGAGCGTGGCTTCACGCGGGTATTCTTGGCCGGCCTCGCTTTTGACTTCTGCGTCCGCTATTCGGCCGAAGATGCGCGGCGCGAAGGCTTCGAGGCTGTTGTGTTTGAGGACGCCTGCCGCAGCATCGATGTCGAGGGCTCCGCCGCCGCAACACGAAAGCAGTTCGAATCGCTCGGCATTCGCTGCGTTTCGGCAGACAAGTTTCTTGCCGACAAGCTTTGCGAGCGGTCCGTGAGTTGACCTGCATCAGATTGAAGCCGGACGACGCTGTCCTTCGGGTTTTACCAATTCAGCAATGTCTGGCTCGCCACAATGGGCTAGAATGACGTCCCGCACACGGTCTCTAAACTTGAGCAATGACGGGAAAGCTGTACCACAAGGGCTGACTGCCTCTTCGATCTGCACGCTTACAGGACTCCAACGCGGGAACCATTGATCACTGCGCAGAATTGTGCGCGTACCACGAATAATGCCAGGCAGAATTGGAAGACCAGCCTCGGCTGCGACCTTGAAGGCTCCAAGATAGAAGGCGGAAAGACCGGGCCTTCGTGTAAATGTGCCTTCCGGGAAGAAGATCACATTGCGCCCCTCGCGCGCGCCTGCGACCAGTGCTTCAGTATCCGCAAGCCTGCCACTCATGTCATACCGGTCGACGAACAAGACCCCAAGTCGCCGCAGAAAAGGCCCGGCAAAAACCTGATCGGCCAATTCCCTCTTCGCAACATACAATGGTCCGCCCGGTAAGATCGCTGCAAGCACCATTAAGTCTGCGTAACTGGAATGGTTGAAGACCAGCATGGTGTTCCCCGCCGGGATACGCTCGAGGCCCGTATCCGAGATTGGGATGCCGGTCGTGGCGAGCCCTGCTCTCGCTATGGCTCGTACAATCTTCCATCGCCAGGAAAGTCGGGGAACCAACATCGCGGCCAGCCAAGCGAAAAAGAAACACGTCCCGACGACCGTCCACCACCAGGCGGCGTAAATGATGTCACCGGACCTGGTGATTATCCGTTTAAGTTGTGGGCCAACTCCTCCCAGCGAGAGACGCAAGACCTGCAGCCAAAGCGCCCGCTGAGATGGACCGATGTACCCACTTTCGTAGAGTTCTTTGGCTGCGCTCCGGCGAATCTTGCCGCTTGATGTCTTTGGCACAGTGCGCGGCGGCGCAAGAACGACTTCGTCGGGTGGCGTGCCGGCAACGTTGGTTACCACCTCGTGAGCGCGCGTTTGCAACGCTGCGCGCGCGGCTTCCTCAATTTCGCGTGTCTCGGCGAGCACAATCACACGCTCAGTCCCGGAGCGCGGATCGCTCACACTGAATACCGCCACGCCTCCTTTGCGAATTCCGGGAATTTCAGCCACCGCCTCTTCGATTTCTTGCGGATAGAGATGCCGCCCCGCGCGGATGATGATGTCCTTCACCCGTCCGGTGATGTAAACATCGCCACCTGCCACATAGGCGCGGTCGCCGCTGTCCAGCCAACCATTTCTGAAAAGTTGGCGGGTTTTGGCCTCGTTTCGGAAATAGCCGCTGGTCGTTGATGGCCCACGGAACTCGAGCCTCCCCTCATGGCGATCGCCACATTCATGACCCGCTTCATCGACAATGCGAATCTCGTGCCCCGGAAGCGGCTGACCGGAAGCGACAATCTCAAACGGCCGGGGGTCGTCCGGCTTTGCCGGCTCGGCAATCCCACTGCGGCTGAGCTGATCGTAGTTCACACGATCGATGAGCGGCGGACGTCCGGGCGGCGGAAAGGCCAAACCCACAGAACATTCTGCTAGTCCATAGACCGGCCCCATCGCGCCTGCGGGAAAGCCGTAACGCCCAAATCGTTCGATAAATCGCCGTACCGTGTGTGCACTGACCGGCTCGGCGCCATTTGCAACCATACGCAGCGAGCTGAGATCCAAGCCGGCAAGGTCTTCTTCTGCAATCTTGTTGATGCACAACTCAAAGCCGAAGTTGGGGGATGCGGAAAAGGTTGCATGGAAGCGATGCATCGCTCGGAGCCAACTTTCAGGACGTATTAAAAAGCTCAACGGCGGCATCACATACAGTGGCGCAGCAAAATGCAGACAGCCGAGCCAGGCTCCAATCAGGCCCATGTCGTGATAGAGCGGTAGCCAGCTGACGAATACGTCGCTCGCGCTCGCGTCCATTGCCTGTCCCATCGCCCGGATATTGGCGAGCAGATTCGCATGGGTGAGGACAACGCCCTTGGGATCGCCAGTGCTCCCGGACGTGTATTGAATGAGAGCAATACTGTCCGCACCTCCGGGCCGCGGCAGCTCGACATGCGCTACAGGCGCTTCAAGATCAGTTGCGCTCTCGACAAGTTTCAATGTTTCCACTTGCGCCCGCAACAATCCAGCGAGACGCCGTCCTTCCGGCATCGTGACGAGAAGAGAAGCTCCAGCGTTGTTCAGGATGCCAACCTGCCGGCGCAGGTGATCCTCAAGCTGCGAGATGCGCATTGGCGGGTAGATCGGCACCGGAATGGCACCCGCATAGAGTATGCCGAAGAACGTCGTGAAAAATTCAATGCCCGTGGGCAGCATCAACGCAACGCGGTCGCCTGGTGTTACGTCCCGGGTGACCAATCCACGAGCCAAAGCGCGAGCCCTGGTTGCGAGCTCGGCATAGGCGAGACTTCCAATTGTAGTCGTCTCATCCTGCAGCACAGTTAGATGTAGCCGCCCGGGGTGCCGTTCTGCATGCCATTCGAGGACCTCGATAAGACTGCGGGCGTCGCTGGCTGCTGGTACAGAAGGCAAGGCCGCCACCGGCGCCACTTCTACAATGCCCGCCTGCGTCGGGCGTGCCTGCTCAAGAGCCTGAACCAGATCGTGCACAGTTTCGGATTCGCCGATCGTCTGGGCCGGCAATCTGACACGAAATGCCCGTTCAATCCGCAGGATCAACTCGGTTCTTCCCAAGCTATCGATGCCGAGATCGCGCTCGATTCTGCTGAAAGGAGTCACGTCAATGAACCTGACGCGCTGAGGATGTAGTTCGCGCACTAGGTCGCTCACCACTCTGATCAATTGGCGCGCGCGCATTTCGTTTTCAGCACCCGCTACCGGCCGGCCGGCCTGATCAACGCTCGTCTGCATGAAAAGAGAATAGATTTTCTGCCGCGCCGCCCATTTGACGCGGATCAACTAATCATCGGCGAAATACCCGTGCTCTGCCATTGCCAACCAGATTGCGGTTTTTCATGGGGCCGCCGCCTCAAACTCGCTTTGTCCAAAGGCGGCCATAACTTCAGTCATCATGCGACTATCCTGTCCGCTATAGCGCGGCGAAAAGTGGAACGGTTCGACCCGACGTGCGCCTGCGGCGCGCGCCAAGCTTCCAGCGGCATCTGTGGTCAGATGTGCACGTTCCGCGGCAAGGTGCGCATCTGCTTGGGCAAAGGCAGCTTCGATGAAAAACAAATCGGCATTGTGGGCAAGTGCAATAATGGCAGCGCGGTTGGCAGACGTATCCGCAGCATCGGTCACGTAGGCGATCTTCTGTCCGCGCATTACGCTGACGGCTTTGCGCAGAATGCCGAGAGGTACTTCATGAGACGATGGTGTTGCTCCCACTTGGATTACTTCATTATCCGACCTCTTTTCCAGCACCGCACGCTTCAGGTCTCGGAGCCAAGGTCCAACGGGAAGTCCAAGCTCTTCGAGGCGATTCTTCCAAACATTGACATGTGCCGGTTCTTCGATGGCGAAAGCCAGACAAGGCGTACGGTGTTCAAGCACCGTAGTCGCGACACGGAAAGTCGGTTCATGACAAAGGACTCCACTGACGAGTCGCGCAGAGCCCAAGTCCTCGAGGGCGAAGGCTCTTTTCAAACAAAACTGGGCTTTCTGAGCGTCAAGAGAAGCTGAAACCTCCGTGACCTCGAGCACTAAATCATAGTGATACCGATGAACAAGGTTCCAACGATACGCTTGGAGTTTGTGGTGAACATGCTGGATGAAGCCACTCGGTCCGTAGAGCTTGAGCGTCTTTTCTCGTCCAACGAACACTCTTAACAAACGATCAAATCCGATGAAGTGGTCGATGTGCGTGTGCGATACAAAAACATGCTCCACCCGCTGCAGCCTGCGGGGCGCCAGGTTTGCGAGGTCCCCCAAGTCAAAAAGAACGGCGCGCCTTTCGAACAGAGTTTCGATGTACAGAGCCGGATCGCCGGATCGCCCGTTCACAAGGCTTGGGTGCAAAAGTGGCCGCATTTTTAATTAGTTAGCTTCAATTGGCGGAAGCTGCTTTGCGGCAGATCATTTTTCCGCACTGCTCACAATCAGCTGTAAAGCGGGGTGTTTTTGACCCGTATCAACTGGTGCGGCGAATTCTGGAGTCAGTCTGCGTTTACTCACTTGGGAGCGCACCATGAAAATTCATTCAGCCGTTTTTTCCGATCGCTCGCCAATGCCAGTCCAGTACACCTGCGACGGCAGCGACATTTCCCCTCCACTCAGCTGGACAAACCCGCCGCCTGCAACTCGCAGCTTCGTAATTCTCTGCGACGACCCCGATGCGCCGGGTGGGACCTGGCACCATTGGGCGGTCTATGACATGCCCGCGCAGGAACGGTCCCTTCTGGAAGGAGCATCCCGCCAACCGAAACATTTTAAACAGGCAGTCAACGATTTCAAAAAATCGGGTTACGGGGGGCCCTGTCCGCCACATGAGCATGGTTTACACCACTATCATTTCCGGCTGCTTGCACTTTCTGTCGAACACTTGGCCCTGCAAAAAAATCCGACGTGCCTCGATGTCGAGCACGAGGCTCGCAAGCACATGATCGCCGAAGCAAATCTGGTTGCTGTCTACGAGAGGTAAGCTCGGTTCAACAATACTTCCTTTTTGTACGCGATAGGCCGATTCGGAGATTCACATGTATGGGAAGGGTCGAGAACTCGAAATTGGAAATGCAACCAGCGCAATCGTTATTTCGTTATTGCGCGCGCTCGTCGACAAAGGCGTCTTGTCGAACAGCGAGGCTCGTGCGGTCTTGACTAAAGCCGCGGCCGCGCTGGGGCCTCACGACTATACCGCCCCAGTCAAAGGCGCGATTGGAATTATTCTCGACGATGTCCTGCCCAAA
>Ga0187787_10000009_pt1 | contig 19544 bp, 12 predicted proteins | sample 1015_BV01_MP06_2_FD_133007 | JGI IMG/M metagenome (GOLD analysis project Ga0187787, IMG submission 133007) | Tropical peat soil microbial communities from peatlands in Department of Meta, Colombia - 1015_BV01_MP06_20_MG | ecosystem: Environmental > Terrestrial > Soil > Wetlands > Peat | place...
GATCGCCCCGCCGGGTCCCGCCTCGCCGGTGGTCTGGCAGTGGTGCTGTTGATGATGCCCGTGGCAGCCTGGCGGAGTGAGGACGGCGGTTCGGTACTGCGAGTCCGAGGCCGGTCGGGTGGCCTACTCGACGGTGGGGTCCGGGCCGGTCCTGCTGATGGATCCGGGATGGGTGACCCATCTACGAGCGCAGTTACAGGTGGGGTTCTTCGCGGCGTTCCTTGACGGTCTGGCCCAGCGGTTCACGGTGGTGCGGTTCGACAAACCCCGTTGCGGCCTCTCGGATCACGATGGGCTGGGGAGTGGCTTCGACGGGCAGGTGTCGGCCGTGCTGGCCGTGGCGGACGCGGTGCGGGCGCGCAGGTTCAGCCTTTTCGGGGCTTCCCAGGGCGGCCAGGTCGCGATCGCCGTCGCGGCGCGACATCCGGACCGGGTCGAGGCCCTGGTTCTCTACGGCACCTGCGGCAACGGCGCCGATCTCGCCCCGTCCGCGGTCCGGGAGGCGCTGCTGGGCCTTGTGTCCGGGCATTGGGGGTTGGGTTCGAGGGTGCTCACCGACATCTTCGTCCCGGATGCCGCTCCAGAGGCTGTGGACTCCTTCGCGCGGCTTCAGCGGGCCTCGGCCTCGGCTGAGGTGGCGCGGGACCTGCTGGAGCTGTACTACGCAACGGACGTCTCGGACCTGCTGCCATTGATCCAGGCGCGGACCGCAGTGCTGCATCGAGAGGGGGATGCCGCGACGGCGTTCAGCTTGGGCCGGCGGGTGGCCGCGGCGATTCCCGGGGCAGTGCTGGTGCCGCTGGCGGGAACGGCGCATCTGTTCTACTTCGGGGACTGGGAGGCGATCCTGCGAGCGGTAGTGGACTTCGTCCTGCCGGCCGAGGCTGCGTCGGCCCACCTGACCCCGCGCGAGGTGCAGGTGGCCCGCCTGGTCGCCGCTGGCCTGACCAATCACGCCATCGCCGCGGAGTTGGGCATCGCTGCCCGCACCGTCGACACCCATGTGGGAAACATCCGCGGCAAGCTGGAGGCCCGGTCACGTGCCCAGGTCGCTGCCTGGATCACCGAACACGACAACACGTCGGGTTCGGCACCACGGCGGTAACGCGTCTAGGTAGTTCTCGCGCCTGGAACGGACCGTGCCGCGGTCTGAGTCGCGAAATGATGTCTGTCATCGGTGTTTCACTCGATGTCGCACCGGGCCGGGCCGTTCCTAGGGTTCCCTTCATGGAACGCACCACACCGGGCAACGGTCAGGAACCGCATCGGTGGCCGGCCGGCATCGCCGGCCGGGTCGTGCTCGGTGGCTACGGCGGTGTCGTCTACCTGCTGTCCCTGATCAGCGTCGCTTACCTCAGCGGGTTCCTTGCCGACGTCGGTGTCCCCAAGACCATCGACTCTGGCCCACCGGGGTCGACCGACAGCGCCCTCGCGATCGACGGTGCGCTGGTCTTGGTCTTCGCCCTCCAACACAGCGTGATGGCCCGGCCGCGGTTCAAGGAATCCTGGTCTCGTCTTGTGCCGTTTGCCGCGCAGCGGAGCACCTACGTGCTGACCACCAGCGCGGCGTTGCTGATCATGTTCTGGCTGTGGCGGCCCGTTCCGACCACCGTGTGGCAGATGACGGGGTGGCCGGGTGAAGGGCTCCTGGTGATGTACGCAGCCGCTGTGGTGTTCACGATCGCGGTCACGTTCCAGATCAGCCACACCGATATGTTCGGGCTACGACAGGCTTACCACGCCGTCACCCACCGGCCGTACGTCGCCCCGCACTTCACCCGAAGAGGGCTGCACGGCAGGATGCGGCACCCGCTCATGACTGGGCTTCTGCTCGTGATCTGGGTCACGCCTCACCTGAGTGTCGGCCACCTGCTCCTCGCCACCGCCAGCACCGGCTACATCATGATCGGAACCCGCTGGGAGGAGCGGGATCTGATCACCGCCCTCGGACGGGTCTACGTCGAGTACCGGCAACAGGTCCCCGCCTTCCTCCCACTCCACCGCCGCCCACCGGGCCGCCTCGACGGCGGCAGCACCGCCTGGAACCAGCGGCACGCGCGAATCGAGACGAGATGACCATGCAAGAGCTTGACCTCACCGCGCCGGCAGTGGGTGTGGTGCCCATGGAGACCCGCCGGGACGTCGTCGTGCGCCTCGCACGGCGGGCCGAGGAACTCGGCTACAGCGGCTTCTTCGTCGCCGAGGGATGGGGTCTCGATGCGACCGTCGTGCTGGCCGAGATCGCGGTACGCACGCAACGGATCCGGATCGGGTCGAACGTTCTCAACGTATGGGGCCGCAGCCCGGCCACGATCGCGATGTCCGCGACCACCCTCGCCGACCTGTCCGGTGGACGGTACATCCAGGGCCTGGGAGCAGGCAGCCCGGCCCTGGCCGAAGGTCTCCACAGCACCACCTTCAAGGACCCGGTCGGGCGCCTGGAGGCGGTCACCCGGCAGGTGCGGCGACTGCTCGACGGGCACCGCCTCGACCCAGCCCCCGACGCCACGGTGCCTGCCCTCCGACTGGCGACCACCCCCAAGGACCGCGTCCCGATCGCGTTGGCAGCGCTCGGCCCACGAGCCCTGGAAGTGGCCGGTCGCCTCGCCGACGCCTGGACACCCTTCTTCCTGCCCCGATCAGCCCTCCCCGCCGCCATTCAGCAGCTGAGCGCCGACGGGAACGCCACAAGAGACGCTCGTCCACTCGTCTGGCCCGGCATCCCCGTCGCGGTCTCCACCGAGCCCGACCGCGCCGCGGCCCACGCCGCATGGTGGATCAGCTTCTACCTCACCCGGATGGGCCCGCTCTACCCGCAACTCCTGCACCGCCTCGGGTACGGGGCAGCAGTCGACGCCGTCACGGCGCACGCCGCCGACCGGTCGCCCGCGATTCCCGCCTCAGCGGATCACCTGATCGACGAGCTCACGCTGTCGGGCTCACCCGGTGACGCACGCGCACAACTCGATCGCTGGTACGGCGCGGGAGCCGACACGCCCTGCCTGGTCCTGCCACCTGGCGCCGACCCCGACGAACTCGACCACATCCTCACCGAACTCGCACCGACACGACGCGCCAATTCGCCGGAACAGCCAACGGTAGTCGCGCAGCACGCTTGGTGATCGTGACGAGTTCATCGCGGGAGAGGCCTGGGCGCGCCGTCCTGGCACACCCAATGTCGTACATGACGCGACCACTCCAAGATGCGGACGCTCACCGCCCTTGCTCGCTGAGCAGGTTAGGCCTGCGATGGGCCCCGCTCAGCCGGCCTCGGCTGCGAACTCGTAGTGGACGTCGGCCATCGAATCGACCGGGAAGCCGTACAGGACGCGCAGTGTGGTCGTGCCGGTGTTGGCCAGACTGTGCCACGAGTTGCCCGGGATGAGGACGGCGCTGCCCGGTCGCACCGGCGAGGTCACGCCGTCCACCTCGACCAGGCCCTCTCCCGACAGGACGTAGTAGAACTCGGCTGCAGCGTGCCGATGGGTGGCGTTGCCGACCGTGCCGTCGGGGGCGAGCTCGGCAACTCCCACGGTCATCCCGCTGGCCGGCGTCGTGGGCGCTCCGAGAACGGTTTGCCACGTGACCGTGCCTCGCCGGACGTCGTCCCAGCCCTCGACCGGCAATCCGGCCGCGTCCACCACCATGCCGCCCATAATCGTCGACGGGATACGACGATCGAGGAGCCGGGGCGCCGGCCACTGCGGACGTGGCGGACTCCATCAGAATCGACTCCGACCACGGCGATCGTCATACGGTGGCGGTCGAGGCTCCGTGGGCCGCCGAGACTTGGCCCGGACCGCTTCACCCCAGAACCGCCAGGTCCTCCTGGGCCGGCCAGCGATGAGATCAGGTCAAACGCGATCCTGCCTGGTTCAGGAAGTCGGTGGCCCGGTCGAGGTCGTCGTGGCAGCGCTGCAGCCAGGCTTCGCCCCAGAAGAAGTTGCAGCTGGTCTCGGCCCGCAGGATCCGCCAGTGGGCTTCCTCGAGCAGCCGGTACACCTCGGGGTCGCGGACCGAGATTCCGACGGCGTTGCGGCGGGCAGCGTAGATGGACTGGCTGATCTCGTCCAGGCGGGTCAGGGCCCGCTGCTGGGCCGGCGAGCCGATCCACTGGGTGAAGCCGGAGCCGTGGTGCCCGTCGGTGTTCCACGCGCCCGGGCGCACGGTGACCTCGCCATGGGCGCCGTGGCGGTCGAGGTAGTCCTCGATGAAGCAGGGACGGATGCCCTCGCTTTGGTTGTCCCGTGACAGCCGCAGCAGGTTCTGGTAGAAGAAGTGCCAGAAGTTGGCGTGTGGCGAAGTGTTGCGGAACCAGCCGCCGTTCTCGCCATCGGTGCAGGTGGTCACAAGGGGCGGAAAGTTGCAGTGTCTGGTCCGCTGGGACACCTCGTGAATGAACCAGCCAGCCTCCATCCCTGCCTGTTGGGCGTTGGAGAGCTCCCGGTCCCGCACCACGACGATGATTTCTTCGCCCCCGAAACGTGCGATGTGCGGGCGGTAGCGCAGTTCGTCCCAGCCCATGGGGGTGACCGGTTCGACGTGTTCGCTGTCGACGAGCACGTAGCGGTAGCCCTGGCGTTTGAGAGTGGGGATGAGCTCCCTGCAAAAGCCCATCTCTGGGGGCCAGAACCCGGGGAAGCCAGTTCGCGCGAAAAGGTGCCGGCCGATCCCTTGCCAGCGCTCGAGTTGCTCATCGCAGTCGGCCCGGGGGATGAGGGGGAGGACGGAATGGTAGTAGGCGGTGCCCAGGATGTGGATGATCCTGGTGTTCTGCAGATACCACAGCAGAGACCCGCAGTCGACGATGCCGTAGACCCGGCGCTGGAATTGGGGACTGGCCAGGGTCTCGAGCAGGGTGCCAGAAAGCGACAGGTGCACCCGGGCGACATCCTCATAGGCCCACAACGATCGGGGGATCCGGTCCATGGCCCACAGGATCTCTTTGGCCTCCCACTCGCGTCGATCGAGGAGGCCCTCAAGGTTGTAAGCAGGCTGATGCAAGTTGAGTACCAGGGCGAAGGCCGCGCCGGCCATCGGGGCTCCTTGGCGGTTACAGGTCGTGGGTCACGATGTCGATGGTGCGCCGGGCCAGTTCGGCGCCGTAGTCGGTCCAGATGCCCTCGCCCCAGTAGCGGTAGCAGCTGGTCTCGGCGGTGAGTAGGTGGAATAGGGCGTTCCGGTAGCGGGGATCGTCGGCGGGGACGCCTTTGGCCAGGACCCGCTCGTGGAACAGCGAGCTGGCTTCGTCCATCGGGGCCAGCACCCGGTCGTAGCCGCGTACCCAGGAGATGTTGTTGGTCCAGCTGCCGCCTTCCATGCTGAAGCGCCCATCCTCGCCTTGCAGCTGCTCGATCACCTCGGCCAGCCGGTCCGGTCCGTCGCCGGGGCTCATCCGACCCCAGATCCTGGACTGGAAGAGAGGCTGGATCACGGGCAGATCGCCGGGGCCGATGCCGACCGAGCGGAGCCGCTCAAGGTAGTCGGTGACGTTCATGGCCGGGGTCTGGGTGCCCGAGCACTCTCGGATCACGTCGAGATACTTGGGCGGGAATTCGTTCATCATCACCCCGCCGTTTTCCCCGTCAGCGATCTGCGTGACCAGCGGCGGCACCCGGCTGCCGGCAAGCTCCCAGCGCGAAAGGCCCTTCGCCTCATAGTACGGCTGCATCTGGCCGACCAGCTTGGTGTCGCTGCCCTGAGTCTTGACCACAGCGGTGATGCTGGCAACATCGCCCCCGGAGCTGGTGCAGACCAGGCGACGTGGCAGGTGCGGCTGCTGGAGCCCGCCCCCATCGGGTTCCTCGACCGTGTGTTCCTGGACCAGGACCCACTGGTAGCCGCTGTCGGTCAGGGTCTTCACGAACGCGTAGGCGACATCGGGGTGGTTGGGCAGGGCCATCTCCGCTGGGGAGAAGCCGCGGACCCGACTGAGGGCCTCCAGGCCGAAAAGGGCGGCGAAATGGTGCTGCCAGGCCCGCACATGCAGCTGGTAGTCCTGGACCGGAGTGGAGGGCGCCACGGCATGCCCCCATGCACAGCCCAGCCACTCCACCGCCTGCCGGTTGCGCGCGTCGGCCGTGATGCCCGCCAGGGCGTCGAGCACGTCGTGCGCGCCCATCTGGCGCAGGCCGTGCAGCAACGTACCCGAGTACTCGAGCATGACCCGTGGCGCGAACCCCTCGTCGAGCAGCCGAGGGACGAAGTCGCCCATCCGTTTGTAGCAGTTCAGGAACACCGGGGCGTTGTGATTATCACCGATGCCGGGGTTGTTCATCATCCACTGCAAGTTGCTGATGATCGTCGCCGTGCGCAGATCAGTCCCGCCTGCCGGAATGAGCGGCTGGTGCATGTGCAAGGCGATAGCGAAAGCACTGTTCATCTCGTTGAACCCAGTGGCCCCCGGCGGCAGGAATACGGGATCAGCGCCCCCGGCCCGGATCGCCTCCTGGATGCGCTGCTCCGAGCCGCAGATGTTGGGAAGGCCGTCGATGTACTCGGCAAGCTCGCCCATAGCTCTGCCTCCTCTACCTGACACGCGCGCGAATCCTATTCGTGTCGGATATGATCATAGATGTTCACGTAGTCCTGGCCGGGCCAGGTCCAGGAATGATCCTGTCGCATTCCGTTCAGCATAAGCTGGCGGAAATCTTCCGGGTACGAGAACCAAAGCCCGACGGCCCGGGCCATCGCGGACTCCAGCGCCAGGTGGTCGAACTGGTGGAACACGTAGCCGTTCCGGTCGTTCGGGTGAAGCGCGGAGTAATCGCGATCGAAGACCGTATCCACCAGGCCGCCGACGGCCCGCACGATGGGGACGGTTCCGTACTTGAGCGCGATCATCTGGCTCAGGCCGCACGGCTCGAACAAGCTGGGCATCACCAGCAAGTCGGCGCCGGCGTAGATCAGATGGGCCAGGCCTTCGTCGAACCCGATTTCGATGTGACAGTTGGGGTTGTCATTCAGGGAGTGCTTCAGGCGCCAGAAGTGATCATTGACGACCGGGTCGGGACAAGAACCCAGCAAGACGAACTGCGCGCCCTGGGCCAAGGCGTAGGAGATGGCGTGATGAATGAGATGGACACCTTTCTGGTGGTCGATACGACCCACGTAGGCTATTACCGGCTTGTACTCCTTCCGCAACAACAAACGGTCACGCAGGGCATCCTTATTCGCATACTTTCGCTCTACCGTATCGACCGTGTAGTTTGAAGGGATCAGGATATCGATCTCCGGGTTCCAGACATCGTAGTCGATGCCGTTGAGGACACCACCGAACTTCTCCCGGTGGATGAAGAGCGTGTGTCCCAGACCCATCCCCTGATCGGAGTAGGCTGCCTCCCAGGCATGTTGCGGTGACACCGTGGTGATGAAGTTAGAGTAAACGATGCCGCCTTTCATCAGGTTGATCGCGCCGCGATTGAAGTTATCGCGGAGCCGGTCGTAATCAAAGAAGTGCTCTGGGCGAGTAAGGCCCGTCGCCCACACGACGTACTCACCGCAGATACCCTGATGCGCGAAATTGTGGACGGTATAGCAAACACGCTGATTGTGCATGCCGATATGCTGGTAGATCTCGAAGAGCAGCACCGGCACGGCCGCCGTCTGCCAGTCGTGACAGTGGATCACTTCGGGCCGTTTGTCGGCCTTCCACATGAACTCCAGGGCCGCCTTCGACAAGAACGTGAATCTGGCCACATCATCGGCCGAGCCGTACAGGTGTCCCCGGCTGAAGAATCCGTCCGGTGAGTGCGGTTCGATGAAGAAGCACTTCCTGCCGTGAACCCACCCGAACCACACCGTGCAGTGCACGAACCCGCTGTACCAAGGCACCCACAGGTCCTGATAGGTGACCGTGAGCCCGAAGATCTGGTCATAGTCCATGCAGTCATATTTCGGCATGATTATCTCGACGGTGTGGCCCCGCAGCTCCAGCTCCCGGCTCAGTCCGAAGATGACCTGTCCCAGCCCGCCCGCCTGCGCTACCGGCGCACATTCCGTCGCAATCATCACCACGAACACGGCTGCCTCACCGTTCCTGGGTGCGTCCCGGGCTGCCGCCAGCAGGCCGGTGTCAAGACCGGCGCATCTCGGCGGACCGCTCAGTGGGAGTGGGTGTTGAAAGACGAGACGCCCTCGCCCGCGCTACTTCGCCGTCCTCCTGCCTCGCTCCGCCGCGGCGGCGGCCTTCCTGGCGGTCCGGGCCGGGCGCCGCCGCCTGCCGTCCATCGGCGGACACGTACCAGCTACGCGGCGACTGCCGGTCTGACCTGGCCTTCCCGGCCCGCGGGCCCTCGATCCCTTCCAGTCATCCCCTTCCAGTCATCGAAGCCTATCCCGACGGCGGGTCGGGTGCCGCTCCGCGAGCCCGCGGCAGCGGCGGTGCCTGCATTCGCGAACGGGTGTTGACGCCGATCTTGGGCACTGCGAGCCCGTGTAGTCCTGAACGTCTGCGCCCGCGTGGCCCCTGCTTCGCCCACGGGGCGAGACGGAGGACCCATGGGCGCGGGACGTTCGCCTCTTTACAGTCCAGGAGGCCTTTGTTGTGATCAGGGTGGACGCAGGCCCTGATATGTAGGCGCGTGCTGTCAAGGGGCAGGATGGTGCGGCGCCCGGGGACCGTCGTTCCTGGGCGCCGCACCGTGTTGCCGGACGGCGTGAGTGGCGGTGGCGCGCGTGTCGGTGTCGACGCGTCGTCAGTCTGATATGCGCGGGTTGGCTACCGCAGGACGGACTGTTCGGCTGCAGCGGAGGGCGGGTCTAGCAATCGAGCGTGCGCCCGCCGCGGGTGCGGCGGGTGTGCTCATAGGGCGTGTCGCGGGTCGCTGCCAGGCGCTGCCGCCTCCGTCGATCATCGTCGTCCGGTCGTGTTGTTGCCTGGCATTGCTGCAGGCTGTCGCGGGTCAGTCCTCGAGGACGGCCAGTGACCAGCACCAGCCGGCGAGCTCGCGGGCGATCGCGGCGTTGGCGACCGTGGACCGCTTGCCGCGGGCGTCGAAGTGCGCCCAGCGGGTCTGCAGCCGGCGGTTCGCGCGCCGACCTCGGTCCTGCGCGGCCGGGCTGGCGGCCTTCCAGCGCCTGCGCAGGTCCGCGCCCGGCGCCCGGTAGGCGGGCCGGTGGTGCCAGGCCGCCTCGATCAACAGCCGGCGGGCGTGGCCGTTGCCGGTCTTGGTGATCCCGCCCTGGCTGCGGGTGGCGCCCGAGGAGGACTCGGTCGGGACCAGCCCGAGGTAGGCCCCGATCGAGCGGCCGGTGAACCGGTGCCAGTCCCCGATCTCCACGGCCAGCCCGAACCCGGTCAGCGTGGAGACCCCGCGCAGGCAGCCCAGCCGGCGAACGAGCGGGGTGAACGCCGAGTCCGCGGCCAGGTCGGCGATCGCCTCGTCGAGACGGTCACGACGCGCCACGGCCGCGAGCATGGTCTCGTAGGCGACCTCGTAGGCCAGCTGCAGCGGCACGGAGTCGAACCGCTGCGCGCGCAGCCAGCGGTCGTGGACCCCGGTCCAAGCCTTCCCGCCGGACCAGAGGATGCCTTGCCGCAGCAGCAGCTTGGCCACCCGGTGCCGGGCCGACATCAGGTCCCCGCGGGCGTCCTCCCGGGCCCGGACCAGGTCCCGGGCAGCCTCGGTGGCCTGATCCGGCACCGTGACCGCGACGATCTGCCCGGCGTGCAGCAGGCGCGCCAGGTGCCGTGCGTCCCGCACGTCGGTCTTGACCCGGTCCCCGCTGGGCCGCAACAGCTTCGACGGCGCAGCCACCTCGACATCCACCCCACGCGCGGTCAGGAACCGCGCCAACCCGAACCCGGTCGGCCCAGCCTCGTAGGTCACCCTTACCGGCCCAGGCAAGGCCTCCAGCCAGGCCGCGACATCCGCGTGAGCCGGCGTCAACCGCCGCTCGGCGATCTCCCCGGTCGCCCCATCCAGCGCCGAGGCGACCACCGACCGCGCGTGCACATCCAGACCCACACTCGTACGCTGAACAACCACTGGGGGCCTCCCACATCTGTGGCTCTACGGCCGGCCAACCCCGACCGCAACCCACGATCACATGCGGTCGAGGCCCCCAGCCCGTGCCCCCATACCGTCTAGCTACTTCGACCTAAGCTAAGAAGGGCCGGCGTGCAGAGCCTGTTGGTGGTTACCGGAGCCGGCCGGATCGGCGGGAGACGCCGCTTCGCTGGATTCACTCCATCGCGAGGCACGTCCGGAGCGGAGGCGGCACGTGGACATTGCGCTCGCCGGGGTCGTGGCGGTGGTTGTGGCCGCCCTCGTCTTCGACTTCACCAACGGGTTCCACGACGCCGCCAACTCGGTGGGCACCGTCGTGGCGACCCGAGCCCTTCCCGCGCGCTGGGCCCCGCTGTTCTCCGCGGTGTTCAACTTCGTCGCCTACTTCTTCGTGGGCACCGCGGTCGCCAACACCATCGCTAAGACGGTCAAGGTCCCGTACGCCGGCGTCGCGGTCGTCTTCGCCGCGCTTCTCGCGGCGATCATGTGGAACTACGTGACCTGGCGCCTGGGCATGCCCTCGTCGTCGAGCCACGCGGTGATCGGCGGCCTCGTGGGAGCCGGCATCGCGGCCGGTGGCCTCGAGGCGATCTCGTGGCAGAGCGTCACCAAGGCGGCCGTCGGCATCGTCGCCTCGCCGCTGGTGGCCATCGTCATCGCCTTCGCGGCTATGTATGTGGTCTTCGGGATCCAGCGGGTATTCCGGCTCCGGGACGAGCACCCGGTCTTCAAGGGGCTGCAGTTGGTCTCGGCCGCTGCCATCTCGTTCGGTCACGGCGCCAACGACGCGCAGAAGACCATGGGGGTCATCGCGGCCCTGCTGCTGGGCTCGGGCCACACCGCGCTAGCGGCGGATGGCAAGACTGTCCTCGTCCCCGAGTGGGTGGCGCTGTCGTCGTACAGCGCCATCGCCGTGGGCACGCTCTGGGGCGGCTGGAAGATCATCGAGACAATGGGACTGAGGCTGACGACGCTGCACGCCCACTCCGGCGCCGCCGCGAACATCGGTGCGGCGACGGCGATCTTCGGGGCCACCTCCCTGGGCGTCCCCGTTTCGACCACGCACGCCGCCGCGTCGTCCGTGGTCGGCGCGGGCATCTCCTCCGGCAGGGGCGCCAACTGGCGGGTCGTCGGCACGATGACGATCTCGTGGGCCGTGACGATCCCGGCGTCGGCCCTGGTGGCAAGCGGTCTGTTCGAACTGACGAGGCTGCCCACGGTTCTGGCGTGGGTGACCATCGCTGGCGTGCTCGGCGCCTTCGGCTCCTGGGCGGTCGCGGCGATGGCGCACACGATCCACGCGGCCGACGTCGAGGCGGAGATCCCGTCGCCGGCCGAACTGGACGAGCCGGTCGAGCCGCACTTCCAACTCAGCGGCCACGGGCCGGTCGACTGACCCAACGGGCGCCGGGAAGGGCGGGCGTCCACCCGCGCCCGGCAGTGTCCTGCCATTGGCCCCTCGCCGCCGCGGCGTTGACTGTCACTGCCACCTGACGTGACCGCATCGCCGCCCGAGCGACTCACGCCGCCCATCACGCTCCACACCGCTGAGCCGACAGCGCAGGCCCTTCCAGTCAGTGACCATCGCATCCGCAAGACGGACGGCTACGACTACGGTCAGGTGAACGTCGCGTGAACAAGGCATGACGCCGAGGCGACGGGGGTTCGAAGGAGGCTGCCGGTGGGGAAGAAGAAGACCAGACGGAAGCGCCACCCCAAGAGCGGCAGTCAGGCACGCAGGACGCACGAGGTCGGTGCGCCAGCCCCGCCTCCGCAGCTCGCGCCGCGACCCGCCGTCGGCCACGCGCTCTACGCGCGCAAGCGCCCCTCGCTCGTGGACCTCGTGAGCAGGTACGCCCCGGGCATCGGCGTGCTGCGGGACTACCACAGGCCGTGGCTACGGGCCGATGCTTTCGGCGGGATCGCGGTGGCCGCCTACCTCGTGCCGCAGGTCATGGCCTACGCCTCGATCGTGGGCGTTCCGCCGGTGGCCGGGCTATGGACGGCGTTGGCCGCGCTCATCGTCTACGCCGCACTCGGCGGGTCTCGGGTGCTCTCGGTGGGTCCGGAGTCCACGGTCGCCCTCATGGCGGGGGCCACGATCGCCCCCCTGGCCAGAGGCGACCCCGCCCGGGCCGTCGCCCTGACCGCCGCGCTCGCGTTCGTCGTCGCCGGGTGGTGCCTCATCGCCCGAATCGTGCGGCTGGGCGTCGCATCGGACCTGCTCTCGACGCCGCTGCTCGTCGGCTATCTCGCCGGGGGCGCCGTCCTCATGGTCGTCGGCCAGCTCGGGCGACTGACCGGCACGAAGGTGGGCGGCGAGAGCATCGTCGAACAGGTCACCTCGTTCATCCGCGTGGTCTCGCAGACGAAGCTGCTCACGCTCGCCGTCGGCGCGGGTACGCTCGTGCTGCTGCTGGCCGTCGTCCGCCTTCGACCGCGCTGGCCCGGCCCCCTCATCGCGGTGGCGACGGCCACGATCGTGTGCGCCGTCGCCCGGTTCGCCGACCGCGGTGTCGCCGTCGTCGGCCAGGTGCCGACGGGCCTGCCCGGTGTGCACTTCCCCGCCGTGACGATCGAGGACTTCAAGAGGCTCGCGGTGGCCGGTCTGGGGGTCGCGATCGTCGCATACGGCGACAACAGCCTCATCGCACGCGGCTTCCCCGCGCCGGACGAGGAGCGGGGAAGCCCGTCACGGCCGGTTGACCCGGACCAGGAGCTCGTCGCGCTGGCCGGCGTGCACGTGGCCGCTGGCCTCGTCGGCGGCTTCCCGGTCTCCTCGTCCGGGTCACGGACGGCGCTCGCGCTCGCTCAGGGTGCGCGTACGCAGCTGTACTCGCTCGTCGCCGCCGGCGTCATCGTCGTCGTCCTCTTCGCCGCCGGGCCTCTGCTCTCGCAGTTGCCGGCCGCGGCGCTCGGCGCCGTGGTGTTCTTCGCGGCGAGCAAGCTGGTCTCGTTGGGCGAGCTCGTTCGGCTCGCGCGGTTCCGGCCGGCGGAGCTGATCCTTGCCGTCATCGCGCTCGTGGGGACGGTCACGTTGGGGATCCTGGCCGGGGTCGGGATCGCCGTCGCGCTGAGCATGCTCGAGATGATCCGGAGACTCGCGCGGCCGCACGAGGCCGTGCTGGGGCGGGTGCCCGGGCTCCCCGGGATGCATGACGTCGACGACTACCCCGACGCGCAGACCCTGCCCGGTCTCGTCGTCTACCGCTACGACGCGCCGCTGTTCTTCGCCAACGTCGCCGACCTGCGACGGCGCGCGCTGCTCGCCGTCGAGCAGGAGAACGCGGCGGACCCGAAACAACCCGTGCGGTGGTTCGTGCTCAATGTCGAGGCCAACGTGGAGATCGACATCACGGCGGCGGACGGGGTACGGGACCTGCACTCGGAACTCGCCGAGCAGGGCGTCCGGCTCGGGCTCGCACGCGTGAAGAACGACCTACGGATCGCACTCCAGCGGGCGAACCTCTGCGAGCTCATCGGCGCGGACATGATGTTCCTGACCTTGCCGGTCATGGAGCAGGCGTACCTCGCCTGGGCGAGTGAGCACCCGTACCCGGACATGCCGACGTCCGCCACCACGTCGACGACAGCCAGCCGGCCACCCCGCCGTCTGCGCATCCCCCAACCCTCTGAGTGACCCCGATGCGCGCGCGGGGACGGCGCGGTGGCCCACCCAACGGGAGACCACGCTGGCGCAGGTGATGGCCGACCTGGTCACGTGCCGGCCGCGTGGGGGGTGGTCGCCGCGCAGTACCTGGTCGCGCTGGGCGCTCTCGATCTGAGTGCCGGAGGCCCGGGGGTCGGGCGGCACCACCGGGGCGGCCAGGAACGAACGGGCCAGAACGCTTGCCGGGTGGCACGAGATCCTGCTGGACCGGCTCTTGGACGGCGCGGCCGAGGGCCTGCGGGACCGGGTCGCCGAGCATCCGGCGCTGGCCGGCCCGGAACGGGACTTCTTCGCGGTCAGATTCGCGCACCGGCGCGGCGACACCGACACGGCACGCCGGCTGGTGAGTGGCTGCCTCGCCATACTGCCCGGTGCTGGTCCGGAGTCACGAAGCTTGCGGTTGCGAAGGCCGCTGGCGCCCCACTGTCCAAGTCGTCCTCGGGGTTCGAACACCTTGCCCTTCGCTAGCGTGATCATGCCGTTGAGCTGTAGCTCGACAGGGTTGAAGATCGACTCTATCGAATCTCTCATCAACGCCCCGAAGCACCGTGGGCCTCCCTTGCGGTGGCCGGCGAGAGGGTGCGCGGGACTGCGTAGGCGCGGTTCGCAGAGCTGTCCCGGTCCTCGATGGCGCCAAGAGAGGTAGTACTCGCGCAGCACGGAGCGCAGTGCTGTGCGCCACCGTCTCCCATGAATCTGTGGTCGCGCGCTGTGATCGTTGAGCGGATTAGGCAGAATGGGGGATTCGCGTTCGCGAAGTCGCGGTGTGGGTGAGGCCAGTATGGGCTCACCCGGTGGATGGTGGCCTGATGGTAGAGGGTGCGGACCTGGAGCAGTTGGTCGCTGGTGTGCATCACGATCCGCATCACCTGCTGGGCGCTCACCCGGAGCGGGATGGTGAGGGCCGCGGCCGTGTAGTGATCCGCGCGTGGCGTCCGGATGCTATCGGCATGGTCATTCTGGCCGGCGAGCAGCGGATCGAGATGCGCAGGGTGCATCCGGCTGGGGTGTTCGCCGGGGTCGTGGAGGGGGCGGGCATCCCGGGGTATCGACTGGAGACGACCTATCCAGATGGTGCCGTGGTGGTAGCCGACGATCCCTACCAGTATTGGCCCACGCTCGGGCAGCTCGACCTTCACCTGCTGGCCGAGGGCCGGCACGAGGGACTGTGGCGACATCTGGGGGCGCACGTGCGGGTGCATCAGGGGGCGCCCGGCACGTCGTTCGCGGTGTGGGCGCCGGGCGCCCGGGCGGTGCGCGTCGTGGGTGACTTCAACGGTTGGGACGGCCGCCTGCACCCGATGAGGGTGCTGGGCAGCTCCGGGGTGTGGGAGATCTTCCTGCCCGGGGTCGGTCCGGGCGCACGCTACAAGTTCGAGGTGGTCAGCCAGCACGGATATGTCAGTCTGCGGGCAGACCCGTTCGCCTTCGCTACCGAGGTGCCACCGGCCACGGCCAGTGTTGTCACCCAGAGCAGCTACGAATGGCAGGACGCAGCATGGTTCGCCAGCCTGGAGACCACCGATGTGCTGCACGCTCCGGTGTCGATCTATGAGTGCCACCTGGGCTCGTGGCGGCTGATCGAGGATGCCGATGGCGGGTGGCGGCCCCTGACCTACCGGGAGGCGGCCGAGGTCCTGCCCGGGTACCTCAGCGAGCTCGGTTTCACCCATGTTGAGTTCCTTCCGATCGCGGAGCACCCGTTCTCCGGCTCCTGGGGCTATCAGGTGACCGGGTTCTATGCCCCGACGGCACGGCACGGGACGCCCGATGATTTCCGCTACCTTGTCGACCGGCTGCATCAGGCGGGCATCGGGGTCCTCGTCGACTGGGTCGCTGGGCATTTTCCCAAGGACGACTGGGCGCTGGCGCGTTTCGATGGCACGGCGCTGTATGAGCACGCCGACTCCCGGCTCGGTGAGCACCCGGACTGGGGCACGCTGGTGTTCAACTATGGGCGGCACGAGGTCCGCAACTTCCTGCTCGCGAACGCGCTGTTCTGGATCGAGGAGTTCCACATCGATGGCCTGCGCGTGGATGCGGTCGCCTCGATGCTGTACCTGGACTATTCGCGCAAAGAGGGCGAGTGGATCACCAACCGCTTCGGTGGCCGGGAAAACCTGGAGGCCATCGACTTCATCAAGGAATCCAGCGAGGTGGTTTACCGCCACCATCCCTCGGTCATTCTGGTCGCCGAGGAGTCGACCTCCTGGCCGGGCGTCTCTCGGCCCACCTACCTGGGCGGGCTCGGTTTCGGGTTCAAATGGAATATGGGGTGGATGCACGACACCCTGGTCTACTTCAGCAAAGACCCGGTGCACCGGCGCTACCACCATCACGAGCTCACCTTCGCCCTGCTGTATGCGTTCAGCGAGAACTTCATACTGCCGCTGAGCCACGACGAGGTCGCGCACGGAAAAGGATCGCTGCTCGGCAAGATGCCAGGGGACCGCTGGCAACAGTTCGCGAACCTGCGCGCGCTACTGACCTGGATGTGGGCACACCCCGGACGGCCGCTGCTGTTCATGGGCGGCGAGATCGCACAAGACGACGAATGGCGCCATGACAGCAGCATCGACTGGCACCTGCTTGACTACCCCGAGCACGCCGGGGTGCAGGCACTAGTCCGCGCGCTCAACACCGTTTACCGTCATGAGCCCGCATTGTGGGAACAGGACTTCGACTGGCCCGGTTTCCGCTGGATCAACCCCAACGACGCAGAAAGCAGCGTGCTGTCGTTTCTCCGGTTCCCGATCACAGGTGAACGCGTCATCGCCTGCGTCGCCAATCTCACGCCGGTACCCCGGCATGACTACCGCATCGGGCTCCCGCAACCGGGGCGCTGGGTGGAGATCCTCAACTCCGACAACGCGGAATTCGGCGGCAGCAACACCCTCGCCGGTGACGTCACCGCCGAAGCCATCGGGTGGAACGACCTCGACTACTCCACCACACTCACGCTGCCACCCCTTGGCGTCCTGTGGCTCGCTCACGAGCCCGACACCAGCCCTGCCACCTCCGCCACCTCAGCAACATGAGGCTGATGGCGTGACTCCAGCGCCCGTAACCCGCGGGCATGCCGCTCCATCAGCAAGCCCCGGCCTCTCGGCCGGCATGCCCGCCGCACCATGCCAACCAGCACCGCGCGAGCGGTCAACGGCGGGGAGTCAGACCGCGATGCTGGCGCCCTGGCCGTCCTGCGCGGCAGCGGTTTCGTCGTCGAACCAGACCCCGCCCTCGGCCAGGTAACGAAAGCGCAGCATACTGCCGGCCTGGACGGTCACCGCGGCGCTGCGGGTGCCGTTCGCCCGCCGCCTCAGCGGATGGGCGAAGGGATCCCAGTCGTTGAAATCACCCACCACCGACACCGCCCCGCAAGGCTCATCGGCGGGCAATGTGAAGGTCACGCGGACGGTGCCGTTACGACCGGGCCTGGTTGCCTTGATCAACTGCTCTCTCCACTCCGGCGCTGGGCCACCCTGATGGGGCCGACTCGTCCTTATTGTGCGCATGCTCACCCATATTCCTCGTGAACAGGCCCGGCGTGTCGGGGCCGGCGGTGGCTCGAGAGTCGCGCACCACTGGCACCGGAGTGTGGGTGGCCCCCAAGACCGGCGTGGCCGAACCGGGGGCGCGCTGTGCGGCACGCCGGTCGCTCCCGACGGGTCAAGTTCCTTGCGCAGGTCCGCATAGAAGTCGCCGGTATGGACGACGTCGCGAATCGTCACGAAGAGCGAGACTCTCCCCGCGGACGGTCTCCATCAGGCCCCGGGAGACGGGCCGAACGGATGATCAGCTCGTCCTCGCTCGGCAGCAACCGGGCGAGCCGGCTGTGCGGATTGTCTGCGCTCCGGGTCAGACTGGGCGGCGTGGTGCAGCCCTCACGAAGCATGTCCTCGACCGATCCGCGCTCGCCCGCCGCTGCGGACGACAGCAGGCACGCGGCCGGAAGTCTCTTGCACGCCGGCGCGCTGAAGGCTCTCCGGCGCCTCGTCGGCGACCCCGCAGCAATCTTCCGGGATGGCCAGTGGGAGGCGATCGACGATCTGGTGCAGTACCGCCGCCGCGTGCTCGTGGTGCAACGCACCGGGTGGGGCAAGTCGGCCGTCTACTTCGTCGCCACGAGCTTGTTGCGTGAGGCTGGCACCGGACCCACGGTGATCGTCTCGCCCCTGCTGGCTCTGATGCGAGACCAGGTCTCCGCTGCTCAGCGGGCCGGGGTGCGCGCCTGGACGATGAACTCGGCCAACGCCCAGGAGTGGGGCGACGTGAGCGCAGCCCTGGCGGCAGACCAGGTCGACGTCCTGCTGATCAGCCCGGAGCGGCTGAACAACCCACGGTTCCGTGCCGACCTGCTGCCCGGCCTGTCTGCCGGCGCGGGCCTTGTGGTGGTCGATGAGGCCCACTGCATCAGCGACTGGGGCCACGACTTCCGGCCCGACTACCGGCGGATCCGCGACCTGCTCGCGCAGCTGCGACCAGGCACCCCGGTGCTGGCCACCACCGCGACGGCGAACGGGCGGGTCGTGGCGGACGTCGCCGAGCAGCTTGCCGTGCGAGGCCAGGAGGCAGACGGAAGCCGATCCGCCGAGTCGGTCAGGGTGCACCGCGGGGCGCTGGCTCGGGCCAGCCTGCGCCTTGGCGTGCTGCACCTGACCGACCCGTCCGCGCGGCTGGCGTGGCTGGGCGCCCATCTGGGCGACCTGCCCGGCAGTGGCATCATCTACGCGCTCACCGTGGCGGCCGCCGAGGACACCGCCGCGCTGCTGGCCGAGTCCGGCCTGCCGGTGCGCGCCTACACCGGCCGCACCGACCCGGCCGAACGGGGGCAGGCGGAGGACGCGCTGCGACGCAACGAGGTCAAGGCGCTGGTTGCGACCAGCGCGCTCGGCATGGGGTTCGACAAGCCGGACCTCGGGTTCGTGGTTCATCTGGGGGCGCCGGCCTCCCCGGTTGCCTACTACCAGCAGGTCGGGCGGGCCGGGCGGGCCACGGACCGGGCTGACGTGCTGTTGTTGCCCGGCGCGGAGGATCGCGACATCTGGCAGTACTTCGCCTCGGCATCGATGCCCCGGCCGGAGCAGGCCCGCGCCGTCCTGCAGGCCCTGGACGGCGCCGGGCGACCACTATCGACTGCTGTCCTGGAGACCGCGGCCGACATGAGCCGCACCCGGCTGGAGCTCCTGCTGAAGGTCCTGGACGTCGACGGCGCCGTAAGCCGGGTCTCCGGCGGGTGGGTCGCGACCGGCCAAGGATGGCAGTACGACGCGGAACGCTACGCCCGCGTCGCCGCCACCCGGCGCGCCGAGGCCCGCGCCATGCTCGACTACCAGTCCACGGCCGGGTGCCGGATGAGGTTTCTCACCGAGGCCCTGGACGACCCGGCGGCCGCCGACTGCGGGACATGCGATCGCTGCACCGAGTCCTGGTATCCCGTCGCAGTGCCTGACGAGGCACGCGAACGTGCCCGGCAGCGGTTGCACCGGGTGGGGGTCGAGATCACCCCCCGGTCCCAGTGGCCCACGGGACTTGACCGGCTCGGTGTGCCGGTACGAGGCCGGATCGAGGCGGCCGATCAGGTGGAGCCCGGCCGCGCCATGGCCCGGCTCACCGATCTGGGCTGGGGACAGCGGCTGCGCACCCTGCTCGCCGAGCGGGCCGGTGACGCCCCGGCGGACGGCCTGCTGCTCGCCGCCTGCATCGGCGTGCTTCGCGAGTGGGCGTGGGAGCAGCGTCCCGTCGCCGTCGCGGCCGTCCCGTCGCGCCGGCGGCCGCAGCTGATCACCTCCGTGGCGCGGTACCTGGCCGACGTCGGCCGCCTGCAGTGGCTCGGCCCGCTGCAGCTCACGAGCCAGGGGCCCGCC
>Ga0187787_10000012_pt1 | contig 17542 bp, 15 predicted proteins | sample 1015_BV01_MP06_2_FD_133007 | JGI IMG/M metagenome (GOLD analysis project Ga0187787, IMG submission 133007) | Tropical peat soil microbial communities from peatlands in Department of Meta, Colombia - 1015_BV01_MP06_20_MG | ecosystem: Environmental > Terrestrial > Soil > Wetlands > Peat | place...
CTGCGGGGACAACTCGCCAATGATCGTTCTGGGCGAGGCGATTTCGCTCTAGTGCATTTGGCAATCAGATTGAATCGTCTCTCAATCGTCATTGCCGGGCTTGACCCGGCAATCCATGAGGCAGTCCCACATAAAAAGCCGTAAGGTTTTCGCAAGGTGCATCCCATCATGGATGCCCGGGTCAAGCCCGGGCATGACGTCGTGTAGGGCGCAATTGCGATCATGGCACGCGCCAGAGTACCCGATGCCGGACCGGGTTCCTACTTGATCGACAGGTTCAGCGCCTTGACCATCTCGCCCCACTTGGTCACTTCGGCCTTGAACATGGCCTCGGCCTGCGCCGGCGACCCCTGGATCGGATCGAAGCCAATGGTGGCGAGCGTTTGCTGCACGTCGGCGCTCTTGATCGTGTCGTTGATGGCCGTGTTGAGCGCGGCGATGCTCTGCGGATCCGTCTTGGCCGGTGCGAAGAACCCCACCCATGACGCCGCGAAAAATCCGGGAAATCCGGCTTCCGCATAAGTCGGCACGTTCGGCGTGACCGATGCCCGCTTTTCCGCCGCGACGCCGAGGCCCTTGAGTTTTCCGGCTGCAACCTGCGCGGCCGCGCCGCCGCCCAATGTCGTGGCGAGCAGGTCGATCTGGTTGCCGAGCGTCGCATTGATGGCCGGCGCGCCGCCCTGGAAGGGCACATGCGTGGCTTCGATCCCCGCGATCTTCTTGAAGAAATATTCGGCTTCGATGTGCGAACCGCTGCCGACGCCCGCCGAACCGAAATTGATGGTCTTGCCTTTCGCCGCCTTGACGAAATCCGCGAGGTTGCTGGCCGGATTGCTCGGGCTCGTCACCAGCGCCTCGGGGCTTGAGGCAACGATCGCGACCGTTTTGAAATCGGCCGCCGCGAACGTCTTTGTCTCGCGCAGGGTCTCGTTGATTGCAATTGCCGTGGTGGTCACCAGCAATGTGTAGCCGTCGGCTGCGGCATGCGCGACTACGCCAGCCGCGATGTTGCCGCCGGCGCCGCCGCGGTTCTCGACCACGACCGGTTGATGCAGGCGCTCGCTCAGACCTTGCCCGACCATGCGTGCCAGCGTGTCGGCAACGCCGCCCGCCGCGAAGGCGACGACGAGCGTGATCTTGTTTGACGGATAGGTTTCGGCGGTGGCGCGTTCGCCGAGTGCGAGCGCCGATACGGCGAGCACGGCCAGAAACTGCCGGAGATAACGTGGCATGAACACTCCCCCTCGATGCTCGCGTTCTTGTTATGTGTCGGCGTGCGAGCCGCGCGGATTATTCCACCCCGACCAATTGCTGACAACTGCCGGCTGCGCTGCTTCATCTTGTATGCATCGTACGGCGCGGGGCGACCAGCGTTTCGTCTGACGAAAATCAGGCCGTTTTGGGCAGCGGTATCGGCGTCAGTTCCTGCGGCTGATAGTGCGCGAGCGCCTGGATCGCGTCGATGTCGATGAATTCGATCTGCCGTTCGCTGTCCGCAATCAGCTTTTCGGAGCGCAATTGCTGCATCATCCGGTTCAAGTGCGGAACGCTCAATCCAAGGACGTCGGCCATGACTTCTTGCGAAAACGGCAGGACAAAGCTCGCTGGCTCGGCACGCCGAACCACGCGAAGCCGTGCATGCAACTCGAGAAGGAAATGCGACAGGCGCTCGATGGGCGTGCGGCGCCCCACGTCGATAATGTGCTCGGCGTAGGTCGTGGCTTCCTGCACGGCGATCCAGCTCAGGGCGAGACCGAATTGCGGCCGCCGGTAACAAAGCTGAACATAGGCATCGAACGCGCAGACGTTCATCGTCAGGTCGGTGATGGCGATAACTGAATAAACCGCACGTTCGTAGAAGCTGCCCGGCATTCCCACGATGTCGCCCGGAAGGACCACGTTCAAAATTTGCCGCTTCCCGTTACGCAGCAGCTTGTAGCGTACCGCGTAGCCGTCCTTCACGAAGCAAAGCTTGCGATACTCGTAGCCGTCGACGACGAGATCGCGCCGCCGGCGGATGGCGAGTTCGCCATCGATGATCCCATCGAGGCTGTTCAGATCTTCCGTATCGAGGTCGACATGCTGCAAAAGCCTGGCGACGAACGGGTGCTGATCCAGGACATTGGGTGACGACGGGGAGCCCATGTGAGGTAGGCTATTCCGGTTCGTTAATCTGAATCAATGATTCTGACGAAGGCATCTTTCTACGGATGCCTGTCAAATATAGCACCACTCTCTTCCCCTCTGGACTGAGTGGTGACGAAGCAACTACTGGCTCATTCAAATGGCCGCGCTGCGTATGTGCGGCCATTTTTTAGGTGGATAGCCATGATCGCAGACAAAAACGAACAAGGCGCCGTGCAGGGCGACAAAGCCGCGAAAATCATCGCGTCGGTCATCATTGGTGGCATCCTGCTGATGTTCGGCTACGGCCTTTTTCACTGGATCATTTTCGAATAGTGCCGGTGGTGCCTGGGGCCAGCGGCAACGACGTGCCTGGACGGCTGGTTCGGTTGCCCCTTTCCAGCCGTTGCGCGCAGGGAAGCCCCGGCCGCGTGCCGGGGCTTCTTCTGCCTTCCGGCAGCCGGTTGAGAGCCAGGCCTATTTCATTTCCGCCATGCATTTCTTGACGAAGGCGGCTCTTTGTTCCATCGGCACATTTTCGCGCATCGCGCGATCGTCACATGCGCGCATCTTCTTGGCGCTGGCCCGCGGCAGCATCTTTTCGGGTGCAGTCGATTTCATGCTCGTCGCGTGCGACGGCAGAGAAAGCCAGAGCATGCAAAGTGTCAGGCCGATAGTCGCTGTGAATGCGCGTCGCATGGCGACCCCGATCGCACGCTGTATGATCGCGCGCCTTTCGGGGACAACGCAAGGCCCGGCGCCCACAAAATGCGTTGCAGGCGCTATTGCGGGGCTTTGCCCATGCGATGCAGCTTGAGCACGGTGTAAACCGTGTCGCTTGCGGGCGTCGGAATCCCGAATTCACGGCCAAGCGCGCGGACCTTGCCGGCAAGCCAATCGAGCTCGAGCCGGTTGCCGCGCTCGAGGTCGTGCGCCATGGAAGCCTTCATCCCGGGCTCAACCTTGTTCACGAGGAAATCCATGCGCTCATCGAGGTAGGCGGGATCCAGAGCGACGCCTTTGGCCTTGCCGACTGCAAAGGCCTCATCCATCAGAGTGCGGAAGAAGCCGCGCAGTTCGGGATCTGCGACGATGGGGCCGATTGGGGACCGCAGGCTGGCGGTCGCGCCCGCCATCGCGGTGAGAAATATGAATTTCTGCCAGAGCTCCCGGCTGATGTCTTCGGAAAGCGCAATGTCCAGCTTGGCGGCTTTGCCTGCATCCACGAATGCCGTCAGCTTGTGATCGGGTTTCTTGTCGGCACGGCCAAACCGCAACATCGCAAAATTGCTGGTGTGCTTGATCACGCCGGGAGCGGCGATGGTGGTCGCTATATAGGCCGCACCGCCGACGACGCGATCGGCGCCCAGCACACCGGAAACGCGATCAACGCTGTCGACGCCATTTTGGAAAGTGATCAGCCGGGTGTCAGGGCCCAGAAGAGGGCGCGCGGTGTTTGCGGCCGTTTCTGTGTCCCAGAGCTTGACGGCAAACAGCACGATGTCGACCGGACCGACTTGGGCCGGATCGTCCGTGACGTTGGGCTTCGGCAGATGCAGATCGCCGTGCACGCTTTCTATCTTGAGGCCATGCCTGGCGATTGCGTCGCGGTGGGTGCCGCGCGCAATGAAGAACACGTCATGACCCGCAGCGGCCATGCGCCCGCCGAAATATCCGCCGAGAGCTCCCGCCGCCATAGCTGCAATACGCATGATTGACCCCTTGCTGAACCGGCCGACGTATAGCGGCAAGGGCGACGTTGACCAATCAACAATTATTCATCGCCTGCATCAAAAAAATTGCCCGGCGCAAAGCCGGGCAAGTGCGGGGGAGTTTTTCGCGGGCAGCTAGTAAAGGCCGGAGGGCCGGATCCGGCTCCAGGCCCGTTGCGCGGCGCTCTGTGGCTGCGCGGCATAGGACTGGGTCATGGAGACATGCTGCGGTTCCGCAGCCCGACGCTGCGCAACCGACGTTTGCGGTAGCACGATCACCTTCGCGCCGATCTGCACACGGCTGTAAAGATCCTTGACGTCTTCATTGGTCAGGCGGATGCATCCGCTCGACACATGCTTGCCGATCGATGTCGGATCGTTGGTGCCGTGGATGCGATATTCGGTGCCGCCGATATACATGGCGCGCGCGCCCAGCGGATTGCCCGGCCCGCCCGCGACCATGCGCGGCAGATATGGCTGGCGCGCGATCATCTCGGCCGGCGGGTACCAATCCGGCCACTCGGTCTTGCGTTCGATCGATTTGACGCCTGACCACGTGAAGCCTTGGCGGCCGACGCCGATGCCGTAACGGATCGCCTTTCCGTTGCCGAGCACGTAATAGAGATATGTGTGGGGCGTATCGATGATGACCGTGCCCGCCGCCTCTTTACTGGCGTAGTCCACGATTTGCCGCTGCAGGCGCGGCGAGGGTTGGACGGCCGGCGTGTCGTCGTTCTCTTCGGCCGGAGCCGGCTCGAAAGTCTGCGGCGCGGCCTGCATCTGGGTCGGCGCGGTGAGGAAGGCAAACAGCGGTTCGGCTTTGGCGGCTCCGCACGACCAGACGGCAGCGCCTATCAAGGCCGCGCAAGCGGCAGATTTCAACAAGAACTCGGACATGACACCCTCGTCATTTCCTCCCAGTCTTTGGTCGGGAAAATAGCCGAGAGGTTCAAAGGTTCCCTGTACGGCGATCGGCAAAAGTCGTTAAAACGCAGGAACGAATTATCGAAAATTGCGTTTGGGGGGACCCTTTGAACCTGCCGGCGTCGGGCGACGACCAACAGGCAGTGAATTGCGCCGCCGCACCTGACCGGGCGCTCGCGCGAACGAAGGAGGTTGCCATGCTACTGGCCGACAAATTGCAGCAAAGGTTTGCGCCGACGCAGCTTGCCGGCGCCGCTATCCAGGCGACCTTGCTTGTCCTGCCGGTCGCGAAAGGCATGTTCTTTTTGCTGCATGCAGCGCACTTTGACGCGCTCGGGCAAACTCCAGGTTCGGTGGTACTCGTGACCGCGGCCTGCTGGCTTCTTCTCTTTTTTCAATACCTTCCGGGCGCAACGTTTTTATCGATCCAGCAACCTCCGCGTTGGCCCAAGATCATGCGCATATTGGCGGATCCGAATCTGTCGATCGGCAGCAAGATCAGGGCGACCCTGACAAACTGGTTCAGCCTGTTCATGATCGTAGCCATTCTTTGTTGGATAGCGGGCGCTGTATTCGGCAACACGCCTCTTCTCCCGTAGCAACGGCCGGCACCCTACATGGCGACACGATGAGTAACAGGCAGCCGCTCATCTTCCTCTTGTTCCTCTTGGCGATCTTCGTAGGCCTCGTATCGAGCCCTCTGTCGCGAACTGCGCTCGCAGACGCGACGCAAGCCAGCTGCAAACCTGAACTGCGCGCCGAGGGCAGGCGCAGCGATCCTGGCCCGGCTGAAGAAAAAGCGGCTGACGCGCTCAAGTTTTCTGTCGGCAAATGGGAGCAGCTGGCGCAGGGGCTTTACGGGAGCCAGTTCGCCAGCTGGGAATCCGCCAAGGAACGGAAATTCGATTGCGAGCACTATGACGAGCCCGCCCTCAACGGACGCGTTTCCTGCGTTGCCATCGCGCGGCCGTGCGAGAAGCGCTGATCAGAATCCCTCGGGACATCAAGCCGCAGATATATCGATTATATTTGTCGAAAATGATCTTTGGCGGACACTGTTCGCAACGTGTGGCATTGCGCTACCGGCCGACTCTTTCACGCCTTTGTCATCAAAAGGGTAAGCGTGCAGTACTAGAATAGCGACTGCGGCACCTTCGTTCTCTTCGTAACACGGGAGACGTAGAATGAAGCAGTCAATCATCGATAAACTTAAACTATGTGTATGCGCCACGATATTTTCTGTGACTGCAACACTGTTTGTAATGAATTCAGCACAGGCTCAGGCGCAAAGACCAAACATCGTCTTCATTATGGGCGATGACATCGGCTGGTCCAATATTGGCGTCTATAACCAGGGCATGATGGCAGGGAGGACGCCGAATCTCGATCAGCTTGCGGCGCAAGGCATGCGGTTCACCGACTACTATGCGGAAGCAAGCTGCACGGCGGGCCGGGCAAATTTCATCACTGGAGAAATACCGCTCCGCACAGGATTGACGACCGTCGGTCAAGCGGGTTCGCCCCAAGGCATGCCCGATGAGGCGCCGACGATCGCGGCTGTGCTCAAATCCATGGGCTACGCGACCGGCCAATTCGGCAAGAATCACCTGGGCGATCTGAACCGGTTCCTGCCAACGGTGCACGGGTTCGATGAGTTTTACGGGTACCTCTATCATCTCGATGCGATGGAAGACCCCTGCCACGCGAACTACCCGTCGCAACTCAAGGCTACGGTTGGGCCACGCAATATGCTCCACAGCTACGCGACCAATGTGGACGACCCCACGGTGCAACCCCGCTGGGGCAAAGTCGGAAAGCAAAAGATTGAAGACGCAGGTGAACTCTGTCCCAAACGGATGGAGACGGTTGACGACGAGATCCTGGCAAACGCGCTCAAGTTTCTCGATAAGGCCAGGCAGGACAACAAACCATTCTTTCTCTGGCTCAATCCAACGCGCATGCACGTCGTGACGCACTTGTCGGAGAAATACGAGAAGATGCGCACGCCGGAAAATGGCTGGTCCATCTCCGAAGCCGGGATGGCACAGCTCGATGACATTGTCGGCTCGGTCATGAAGTATCTGCGCGACAACAATCTAGAAAATAACACCATCATCGCCTTCACAACCGACAACGGCGCGGAAAACTTCACCTGGCCGGATGGCGGTCAGACGCCGTTTGCCGGCGGCAAGGGAACGGTGATGGAGGGTGGCTTCCGCGCACCGATGATCATTCGCTGGCCCGGCAAAATTCCCGCCAACAAGGTTGATAACTCCATAGTCTCGGGGCTCGACTGGTTCCCGACATTCGTAGCGGCGGCCGGCAACTCTAACATTGTCGACGAACTCAAGAAGGGCAAACAAATTGGCGACCGCACATACAAGGTCCATCTCGACGGCTATGATCAGACTGACCTGATCACCGGCAAAGGGCCGTCGAAGCGCCATGAAATCTTCTACTTCGCCGAGACGACACTTGGCGCGGTCCGTATCGATGACTTCAAATACCGATTCATCGATCAGCCAAATGGCTGGCTCGGCGGCACCGTGAAGCCGGACTGGCCGATCCTTGTGAACCTGCGGCTCGATCCGTTCGAGCGGACCGGCCTCAGCGGATCGCTCGCCTTCTACAACTGGTACGCCTACGAGTTCTGGCGCTTCGTCTTCGTGAAGGACAAGATCGGCGAGGCGGCGCAGACCTTGCTCGACTTCCCGCCGATGCAGAAGGGTGCAAGCTTCAATCTCGAAGCCTTAAAGCAGGAGCTCGAGAAGAAGATGGAAAGCCGGGCTGCTCAATAAGACCTGCTCGAATTTAATTTCCGCGCCGCTCGTCCGGGCGGCGCGGTTTGTTGTCGAATAGATTATGCGACGTCACCTACTGGTCCATCGCGTCATTTCGCGGCAACCGGGTATTTCGGTCGCTTTCGGAGCAGGACGCTTCGGGGCGAAGAGGACGTCAGCCGGCACACAAGGCGAGCGGATTTCGCGCCTAATTCGGAGCCAGGCCGATTGTAAGTAATTGGACTGATGGAGAAATTCTGTTTTTCGTTGACTGTGGCGCGGCAGCCATACCTTCTGTTTGGCTCTTCTTGTATAAGCTTTATTCTCTCGAACAGGTTGTGTTGGGGACGTATCGTCGAACAGGTTGTGTTGGGGGCGTCATGAAGAAACTAATTGCTTGCGCCGCGACGTTAAGTGTTCTTGCCGTTACCTCGGCGGTAGCAGCAGACATGCCGATGAAGGCGCCAGTATACAAAGCGCCCGTCGTTGTACCTCCAAGCTGGACTGGTTGGTATGCTGGTCTCAGCGTTGGATATGGCTGGGGTTCGGAGCACAATACTTTTAATTTCGATCCGGCCGTTCCGTTGCCGTTCGACAATGTCACCTACCACGACAAGCTGAACGGCTTTATTGGCGGCGGCCAGATTGGTTATAATTACCAGATCACTCCCAATTCCTGGGTTGCAGGCGTCGAGGCCGATATTTCATATGCGAATTTCAGGGGGTCGGATTCCAATAGTGGAGTCACGCCCGGCGGCGGCCCGAATATCCGCTTCATCGGTGGTGTTCCCTGGACGTACAATCAGGACCAAAAAGTCAACTGGCTGGCGACCCTTCGAGGGCGTCTCGGTTGGACTCCGGGTGATCACACCTGGCTCATCTACGCGACGGGTGGCCTTGCAGTCGGCGGGGTGAAAGCGTCCGATACCTTTACCTTCGGAAGTGGGGCGGGCGCGCTCATTTGGACCGGCGATTCGTCCGAAACCAGGGCGGGCTGGACAGTTGGCGGTGGCGTCGAAGCGCGACTGATGGACAATTGGTCGGCTAAACTCGAATATCTTTATTATGATCTTGGCCATCTGACGGTCGTCGGAAATCCGAGCACCCCGCTCGCTTTCACCACCACGACGGACTTCGCATTCCGCGGCAATATCGTCCGTGTCGGCTTAAACAAAAGATTCACCAGCAATTAGCGTTTGGCCAAGCCGCTATGAAAAAACCCCGGGCAATGTCCCGGGGTTTTTGTTTGGCGCCGATACCGCGCACAATGTTCGCCATTGGCCCATCGTCATTTCGCGGCAACGCAGTATTCCGGTTGCGGTCGGAGCGAAGTAGACGCGCACCGAATTTATGACTTCGCGTCCTGGTCTTTTTGCTTGTGCCAGCCGACCACAGCATCGGGCACGCTATCGGTCGAAGCAAAATAAGGTTTGATGTCGACAAGCGGAGTGCCGTCCAGACAATCCAGTCCGACAACCGACAACCGGCTTCCATCCACGCGCAACAATTTGACGACGCTCACGGCGACCGGGTTGGGCCGGGCGGGCGAGCGCAAGGCGAATGTGCCGTGCTGCACGCCATAATGGCCGGGCACCTGCAGCACCAGATCGCGCGGGGATTTGTCCATCCAGTAAAGCAGCATGAGATGGCTGCAGGTCTCGACATCCTTGAGGCCGTCCCGCCAGCGGGGATCAACGTCGACGATGCACACCGCCTCCGACTCACGGGCGTTCTTCGGGCAGTCCTTGCGCTCCTTCCAGGGCGTGTGGATGCGGCCGATGAAGTAGAGGCCCGCATCCGGTTGGGCGGGGAGGTTGACCGCCTTTTCACCAGCGCGGATGCCGAAATCCTTGGTCGGGCTCATATCTGTTCTTTAGCGCGACTAACTCGCGCTTTCAGCCAGGAACAGCAGCGAAACAGGCCCGGAACGAAGACCCCGGCGACGCAAACCGGCTGGTAACCAGCCCACGCGAAGCCTGCGATATGGCCTTGCCGAAGGGTGTTTCAACGTATAAGCATATCTTTATATAGTGGGAAACGGCCCATACGCGGCCTATCTATGGGATTTGATGACCAGCAGCGGGAAGCTTGGTTTTGATGCCCTCAACTCGGCGCTCAAGGCGGCGGGCGAGGAAACGCGCCTGCGGGTTCTGGCCCTGCTTGCCGAGGCGGAGCTGACCGTTTCCGACCTCACTGACATCCTGCGCCAGTCGCAGCCGCGCATCTCGCGTCATCTCAAGCTGCTGGCGGAAGCGGGACTGGTCGAACGGTTTCGCGAAGGGACCTGGGCTTTCTTCCGGCTCGCCGAACATGGCGGGGGCGCCGACGTTGCCCGCGCGCTGATCGAGCGCCTCAATCCGACCGATCAAACCATTGCCCGTGATCGTGACCGGCTCGCATCTGTGCGTCAGGCGCGTGCTGCCGCCGCGCAAGCCTATTTCCGCGCGCATGCGGCGGAATGGGATCGCATCCGCAAGCTGCACGTCGCCGACGAAGCAGTCGAAGACGCGATCCGCGCCGCGCTTGCCGACAAGCCGTTCCGCTCATTGCTCGATCTCGGCACGGGCACAGGGCGCATGCTCGAAATGTTCGGGCCTCACATCGAGCGCGGCCTTGGTCTCGATCTCTCGCTCGACATGCTGTTGCTCGCGCGCGACCGGCTCGAGCGCGCGGGCCTGCGCAATTGCAGCGTAAGGCAGGGCGACATCTACGATCTGCCGCTGGCCAATGATTCATTCGACGTCGTAATCCTGCACCAGGTGCTGCACTTCCTGGATGATGGCGCGCGGGCGATCCGCGAAGCAGCGCGCGTTCTGCGCCCGGGCGGCCGGCTCCTGGTGGTTGACTTCGCGCCGCACGAGCAGGAATTCCTGCGAGAGCAATTTGCGCACCGCCGGCTCGGCTTTGCGTCCGAGACGGTGACGCAATGGATGACCGCGTCGGGCCTCGAACCCGTGCTGCACAAGTCGCTCGCGCCCGAACCCGGTTCCGACGGCAAGATAGCGGTGTCGCTGTGGCTTGCGCGCGATGTGCGTGCGCTGATGGCGAGCCCGTTGCGGCGCGAGGTCGCGTGATGAATGTTCGTCCCAGCCGTTTCGCGCTCAGCGAGACTCGCCGCATCCACGTCTCGTTCGAATTCTTCCCGCCGCAGACCGAGGAAATGGAGAAGATCCTCTGGGAATCGATCGAGCGGCTGGCGCCGCTGGCACCCGATTTCGTGTCGGTGACGTACGGTGCCGGCGGCACCACGCGCGAGCGCACCCATGCGACCGTCAAACGCATCCTGGCCGAAACGGCGCTAACGCCGGCCGCGCATCTCACCTGCGTTGCCGCGGCGCGCGAGGAAATTGACGCCATTGTGCGCAATTACCACAAGGTCGGCGTGCGCCACATCGTGGCGCTGCGCGGAGATTCCATCGGCGGCCCGGGTACGCAATACGCGCCGCACCCGGGCGGCTACAACAATGCCGCCGATCTGGTCGGCGGCATCAAGCGCAACTGTCCTGACATCGAAGTTTCGGTCTCGGCCTATCCGGAAAAGCATCCGGACTCGCCGACCGTGGACGCCGATATCGACATGCTCAAGGCCAAGGTCGATGCCGGTGCGACCCGCGCGATGACGCAATTCTTCTTCGAAAACGACCTTTATTTCCGCTACCTCGACCGCGTCCGTGCGCGCGGCATCGCAATCCCGATCGTGCCCGGCATTCTGCCGGTGCAGAATTTCAAGGCGGCGAAGAATTTCGCTGCGCGCGCCGGCGCCACCGTGCCGGCATGGCTGGCCGAACGCTTTCATGGCCTCGATAACGATCCGGCCACGCGCAAGCTGATCGCGGCCGCGGTCGCTGCCGAACAGGTGATTGACCTGGTCGACCGCGGCGTCACCCATTTCCATTTCTACACCATGAACCGCGCCGACCTCGTCTTTGCCATTTGTCACCTGCTGGGCTTGAGGCCGGTAACGCAGGAGGCGATGTGATGGTGACCTGTTGCAAAACGATGCCACGCATGAACAAGCGGCGCACCTAATGCCTAGCAAGAGACTTCGATCAGAAATAATGGACCTGCTCCGCGAGCGCATCCTGGTGCTCGATGGTGCCATGGGCACCATGATTCAAAGCCTCAAGCTCGATGAAGAAGGCTATCGGGGCGCGCGCTTTGACGCCTGGAACCGCGAGGTACGCGGCAATAACGACCTGCTCAATCTCAGCCGGCCTGACGCCGTGCGTGATATCCACCTGGCTTATTTCCGGGCCGGCGCCGATATCGTGTCGACCAATACCTTCTCCTCCACCAAGATTGCGCAGGCCGACTACGGCATGGAGGATATCGCCTACGAGCTTAATCAGGCCGGCAGCAGGCTGGCGCGCGAAGCGGCGGTCCTTGCAGAAAAAGAGGACGGCAAGCGGCGCTTCGTCGCCGGTGCGCTCGGTCCGACCAATCGTACCGCCTCAATTTCGCCTGACGTCGCCAATCCCGGCTTTCGCGCCATCACCTTCGACCAGCTGCGCGAGGCTTATGGCGAGCAGGTGCGCGGGCTCATCGATGGCGGCGCCGATCTGTTGCTGATCGAGACGATCTTCGACACTCTCAACGCCAAGGCGGCGATCTACGCCATTGCCGAAATCTGTGAAAAGCGCGGCATCGACGTGCCGGTGATGATCTCCGGCACTATCACCGATCGTTCCGGCCGTCTGCTCTCCGGGCAGACGCCGGGCGGTTTCTGGAATTCGGTCAAGCACGCCGATCCGGTGACGATCGGACTAAACTGCGCGCTGGGCGCTCGCGAAATGCGTGCGCACATTGCCGAACTCGGACGGCTCGCCGGCACCTTCGTTTGCGCCTACCCGAATGCGGGTCTCCCCAATGAATTCGGCTATTACGACGAGAGCCCCGAATTCATGGCCGAACTGCTCGGCGAATTCGCCGAAGCCGGTCTTGTAAATGTGGTTGGCGGCTGCTGCGGCACTACGCCCGAGCATATTGCCGCCATCGCCAGGGCGGTCGCCGGAAAGCGGCCGCGTGCCATTCCGGAGATTCCGTCGCAGTTGCGACTGTCGGGCCTCGAAGCCTTCGCGCTCACGCCGGAGATTCCGTTCGTCAATGTCGGCGAACGCACAAACGTCACCGGCTCGGCCAAGTTTCGCAAGCTGGTCACCTCCGGCGATTACGCGACTGCACTTTCGATCGCGCGCGAGCAGGTGGAGAACGGTGCGCAGGTAATCGACGTCAATATGGATGAGGGCCTGCTCGACTCCGAGCTGGCGATGACAACCTTTCTCAACCTGATCGCAGCCGAGCCGGACATCGCGCGCGTGCCGGTGATGGTCGATTCATCAAAATTCTCGGTGATCGAAGCCGGCCTGAAATGTCTGCAAGGCAAGCCCGTCGTGAATTCGATTTCACTGAAGGAAGGCGAGGCGGCATTCATCGAGCATGCCCGTATTGTGCGCCGCTATGGCGCTGCGGTCGTCGTGATGGCGTTCGATGAGAAGGGCCAGGCCGACACGCTTGAGCGCAAGACCGCCATCTGCAAGCGCGCTTACGACATCCTGGTGAAGCAGGTCGGTTTCCCGCCCGAAGACATCATTTTTGACCCGAACATCTTCGCCATCGCCACCGGCATGGAAGAGCACAACGGCTATGGCGTCGCATTCATCGAGGCCGCGCGCTGGATTCGCAAGAATCTCCCGCACGCGCACGTCTCGGGCGGCGTATCGAACCTGTCGTTCTCGTTCCGCGGCAATGAGCAGGTCAGGCAGGCCATGCATTCGGTGTTCCTATTCCACGCCATCAAGGCGGGCATGGACATGGGCATCGTCAATGCCGGACAAATGGCGGTCTATGACGATCTCGATCCGGAATTACGCGAGGCCTGCGAAGATGTGGTGCTCAACCGCCGGCCCGACGCTGCCGAGCGGTTGCTGGATCTGGCCAAGAAATTCCATGGGGCCGGGCAGGGAACCAAAGAGGCCGATCTCGCCTGGCGCGACCAGCCCGTCGAGAAGCGATTGTCACATGCGCTGGTGCACGGGATTACCGATTTCATCAATGTGGATGCCGAAGAAGCACGAACGTGTGCGAAGCGCCCGCTGGATGTCATCGAAGGCCCGCTGATGACCGGCATGAATATCGTCGGTGACCTGTTCGGCTCCGGAAAGATGTTTCTGCCGCAAGTGGTGAAATCCGCACGCGTGATGAAACAGGCCGTCGCGTATCTGATGCCATTCATGGAGCAGGAAAAAGATGGCCGTCAGCATGGCGGCTCGAACGGCAAGATCGTGATGGCGACGGTCAAGGGTGACGTACACGATATTGGCAAGAACATCGTCGGCGTCGTGCTTCAGTGCAACAACTATGAAGTCATTGATCTCGGCGTCATGGTGCCGGCGGCAAAAATCCTCGACACAGCGCGCGCGGAAGGGGCTGACATCATTGGCTTATCTGGCCTCATCACGCCTTCGCTTGACGAGATGTGCCACGTGGCAGCCGAGATGGAACGGCAGGGCTTTGAAGTGCCGCTGATGATCGGCGGGGCAACCACCAGCCGCGTGCACACGGCGGTAAAGATCCATCCGAACTATCAGCGCGGCCAGGCCGTCTATGTGAATGATGCGAGCCGCGCGGTGGGTGTGGCGCAAACGCTGATGTCGGTTGACGCGCGGTCCGGCTACGTCGCCGAACTGCGCGGAGAATATGCGCGTATTGCGGCGGCCCACGCGCGTGCACAGGAAGATAAGGCACGACTGCCGTTGTCGGCCGCCCGTGCAAATGCGCTCAAGCTCGATTGGTCGGGCGCTTATCAGCCTCCGGAACCAAAGTTCATCGGAACAAAAATACTGAATGATTATCCGATCGCAGAATTGATCGACTACATCGACTGGACGCCATTCTTTCAGACCTGGGAACTTTCCGGAAAGTTTCCTGCGATTCTCGAAGATGCCAAATTTGGCGCCGCAGCGCGCCCGCTTTACGAAGACGCGCGGGCGATGCTCGACAAGATCGTCGCCGAGCACTGGTTCAAGGCCAACGCCGTGTTCGGCTTCTGGCCGGCGCAAGGACATGGCGACGATATTATTCTGTATGGCGATGAAGCGCGCGACGCACCAATCGCGACGCTGCATGCGTTGCGTCAGCAGTTGTCCAAGCGCGAAGGCCGTAACAACATCGCGCTTTCGGATTTCATTGCGCCGCGGGACAGCGGCGTCAAGGACTACATCGGGGCCTTCGCGGTGACCGCCGGTATCGGAGAGGATGTCATTGCCGAGCGTTTCAAACGGGCCAACGATGATTACTCGGCGATTTTGGTGAAGGCTTTGGCCGATCGGCTGGCGGAAGCCTACGCTGAACGGCTGCACAGTCGTGTGCGGCAGGAATTCTGGGGCTATGCACCTGAAGAGAAGCTGAGCGCAGACGATCTCATCGCTGAAAAATATCGCGGGATTCGCCCGGCGCCGGGTTATCCAGCGCAACCCGATCACACCGAGAAAGGCACGCTATTTCGCTTGCTCAACGCCGAGCGCATCGGGGTGAAACTAACGGAGAGCTTTGCAATGTGGCCAGGCGCGGCCGTGTGTGGGCTTTATTTCAGCCATCCGCAGAGCGCATATTTTGGCGTCGGCAAGATCGAGCGCGACCAGGTCGAGGACTATGCGAAACGCAAAGGCTGGACCATCGGAGATTGTGAACGCTGGCTGGCGCCGATCCTCAATTACGACGTCGACGCCTCGCCGAGTATCGTTGCGGCCTAAAAATAAAAGACACCGGAGAACTGGACCTTCTCCGGTGTCTGAACCTTTGGCCGGTTTTACACCGGCAATTTATTGGTTTGGCGTCGTCGTTGGCCTCTTGAACTCAGAATGCAACCAGCAAAATCGCGCCTACGAAAGCAAAGACGGCGCATACAGCCAGTACGTTGAGCTTCAAGGTAAGGTCCACGGCAGGTGCCTCCCTTGTTGACTTGCGGAGGCTAACACGAAAGTCGTAGGTAGGGATGACCCGCCGCGCATGGCCCGTGGAAATTTGCGCATACCACAACCGGCACACCCAACCGATTGATCGCACGGCGCAAAAAATTTTTAATGGAGGGAATTTGGCGGTGCACAACTCGCGGATTGCCGGGCGTTTCATGGCAAATTTACGGCAAATACCATCGACTATTGGCACCTGCTTCGGACGAAAACGAAGTTGCGTGATTTTCGTATGCGAGTACGGTTTTACCGAACATGAAGTTTCAAGTCTCGGAACAAGCTTTGGGAGATGTCATGCAACGTTTGCGTCAATTCTTGGTAGCCTTGGTCGTTGTTATGGCGACCACGCTCGCGGCAGCGCCGCTCGCGTATGCGCAAACTTCAGGAGAATCCTGGCCGCAGCGCCCCGTCCGTTTCATCATTCCGCTCGGCCCGGGTTCGGGTGTCGACATCACGGCACGCTTGCTGGCCGACAAGCTCGCGGCGAAATGGGGCCAACCGGTTGTCGTCGAGAACCGTCCGGGTGGCGATGCTTTTCTCGCCATCACCGCGGTGCTCAATGCGCATGATGATCACGTGCTTCTGTTTGCGCCCGCGTCCACTTTCACCGCCCATGCGCTGCTGCACGACAAGCTTCCCTATGATCCAAAAGATCTCGTGCCGATCGCGCGCGTGACCAACACGCTGATCGCACTCGGTGTGCCTGCCGATCTCAAGGTTTCGACGGTGAAGGAGCTTGCTGCCAAAATCGAAGCGGATCCGGGCAAGTTGAACTATGCATCGGTCACCGGCGCGAATGATTTGCTGTTCGCAGCCTGGCTGAAAACCGAAAAGCTCGACATGGCCAAGGTCCCTTATAAAGATGCCGTGCAGGCCATCAATGATCTCGCCGAGGGACGCATTCACGCATTTGTCGGCGCCTATGCAATCATGCGTCCGCGCGTGCAGGCGGGTAAGGTCAAGGTTATTGCCCTGACCAATCGCCAACATGCTAAGGCTCTGAACGACATCCCGACCGCCGCCGAAGCCGGCTACAAGTCGCTTGAGTTTGACGGCCTCGTCGGCCTGCTTGGCCCGCGCGATTTTCCGCCGGCGGTTCGCGACCGCATCGCTGCCGATATTCGTGACGTGGTAAGTGATCCCGAGATTGTCGCAAAGCTCAGCGCGACCGGACAAGTCGTCAACCCGGGTACGCCGGCCGAATTTTCGGCAGCGCTGGATGATCAGCGTGCGACTGTGGGGAAAATCGGCGATACGCTCGGTATCAAGCCCGCACAGTGACGGCGGCTAGCTTTGCCTTCCATCGCTTCTCCGTAAGCGCTCGATCGCCGCTGCGGGAACCTTCCCCGGGCAAGACTCTGTGCCTGCAAATCGTGTGTGCCCCGCGCGACCTGAACCGAAACAGGCGACCGGTGGAGGACGGGGGCTGATTTTGGCAAGGAATCCTTATCCTTAACAGAATCGGCGCCGCCGATCATTGAAGCCTCGTTAAAGAAACTGCCCGCATTTTCGCAGGCATGAAGGGTGGCGTGGGTTTGTATTTCGCTGGCGCAGGCGTGCTGCTGGCACTCGCAGGTTGCGGGCGCGGCTTCATGTACGGTGAGCGCGCGCCATGGCGGCACGAAGCAGAAGTCGCATGCCTGAAATCAGGCGCGGTCAAAGTTGGTGCAGGCGTCGTACAGATCGAGCCTATCGAAGGCCCGGGCATGTGCGGCGCCGATTTTCCACTGAAGGTCACGGCATTGGGCGAGAGTAGTCCGGCCATAAGCTATTCGGATGATTTGCGACCGCCCGGATCTATTCCGGTGAACTCCGAGCAGATGCCGCGCTGGCCGATCAACGAACCGCGATACGCGCCGCCCGCGCCAGTTGGTTCGGCGTCTGTACAATCGACGCAGACTCCGAACATGCGTTGGGTGCCCGGACCACCGCCCGCTCAGCAGCCGCGCTACGCGTCGGCGGAGCAACCCATGTCGCTCAGCCCGCCGGGTGGCGAGCCTGGCGTCACTACCAGCGCAGCGCCGCTGCCCGA
>Ga0187787_10000013_pt1 | contig 17516 bp, 15 predicted proteins | sample 1015_BV01_MP06_2_FD_133007 | JGI IMG/M metagenome (GOLD analysis project Ga0187787, IMG submission 133007) | Tropical peat soil microbial communities from peatlands in Department of Meta, Colombia - 1015_BV01_MP06_20_MG | ecosystem: Environmental > Terrestrial > Soil > Wetlands > Peat | place...
GCGATCGAGGGCGAACCGCGCTTGCAGGCCGAACGCGACGGCGATGCGGTCGTCAAGCGCGCGTTCGACATCGCGCAGAAACTCGAAGGCCTCAACCGCCATGCTTCAACGCACGCAGCCGGGATCGTAATCGGCGACCGGCCGCTATCCGAACTTGTACCCCTCTATCGCGACCCGAAGTCCGATATGCCGGTCACCCAGTTCAACATGAAATGGGTGGAGCAGGCGGGGCTGGTGAAGTTCGACTTCCTCGGGCTCAAGACCCTCACGGTTCTGCAAACCGCGGTCGCACTCGTGAAGCGGCGCGGGATCGACATCGATCTCGCGGCGATCCCTCTTGACGACAAGAACACCTACGATCTGCTGGCGCGCGCCGAAGCAGTCGGGGTTTTCCAACTGGAAAGCGCGGGCATGCGACGTGCGCTGCTCGATATGCGGCCCGACCGCTTCGAGGACATCATCGCGCTGGTTGCGCTCTACCGACCCGGTCCGATGGCGAACATCCCGACTTATTGCGCGCGCAAGCACGACATGGAAAAGCCGGACTACATCCACCCCAAGCTCGAGCCGATCCTGCGCGAGACTTTCGGCGTCATTATCTACCAGGAACAGGTGATGCAGGCGGCGCAAATCCTTGCCGGCTTCACGCTCGGTCAGGCCGACCTTCTGCGCCGCGCCATGGGCAAGAAAATCCGCAAGGAAATGCAGGATCAGCGCAAGCATTTCGTGGCCGGCTGTATCGAACACGGCGTCGAGCGCCACCAGGCTGACGCGATCTTCGATCTGCTCGAACGTTTCGCCGAATACGGCTTCAACAAGAGCCATGCGGCGGCCTATGCGCTCGTCGCCTATCAAACGGCTTATATGAAAGCGAATTTCCCGGTCGAGTTCCTGGCGGCGACCATGACGCTCGACATGGGCAATACCGACAAACTCGCCGAATTCCGCGCCGAGGCGGAGCGTCTCGGCATCAAGGTGGATCCGCCATCGATCAATCGGTCCGCGGTCGATTTTGAAGTTGATGGTAACACCATCATTTATGCTCTGGCTGCGCTCAAGGGCGTCGGCAAGCAGGCGGTGGAAGCGATCATTGCCGCTCGTCAGAACGGCGCCTTCATCGATCTTGCCGACTTCTCGGTGCGCGTTAATCCGCGCGCGGTCAACAAGCGCGTACTGGAAAGCCTGGCGGCAGCAGGCGCCTTTGATGCGTTCGAGAGAAATCGCGCACGGATCTTTGGCGCGGTTGATGCCGTGCTCAGCCGCGCGCAGCACGCGCATGACACTGCCGCGATCGGTCAAAGCGAATTGTTTGGGGGCGGCGGAACGCGCGAGCCGATCGCGCTGCCACAAGTCGAGGCCTGGCTGCCGGCCGAGCGGCTGCGCCGGGAATACGAGGCGGTCGGTTTCTTCCTGTCGGGGCATCCGCTCGACGACTACGCCGCGGTGCTCAAGAAATTGCGCGTGCAGCCATGGGCGGAATTCGCGCGCGCCGTCAAAGGCGGCGCGACCGCGGGTCGCGTTGCGGCAACCGTCGTGTCGCGCACTGAGCGGCGTACGCGGATGGGCAGCAAGATGGGCATCATCGGTCTGTCCGATCCGAGCGGACATTTCGAGGCCGTCATCTTCTCGGAAGGCCTGGCCGAGCATCGCGATTTGCTCGAACCGGGAACGGCCGTGCTGCTGTTTCTGTCGGCGGAAGTGCAAGGTGACGAGGTGCGTGCGCGCATCCAGTCAGCCGAGCCGCTCGATAGTGCCGCCGCCAATCTGCAAAAGGGGCTGCGGGTTTTCCTGCGCGACGGTGCCCCGCTAGATGCCGTGGCCAAGCGCCTGGAACCGGCGCCGCGGGCTGCTCATGCGAACGGAGACGGCGAGGTGAGCGTCGTGTTGCTGCTTCAGCGCGGCACTGAGGTCGAAGTGAAGCTGCCCGGCCGCTTCAAGGTGTCGCCGCAGATCGCCGGCGCCATCAAGGCCGTTCCCGGCGTGGTGCAGGTCGAGGCGCTTTGAGCCTAGGTACCGGAATCTGTCTTGAGGGGATTGCGGTTATATATGGTCTTGAGTCTTTCCGGATCCAATTGATCCAGTTGATATTGGCTGTCTGGTCGAAACCAGAAATACCAGACACCGAATACACTCAATCCAAGCAACCCCACGAGTGAAATCAAGATCAGCGGCGCGCCGAACTCGGAAACGCTCGGTGCATTATCGTCAGTTTGCGAGACTGTAACGATTTTCGGATCGGTGAAGACGGAAGGAAGCAGGACATATGAACGTGTCTCGTGCTTGCTGTACATCAAGACGTGGCCTTGCGCGTCTTTCGTGGTTTTGGAGCCGAACGAAAACGCAATTACGACGGGCGTCTCGCCGAAGTAGCGGCCAAGAGCCTGCTCTCCGGCGGGCCACGGGAAGAGGATCCCGTAGAGTGCCGCAACCGGCAGAGCCGAGAGATAGAGCCACGATCCGTGTTTCAGCCAGTTGAGAAACGAGCCCATGTTGGTACCAGAGCGCTCGTGCGCGCTCATCAAGCTAACAAGTGTGTCTGAATCCGTCGTTACTTGACGCCCTATGGCGATCAATTGCGTGTTAAGTTTTCGATAGGAACTGTCCGGGGACCAATTGAATGTCCAAGCGTTTTTCCTCTCGCCGCGACTTTTTAAAAACGGCCGCTGCATTGCCAATGATTTATGCGACACCGCTGCGCGCAGCGCCGCCGCCGGCCGAAGCGATCACGCCGGCGCTGGTTGCGGCCGCAACCAAGGAAGCTCAGGTCACCTGGTATACGTCGGCCGATCTTCAGCTCGCCGAAAAAGTAGGCAAGGCTTTCGAACAGAAGTTTCCCGGCATTCGCGCGCGCGTCGAGCGGGCAGGCGGGGAGCGCATCTTTGCGCGTGTCGCGCAGGAATACGCCTCCGGCCTGCACATCGCTGATGCCGTGAGTACAGGCGATGCCGCACAGTTTCTGGCCTGGAAGCGCCAGAACTGGCTTGCACCTTATGTGCCGGAAGATGTTGCGAAATATATTCCGCCGGGCCACCGCGACCCCGACGGTACTTATGCGACGGTGCGCTCTTCGCTTTGCGTGATGGCCTACAACACTGAGCTTGTGAAGCGTGACGAAGCGCCAAAAAGTTTCGCCGACCTGCTCGATCCGAAATGGAAGGACAAGATTGTAAAAGCGCATCCGAGCTACAGCGGCACGATCATGACCTCGACCTACCAGATGGTGCGTGAACTGGGCTGGTCTTATCTCGAAAAGCTCGCGCAGCAGCAGGTTCTGCAGATCCAGTCCGCCACCGATACGCCAAAAAAGGTGGTACTTGGTGAGCGCCCGGTGATGGCGGACGGCAATGAATCAAACGTGCTCCTGCTCAAGGAGGCCGGCAAGCCGATAGAAATTGTCTATGCCGTTGAGGGGACGCCTTCGATCGTGCAGCCGTCGGCCGTATTTGCGACCGCGCCCCATCCAAATGCGGCACGGCTGTTTCAGAATTATCTGTTCAGCGTCGAGGCGCAGGAGCTGTTCGTCAGTCTCGGCGGCCTGCGTTCGTTGCATGCGCTGGTGAAAGACAAGCCGGGACGCACCCCGCTGTCAGCAATCAAAGTGTGGAAGGATGATCCCGCTGCGGTTGAGACGCAGGGCGAGGAGATCAAGCGCCGCTACGCGCAGATTTTCCATGTGTGATCGTCAGCTGCCGGCGTGCGGCACGGCAAACAGGTAGGTGAGGCTGAAGATCGTCATGCCGATCGCGACCGCTGCGATTGGCAGCAGGATTTGCGTTGCAGCCTCCCAGCCGCTGATGGCGCCGGTCCATGTGGCGAATGAACTGGAGGCCCATTCGTTGAAAGGTTCGTCGTGGTCTAGTTGATCGTGAAGACCGGCGTTGTGCTGCCACGTACGCCAGAGAAGCACCGGAATCCCGACGAGGATCAAAAAGAAAAAGGTGATCACCGATAGTGTCAGCCCTTCGTAGGTGCCGCGACTGAACAGCGCCCACGCCGAAAGAACCAGCCAGATCGTCAACCCGATGATGGCGCGATAGACGAACGGATGTAGTGCGGCATTGGTCGGCAGATCGCGCCTGACGGGAACCGGATATGTGGACATCGGCCTCTCCAGACTGCCGCCCCACGAATGTTGTGCTGATGTCGGCTAACGTGCGGACCGGTCGAGGGTTCGTGCCCGCGACAATCAACCGCCACGATATGACAAAATACCTAGACAGGCGCGCCGGCATCGCGCCTAAGCGTTTGACGCGCCTTGCATTCCGGAAATTGCACCTATATAAGCCCGGCATCACTCACGCGGACGCATGGCTTTAGGCCCCGACAATGGGTCAAAAAGGCCGTCCGGTGGCCCAATCGGGCTCACAACCGTCCGCGGCGGATCAACCGGAGAAGATTATGGCGCTTCCTGACTTTTCGATGCGTCAGCTTTTGGAAGCTGGCGTGCACTTCGGCCATCAGGCCCACCGCTGGAATCCGAAGATGGGCTCGTACATCTTCGGCACCCGTAACAACATCCATATCGTCGATCTTGCCCAGACGGTGCCGATGCTGCATCGCGCGTTGCAGGCGGTGAGCGATACCGTTGCCAAAGGCGGCCGCATCCTGTTCGTCGGTACCAAACGCCAGGCTCAGGATTCGATCGCCGATGCGGCCAAGCGATCGGCGCAATACTACGTGAATTCGCGTTGGCTCGGTGGCACGCTGACCAATTGGAAAACCATCTCGGCGTCGATTGCGCGTCTGCGCAAGCTCGATGAGATGCTCAGTTCCGGTGACACCGGCGGCTATACCAAGAAAGAGCGCCTCACGATGCAGCGCGAGCGCGACAAGCTCGACCGCTCGCTCGGCGGCATCAAGGACATGGGTGGCGTGCCCGACCTGCTGTTCGTGATCGATACCAACAAGGAAGACATCGCGATCAAGGAAGCACAGCGCCTCAACATTCCGGTTGCTGCCGTTGTCGACACCAATTGCGATCCCGCGGGCATCACTTATGTCGTGCCGGGCAATGACGACGCCAGCCGCGCGGTTTCGCTTTACTGCGACCTCATTGCGAAGGCTGCGATCGACGGCATCTCGCGCGCCCAAGGCGAAATGGGCGTGGATATCGGCGCAGCCGAGAAGCCGCTTGTTGTCGAGCCGGTGCCGACTGCGCCGGCTGCCGGCGATCTCGGCTTCGAGCAATTGCCTGGCCCGCGTGGTGCGGCCGACGATCTCAAGAAACTACCCGGTGTTTCGCCGGCGATCGAAAAGCAGCTCAATGATCTTGGCATCTTCCACTACTCGCAGATCGCCGAGCTCAATGACAGGGCTGCGCACAATGTCGGCGAAGAAGTGGGACTGCCGGGCCGCGTGCCGGGCTGGATCAGCAAGGCCAAGGAATTGACTGCGGAATAAGCACAGCGTGGTGACGTTGATGGCATCGGAAGTCGGGCTTGCCCGACTTCCGCATTAAAGTCGGGCGCAAGTCGGGTATACCCGACTTGCGATGACGAGCCCGGCCATGACGGATCAAGGAAAAAGACGATGGCAAATATCAGCGCCCAGATGGTCAAGGAGCTGCGCGAGTCAACCGGCGCGGGCATGATGGATTGCAAGTCCGCACTGACCGAGACCAACGGGGATATGACGGCCGCGCAGGACTGGCTGCGCAAGAAAGGCCTGTCCAAAGCCGCCAAGAAGGCCGGCCGCGTCGCGGCCGAAGGGCTGATCGGAGTTCTGGTGCAGGGCACCAAGGGAGTCGTTGTCGAGGTCAACTCCGAAACTGATTTCGTTGCGCGCAACGACCTATTTCAGGGGCTCGTAAAGATGATCGCCAACGTTGCCCTGTCGGTCGGCAATGACGTTGAGAAAATCAACGCGGCAAAGGCCGGCAGCATCACAGTGGCCGAATCGATCTCCGACACGATCGCCAAGATCGGTGAAAATATGAGCTTGCGTCGCGCGGCAATACTTTCGGTCGGCAGAGGCGCGATCGGTTCCTACGTGCACAATGCGGTTACCGACGGTCTCGGCAAGATCGGCGTGATTGTGGCGCTTGAATCGACGGGCAAGACGGATGAGCTTTCCGAACTGGGACGGCTAATTGCGCAACACGTGGCTGCCTCCAACCCATTGGCTGTCGATCCGTCCGGATTGGACCCTGCGGTTGTGGAGCGTGAGAGGAATGTGCTCGCTGACAAGTTCAAGCAGCAGGGCAAACCGGCTAACGTGATCGAGAAGATCGTCGAATCGGGGCTTAAAACCTTTTACAAGGAAGTCTGCTTGTTGGAGCAATCTTACGTGCGCGACGACAAGAAGACCGTCTCACAATTACTGAAGGAAGCCGAGGGCAAGGCGGGTGGACCGATCAAAGTGACTGGTTTCGCCCGGTTTGCGCTCGGTGAGGGCATCGAGAAGCAGGAAACCGATTTCGCCGCCGAGGTCGCAGCCGCCGCGGGCCAGAGCTGATAGCGGCGCGAAACAGAATTGGGGATCGCATCGCATGAGTGATCCGCTTTACCGACGCGTGATTGTCAAACTGTCCGGCGAGGCGCTCACGGGCAAGCAGGGCTTTGGCATCGATCAGGTGACCGTCGAACGTCTCGCGTCCGATCTTGCGGCTGCGGCCAAGCTCGGTGTTGAGCTCGGTGTTGTGGTTGGCGGTGGCAATATCTTTCGCGGTGTTGAAGTATCCGAACGCGGCGTACCGCGGCCGGTCGGCGACACCATGGGCATGCTGGCGACGGTGATGAATTGTCTTGTGCTTGAGGCGGCCATCGAGCGTGCCGGATGCGAGGCGCGCACATTGTCTGCGCTGGCGATGACCACGGTGTGCGAAACTTATAACCGCAAGCGCGCGATGAAGAACCTCGGCAAAGGCCGCGTTGTCTTGCTGGCAGCCGGTACCGGTAATCCATTTTTCACGACGGACACCACCGCGGTGCTGCGGGCTGCCGAACTCGAGGCGCAGGCGGTGCTTAAGGCGACAAATGTGGACGGTGTCTACACAGCAGATCCGAAAAAAGATCCGAAGGCCAAACGGTACGACAAGCTCAGCCACCAGGAAGCGCTCGAAAAGGACCTTAAGGTCATGGATGGCGCCGCCTTCGCGCTTGCCCGTGAAAACCGGATGCCTATCATCGTGTTTTCGATTGCGGAAAAGAGCGCCATCGAATCCGTACTACGCGGCAAAGGGCACGCAACCGTCGTCGGCTAGTCCGGCGCGGCAATTGCGGCTTAGTTTACAGGCGCGGTGTTCGAGGAATTGCCATGACAAGCACCACACATGACATCAACGAGATCAAGCGCCGTATGCAGGGCGCGAGCAGCGTGTTGAAAACCGAATTGTCAGGCCTGCGGACCGGACGAGCTTCGGCGCACCTGCTCGACCCGATCATGGTGGAGGCCTATGGCGCGCAGATGCCGCTGAACCAGGTCGCGACGGTGAGCGTGCCGGAGCCGCGAATGATATCAGTGAATGTCTGGGATCGCTCGCTCGTTCATCCGGTGGAAAAGGCGATCGTGAACTCCAATCTGGGATTGTCGCCGGCCACTGAAGGTCAAACGATCCGCCTGCGGATTCCCGAACTCAATGAAGACCGTCGCAAGGAACTGGTGAAAGTGGCGCATAAATATGCCGAGACTGCGCGCGTCGCCGTACGTCATGTCCGGCGTGACGCCATGGATGTCATCAAGAAGCTCGAAAAGGATCACAAGATCAGCAAGGATGATCATGATCGTTTTTCCGGCGACATCCAGAAAGCGACCGATGCAGGCATTGCGGAAATTGATCATATGTTGTCGGCGAAGGAAAAGGAGATCCTCACGGTCTGAGGTCGCATTTCATGCCCGAGGCCGAACTCCAGCAACCAGCTCCGCCCGCGTTCGATGTGCCGCGCCACGTCGCCATCATCATGGATGGCAATGGCCGCTGGGCAGCCGCGCGCGGATTGCCGCGCGCCGAGGGGCACCGGCGCGGAGTCGAGGCGCTGCGCCGGACCATTCGCGCCGCCGGCGAAATAGGCATTAAAATCGTCACTATTTTCTCGTTTAGCGCGGAAAACTGGTCGCGTCCGCAAAGTGAAATCGGCGAACTGATGGGGCTGTTACGCCGGTTCATTCGTAATGATCTGGCTGAACTTCACAAAAGCAATGTGCGAGTCCGCATTATCGGCGAGCGTGCAGGCCTCGATCCGGATATCGGACGGCTTCTGACGGAAGCCGAAGAACTCACCAGGAACAACGACGGGCTCATTTTGGTTGTGGCATTCAATTATGGGGCGCGGCAGGAAATAGTGCGCGCCGCGCGGCGCATTGCTGAGGAAATTGCACAAGGTCGAATGAGCTCTGCCGACGTCGACATGGACTCCATTACGCGTTTCCTTGATGCACCCGATATCCCCGATCCGGATCTCATCATCCGGACGAGTGGCGAGCAGCGTTTGTCGAATTTCCTGCTCTGGCAATCGGCCTACAGCGAACTGGTCTTCGTGCCAACTTATTGGCCGGATTTCGATCGGGCCGCTCTTGAAACTGCTATCCGCGAATATCAACAACGCGAGCGGCGGTTCGGTGGCCTCGTCGCGCAAACTGGATCCTGATCTGTGGTCGATGCAGACCCGGCGGCCCAAATGCAACTGTCCATGAACAACCTGGTGCTCCGCATTCTCTCTGCTGTTGTACTGGCGCCGCTAGCCATATTGGCCGCCTATCAGGGCGGTTGGGCGTTTGTCCTCTTCTGGGGCGTGGCTGCAATCGCAGTCTTGTGGGAATGGATCACCATAGTCGTGGGTCCAACGCATCGACTGATGTTCTTGTCCTGCGGCGGAGCCATTGCGATTGCGGGCTTTGTCGCATGGCTCGGCCGGCCGGTCGTGGCAATATTGATGGTAGGCTTGGGCGGGCTCGCCGCCGCGATATTTGCCCCTGACGAGCGGCGGATGTGGGTGACGGCTGGAATTGGCTATGCGGGAGCGCTGTTGCTGGCACCGGTGTTTCTGCGCGCCGACGATATATTTGGATTTGCCGTTATCATGCTACTGTTCGCGATTGTGTGGACGACTGATGTATTTGCCTATTTCGCCGGCCGCGCGTTGGGCGGACCAAAGCTGCTGCCTGTCGTGAGTCCAAAGAAAACGTGGTCGGGAGCAGTTGCAGGCGTAATCGGTGCGGCGCTGGTCGCGCTGCCCGTCACAAGCCTCTTCGGGTCGTTCAACCAGCTGGCAATTATCATCATTGCCCTTGTCTTGTCCGTCGTATCGCAATGCGGCGATCTGTTCGAATCATGGGTGAAGCGGCAATTCGGGGCGAAAGACTCAAGTCATCTCATTCCGGGTCATGGCGGTGTGATGGACCGACTTGACGGCTTCTGGGCAGCCGCATTCGTCGCTTGCGTTATCGGGCTGGCACGCGGCGGCTTCGATGCGCCGGCGCGCGGTCTGCTGCAATGGTGAAATCATGACGGTCGTCGACGTGGTGCGTACGAAAACAACGCCTGTCGGCGGGGTGCGCAGCATTTCTATCCTCGGCGCCACCGGCTCGATTGGAACGAGCACGCTCGATCTGATCAAGCGCGAGCCCGAACGATATCGCGTCGAGTCAGTCAGCGCGGGTCGCAACGCCACGGCGCTGGGCAAGATCGCGCGCGAAGTGGGCGCCCGGCATGCCGTGGTTGCAGATCCTGCCGCCTACCGTGAACTCAAAGACACGCTTTCCGGCTCTCGCATTGAAGCAGCAGCGGGCGAAGACGCGTTAGTCGAAGCGGCGCAGCGCCCCGCCGATTGGGTGATGGCAGCGATTAGTGGGGCTGCCGGGTTGAAGCCGACGCTCGCAGCCATCGAACGTGGCGCTACGGTCGCGCTTGCCAACAAGGAATGTCTGGTCTGTGCCGGGAGCTTGTTCATGCGCCGCGCGGCGAGTGCGGGCGCAACCGTTCTGCCGGTCGACTCCGAACACAACGCGGTGTTCCAGGCGCTCGGTTCTGGCCATCGGAGTGATGTCCGGCGTGCGATCCTGACAGCGTCGGGCGGCCCGTTTCGGACATGGTCGATGGAGGCCATCAAGGCCGCGACGCCCGAACAGGCGTTAAAGCATCCGAACTGGTCGATGGGTCCGAAGGTCACGATCGATTCCGCGACGCTGATGAACAAGGGGCTGGAAATTATCGAGGCACATCATCTGTTTTCGCTCAAATCCGAAGAGATTGATGTGCTGGTCCATCCGCAATCGATCATCCATGGTCTCGTTGAATACCGGGATGGGTCGGTCGTGGCGCAGCTGGGCTCGCCCGACATGCGTATTCCGATCGCCCATTGTCTGGCGTGGCCGCGCCGCATTGATGGGCCGGCGGCCCGGCTCGATCTTGCGGCATTGAAGCAACTCACCTTCGAAGCTCCTGACCTCGAGCGTTTTCCGGCACTGGGCCTGGCGCGACATGCGATGGAAACGGGCGGTGCAGCGCCCACGGTCTTGAATGCGGCCGACGAAGTTGCAGTCAGCGAGTTTATCGCCGGCAGGATAGCCTTTCCCGCCATTGCGGCGCTGGTCGAGGCGACCCTCGATATGGCCGCAAAGCGGGGTTTACTGGCCGAACCGGCTGGAATAGATGCCGCGATGGCTGTTGACCATATTGCAAGAAGTCTGGCCCGGGACCTCTTGCCCGAAATTGCCGTAAAGGCATCCTAGGTAATTTATGGGCGATAAACCTGCCTGACAGGGCCAAGAAGGAGCGCGGAGCGTAATGGGTATGGAAATCATGGGGGGCTTGAGCGCGTTCGGTGGCGGCCTCGTCGGCTATGTGGTACCATTCCTGTTCGTTCTGACGATTGTCGTGTTTTTTCACGAGTTGGGCCATTTCATGATGGCCCGCTGGTGCGGCATCAAGGTGCTGGTCTTCTCGATCGGCTTTGGCCCGGAGATCGCGGGTTTCAACGACCGCTACGGCACGCGCTGGAAGATTTCTGCAGTTCCGCTGGGTGGCTACGTAAAATTTTTCGGCGACGACAATGCCGCAAGCGCGCCGGATCATTCGGCCGTTGCGGCCATGAGCGAGGCCGAAAAGAAAGATAGCTTCATCTTCCAGCCAATCCGTTCGCGCGCCGCCGTGGTCGCTGCGGGGCCGATTGCGAATTTCGTGCTGGCAATCGCCATTTTCGCCGGCATTTTCATGACCGTCGGCAAGCAGACCACCAGCGCGCGCGTCGATTCCGTGCAGGCCGGGAGCGCCGCCCAGGTAGCCGGCTTCAAGCCTGGCGATCTGGTGCTGTCGATCAATGGCGAGAAGATCGAGAGCTTTTCCGACATGCAGCGGGTCGTGAGCATCAGTGCTGGTGAACCGCTCGCCATCGAGGTGGATCGCGGCGGCGTGCCGGTCACGCTCAAGGCCGTTCCCCAGTTGAAAGAGATCAAGGATAATTTCGGCAACGTCCACCGTCTTGGCGTGCTGGGTATCAGCCGCTCCATGGCGCCTGGCGACATCAAGACCGAGAAGGCGGGCCCGATGCGCGCTGTCGTGATGGGCGCACAGGAAACCTGGTTTGTGGTTGACCGGACGCTGTCCTACATCACGGGCGTATTCGCGGGCCGGGAGGCCGCGGACCAGTTGGGCGGTCCCATTCGCATCGCCCAGGTGTCGGGGCAGGTGGCTACCGCCGGTTTCGCGGCTCTAATCCACCTGACGGCCGTGCTCTCGGTTTCCATTGGCCTTCTTAACCTCTTTCCCATCCCTCTGCTCGATGGCGGTCACCTTTTGTTTTATGGTATCGAGGCGATTCGAGGCCGACCCCTGTCGGAACGGGCTCAGGAACTTGGGTTCCGGATTGGCCTAGCGATCGTCGTGATGTTGATGATTTTTGCAACCTTTAATGACATCCTGCATCTCGCCACGTCATAACCGTTGCTGACGGGCAACTTTTTGAGGGGAAAGGGAAAGTTCGGCGGGACTTTCGTTTGCAGTGCATAAAAAACGCTGTACAAAGCAGGCCTATGCCAGCCCGGACCGTCTAACGAATCCGCAGTGGGGGCGGCCGCATGGATCAAAAGGGCGCGTAGCGCATGGGAATTTGTGTGCGGGTGGTTCGGGGATTGGCGTTTAGGGGCCTAATCCTCGCCGGGATCCTTGTCGGCGCTAGCTGCGTGACGGTGGCCTCCTCTGGAGTCGCGGTTGCACAGTCGGCGAGCTCGATCGTTGTCGAGGGCAGCCGCCGGGTCGAAGCCGACACCATCCGTTCCTATTTCAAACCCGGCCCCGGCGGCCGGTTGGGCCCTGAACAGGAAGACGAGGCCCTCAAGGCACTTCTGACCACCGGTCTCTTTTCCGACGTTCGTATCAGCCATTCCGGCGGCCGTATTGTTGTGACCGTGGTCGAAAACCCGGTCATCAACCGCGTAGCCTTCGAAGGCAACAAGAAGGCCAAAGACGAGCAACTCACCGCGGAAGTCCAGTCAAAACCGCGCGGGACCCTGTCGCGGCCGACCGTCCAGGCCGACGTGCAGCGCATCATCGAAATCTATCACCGCAGTGGCCGTTTTGACGTCAGTGTCGATCCAAAGATCATCGAGTTGCCCAATAACCGTGTCGACCTGGTTTTCGAGATCAAGGAAGGCGCAAAGACCGGCGTCAAGGACATCCGGTTTGTCGGCACGCATGCATATTCATCGGGCCGCCTGAAGGACGTCATCAAGACCTCGGAAAGCAACTTTCTCAGTTTTCTGCAGACCACCGATATTTATGATCCGGACCGCATCGAGGCCGACCGCGATCTGTTGCGCCGGTTCTATCTCAAACACGGATATGCCGATGTGCGCATCGTTTCCGCAGTCGGTGAATACGATCCATCCAAGAAAGGCTTTATTGTCACCTTTACGATCGATGAGGGCGGTCAATATCACGTCGGCACGGTGGACGTCGTGTCGAACGTTCACGCCATCGATCCGGGATCGTTGCGCGCCCAGGTTAAGCTCGCGGCCGGCAGCGTTTATAATGCCGATCTTGTAGAAAAAAGCGTGGAGGCGATGACGATCGCGGCCGCCAAGCACGGCTACGCATTCGCCACGGTTCGCCCGCGCGGCGACCGTAACTTCGCGACCAAGACCATTAATCTCGCTTTCGTCGTCGAAGAGGGCGCCCGCGCTTACATCGAGCGCATCAACATCCGGGGCAATACCCGTACCCGTGATTACGTGATCCGCCGGGAATTCGATCTCAGCGAAGGCGATGCCTATAATCGGGCACTGGTCGATCGTGCCGAGCGCCGGCTGAAGAACCTCAACTACTTCAAAACGGTGAAAATCACCAATGAGCCGGGTTCCGCCCCGGATCGCGTCGTCGTGAACGTTGATGTTGAAGAACAGCCGACCGGCGAATTTTCGGTCTCGGGCGGTTATTCCACCGCAGACGGTCTCATTGGTGAAGTAAGCGTCGCTGATCGAAACCTTATGGGCCGCGGCAACTATGCCAAGGCCGCGCTAACTTACGGGCAATACGTCAAGGGCTTCGACCTCTCGTTCGTTGAGCCCTATCTTTTTGGCTACCGCATGGCGGGCGGAATTGATGTGTTTGCGCGGCAAAATCTTGCAAACAGCTATGTGTCGTACGATTCCCAGACTATCGGTACCAACCTGCGTCTCGGCTTTGCGATAACAGAGGAAATCGCGTTTCAGCCGCGGTATTCGTTCTACCAGCAGAAAATCACGCTGCCCACCCAGTACAATAACTGTCAGTTTTCAAGCAACGCCAGCATCAATGGGGGTCCCGGGGTAACACCGCAAAATGAGGCGAATGGTTCGGACACGAGCCTGTCGGCGAATGGCCCCTTTGGTGGCTGTTATGCGGACGGCGAGGCGTCGCTCGCGGTACGTAAGGAACTGGCCGCGGGCCCGGTCAACACCTCGCTGGTTGGTTATACGGTTTCGTACAACACACTCGACAACAACAGGTTGCCGACCAGCGGTCTTTATACCGAACTCAAGCAGGATTTTGCCGGCGTCGGCGGCGACGTGAACTTCATCCGCACGACTGCCGAGGCGCGCAATTACTACGAAGTCTTCTCGGATGTGATCAGCGTGTTGAAGGTCCAGGCCGGCAATATTTCGCCGTGGGGTGGCCAGAGCTTGCGCATGCTGGATCAATTCCAGATGGGGCCACAGCTCGTGCGTGGATTTGCGCCTGCCGGTATCGGTCCGCGAGATCTCACAGTAGGAACAACAAATGACGCTCTCGGCGGCAGCCTGTTTTGGGGTGTGAGCCTTGAGGCGCAAACGCCGCTGTATTTCCTGCCGAAAGATATCGGCATCAAGATCGCGGCCTTTACCGATGCGGGTAACCTTTGGAACTACCAAGGCCCGACCAGTTGGAGTGTGACCGGCGAAACCCTCCAGGTCGGTCTTGACGGTGTGTCAAAGATCCGCTCCTCAGTCGGTGTCGGCCTGCTCTGGGATTCGCCGCTCGGACCGCTGCGTTTCGATTTGGCTTATCCCATTACGAAATATTGCGCGACTGGATCTGATAACGTCACGCGAATTTGCGACCGCACGCAGGTCTTCCGCTTTAGCGGCGGCACCAAGTTCTGATTTGAGTTGCGTCCGGCGGCATGGCGGATCGGACTCCTGCAGGATGAACGAGCCGGTTTTCTTACGATACTCGCGCGGTCTCACGCTTGAAGAGATCGCTGCCTTGACGGGCGCAACGCTTGCGCCGTCGGCTCCGCGTTCGCGGCGCGTGGTCAATGTTGCACCGCTCGATCGCGCGTCGCCGCGTGATCTTGCGTTTTTTGACAGCAAAAAGTTCTCTGCGCAGGCAGCCGCTACCCATGCCGGCGTCTGCCTCACCACGACGGCGCTTTCCGGCGATCTGCCGCCCAAGGTGGCAATTCTCACGGTGAAGGATCCTTATCGCGCATTCGTGGCCGTCGCGCGCGAAATGTTTCCACAAGCGCTGCGGCCGTCGTCCCTATCCGGCACGGGAGATTTTGCCGGCGCGCATGTCGACGCAAGCGCGCGCACGGAAGACGGGGTGTCGATAAATCCCGGCGCGGTGATAGGCCCGGGCGTCGAGATTGGCAGCGGCAGCGTTATCGGCGCAAATGCCGTGATCGGCGCGGGAGTTAAAATCGGGCGCGACTGCTCGATAGGCGCCACCACCACAGTCAGCGAAACGCTGATTGGGGATCGCGTCATCATTCATCCCGGCTGCAAGATCGGCCAGGATGGCTTCGGCTTCGTTATGGGGGGAAAAGGCCACCTGAAAATCCCGCAGGTTGGGCGCGTCATTATTCAGGACGACGTGGAGATCGGCGCCAACACAACCATCGACCGTGGCGCCATTCGCGATACGGTGATCGGCGAGGGCACAAAGATCGACAACCTGGTTCAGGTCGGCCACAATGTCTCAATTGGCCGCCACTGTATATTGGTTGCGCAAACAGGCATTTCCGGCAGCTCAACGCTGGAAGATTTCGTTGTTCTGGGTGCCCGTGTCGGCTTGGCGAATAACGTAACAATCGGCGAAGGTGCGCAGATTGCGGCTATAAGCAACGTCCATGGCGACGTGCCTCCCGGTGCGCGTTGGGGCGGCACGCCGGCGAAACCGATTAAGCTTTGGTTCCGTGAAATGAAAGCCCTTGCAAGACTTGCGCGCGATGGTGGCGAAACGGCTACGGACGAATGAGATTGTGTCATGGACAAAGCCGTAACGAAGATTGAAGCGGTCGACATTGAGACGGTGTTGAAAATGCTGCCGCACCGTTATCCATTCCTGATGGTCGACCGCGTCATCAACATTCAGGGCGACGAAGGCGGCATCGGCATAAAGAACGTGACGATCAACGAGCCGCAATTTCAGGGACACTTTCCGGGTAATCCGGTTTTTCCAGGTGTGCTTATGATTGAGGGAATGGCGCAGACGGCAGGCGTGCTGTGCATTGCTGCAACCGGCGCGCAGCCGAAATCAGTGTTTTTTCTCACGATCGACAAGGCGAAATTCCGCAAGCCTGTGCGGCCGGGCGACACCATCGAATACCATATGAAGCGGATTGCGCACCGCAAATCCATGTGGTGGTACCGCGGTGAAGCGAAGGTCGCCGGCCAGATCGTCGCGGAAGCCGAAGTCGGCGCCATGCTTTCGGACGCATGAGCGCGCGCATGATTGATCCTTCGGCCCGGATCGAGGCCGGGGCTGCGATCGGAAGCGACGTCGCAATCGGGCCCTATTGCACGATTGGGGCGCACGTTCGCATTGGCGATGGCTGCCGCTTGATTGCGCACGTCAATCTCACGGGCCACACCACGATCGGTCCGCGCACCGTCATCCATCCATTTGCATCGCTCGGCTCGCCGCCGCAATCATTTGGTTATCGTGGCGGCCCAACCACGCTCGAGATTGGCGCTGCTTGCGATATTCGCGAAAATGTAACCATGAACACCGGCACGGAGGACGGTGGCGGAAAAACCACTGTCGGCGATGGCTGTTTTTTCATGGTCGGAAGTCATGTCGGTCATGATTGTCACGTCGGCGACAAAGTAGTGCTTGCAAACAATACGGTGCTCGGCGGGCACGTCACGATCGGCAATGGTGTCGTCTTTGGTGGCGGCGTTGCGGTACGCCAATTCGTGCGGATCGGCGAGGGCGCCATGATCGTCGGGCTCAGCGGTGTGCGGGCTGATGTGATCCCGTTTGCAATGGCACAGGGGCCGCTTGCTAACCTGGTGGGCCTCAATGTCGTCGGCATGCGGCGGCGCGGGCTTTCGAAATCAAACATTCACCGGGTGCGCGCCGCATACGAGTTGCTGTTTTTCGGTGGCGGCGAGTTCCGCGCACGCGTCGACAAGGTTGCCGCCGATTTCGGCGACGACGCGTTGGTCAACAAGATCATTTCGTTCATCCGCGCCGGAAAGCGTCCGTTCACGATGGCCGTCAAGCGCGGCGAGGCGGACGAAGACGCATGAGCGCGCCGGCAGCTTCGGGGCAGGACGGCCCGCTCGCGCTCATATGCGGAGGCGGCTCGCTTCCTCTGGCGGTGGCCGACTCCGTTGCAAAGCGTGGACGACCGGTCGTTCTTTTCGCGCTCCGCGGCCATGCGGATCCGGAGCTGGTCGCGCGGTATCCACATCATTGGATACGTGTTGGCCAACTGGGTGCATTTACGAGAGCTGCGCGCGCTGCCGGCTGCCGCGACATCGTATTTATTGGCTCGCTGGTCCGGCCGACTCTGTGGGCATTACGCCCCGATTTGAAGGCGCTGATGTTATTGCCGCGGATTGTGGCTGCATACCGTGGGGGCGACAATCACCTTCTGTCGGGCGTGAGCCAGATTGTCGAGGATCATGGGTTTCGTCTCCTTGGCGCCCACGAGGTTGCTCCGGAGATTTTGGTGCCGGTCGGCCCGCTCGGGCGCATCGATGCCGCGGAGCGGCATCGGGAGGATATTGCCTTTGGCTTTGATTATTTACACTCAAGCGGCGCCTTCGATATCGGCCAGGCCGTCGTGGTGGCCGGCAAGCGCGTACTGGCGGTAGAAGCCGCCGAGGGTACCGAC
>Ga0187787_10000014_pt1 | contig 16895 bp, 12 predicted proteins | sample 1015_BV01_MP06_2_FD_133007 | JGI IMG/M metagenome (GOLD analysis project Ga0187787, IMG submission 133007) | Tropical peat soil microbial communities from peatlands in Department of Meta, Colombia - 1015_BV01_MP06_20_MG | ecosystem: Environmental > Terrestrial > Soil > Wetlands > Peat | place...
GGTAATCAAAGTCGGTGCTGCGACCGAAGTCGAGATGAAAGAGAAAAAAGCGCGCGTGGAAGACGCGTTGCACGCAACGCGCGCTGCGGTGGAGGAAGGCATCGTTGCCGGCGGCGGAGTTGCGCTAATTCGCGCAAGGGCAAATATCAAGGTTAAAGGCGACAACCACGACCAGGATGCCGGCGTAAAGATCGTGCTGCGTGCGCTGGAAGAACCGTTGCGCCAAATCGTCGCCAACACCGGAGAGGAACCTTCCGTGGTTGCCAATAAAGTCATGGAAGGCAAAGGCAATTTCGGCTACAACGCGGCGACCAATGAATACGGCGATCTGGTGCAGATGGGTGTGCTTGATCCTACCAAAGTGACCCGCTACGCTCTGCAAAATGCCGCTTCAATCGCCGGATTGATGCTCACCACCGATTGCATGGTCGCAGAACAGGATGAAGAAAAACCAGCAATGCCTGGAGGCAGAATGGGCGGCATGGGTGGCATGGGCGGAATGGATATGTAATTACGCGGTCCCGGCATAAAAACAAAACCCCTTGGATGCGAACCAAGGGGTTTTGTTTTACGTACACGCTGTCGGCTTGACTTGTTTTTGCATTAAGATTGTAATAGCGCGCTTCAAATAATGGCCAAGTAGCTCAGTTGGTAGAGCAGCGGACTGAAAATCCGTGTGTCGGTGGTTCGATTCCGCCCTTGGCCACCGGATTTCGGCGAGGCATTAGCCGAGCCAAAATCGAAAAGGTGGTCAATTAGAGGCCACCCGATTTCGCCGAGCGCAAGGCGCGCGAGGCAAAATCCGCAAAGGCTCGATTCCGCCCTTGGCCACCCGATTTCGCCGAAACGAAGCGCGAGGCAAAATCCGCCACGGTTCGATTCCGCTAGGCCGCTGCTCCTGACTAGACTTTCCGCGCAGGTCCCTGACAACAAGTGTGGTTTTTTTAATTGGGCCGCGCGATTCTTGTGCCCAAGCGGCTTTTTGCGAGAATGCGAGATTTACAGAATTGCAGGCTGTCCTGAATGTAAGAACCAGCGGTCGATGATTACGTGACGCGCAAACCAATTTGTTCTCATCAACTTCATCGCAACCGTCTGCCTGACTTTTTCCGGCAATAATGGTCCGCTTGTCGGTTGTAAGTTTTTCTTGCCGAAGCGCTGCGTCAATCGACTCACATAGGGCGCGAGCTTCTCTTGCCGATAATCATTTCGAGCATTGATAATAACCTCGGCGGCCATCAGCGCGGATTCCACCGCAGGGCGAATGCCTTCTCCGCTTTGCGGATAGGCCAGCCCAGCAGAATCACCGATCAGGAGCATGCCGTGGCTGGTAAGTGTCCGGCGCGACCCCGGATACAGGAGGTAAGCGTGACCATTGAATCTCCCGGGCAAATTGCGCGGAATAGTCCCGCGCTGCTGCAGCCATTGGCAGAACCGATCCACATGCTCGGAGAGCTTGTGGCTGTCCTCGCGACCAAGACCAACGTTGAGATAACCGCCTTTCGCGAAGCACCATCCATAACCCTTGAGGTCGGGGCAGAAGTACAGTTGCACAAGCTCATTATCTATGCGACATTCACTTCTGTCCTGTTCATTGAGCAGAAACTCAATCTCCTGCGCGACGACCAAAGTTTCATTGTGCTCATTCTGAGTGCGGGCCATACGTGCTACCGGGCAAAAATGCCCGCCAGCACCAATCACAAGAGGTGCTCTGATGTTCTCATTTACCAGCCACATGCCACCATCGCGTACCATTGACTTCATTGGCTCACCAAGCCGCAACCGTGCCCCTGAGCGCTTCAGCAAGTAATTGTCAAACTCGCAACGGCGAATGCCGAAACTTGCGGGTTCGCGATAACGCGTTTCCACTTCCGGTTCACCGATAATGCCCGTTTGAAATCCGTAGACCGGCTGTATCACGCACCCGCGCGCATAATCTGCAATGTCAAGCCGTAATGATTTGACTACTGCCGGGGTTATCCAGCCCGCGCACACTTTGTCGCGTGGAAAAGTATGCTTGTCGAGCACTATAACGTCGAAGCCGGACCGGATGAGCTGCCATGCGCACGTCGACCCTGCGGGACCGCCTCCGACGATCAGCACGTCGCACGAATCTATAGGCACTGGGATGCCATTACATCAGTTGTAAATATATGCCCGCGTCCAGGGGATGTCGTTATTGGCCCCGCGCGCGAACAACACCTGAAACAGCTGCATGTCACCCGTGTTGAATGCAGCGATCGATCCTGCGAGGTATAGGCGCCAGGTTCGGACGAAACGCTCGTCGTACATTTCTTTTACGCGGCTGCTGGCAGACTCAAATCGCTGCAGCCAATGTTTGAGCGTCAACGCATAGTGCTGTCGCAGATTCTCGACGTCAAGCACAGAGAAATTCCCGTCCTCCACCACTTCCAGCATTTCACGTAACGACGGTGGATAGGCGCCAGGGAAAATTCGCTTTTCAACCCAAGCGTTGTATGGGGCAGGCCGGTTGCGACCGATACTGTGAATGAGCCCTCGTCCGTTGCCATCCAAGCAGCGGTCAATGACGCGATGAAGCTCATGATAGAACTCGCGGCCGACATGCTCGAGCATGCCGACTGACATGAATGCATCGAAGCGTCCGCTGGCGTTTCGGTAATCGTCTTCAATGAATTCTACGCGGTGTTCGACACCTAAGGCATGCGCGCGCGCTTTGGCATAGACCATCTGCTCATGTGATATGTTGAACGCCTTGACCCTGACCCCGTATTGCGTAGCCATGTGCAGCGCCAGAGCACCCCAGCCGCAACCCGCTTCGACCACGGTCTCATCCGGCCGCAGCCTGAGCTTACGGCAAACGTGATCCATCTTGGCTATCTGCGCTTGCTCTAGCGTGACATCGGGGCTCGGAAAATACGCGCAGGTATAGACCATGTGCTGGTCGAGCCAGAGCTTGTAGAATTCGTTGCCGAGATCGTAGTGACGGTGGATATTCTCGCGCGAGTCCGACAGCGTATTCACATGGCTGCGGTTCAGCCACTTGCTCAGGCGCGACCGCAGTCCCGCGGAACGCACGCGCGCCAGGCCTTGATAAGCGGCCTCAATAAGCTTTACCAAATCCCCATCGACTTCGATCGAGCCGTTGCTGTAAGCGTCGCCGAAATACAACTCCGGATTGATCAGCAATTTGAACAGACAGGAACGGTTTGCGATCCGCATATCAGCAACGGGGTTGCTTGCAGCCGTGGAAATGGACTCGCCATTCCAGAGTGTAACGCGAATCGGGGGGTCACCGACCGAATGGAGCAGGCTGCGCGTCAGGCGTCCTTCGAACGAAAGCCGAGAATTCTGCCCGCGTGCGTTATCCCGGCTCTTGGTCAGCGCTATCCCGACATCCCGATCGTTGGGAGCCGCGCCAAAAAGTTCCGGATTTTCCCGTTTCATGGTGGTGCCCTCCACGCCTTTTATTTGTCAACACAACAATAGGGAAAAGTTGGTTCTGTGGTAATGATAAAAGTCAAATACTGCGCCAATCGCGTCGTGTTAACGACAGATAATGACACCGCTAGAGTTCAGCTTTCGCAAATATACACTGTTGCATTGGGTGACGTCTATTATGATCTACATCATGGCCGTTTATTAGCAAGTGTTCGCTCTTGGCTCTTTATTGAAAAAAATGAACTACTAGGTTTCCCGCTAATTCTCAACTACCCCACACAGGGGACAATCCAATCTTGTCCCACTCTAGGCAGGGCCGAAAAGGCGTTCGCCCGGAGCAATATTCTTCAGGAAGGCCTCCGGTATAAGCAGTGAAATTTGGCAATACCTTTGTGAGTGCAATACGACAATTTATGACCCTAGCCGCCGCAAAGATACCCTATACATACCTAACAGTCTGAACCTAATCATTATTTTACAATGGTACGGTATTTGCTTGTAATTTAGTGCGGTATGTAATTCAGCATCAATTGAACAAGGATGTGAGGTAGCCAATAAGCGTTGGCATATGTAAACCGGAAACACGCCCCTCATTTTTGATGATGGGCAGGAAGAAAGTGGAACAGCATGAATGAACTATTTGCAGCCTTGCTATCATGGGCGGTGGTATTGTCCGGATACTCTACTCCCTCCATTTCCCCTGAAGTTGTGTTTGTTAGTCACCAAGAACTCACAAAGATGGCATGCAACGGAACCGAGTGCAAAGTAGTGGGATTCCACCCGCCAGAGTCAAATCGTGTATATATCGACAATCGTCTGCATCCGGAAGAAAACATATTCGCGGCCTCGATTATTGTTCATGAATTTGTCCATTACCTGCAACAATCAGGCGGCAAGTTTGCACTCAAGTACAGTTGTAACGATGCACTAGAGATGGAGCGGGAGGCGTACTACGTGCAGTCGCGCTTTCTGGAAGCTCACGGGGTGTATTGGGTGGTAGGAAGCTCCATGCATTATTCATCATGCGACCCGTAATCTCAGGCACGCATAACTAAGGGAACCTCTGGTTTGGTTCTGCTTGTATCCGTCAACTTTTATTGTTCCTTTTGGCTTCAATCAGCATGCTAATTAAATCCATGGGCATTGGGAACACAATGGTGGTATTTTTATCTGCACCTATCACAGTCAGCGTTTCCAGATATCGCAACTGGATTGCCTGCGGCTCCTGCGCCAATATTCTGGCTGCCTGGAATAGTTTTTCAGAAGCCTGCAATTCTCCCTCGGCGTGAATAACTTTCGCGCGCCGTTCTCGCTCCGCTTCCGCCTGGCGGGCAATCGCCCGGATCATGGATTCATTTATATCGATTTGCTTGATTTCAACGTTTGAAACCTTGATTCCCCACGCGTCAGTATGGGCATCGAGAGTGGTTTGAATATCCAGATTGAGCTTTTCACGCTCAGCCAGCATTTCGTCCAGCATATGTTTACCCAGCACCGACCGCAGGGTGGTCTGGGCAAGCTGGCTGGTTGCAAGCAGGAAATTTTCCACCTGGATAACGGCTTTTTGCGGGTCCACTACTCGATAAAACACCACCGCGTTGACCTTGACCGAAACGTTGTCGCGGGAAATCACATCCTGGCTCGGCACGTCCAACACCACGGTGCGAAGACTCACCCGCACCATCTGCTGGATACCTGGAATGACGAGAATTAACCCGGGGCCTTTTACTTTCCAGAATCGCCCGAGCAGAAAAATTACTCCGCGTTCGTATTCCCGCAACACTTTCAGCGCAGAAAACGCCAGTATGACAATGACAACTAATACGCCGAAGCTGAAATTAAAAGCCATTAGGAATCTCCTTTGTCCGGTAAAAATTCAGGCACGACCTCGAGAGTTAAACCATCAATTTTCGCGACACGGATTTTTTGCCCACGCTGCAACCTGACAGCGCTTTTCACGCGCCAAGTCTCGCCATGAACTTTTGCCCAGCCTTCTCCCTCGAAATTCTCAGTCACTTCCCCGATACTGCCTAATAGTTCCTCGCGGCCGCTGACCACGGGGCGATTGCGGACTTTGACGACCATGCCCATGACGAGAATCAGGAACAAGGCGCTGGCAATGCCGATACCCAGTATCAATGGCAATGGAATCCCGAATCCGGGAGCTTCGGTGGGGATGAGTATCACTGAGCCAATGATAAAGGCCAAAACACCGCCGACACCGAGCGAACCATAAGCGGGAAAATAGATCTCGGCAATCATGAAAGCAATTCCCAGCATGATCAACACCAGTCCGGCATAATTGACCGGCAGTAACTGGAAGGCGTACAGCCCGAGAATCAAACAAATTAATCCCGCTACCCCAGGCAACACATAGCCGGGGTTGGAAAATTCGAAAAACAAACCATAGATACCGACCAACAACAATATATAGGCGACACTCGGGTCGGTAATTACAGCGAGCAGGCGGCTGCGCCAATCCGGCTCGAGGATGGTTATTCTGGCATTTTCGGTATCGATTTTGCGTTCCTGTCCCAGGACGTTGAGCTTACGGCCGTTGACCTCCTTCAGCAATTGCGGCACATCATCGGCAATCAGGTCAATCACACCGAATTTCAGCGCCTCTTCCGCTGACAGGCTGACCGCTTCACGCACCGCTTTTTCCGCCCATTCCGCGTTACGCCCGCGCATTTGCGCCAATCCACGAATATAAGCTGCGGCATCATGAACCTGCTTGCGGCTCAACGTATCCAAGCCGTCGCTTTTCTGAGGCTTGCGGGCAGTTTCTGGTTTGTCGGCATCTTTTTTCCTTTCAGGCTCGGAGGATTCCGGTCCGCGAGCATCCGGCGTCCCGCCGATTTGCACCGGAGTTGCTGCACCCAAGTTGGTGGCGGGCGCCATAGCGGCGATATGGCTTGCGTAAAGAATATAGGTGCCTGCACTTGCAGCACGGGCCCCGCTGGGCGCGACGAAAGCTGCAATAGGCACAGGCGAAGCAAGAATGTCCTTGATGATGGTGCGCATGGAAATATCTAACCCGCCCGGTGTGTCCATTTGCAACACCACCATTTGCGCATGCTGCGTGGTGGCCTGTTCCAGACCGCGGTGGAAATAATCAGCCGTAGCCGGGCCGATAGCGCCGTTTACCGGAAGGACGATAACAGGTTGAGAGTCTGCAGCAGTGGCCAAGACCGGCAAAGCCAACAAAATGATGAGCAAGATTCGCATCATGGGAATAGGTTTGACCGGCACTTCACATATTTAACTATAGCTTGTTTGGTCATACCTGAATCCAGGAAAAGAGGGTTTTTCACGACTCCTCCTCATGAGCTGGCTTAAGTTCAGGATACCGAAGCAAATCTCGGCAAGATGATGGGCACAACTTACAGACTTAATGAAATAAGCAATACTGATGCTATTGGTAAGTGGTGTTATTTCACTATTGCAGCTTTATTCCGCGACACACTGCTACCGTAGAATTTTTCCACTGATCGGCTTATTCCATCCTTGTCCAAACCCGCATCTGCGAGCATATCCTCCCGTGAGCCATGCTCGATAAAACGGTCGGGAAGCCCGATATTGAGAATCGGAATTTGTACGCCATGCGCTGCCAGGCATTCATTAATTCCACTTCCTGCACCGCCCGGAATTACGTTTTCTTCCAAGGTCACAAGGCAATCGTGTGTATTGGCGAGCTTGAGTATCATATCCTCGTCAAGTGGTTTAACAAAGCGCATGTTGACCACTGTGGCGTCAAATTTATCCGCGATTTCCATGGCTGGCGCTACCATGGTTCCGAAAGCGAGCAGAGCAATTCTTCTGCCTTGGCGGCGCAACTCCGCGCGACCTACAGGCAGCGCTGTCATTTCCTTCTGTACCTTTACGCCGGGACCGTTGCCTCTCGGATAGCGCACGGCAGCGGGCTGATCAAGCCGGAAACCGGTGTATAGCATTTGACGGCATTCGTTTTCATCCGCAGGCGCCATGACCACCGTGTCGGGCAGGCAGCGCAGATAGGTGAAGTCATAACTGCCGTTATGAGTCGGCCCGTCAGGGCCGACCACGCCGGCGCGGTCGATGGCAAACAATACAGGCAAATGCTGAATTACGACGTCATGAATCACCTGGTCATAAGCGCGTTGCAGGAAAGTGGAATAAATCGCCACCACAGGTTTCAAGCCATCGCAGGCCATGCCGGCGGCGACCGTGACGCTGTGCTGCTCGGCGATTCCGACATCGAAATAACGGGCAGGATAAAGCTCGGAAAATTTCACCAGTCCTGAGCCTTCGCGCATCGCTGGTGTAATGCCGACCAGGCGCTCGTCCAGTGCCGCCATGTCACACAGCCATTCACCGAACACTTGCGTGTAAGTGAGACTGCTTGATTTGGATTTAGATGGAACAATACCGACCTTGGGGTCGAACTTGGTGACGCCGTGATACTTCACCGGGTCGGCTTCCGCGGGTGCATAGCCCTTGCCTTTGATGGTGACCACGTGTAAGAGCCGCGGCCCTTTTAGATCGCGCAAATTTTTGAGAATTTTAACCAGAGTGGGAATATCGTGACCGCTGATGGGGCCGATATAGTTGAAGCCGAGTTCCTCGAAAAACGTGCCGGGGCCGGGAGTGACCATGCCTTTCACATGTTTTTCGGTGCGCAGAGCAAGGTCCCACATTGCAGGGATTTTGTTCAGAACTTTTCTGCCACTTTCATGAATAGTGGTGTAGAACTTGCCGGAAAGCAGCCGTGCTAGATAGCTGGACAGTGCGCCGACATTTGGCGATATTGACATGTCGTTGTCGTTGAGTATCACCAGCAGGTCAATATCCTTGAGGCTGCCTGCATGATCCAGCGCTTCGTATGCAAGACCCGCGGTCATTCCGCCATCACCAATAATCGCTACTGCTTTGCGATCGCTGTTCTGTTTCGCTGCAGCAATCGCCATACCCAGAGCTGCGCTGATCGAAGTGCTGGAATGTCCTGCGCCAAAGGAGTCGTATGAACTTTCTTCACGTTTCAAAAACGGCGTCAGCCCATTTTTTTGCCTGATGGTGCCGATGCGGTCGCGGCGGCCGGTTAGAATCTTGTGCGGATAGCATTGGTGTCCTACGTCCCACACCAAGCGGTCTTCCGGTGTATTAAAAACATAATGCAACGCAACAGTGAGTTCAACGGTGCCGAGCCCTGCGGCAAAATGACCGCCGCATTCCGAAACTGAGTGAATGAGGTAATTGCGTAACTCATCTGCGAGCGGCACCAGCTGATCCTCGGGAAGCGCGCGCAAATCTTCCGGAGAGTTGATGGTTGCAAGAATCGGATATTCTGAAATCAACGACATTATGCCGGCTCTATACTGTTAAAGATTATGTACATCATACCGCATTGCATGCTTCTGCAATCCTGCAGCGCGGGCAACAGCGTCTTTTTTTAGGTATTTTTGCTTGACAGCCCCTTTGGAGGGTACGTATTATATGCCACTGCTTAAAGTGTGCCAACTATAGGATTTTAAAAAATATACCGTATTCTTGAACGTTGTGCTTCTAGCGGCGGATCCTGTGAGCGGACCCTGTGATATGATAATTAGGTCTGTCTCAAAAATATTCGTTGGCCTCACCTGTTTATTGCTGCAATAGATAAGAACGTTTCCGGATGAAATATTTGGCTGTTGAACTTATTTCGGTACAACAGAGTCAGTTAAAGATTGCCGTCTTAACAATCCACAAGCATAAGGAAGAATAGATGGAAGTAGTATTGGCTCAGCCTAGGGGATTTTGTGCAGGCGTAGTAAGGGCAATAGAAATCGTTGAGCTCGCGCTCGACATCTATGGTCCGCCGGTCTATGTATTCCATGAAATCGTTCATAACCTGTACGTGGTTAAAGACCTGCAAACGCGGGGTGCGGTGTTTATAGAAGAACTGGACACCGTGCCAACCGGTTCGGTCACGATATTCAGTGCCCACGGAGTTTCCACTGCAGTCGTGGATAAAGCCAAACAAAGAAAGCTGCAAGTGATTGACGCGACCTGCCCGCTGGTGACCAAAGTACACTTACAAGCGCAGCAATACAGCCGCCGTGGATACGAAACCATCATCATCGGACATATCGGCCACGAAGAAGTGGAAGGCACGATGGGCTCAGTCGAGGGTCCCGTTTATGTGGTTTCCACCACCGGGGACGTTTCCGCGCTCAAGGTAAAAAATCCCGACAAGCTGGCTTATGTCACACAGACAACGCTCAGCATAGACGACACGCGGGATGTGATCGATGCGCTGAAGCAGCGTTTTCCCACCATTCAGGGCCCAGAACTTGACGACATATGCTACGCGACGCAAAACCGCCAGAATGCGGTGAAAGCGCTTGCGGACGAAGTAAACCTGATCCTTGTGGTCGGCGCGCGCAACAGCTCCAACTCCAACCGGTTACGCGAGGTCGGCAAACAACATGGCGTGCCTGCTTATTTGATTCAGGACGAAACCGAACTCGATAAGTCCTGGTTTGTCGGGGGCATCAAGAAGGTGGGTATCACCTCCGGTGCATCTACTCCTGAAGTGCTGGTGCAAAGAGTGCTCGACAAACTGCGCAGCTTCGGAGTGAATGCCACAAGCGAACTTGACGGCATACGCGAAACCACCACTTTCCGCCTGCCCAAATCGCTGACGCTGAAAAAAGCCGAGCAAACCAAGACCGAACCAGCCATAAAGGTTAATTTATAGGATATATCGATGGGTATACCATTAGTTCAAAAATACCGAATTGCCAAATATGTCATTGGCAAAAAACTGCGCGGGGCGAAGCGTTATCCGGTGGTGCTGATGCTGGAGCCGTTGTTTCGCTGCAATCTGGCTTGCGCGGGATGCGGCAAGATTGATTACCCGGAAGAAATTCTCAATAAACGTCTGACTCTGGAGGAATGCCTCGCTGCAGTGGATGAGTGCGGCGCGCCGATAGTCTCGATTCCCGGCGGAGAGCCGCTTATACACAAAGATATAGTCAAAATCGTCGAAGGTATCGTTGCGCGCAAGAAATTTGTTTATCTTTGCACCAACGCGCTGCTGCTCAAAAAACGTCTGAACGACTTTACCCCCTCGCCGTATCTCACGTTCTCGATACACCTTGACGGGCTGCGCGAGCGTCACGATGCCTCGGTGTGCCAGGAAGGGGTGTTTGACAAGGCTGTGGAAGTGACAAAACTGGCGCTGGAGCGGGGCTTCCGGGTGACCGCGAACTGCACCGTGTTCCAGGGCGAAACAGCAGAGGAAATCGCCGCGTTCATGGATTACTGCAAGGAACTCGGCGTAGAGGCCGTCACCATTTCTCCGGGATACAGCTATCAGCACGCTCCGCAGCAGGAGATTTTCCTGCGCAGAAATGCCAGCAAGCAGCTGTTCCGCGAAGTATTCAAGCTCGGAAGAGGCCGCAAGTGGCGCTTCAACCAATCGAGCTTGTTCCTCGATTTCCTGGCGGGCAATCAGACTTATCAGTGTACGCCGTGGGGCAATCCGACCCGCAACGTCTTCGGATGGCAAAAGCCGTGCTACCTGCTGATGGACGAGGGCTATGCCTCCAGCTTCAAAGAGCTGATGGAAACCACCCGATGGGAGGAATACGGTACCGGCCGCAATCCGAAATGCGCCGATTGCATGGTGCATTGCGGTTACGAGCCTACCGCAATAAACGATTCGTTCGCCCGACCATTGAAAGCGTTCAGTGTGTTTCTACGCGGCCCGAACACTGACGGGCCTTTAGCCCCAGAGCTTCCCGTCAGCTACGCTGATACTGCCAAAAGCTATATCCCACTCAAGGTCTACAAGCATTAGGCGGCTGGCATGCCTTGCTTTACGGCATGGTCACAAGCTGTCGGGTTTCCATGATGGAGACGCTGGCAATTGTTTTGGTTACTGTATCAGTCCTGATGTGGCTGGCAGTGCTGCTGATTCCGTGGCGTCCGTGGTCTTTTCAGCCGTTTCTCGATGCACAATCCGGCGGTGGCGACCTAAGCGATGTCACCGTTCTCATCCCCGCCCGCAATGAAGCAACAGTCATCCAGAAAACGCTTGTTGCGTTAAAAGCCCAGGGCAACAATCTTTCCCTGGTTGTGGTGGATGACCAGTCTGTGGATGGAACAGCAGAGATCGCTCGCAAAGCGTGGACTGACAGGCTGGTCGTGGTTGCAGCTGAGCCATTGCCTTCAGGATGGAGCGGCAAGCTGTGGGCGCTGGAACAGGGGCGGCAGCACGTGCAGACACCGCTGGTGCTGCTTATGGATGCCGACATTGAGCTTAAGCCCGGAATCGTCGGGTGCTTGCGGGAATATATGCAGCAGCATGAAGTGGCGTTTATTTCTCTTATGGCGGCGCCGATGATGAGCAATTTTTGGGAAAAACTGTTGATGCCGGCTTTCGTTTATTTTTTTAAATTGCTTTATCCTTTCTCCCTGTCGAATTCAGGCAAGAGTAAAGTGGCCGCAGCAGCCGGGGGCTGCATCCTGATGCAATCCAGGTTGCTCGATGAGATCGGCGGTTTTGCAGCGATCAAGGGCGAATTGATAGATGATTGCAGTCTGGCTGGTCGCATCAAGTCAAAAGGACACAAAACATGGATTGGATTGACTCATTCGGTATACAGTATTCGTCCGTATCAGCAGCTTAGGCAGATCTGGAACATGGTGACGCGCACGGCTTTCACGCAATTGCATTACTCAATCGGGCTATTGTTGGCGTGCACTGTGCTCATGGCCTTGGCATTTGGCATGCCGGTGGCAGGACTGTTCTTCACTTCTTCAACTGCCCAGTATTTGGCACTGGCTGCCTGGATGGCCATGGCGCTATCTTATCTTCCCATGCTTAAGTTTTACGGACGATCGCCCGTTTGGGTTGTGAGTCTGCCGCTCATCGGTATGCTTTATCTTGCCATGACCTGGAATTCGGCGCTGCGCTACTTGCGCGGCGAACGCGCACGCTGGAAAGATCGCAGTTATGACTCGCGCGCAAACAGCATGCGCTGGACTTTCATGCTGCTGCCGCAGTTTCTCGCGGCCGGCTTGTTAATGGCGAACCCGGTGGCACCGCTTCATGCAGCGCCTCCCGAGGGCGCGACCGCAGTGGTGGAACGTTTTCAGAGCGCGCTGATCTCGGTGATGAAAGACGCGCAAAAGCTCGGTTACGAGGGACGATATAAACGCCTTGCTCCTGCGGTAGAGGAAAGCCATGATCTTCCCGGCATTGCGCAATTTGCCGTCGGTCGCTATTGGGAGAAACTCTCCGACCAGCAGAAAAAAGCGTATGAGGACGCCTTCGCCAGGATGAGCATTGCGACTTACGCCTACCGCTTTGACGACTACTCGGGAGAGAGCTTCAAGGTGGTCTCTCAAGAAGCCACCGGCAAAGGCGATGCAACGGTGCATACCTTGTTTTCCGCTCCAAATAAGGAGGACATTCATTTTGATTATGTGCTGCGCCGTAAAGACGGGGTTTGGCGTATCATTAACATCATTGTTGATGGCGTAAGCGATCTGGCGATCAAGCGTTCCGAGTACGGCAATATCATCCGCGACCAGGGTGCAGACGTGCTCATCGCCAAATTGCAAGGACAGATAGCAGAATATTCAAAGCCAGCTAGCACGAAAAATAAATAAACACCGCAGGCGAATCACCCGCTGTATAGACTGTTTTACCAAGGTAAAGCGATGGAATATCATCAGCCGCAGGCTTGCACGATAATTAAGAATGAATACGCAATCATTGCTGTGCTTGCCGCGGTGGTTTTGCTCACCTCAGGCTGCGCCAGCACTCCCAAGGAAGAAAACCAAGTTTATGATCCCTATGAAGGGGTGAACCGCAAGATCTACAAGTTCAATGATGTTCTGGACCGAAATATACTCAAGCCGGTCGCCGATACTTATGTGAAAGTTACGCCTGAGCCAGCCAGAAACTCGATATCCAATTTTTTTGATAATATCGGCTATCTTGACACAATTATCAACGATTTTTTCCAGGGCAAATTCAAGCAGGGCGTGGCCGATATGTCCCGCTTCCTTATCAACAGCACCGTCGGTTCATTGGGGTTGGTGGATGTGGCTAGCAAAATGGGGTTGAAGGCGCACGAGGAAGATTTAGGGCAAACACTGGCCGTGTACGGCACCCCTCAGGGACCTTATCTGGTCATACCGTTACTGGGCCCCAATACCGCGCGCGACGCACCCGATTTGGCGATGAGCACGTTTACCAGCGGCATGTACTATATTGGCCAGGCCGCCGGTCTCGCGGTAACCTTTCCTCTGGGCGCGCTGCAGTTTATTGATAAGCGAGCCCGCGCTTCGAGCAGCCTGAAGATCGTCGACGAAGCGGCGCTTGACCGATATATATTCATACGTGATGCATATCTGCAGCATCGCAATTACCTGATATACGATGGCCACCCGCCGCAGCCGAAATACGAAGACGAAGGAGATGAAGAAGCCCCCACCAAGACACCGAAATCAAAAGACGAGGGAAGTGCTGAACCAGATAAGACACCGAAATCGCAAGAAGACAAAATCCAAGAGCCTAATCAGAACTCTCTATAAAACAGCAGTACAAAGCCGGTCAGTACCAAGGAAATAGCCCACAGCCAGCCGGGAAGGCGGTTGGCTGGGGAAGGCAGTCTTAATTCCAGCAAGCGCCCGACCCCCATCATCACCGCTAAAAATCCGAGCAGCGAATGCGAAACCTCTATGAGGAACTGGTATTTGATGGTAAGCAGGGTGTGGGAATGAGTGAGCAACAACGCACCGCCCGTTATGCATAACACAGGGAAAGCATAGCGCCAACGCGTCTCGGCGAGCCCTCCAATGCGCACTCGCCACTCGAACAGCGCAAGGCCAATCACCACCGCGGTGGCCAGCCGATGTTGGATCACCGAGGGTATCACCATGGTTTCCCAAAAACCTTCGTAACCGAGCGGCCATCCGTTGGGTTCGCCGACCAACACCAGAAACACCCCGACCAGCAAGAATAACAGCGGCCAATTCCGCGCCCATGGAAATTTACCGGTGCGGTCAAGCAACGCAGCCAAACCCACGATCAGAACCAGCAGACCTGAAACATTATGGTTGAACTCGCTTTGTCTCTTGTCGAAGTCGTTCTGGAGAGCAAAGACGTCGAACGACGAAGTGGAGCTTGCCAGATATTCCTGACGCGGTGGCGGGATGAGGCGGGGTATGCCGGGCTTTAACGCACTCCAGACTTCGGCAGGAGTGGCTTTTTCCGCTGTGACGTCTATTGAAGGCGGCAGAGAAGTAAGCGCGGCAGCAACAAGTAATATGATGATGACGATGTTGAATTCGGCTTCAACGAACGGCGGGACGCGCGTTCCTATTCCCTGGGTATCGCCCAGCCGCAGCCAGCGCCGCGTGAGAAAGAAATTCATAGCGCCCAGCGCGAGCGCGGCGAGGAGTAACGCGACTTTGGTCAGCACCATCACTCCGTAAGCGGTGCCGATGAGTCCTTCCCAGTCGCCGATAAAACTCCACCACAGATAAATTCCGCACAAGGTGAGCGAGACAACGCCCAGCACAGCGAGCGGCGAAAAACGCGCCAGCGCACGCGGCCACAAAGGCGAAGCGCTGCGACGCGTAAGCCGCCATAGTCCGAGGAGATGGATTATGCCTCCCACCCATATCGCAGCACCGAGCTGATGCAGCACTGTCATCACCATAAGCGGAACAGTGCTCTCGAGGCGGCCTACCGCATGCACCAGCCATGCTCCGCTAACCATAAGTGAAATCGCCGCCGCGATGGCCGCGCTCCATGCAACGCGTGATGCCGGTTGTTTGATGAGCCATACGCCCGAAATAGTCAGGGCGACGGCAAAAGCGACATGGATCATGCCGGCATGGGCGAAGCCGGTGGAAAAGAACGCCGCAATAGGCCACACACCGGATTCATCAGCAAGCGCCCACGGCTCCATCAGCAATCCAAGGATTTGCGCAACCGCCAGCAGCGCCGAGCCCCAGACGAGGATGAGCAGGGAATGCTTTATAGCGTTTTGCGCGTCGCTATTGTTTTTGGCTAGCGGCAACAGCACGGCCAGGAGGAATATCAGACCGCCGACCGCTACCGACATGCCAATCAGCACTAAAGAGTGAAACAAGACCGAGAGAAAACTTGCGAGCAGGCTCATGGACTATTTCTCGATGCTGAAGCGCAGCACGCCTTGGGTGGCGTGGCCGTCGGCGGCCAGCACTGAATAGCGCATAATATAATTGCCCGGTTCCAATGGCGGCAAAGGTACTTCAAGCCGGTCCGGTGCACCCTGGTTGAAATCGGTCTTCGGCAGAACCACGACCTGCTTGTTGTCTTTGGTCAGAGTTATGCGAGTGAGCGCTTTTTCGATTTTGACATTGAATCGCAGCTGGACGCGGTCCGGGGCCTGCTTGAGTACCGCACCTTCACGCGGGTTGGATTCAATTACGATGGCATGCGCCCAGCAAGAGGTGTAACTGGTTAAGAACATCAATATCAATGCAGCAATAAACAGCTTGGGTATTTTCATGGGTATTGAAATCAGTTCAAGTGGCTCGCAAAAAAGAATGGATATTTTATCAGCCAGGAGCTCAATACAAAAAATTCCGGTTGTTCAAAACTAACACATTTTCATCTCCCATCGCTTTTGCGACGGTTCGCTTTAATCCACAAGCGTCCGCCTTCCAGCGCCTGCCATCCCATGAGCGCGGGAATTCCGAGCAGCAAATCGCGCACGCGTTTCACCAGGGAAAGCGCCAATCCCATTTCCGGAGTGAGCCCCAGCATTTCACCCAGCAGCAAGAAAGAGCCTTCCTGAACGCCTAGCGCGCCGGGGACCATGAATGCGGCGCTTTTAACCGCCTGGCTCAGGCTTTCGAGGATCAGAGCATCGAGGAAGCTCACCGGGTTGCCCATGAAATAAAGCGCGAGCCATACTTCGCCAGAGGTGATAATCCAGGAAAAAAGATGGGTTAGGCCTGCGGCAAGCAACAGGCGGCGCTCGCGGTAGAGTTTCTGGATGGTGTCGTGCAGGTTGTCGATTTTTCCCAGCGACAGCCATTCCCACTTGTCGGATATTTTCTCAATGAAGTCTTCAAGCAGCTTGAACATGCCTTTGCGCTGGGCAATCACAAAACCCCCGAGTGCAAGCGCTGCCAGCACCAAGCCTGCCGCGACCCAGCGCACTGTCTGCTCCGAGCCGCCAATCAATACCAACAACAGCAAACCAAGCAACGTAAAAAAGAATTGCGTGATGGTCTCGACCGTAAGATCAACTACCACGCCAGCGCCGGCGATTCCCGCCTTGGCGCCGTGGAAAGTAAGGATTCTCGCGGCGACAAACTCGCCGCCGACTTGCATCACCGGCAACAGGTTGCCAACCGCCTCGCGCACCAAGCGCGCCCAGAGAAACACCAGAAACGATTTGCGCCAAGTATTACGCAGTACTGTGCGCCACGCCAGCGATGAGAAC
>Ga0187787_10000018_pt1 | contig 16074 bp, 11 predicted proteins | sample 1015_BV01_MP06_2_FD_133007 | JGI IMG/M metagenome (GOLD analysis project Ga0187787, IMG submission 133007) | Tropical peat soil microbial communities from peatlands in Department of Meta, Colombia - 1015_BV01_MP06_20_MG | ecosystem: Environmental > Terrestrial > Soil > Wetlands > Peat | place...
CCAGCTCGCCGTGGCGGCCGGCGGGTTGGCCCGGATCACGACCAGGCTTCCGTCCGGCAGGTCACGCAGCCGCGAGCCCACGAGGTGCCGCAGCCGCCGCTTGACCCGATTCCGCACCACTGCCGACCCCACCCGACGCGAGACGATCAACCCTACCCGGGCCGGTCCCGGACCGGCTCCCCGGGCCAGGTGGACGACAAGCATCGGGCGTCCGCTGCGCCGCCCCTCTCGCACCGCGAGAGAGAAGTCACGCCGCCGACGCATCCGGTGTCTGACCGGTAACACCCCAGACCGCCCCCGGGGTCGGATCAGGCAGACAGCTCGGTGCGGCTCTTCCGCCGCCGCGCCGCAATGATGGCGCGGCCCGCCCGGGTCCGCATCCGCGCCCGAAACCCGTGCGTCCTCGCACGGCGCCGATTGTTCGGCTGGAACGTCCGCTTGCTCACCAGAGAACTCCAGAATCGTCAGACCCGGGGGGCTGCAGCCAAGACGCCGGCACCCCGGTAGATCGCGGGTCCCGGATCTCGACGACACCAGCCACCATCGGACGCCTACGCGGACGCGCAGACATACGACGGGGGCCGCCGTCAAGCATCCACACGGTACGGCGGCGCTCGGGGGCCGGTCAAACCAGCTGAGCGAGCCGCCTGGGGAACCTGCCCGGGCACCGGATCGAGACCCCCAGGAGCCGCCGGAGCCGCCGCGACACACCCGCGCAAGGCGGCCCCGAGCAGCGACGTCTCCCACAGCCCTGGCCAACAGGCTATGGTCCTCTCTTGCTGGTTCCGGCACCGCGCGACACGCCGAGCTTGCCCGGCGTTTCGGCAGTCGATGAGGCCCGGTGTGGCAGGGGGGGACTACCGATCGGACACCGTCGTGACGCGAGGTCACCGCGATGTCCGCATGGCTAACAACACACTCGTACACAGCCTGTGGACAACGGTGTGGACTCGCGGCATGAGGGTAGGAGGTGTGCTGGTGACGACGCCGGGCGAGGATTTCCCCGCAGTCTGGCGACGCACACTCGAGGCGCTGGACGCCGCGGGCGTGACCCCCCAGCAGCGGGCCTTCGTCCGCCTCGTCCGCCCCCTCGGCCTGCTCGACGAGACGGCCCTGCTGACCGCCCCCAACGAGCTCACCAAGGAGGTCCTCGAGCAGCGGATGCGGGACACCATCACGGACCTGCTCGCGGCCGAGCTCGGGCATCCGGTGCGCCTGGCCGTGACCGTCGACCCCTCGCTGCTCGACGACGAGGCCCGTACCACCCATTCCGGCTCCGGTGGCGCACCACAGGGAATCGGCGGCCAGGGGTTGCCGGCGCTCGGGCACGTGAGCGGGCCCGGAACCGTGGCGGCCGTCCCGGCGCCGAGCCAGCCGGCGGCCGAGCACGGCGCCGCTCCGCCCCGCCCGGCGACCCTCCAGCCGGAGGGCGGCGCTCTCCTTCCCGACCCGGTCTCCGAGGTGGTCGACATCCGCGGCTACGACACGCCCCTCACCCCGCGCACGCCCGGCCTCGACCCCGAACCCGCGCAGGTCGGCCGGCTCGCGGCGATCGACCGCTCGGGTGAGCAGGCCCGGCCGGACGCCGTCCAGATGCTTCGACCGGGGACCGCCCGGGTCCCCGGCAGCCGCACCAGCAGCGAGCCCGCCCGGCTCAACCCGAAGTACACCTTCGAGACCTTCGTCATCGGGGCCAGCAACAGGTTCGCGCACGCGGCCGCGGTCGCGGTGGCCGAGGCTCCGGCGAAGGCCTACAACCCGCTGTTCGTCTACGGCGAGTCCGGCCTGGGCAAGACGCACCTGCTGCACGCGATCGGCCACTACGCGCAGAACCTCTACTCCGGGGTCAAGGTGCGTTACGTGAACTCAGAGGAGTTCACCAACGACTTCATCAACAGCATCCGGGACGACAAGGCCAGCGCCTTCCAGCGCCGCTACCGGGACGTCGACGTGCTGCTGATCGACGACATCCAGTTCCTGCAGGGCAAGGTGCAGACCCAGGAGGAGTTCTTCCACACCTTCAACACCCTGCACAACGCGAACAAGCAGGTCGTGATCACCTCCGACCTGCCGCCGAAGCAGCTGTCCGGCTTCGAGGAGCGGATGCGCTCGCGGTTCGAGTGGGGCCTGATCACCGACGTCCAGCCACCCGACCTGGAGACCCGGATCGCCATCCTCCGCAAGAAGGCGATCATCGAGCGGCTGCAGGTCCGGGACGACGTCCTGGAGTACATCGCCAGCAAGATCTCCACGAACATCCGCGAGCTCGAGGGCGCGCTGATCCGGGTGACCGCCTTCGCCAGCCTGAACCGGCAGCAGGTCGACCTGTCCCTGGCCGAGATCGTGCTGAAGGACCTGATCCCCGCCGACGACACCCCGGAGATCACGGCTGCCACGATCATGGCGCAGACCGCCGCCTACTTCGGCCTGACCATGGAAGACCTGTGCGGCTCCTCGCGCTCCAGGGTGCTGGTCAACGCCCGCCAGATCGCGATGTACCTGTGCCGCGAGCTCACCGACCTGTCCCTGCCCAAGATCGGGCAGCAGTTCGGCGGCCGCGACCACACCACCGTGATCCACGCCGATCGCAAGATCCGCCAGTTGATGGCCGAGCGGCGTTCGATCTACAACCAGGTCACCGAGCTCACCAACCGGATCAAGCAGACGTCCCGGTCCTGAGCGCGTCTCCCGCGCTCCCGGCGTCTCCCGCGTGCTCACCGCCCGCCGGGATGTCCGGTTCGCTGGTGGATATCCGAACTGCGTCACAGATCGTGAACATACGACTACAGCCGATCGGGGTTTCCCAGGTCAGAGTGCCCACCTGGCCACGCTTCGTACACAGTGTGGGGACAACTGTGTGGAAAACCCGGCTTGCACGCGAAGATCCCGGTCAGCGGGCGGTGGAGTTCCTGTGTCCGGGCTGTGTCCCGGGCCGGGGGCTGCTGTGGACATCCTGTGTCCGGACTCGGCGTCGCCGCACCGACCGAGGTGGCACGCCGCGTCCGTCCACCGCCGCCCACAGCGCCGGTGACACCATCGACAGCTCGCCCCGGCCGACGTCCGGGGGCTGACCAGGCGAGTCGCCCGCCATCCACAGCTTCCACAACCGTGAAGACGACAAACAAACGTCTTCATCGGATGGCGCTCGCCCACCCACAACCAGGTCCCGCGACACGACCCGACGGCCCCCGAGGCCATCCCGTCACTGCGCGCTCGGCACTCGTTGCAGCAGATCGCAGGCCGGTTCACCTGGGGCCGGTGACTCGCGTACTGTCGTGCGGGCACACGCCGACCGCGGCGCGCGGCCTGCAACGTTCCGGCGGACGCCGCCGACGGCCGGGCCGGAGGGTCGCCCGGTCCACAGCGGAGCCGGGAGCGGCGGCCGGTCGAGCACAGTAGGCAACGGGGCTTCCCCCCTGGCGAAAGGACGGTGGCCCGTGAAGTTCCGGGTCGAGCGCGACACCTTGGCGGACGCCGTCAACTGGGCGGCCCGTGCGCTCCCCAACCGACCACCGGTGCCGGTCCTGGCCGGCCTGCTGCTCGAGGCCGACCCGCACGGTGTGCTGCGGCTGTCCAGCTTCGACTACGAGGTCTCCGCGAAGGTGGAGGTTCCCGCGGAGGTGATGGACGCCGGGACGGCGCTGGTCTCCGGGCGGCTCCTGGCCGACATCTCCCGCGCACTGCCGACCAGGCCGGTGGACGTCGCCACCGACGGCTCCCGCGTCTCGCTCACCTGCGGGGCGGGGCGCTTCACGCTGCTCACCATGCCGGTGGAGGAGTACCCGACGCTGCCGGCGATGCCGGAGACCTCGGGGGTGATCGCCGGTGACGTGTTCACCGAGGCGGTCAACCAGGTCACCGTGGCTGCCAGCCGGGACGAGACGCTGCCGATCCTCACCGGCGTCCGGATGGAGATCGAGGGGGAGGACCTCACGCTCCTGGCCACCGATCGCTACCGGCTGGCCCTGCGCACGCTGCAGTGGCGCCCGGCGGCGCCGGGGATCAGCCGGGTGGCGCTGGTCCGGGCGCGGACCCTGTCCGAGGTCGCCAAGGCGCTCGGGGCGGCCGGTGACGTCACGATCGCCCTGTCCACCGGCGGGGCCAGCGAGCTGATCGGGTTCGAGGCCGCCGGCCGGCACACGACGTCCCTGCTGGTTGACGGCGAGTACCCCAAGGTGCGCTCGCTGTTCCCCGAGGCCTCCCCGACGCACGCCGTGGTGTCGACCCAGGGCCTGGTCGAGGCGGTCCGCCGGGTGGCGCTGGTCGCCGAGCGGAACACCCCGGTGCGGTTCAGCTTCGCCGACGGCGCGCTCACCCTGGAGGCCGGGCACGGGGAGGACGCCCAGGCGTCCGAGGCCGTGGAGTGCACCCTGAGCGGGGAGGAGTTGTCGATCGCCTTCAACCCGCAGTTCCTGCTCGACGGGGTGGGCGCCCTGGGCCGGCCGTTCGCCCGGCTGTCGTTCACCCAGCCGACCAAGCCCGCGGTGATCTCCGGGCAGGACGAGGCCGAGGGCGAGGACGACGGGTCCTACCGGTACCTGCTGATGCCGGTCCGGATGGCAGGCTGAGCTGGGGAGCTGCCTGGCCCGCGGGAGGGCCCGCCGGGTCCGGCGTCACCGATGAGCTGGAGGAGGCGCCGTGCACATCGGAATGGTCGGCCTGGGCAAGATGGGCGGCAACATGCGCACCCGGCTTCAGCGAGCCGGCATCCAGGTCACCGGGTACGACCGGGATCCGAAGGTCAGCGACGTCGGATCACTGCCCGATCTGGTCGCCGCGCTCGCCGCGCCCCGGATCGTCTGGGTCATGCTCCCGGCCGGAGCGGTGACGGCCTCCGCAGTCGAGGAGCTCGGCGGGCTGCTCTCCCCGGGTGATCTGATCATCGAGGGCGGGAACTCCAAGTTCACCGAGGACGTGGGACACGCCGCCAAGCTCTCCGAGCTGGGGATCGGCTATCTCGACTGCGGCGTCTCCGGCGGCATCTGGGGGCTGACCGTCGGGTACGGCCTGATGGTCGGCGGCGACCCGGCGCACGTCGAGGCGGCGATGCCGATCTTCGACGCGCTGCGGCCGGAGGGTCCCCGGGAGGAGGGCTTCGTCCATGCCGGGGGCGTCGGTGCCGGGCACTACACCAAGATGGTGCACAACGGGATCGAGTACGGGCTGATGCAGGCCTACGCCGAGGGGTACGAGCTGCTGGTCGCCTCCCCGGTGGTGCTGAAGGTGCACGCGACCCTCAAGGCCTGGACCCGGGGCACGGTGATCCGCTCGTGGCTGCTCGATCTCCTGGTCGCCGCGCTCGAGGCGGACCCGATGTTGGAGGATCTGCGCGGGTACGTGGAGGACTCCGGCGAGGGCCGCTGGACGATGGATGAGGCGATCGATCACGCGGTCCCGATGCCGGTGCTGGCCGCGGCGCTGTTCGCCCGGTTCGCCTCGCGCCAGACCGATTCCCCGGCGATGAAGGCCGTCGCCGCGCTACGCCAGCAGTTCGGCGGCCACGCGGTGACCCCGGCCGATCAGGTGCCCGGTCACCGATAGGGGTTGGCCCGTGCACCTGAAGCACCTGTCCCTGGTCGACTTCCGCTCCTACCCCGAGGCCGAGCTCGACCTGGCTGCCGGGGTGACCGCGTTCGTCGGCCCCAACGGGCAGGGCAAGACCAACCTGGTCGAGGCGATCGGCTACGTGGCCACCCTGGGCAGTCACCGGGTCGCCACCGACGCGCCCCTGGTCCGCCAGGGGGCCGAGCGGGCCGTGGTGCGGGCCGGCCTGATGCGGGGGGGCCGGGCCAGCCTGGTGGAGCTGGAGATCGTGCCCGGCGCCCCGAACCGTGCCCGGGTGAACCGGGTGCCGGTACCGCGCGCCCGCGAGGTGCTCGGCCTGCTCCGCACGGTGCTCTTCGCCCCCGAGGACCTGTCGGTGGTCAAAGGTGATCCGGAAGGTCGGCGGCGCTTCCTCGACGACCTGCTGGTCGCCCGCACGCCCCGGTTCGCCGGTGTGCGGGCCGACTTCGAGCGGGTGCTGCGGCAGCGCAACGCGCTGCTGAAGTCCGCGGGCGCCACGATCCGGGCCGGTCGCGGTGACGTGCGCACGCTCGACGTCTGGGACTCCCACCTGGCCACCGCGGGGGCGGAGCTGCTGGCCGGGCGGCTGCGCCTGGTGGCCGAGCTGCAGCCGCTGGTAGCCGCGGCCTACGCGGCGGTCAGTGACGACCCGGGTGAGGTGGGGATCTGCTACCGCAGCTCGCTGGGCGAGGACGTCGGTGAGGTCGCCGGTGCCCGCGCGGACGGCCGCGCGGACGACCGCGGGGGCGATCACAGCGGTGATCACTCGGGCGATCGCGCCGGCCCGGGCCGGCAGGTGCTGGCGACCCGGCTGCTGGAGGCGATGGGCCGGTCCCGGCCGGCCGAGCTGGACCGGGGGGTGAGCCTGGTCGGCCCGCACCGCGACGACCTGGTGCTGACCCTCGGCGACCTGCCGGCCCGGGGGTACGCCAGCCAGGGTGAGTCCTGGTCGTTCGCGCTCGCGCTGCGCCTGGCCAGCTACGAGCTGCTGCGGGCCGAGGTCAGCGACGGCGGCGACGGCGAACCGGTGCTGATCCTGGACGACGTGTTCGCCGAGCTCGACGCCGGGCGCCGGGACCGGCTGGCCGCCCTGGTCGGCCGCGCAGAGCAGGTGCTGATCACCGCGGCGGTACCGGAGGACGTCCCGGAGGTGCTGGAGGGCGCCCGGGTCGACGTGACGGCCGGGCAGGTGCGCCGTGTCCGGTGAGCAGCGGGTACCGGCCGCCGGCGCAGGCGACCCGGATGCGACCGGGGCCACCGAGGTCACCGAGGGAGCGGGCGACGCCGCGGCCGGGGCGGCGCCCGAGGGTGCCGACGTGGTGGGCGCCGACGCCGACGCGGCCCGGGCGGCGCTCAACCGGGCCCGCGCGCTGGCCGCCGCCGAGGCCTCCCGGGGCAGCAGCCCGGGCGCGCGCCCGTCGCGGCCCCGCCGGCCACGGGAGGAGACCCGGTCCGGTGCCGGCCCGGACGCCAGGGACCCGCAGCCCATGGCGGCGGCCATCGAGCGGCTGGTGGCCGAGCGTGGCTGGACCACCCCGGTGGCCGTCGGCGGCGTGCTCGGCCGCTGGGACGCGGTGGTCGGCCCGGACGTCGCGGCGCACTGCACGCCGGAGAGCTTCACCGACGGCGTCCTGGTCGTGCGCGCGGACTCATCGGCGTGGGCGACCCAGGTGCGGCTGCTGGCGCCAACCCTGCTGCGCCGGCTCGCCGAGGTGGTCGGCGAGGGCACGGTGAGCAAGGTCGCCGTGCGGGGCCCCGCGGCACCCTCCTGGCGGCGCGGACCGCGGGTCGCCCCCGGGTCGAAGGGCCCCCGCGACACCTACGGCTGACCCGGACATTCCGGCGGTCGCGGGCCCGCCGGCAGGGTCCGGCGCGTCCGGTGATGAGCGGCGCTGAGACCGTTCGCCCTCCCCGGGGGCGTATCGGGATTCGGCCACCGCCGCGGCGGGACCGCAGACCCCGGTTCAGGGGCCGCTGCGGGCAGGTCTGGCGCAGGTTGTGGGTGGCCACCCGATAGGATGGGGGCAGATCGGCGGTACCCCGGGGGGCTGGGGCGACGCCACCTCGTCGGTCCGGCCGAACCCGCCGTGCCGCACCGATCGCCGTCCGGCGCGACCCCGAGAATCGACCGGCACCGACCTCGCAGGGAGCCTCTTTCCGTGGCCGACCAGACATCGAGCCAGACCTCCATGACCGTTCCCCTTCCGTCCAGCCGCGCCGGCACCTACGACGCCAGTGCGATCACAGTTCTTGAGGGTCTGGAAGCGGTGCGTAAGCGCCCCGGGATGTACATCGGCTCGACCGGCGAGCGGGGCCTCCACCACCTCGTCTACGAGGTTGTGGACAACTCGGTGGACGAGGCGCTGGCCGGGTTCTGCTCACTGATCGAGGTGACCCTGCTGGCGGACGGCGGCGTCCGGGTCGTCGACGACGGGCGCGGTATCCCGGTCGACCTGCACCAGGTGGAGCAGCGGCCGGCCCTGGAGGTCGTGCTGACCATGCTGCACGCCGGCGGCAAGTTCGGCGGCACCGGCTACGCGGTCTCCGGCGGGCTGCACGGCGTCGGGCTGTCCGTGGTCAACGCGCTGTCCCGGCGGCTCGAGGTCGAGGTGAAGCGCCAGGGTCACGTCTGGCGGCAGGCCTACCTGCTCGGGGTGCCCGAGTTCCCGCTGGAGAAGGGCGAGCGCACCACCGAGACCGGTACCACGGTCACCTTCTGGCCCAGCCCCGACATCTTCGAGACCACGGTCTTCGACTTCGAGACCCTGCGCTCGCGCCTGCAGCAGATGGCGTTCCTCAACCGGGGCCTGCAGATCACCCTGGTCGACGAGCGGCACGAGCACGCCGACTCCGACGGCACCGCGCCGGCGGTGACCTTCCGCTACGACGGCGGGCTGGTCGACTACGTCCGGCACCTCAACTCCTCCAAGAAGGCCGACCCGGTGCACCCGGAGGTGATCGACTTCGAGGCGGAGGACGGCGAGCGCAAGCTGTCGCTCGAGGTCGCCATGCAGTGGACGACGGCGTACTCCGAGAGCGTCCACACCTACGCGAACACGATCAACACCCACGAGGGCGGAACGCACGAGGAGGGGTTCCGCGCGGCGCTGACCAGGCTGGTGAACGAGTACGCCCGGGAGAAGGGCCTGCTCAAGGAGCGCGAGGAGAACCTGACCGGGGACGACATCCGTGAGGGGCTGACCGCGGTGCTGTCGGTCAAGCTCACCGAGCCGCAGTTCGAGGGGCAGACCAAGACCAAGCTGGGCAACACCGAGGCCAAGACCTTCGTCGAGCGGGTGGTCCGCCAGGAGCTGTCCCACTGGTTCGAGGGTCACCCCAGCGAGGGCCGCGAGGTGGTGCGCAAGTCGATCCAGGCCGCGGCCGCCAGAATGGCGGCCCGCAAGGCCCGGGAGGCGACCCGCCGCAAGGGGCTGCTCGGCGGCGGCGGGCTGCCCGGGAAGCTGTCGGACTGCCAGTCCACCAACCCGGACGAGTGCGAGATCTTCATCGTGGAGGGCGACTCCGCCGGCGGGTCGGCCAAGTCCGGCCGCGACCCGCGCACCCAGGCGATCCTGCCGATCCGCGGCAAGATCCTCAACGTCGAGAAGGCGCGGATCGACAAGGTGCTGGCCAACACCGAGGTCCGGGCGCTGATCAGCGCCTTCGGCACCGGCGTGGGCGAGGACTTCGACCTGCTCCGGCTGCGGTATCACAAGATCATCTTGATGGCGGACGCCGACGTCGACGGCCAGCACATCCGCACCCTGCTGCTCACCCTGCTGTTCCGGTTCATGCGGCCGCTGGTCGACCACGGGCACGTCTACCTCGCCCAGCCGCCGCTGTACAAGATCAAGTGGTCCAAGGGCACGCCGGACTACGCCTTCTCCGACCGCGAGCGGGATGCGTTGGTGGCAGCGGGGATCGAAGCCGGCCGCAAGCTGCCGAAGGAGGAGGGGATCCAGCGCTACAAGGGTCTGGGCGAGATGAACTACGACGAGCTCGCCACGACCACGATGGACCCGGCACACCGGATCCTGCTGCAGGTGACGTTGGAGGACGCGGCCGCGGCCGACGAGATGTTCTCCGTGCTGATGGGGGAGGACGTCGAGTCGCGCCGGTCCTTCATCCAGCGCAATGCCAAGGATGTGCGATTCCTCGACATCTGAGCCCCCGCGTCACGGCCGGCAGGCCGTGCCCCGCCCGGAGACCCCGGTGCCGCCCGGCACCTGAACACAGCGAAGGACGGATGTGAGCGAGCAGCCGCCGAGCAACCCCGGCCAGCGCGTCGAACCGATCGACCTGCAGCTGGAGATGCAGCGTTCCTACCTCGACTACGCGATGAGCGTGATCGTGAGCCGGGCGCTGCCGGACGTGCGCGACGGGCTGAAGCCGGTGCACCGCCGCGTGCTGTACGCCATGTACGACGGCGGGTACCGCCCGGATCGCGGGTACTCCAAGTCGTCCCGGGTGGTCGGGGACGTGATGGGGCAGTACCACCCGCACGGCGACTCGGCGATCTACGACACCCTGGTTCGCCTCGCCCAGCCGTGGTCGCTGCGCTACCCGCTGATCGACGGCCAGGGGAACTTCGGCTCCCCCGGCAACGACCCGGCAGCGGCGATGCGCTACTGCGTCGTCGGCGACACCGAGGTGTGGACCCCGGACGGTCACGTCCCGATCGCCGCGCTCCTCCCCGGGGTTGCCGCGGACTCCACCGCGGCGGTGGACCTGAAGGTCTTGGACCGCAACGGGATCCCGGTCTCGGTGAGTGCGTTCCACCACTCCGGCGAGCATCCGACGCTGCGGTTGCGGACCAGGCTCGGGCATGAGCTGACCGGAACCACGAACCACCCGGTACTCAGCCTGGTGGCCGTGGCGGGCGTGCCGACGCTGCAGTGGAGGTTGCTCGAGGAGTTGCAGCCGGGCGACCTCGTCGTACTGCAGCGAGGCGCGCTCGAAGCGCGTCGGTCGCCGGATCTACCGGGAGACGACGCCTCGATCGTCGACGCGATGTTCGAGCGCAGCACCGGGTTGACCGCCGAGGAGCGTCGGGTCCTCCGGGAACCGTTGCTGGACGGAAGGTTCGGGTACGACGCCGTCGACTCGGTGTCGCCCGCGGGTGTGCAGCCGGTGTTCAGCCTCAGGGTCGACTCGGACGATCACTCGTTCGTCACCGACGGCTTCGTGTCGCACAACACGGAATGCCGGCTGTCCCCGCTGGCCATGGAGATGGTCCGCGACATCGACAAGGACACCGTCGACTTCTCCCCGAACTACGACGGCAGGACCCAGGAACCCGACATCCTGCCGAGCCGGTTCCCGAACCTCCTGGTCAACGGTTCGGCGGGGATCGCGGTCGGGATGGCGACGAACATCCCGCCGCACAACCTGCGCGAGGTCGCCGACGGCGTCCAGTGGCTGCTGGCCCATCCGGACGCCGAGGACGAAGAGCTGCTGGCCGAGCTGCTGCGCCGGGTCAAGGGGCCGGACTTCCCCACCCGCGGGCTGATCATGGGCAGCCGGGCGATCGAGGACGCCTACCGCACCGGCCGCGGGGCGATCACGATGCGCGCCACGATCGAGGTCGAGGAGATCCAGAACCGGACCTGCCTGATCGTCACCGAGCTGCCCTACATGGTCAACCCGGACAACCTCAAGGTGAAGATCGCCGAGCTGGTGGATTCCGGCCGGATCCCGGGGATCGCGGACCTCACCGACGACACCTCGGGCCGGACCGGGCTGCGGATCGTGATCTGGCTCAAGCGCGACGCCGTCCCCAAGGTGGTCCTGAACAACCTCTACAAGCACACCCAGCTCCAGGACACCTTCGGCGCCAACATGCTCGCGCTGGTGGACGGCGTGCCGCGGACGCTGAGCCTGGACAAGTTCGTCCGGCTGTGGGTGACCCACCAGGTCGAGGTGATCGTCCGGCGCACCCGCTACCTGCTCGCCGAGGCTGAACGGCAGGCTCACATCTACCGGGGGTACGTCAAGGCGCTGGACGCCCTGGACGAGGTGATCGCCTTGATCCGCGCCTCGGCCACGGTGGAGGACGCGCGGGCCGGCCTGATCGACCTGCTGGACGTCGACGAGGTCCAGTCCGACGCCATCCTGACGATGCAGCTGCGCCGGCTGGCCGCCCTGGAACGCCAGAAGATCATCGACGACCTGGCCCGGCTGGAGGCGGAGATCGCCGACCTGGCCGACATCCTCGCCTCGCCGGCCCGGCAGCGGTCGATCATCTCCGAGGAGCTGGCCCAGATCGTCGAGCGGTACGGCGACGAGCGCCGGACCCGGATCCTGCCCTACGACGGCGACATGAACATCGAAGACCTGATCCCGGAGGAGGAGGTCGTCGTCACGATCACCCGTGACGGCTACGCCAAGCGCACCCGGTCGGACGCCTACCGGGCCCAGCGGCGCGGCGGCAAGGGGGTGCGCGGGGCCCAGCTGCGCAGCGACGACGTCGTCGAGCACTTCTTCGTCACCTCCACCCACCACTGGCTGCTGTTCTTCACCAACCTGGGCCGGGTCTACCGGGCGAAGGCCTACGAGTTGCCCGAGGGCGGCCGGGACGCCAAGGGCCAGCACGTGGCGAACCTGCTGGCCTTCCAGGCCGGAGAGGAGATCGCCCAGGTGCTCGACCTGCCGGACTACGACGCCGCGCCGTTCCTGGTGCTGGCGACGAGGGACGGCCTGGTGAAGAAGACCCGGCTGACCGAGTACGACTCCAACCGCTCCGGCGGAGTGATCGCGATCAACCTGCGCGAGGGGGACGAGGTGGTCTCGGCCCGGTTGCTCGGCGAGGGCGAGGACATCCTGCTGGTCTCCCGCAAGGGGATGTCGGTGCGGTTCACCGCGAACGACTCGGCGCTGCGCCCGATGGGCCGGGCGACCTCGGGCGTGACCGGGATGAAGTTCCGGGACGGCGACCAGCTGCTGTCGATGGACGTCGTGCGGGACGTCGAGGACGCCTTCGTGTTCGTGGTCACCGAGGGCGGCTACGCCAAGCGGACACGGGTCGAGGAGTACCGGCCGCAGGGCCGCGGCGGCCTGGGGATCAAGGTGGCCAAGCTGTCGGACGAGCGCGGCGACCTGGTCGGCGCCATGATCGTCAGTGATGACGACGAGGTCCTGGTGGTGATGGAGCGCGGCAAGGTGGTGCGCTCGGCGGTGGCCGAGGTCCCGGCCAAGGGCCGGGACACCATGGGCGTGGTCTTCGCCAAGCCGGACGCCGGGGACCGGATCATCGCGGTGGCCCGCAACTCGGAGCGGACCTTCGGCGGCGAGGACGACGGCGAGGGCCGGAACGGGCCGGACGACGGGCCCGAGGACGGCGGTGGCCAGGGCCCCGGCGGTGGCGAGGGCCCGGGGGGCGGCGCCGGCCCGGCCGGGGGGCCCGGACCGGATGGAAACGCCCCAATCGGTGACGCTCCGGGGTCGCCGACGGCGTCCAGTACGATCACCACTGTCACGGATGCGGCTGAGCAGTTGCCTGACCAGGCTCGCGATCGACCGGGTGGCCAAGGCGGCGTGGGCGGCGGCAATGGCGTACCGTCGACTAGGTCGCGCAACCGCGGAGGTGACGCGTGAGTTCGTCGGAGCAGGCCGACCGCGACGACGCGGGTCCTCGGGGCGCCGGCACCGCCGGTGCCGCACCGTCCGCCACCACTGCCAGTACTGCACCGTCCCCGGCCGCCGCCGCGGCAGCGGCCGCCGCCGCGCGCAACGGCTTGACCACCGGCTCGGCCGGCGGGACGCTCACCGACGCACCCGGCCTGGTCGCCGAGGCGGTGGCGTCGCGGGCTCCGGCCACGTCGTTCACCCCGACGGCCTCGCCCAATCCGACCCCGGCCCGGACCCAGCCGGACGACGACGCCGCGCCGGTGTCCGCGGCCCCCGCCGCCGTGCCGTTCTCGACCGCACCGTCCGCGCCGCCGCCGGCCGCACCGGCCTCGGCGTCCGCGACCGCGACCGCGCCGACCGCGAGCCCGCCCCGCGCCCAGCCGGCTCCGGCACCGCCTCAGCCCGGGCCGGCTCCGACGCCAGGCCCGCCGCCGCGCAGCGAACCACTTTCCGGTGGCGCGGGCGGCTCGCGCGCCGCCGGCCCGCGGGTCGTGCGCTCGCCCACGCTCGGGAGCTCCCCGGCGGGGGCCCCCCGGTCGGTCCGGTTGACCGTGGCCGGTCTCGACCCGTGGTCGGTCCTGAAGCTGTCGTTCCTCCTGTCGGTGGCGATCGGCATCGCGCTGGTGGTGGCCAGCATCGTGCTGTGGTCCGTGCTCAGCGGCATGGGCGTGTTCGACCAGATCAACGGCGTGCTGAAGGAGATCAGCGGGTCGGAGCAGCAGTTCGACATCTACCGGTACGTGGGCTTCAGCCGGGTGGTGTCGCTGTCGACGGTCCTCGGTGTGGTCAACGTCGTGCTGATGACCGCGCTGTGCACCCTCGGCGCGTTCCTCTACAACCTGGGGGCAGGGCTCGTCGGCGGCCTGCACATCACGCTCACCGACGAGTGATCGTCTCGCTGCGCGATCAGCTGGTCCGGTTTGGGTAGCCACTGGCGGCTGGGGTACCCTCGTGCGGCGCCTTGTTGGCGGGCCTATAGCTCAGTCGGTTAGAGCGCTTCCCTGATAAGGAAGAGGTCACTGGTTCAAGTCCAGTTAGGCCCACGGAGCACTGGTGCCGGGCCGTCCGCACCGGGTTCACGGTGGTGCACCGGCCACCGAAGATCATTGGAGGCGCAGGCATGAAGAAGCTCCTCATCGTCCTGGTGGCAGCCGCGGCCGCGTTCGCCGTCTGGCGCAAGCTCGAGTCCGACCGGGCCGAGCAGTCCCTGTGGGCAGAGGCCACCGACAAGATCGACTGATCGTCCTCCCGACGCCGGCGACGGGGCGGTCGCCGTCCGTCAGCACACGTCACACACCGAGCCGGCGGGGGGCCCGGGGGCGTAGCGCAACTGGCAGCGCACCTGCTTTGCAAGCAGGGGGTTGAGGGTTCGAGTCCCTTCGCCTCCACCCAGGTCAGCCGCCGCTTCTGCCGGTGGCACGACCCTCGTTGTCACCGGCCGGGTCCGTTGACCGGTGAGCCGGCGGTGAAGATGCTCGACGGCGTGCTGCCCACCCGCCTCCCCGTGCTCACGCACGGGCCGGTACGGCTCCGCGCCTTCCGCGAGACAGATGCAGGCCTCGTGGCGTCCGTCGCCGAGGATCCGCTGATCCCACTCATCACGACGGTCCCCACCGCAGGCGGCCGTGACGCCGCGTCGGCCTACATCGCCCGGCAGCACCATCGACTCGAGTCGGGCGCCGGGTACTCGTTCGCGATCGCCACCGCCACCACGGATGAGGCCGTGGGCCAGATCGGGCTGTGGATGAAGGACCACGACCAGGGCCGCGCCAACGTGGGCTACTGGATCGGGCCCCGCCATCGGCGACGTGGTTACGTCACCGCCGCCCTGCACGCCGTGTCTCGATGGGGACTCACCCTGGATGGCATCGCCCGACTCGAGGTCTACGTCGAGCCGTGGAACCAGGGGTCGTGGAGGGCCGCCGAGCGCGTCGGTTACCAGCGCGAAGGGCTTCTGCGGAGCTGGCAGGCGGTCGGCCAGGAGCGCCGCGACATGTACATGTACAGCCTCCTGAAGGGGGATCTCCCCGGCTGATTCCCGCCTGGCGGGGACCAGCACGCGACCACGACGTTCGTGGTGGGCGTGCGCTCATACCGCTATGCCGGCGCGGGCCCCCGGGTCGCTGCGTCGCGATCGATCGACTCGATGGTCCGCCCGAGCATGGACCCCACCCGGGCCACCACGAAGGTCGCGGCGGAGAACGCGCCCGCCAGGAACGCGGCGCCGAGCAGCAGCGCGCCACCGTGGGCACCAGCCCCCGCACCGGCGGCCATCAGGAGCCAGGCGACGACCGAGATCGCCGCCAGCACCAGCGAGGCCGCTCCGTAGCGACCGGCCACCTCCTCGCTCCACCGCACAACAACCTTGCTGCTCGACGTGCTGCCCGTCTCCATGTCCGCCACCCTTCCGGGTCGAGCATCCCGACCGTGGACACCCACCGCACGGCTCGTGGCGGCGCTTGCGTCGGATCACACGGCCGTGGCCATCACGAGGGTATGCCCGGAGTCCCCCTCCGGGATGTAGCGCGACCACAGCGGCGTGAGCCCACACCGGGACAGCAGGCCGAGGTAGGTCTCTGCGTCGGCGTGGTCCCAGAACATGTCGGCTCCCAGGTAGGGCTCGACCCCGGTCCACCGCTCGGCCCCGACGATGGCCAGGAGGTGACCGCCCGGACGCAGCCAGTCGTGGATGCGCGGGAAGAGGTCCTCCTGATCCGGCCACGGCACGTGGATCAGGGCGTAGAAGGAGACCACCGCGTCGAAACTGCCGGCCCGCAGCTGGAGGTCGGCGATGTCGGCCTGCACCAGCGCAGCGTCCGGGACGAGCCGCCGGGCGCGGCGCAGCTGGACCGCCGAGAAGTCCACGCCGACCACCTCGAAGCC
>Ga0187787_10000019_pt1 | contig 16014 bp, 15 predicted proteins | sample 1015_BV01_MP06_2_FD_133007 | JGI IMG/M metagenome (GOLD analysis project Ga0187787, IMG submission 133007) | Tropical peat soil microbial communities from peatlands in Department of Meta, Colombia - 1015_BV01_MP06_20_MG | ecosystem: Environmental > Terrestrial > Soil > Wetlands > Peat | place...
AAACGACCAAGCGACAAACTGGATCAGCATAACGTTCAGTAGGAGCACATACATGCAGACACGCAGACAGCAGGACAGGCGCAAGGTGATACAGCGGGGCGTGACCGGGTATGACCGCCGTAAACGCGAACGCCGTCGCGCGTCGCTGGACGATGCCAGTACGTCTGCAGCAAGGGCGCAGATGGGATCCTCAGAACCGCAAGTAGACGACCTGGACTTTACTAAAGTAAATCGAGAATAAGAGCGAAACAATCCAGCTGGTTGTTAATTCGCGTCCTTGGCCCGTGTTCTACATGAGGAGTCCGGATACGGACGTTCCTGGGATCTGGCGCAGCGTGGTAGGATTTATTCAGGGTTAAATTTCTTTTGGGGCGAAACCAGCACCTTTCTCGCCCAGGTTAAAATTATCTGTCAACCTGGTTCAAAATGCCGGTCATGCAACTCTACCGGCTAAGCTACCCCGGAATTATGCTTCTGATGCTATTAGCGTCAGCGTAGCTGTTAGCATTGCGACACCGACGCCGGCGAGTACAGCCACAAGCAATATGTGGAGCACCCACAGGGCAATAAACTCATCTGGTCTATCCCACATGATTCACCTCCTACGATGCAGATTCCCTGCGTGCCTGTAACATGAGCAGCAGCCATTACCCGCACCGTTTGTTGACACATCTCCATCGTCTTGTTCATCCTGTTTTTCATTTAACTGCGTCCAGCGTCGTTCGTCTGCGCCCGCTGAGCTTTATTTATTGATAATGTTTCCTAAAGATAAATAGAGCAATTTGCATGCTAGTTTGCTGTGATGAAAAACCTTTATGTTGAATAAGGTATGTGCCTATGATCGTAAGATTGGGATAAAACCGGCGATAATAGTCACATGTAGGCGCGTTATGCGCTTCCCTGAAAGTGTGACAAAAACACGCAGAGCCCGGCGGGTCTTTGCGAGAATCAGCGCGTAAGGGTGGTCCTAGCAGTTTGACGAAAACCCGCCCTGAAAACGGGCGTGTTTTAGATTAAAGCACGCTTATATTACCTGCACGTAGCTGTATGACTTCTGGAAATAGCCGGTTCCAGACTATTAAAGAGACTTTAGAATAAACCCGATCAGACCTGTTCTGTCAGATAAAGTCCGGGCTATTACAGATTATTCGATTTTGGCTTTGGCTCGCAGGTCGGCCAAATATTTATCGAACTGTTGCTGCTGGAAGCGTTGCTGCAGTTTGGCCTTTACCTCGTCGTACTGCGGCACTTTAACGGGTCGCACGTCCTCGAGCCTTATGATGTGCCAGCCGAACTGGGTTTCCACAGGAGCCTGGGTGTACTGGCCTTTCTTGAGTTTGACAAGCGCATCTCCAAAAGGCTTTACATAACTTGACGGCAGGTTCCAGCCCAAATCTCCACCCTTGCTTGCGCTGCCCGGATCCTTGGATTTATCAGTTGCAATTTTCTCGAATTTTGCGCCTTTTTTCAGTTGCGCAATAATATCTTTCGCATCTGCTTCCTTATCTACCAGGATATGGCGTGCGTGGTATTCTTGCTTGTTTTCCAATTCCGATTTGATTTTATCGTATTCAGCTTTCAGCATATCTTCGCTTACCGGGTGGGTTTTTATAAAGTCCTGCAGGAATGCCTGCAACAGAAAATTCTCGCGTACAAAATCCGCTTGTGTGGCCATACCAGGGCTCTTGTCAAAACCACTCTTGACCATTTCTTGATACAGCACTTCGCGGGTAATTAAATCTTCACGCAGTTTTTTCCGCAGATCTTCGGAATCCTTGTCCCCCTGCGCGATGCGCTCCTTTAACAGTACATCGAGTTGGGATTGCGGAATAGGTTTGCCATTGACTGTCGCGACAACCCCCGGAGTCAGAGGCGCGGCTTTCGGCGCTTCCTGGGCATAACTAGCAGAATAAATTACCAAGCTGAAAGCCACCGAAACCAGTAGTATTGAAGTTTTGAAGCTCATCATAAAATCCTTTGTAGGTGATTGAGTTAAAATTCTTCGGGGGTATAGGCTTTGATACTGAGTGCGTGAATTTCCTTGTGCATCATACCGGATAACGCGGCATACACCATGCGATGGCGAGCCAGGTTGGTTTTTCCGTGAAATTGCCGTGAAACAATGGTCATTTGATAATGTCCACCATTTTTGGCGCCCTCATGTCCCGCATGCCTGCTGCTCTCATCCACGATTTCTAGTCTTTCAGGTGCGAGAGAGTCAAGCTGCCGCCGTATCTTTTCTACAATGCTCATGCCCTTAACCGAGCCACAGTATATAGGGAAAATCGGCGAATCACTATGTAGGGAAGACTTTTTTGAAAGGTTTGACGGTGATCTTGCCATAAACGCCGCCAGTGACATAGGGGTCGGAATCAGCCCAGGTTTGCGCTGCTTCCAGAGATGGGAAGTCTGCGACGATCAAGCTGCCGCTGAAGCCGGCGGGACCGGGATCGGGGCTGTCAATTATGGGGAACGGTCCGGCAAGGATCAAGCGGCCCGCCTGCTGCAGTTCGGTCAGTCTTGCCAGATGCGCGGGGCGCGTGACCTGCCTTTTAGGCAGGCTGCCTGGAGCATCATCACCGATGATGACGTAGAACATTATTCGATTTCCTTGTCTTCAATATATTTTGCTAGCATCAGCCCCTGGAGCAGTACAAACACCAGCATCAGCCCGATGCTGCCGAAGAGCTTGAAGTTCACCCAGTTCTCGGTTGAGAAATGGTATGCGACGTAAATATTGGCACCACCCATCAGCGCCAGGAAAAGCACCCAGCTTAAGTTAAGTTTGCGCCAGACCGCATCGGGCACGGTAATCTGGCTTTGCATCATTGCGCGGATTAAATTTTTACCGAAAACGATATCTGCGAAAAACAACACAACACCGAACAGCCAATATAAAACGGTGGGCTTCCACTTGATGAAAGTTTCATCGTGCAATAACAGCGTAGCACCGCCGAATACAACGATAATCCCCAAACTCGCCCAAAGCATCGGATCCACCTTGCCATGTTTTGTCCACACCCAGCCGACCTGGCAAAATGTTGCTGCAATCGCAACTGCTGTGGCGATGTAGATCCCCTGGAACTTGAAAGCGACAAAAAACAGGATGACGGGAAAGAGGTCGAAAAGTAACTTCATCGGTTACAAAGCAAGCTAGGAAACGCGCTCAATTATGACGCTTTGATTGCGCCTTGTCTATTTGCGCGGTGCTTGCGTTGGGCGGAGCCCAGCAATTCGGAAGTTTATTTTTTCTCAAACTTTAAAGACGCTGAATTGATGCAATAACGCAAGCCGGTCGGTTGTGGGCCATCGGGGAACACGTGGCCGAGATGCGCGTCGCAGGCACTGCACAGCACTTCAGTGCGGCGCATGAAAAGGCTGTTGTCATTTTCAGTTTTGACATTTTCAGATTGCAGTGGAGCCCAAAAGCTCGGCCAGCCGGTGCCGGAATCGAACTTGGTGCCTGAGCTGAACAGTTCCTTGCCGCAGCAGGTACAGCGGTAAACGCCTTTTTCCTTGCAATCCCAGTATTCTCCGGTGAAGGCGGGCTCAGTTCCTTTTTTGCGGGTCACGTGATATTGCATGGGAGTAAGCTCACGCTTCCATTCCTGCTCGGATTTGACAGTTTTGTCTGCCATAGTGTTGTCCTCTCGTAAAGTGTTGCTTAGTCGTCTCCCGGGTATCAACCTTACGGCTTCATGGTTAAGCGGTCATCAGCTCGCGCAAAACGTAGGGCAATATCCCCCCGTGCCTGTAGTAGTCTACCTCAATCGGCGTGTCGATGCGCAGCAGTACTTTTACTTCCTGCTTGCTGCCATCTTTACGCTTGATTACCAGCGTCACGTCCTGCTGCGGCTTGATTTCACCTTCAATGCCCAGGATGTCGAATTCCTCGTCGCCTTTTATACCCAAAGACTGCGCGCTGTCATTGCCTTTGAACTGGCAGGGGAGCACACCCATGCCGACCAAATTGGAGCGGTGAATGCGCTCGAAGCTGCGAGTGATGACCGCTTTGACTCCGAGCAATTGGGTGCCTTTGGCGGCCCAGTCGCGGGAAGAGCCGCTGCCGTATTCCTCTCCGCCAAACACTACGGTCGGCGTGCCTTGTGCGATGTATTTCATGGCCGCGTCGTAAATGCTCATCTGTTCGCCTGATGGTTGGAACAATGTAATGCCGCCTTCCACCCGGGTACCGTCCGCTTTCGGCGGATTCATCAGGTTCTTGATGCGCACGTTGGCGAAGGTGCCGCGCATCATAACGTCGTGATTGCCGCGGCGCGCGCCATAGCTATTGAAGTCTGCTTTGATGACGCCATTTCCAATAAGGTATTTTCCCGCAGGCGAAGTGTCCTTGATCGACCCGGCCGGGCTGATATGGTCCGTAGTTATTGAATCGCCGAAAATGCCGAGCGATCTAGCGCTGCGGATGTTTCCGGTGAGGCCGGGCTGCATGCCAAAACCGGCAAAAAACGGCGGCTCGGCGATGTAAGTGGATTTCGGCCAGTCATACACTTGCCCGGATGCCGGGGGCACGTTGTTCCAAAGTTGATGGTCCTTGGCAAAATTGTTGTAAAGGCGCCGGAAAGTCGTTGGATCGGTTGCGAATTTCATCACTGCGTGTATTTCACTGCTCGAAGGCCAGATATCCTTGAGGTAAACCGGTTTGCCATCCTTGCCTGATCCCAGCGGTTCAAGCTCAAGATTTTTAAGTACCGTGCCGGCGATGGCGAACGCGACAACCAGCGGCGGGCTCATCAGGAAGTTTGCCTTGAGGTTGGCATGAATACGCGCTTCGAAATTGCGATTGCCTGAAAGCACTGCAGCGCAGATAAGGTCATTTTGGGTTATGGTTTCTTCAAGGTGTGGATCGAGTGGGCCGGCATTGCCGATGCAAGTGGTACACCCGTAGGCGGCAACCGTGAAACCGAGTTGCTCCAGATAGGGCAAAAGTCCTGCTTTCTGGAGGTAATCGGTTACCACGCGCGAGCCGGGAGCAAGCGAGGTCTTGATGTGCTTCCTCACTGACAGGCCTTTTTCCACAGCTTTTTTCGCCAGCAAGCCGGCGGCAAGCAGAACACCCGGGTTGGAGGTGTTTGTGCAGGACGTTATCGCAGCGATCAGCACGTCGCCATTGCCGATGTTGACTTGATTCTTTGGCGCGTCTTCGGCAGAACCGTAAACCGGATTGGGAGTCGGGTGGTCATCCTTCATCTCCACTTCACTGGCCGAGGACGCTTCACCTTTCTGGCTGCCGCCCCCCATCAACGGCTCTGCCGCGCCACTGGCTAATACACCGAGTTTTGTCACAAAACGCCGGTGCAATTCTTCAGCAGGTTTGTTGTAACCGTTGTCGGCCACGGATTTGGAGAAAAGCTCGGTAAACTTGGTCTTGAGATCGCCAAGTTCGATGCGGTCCTGCGGGCGCTTGGGCCCGGCAAGCGAAGGCTTGATTGAAGCAAGATCAAGCTCAAGCAGTTTGCTGTAGTCGATTTGACCGGCTCTGGGAATTCCGTACAGCCCCTGCGCCTTGAAATAGGAGCGGAAAGCGTCTATTTCTTCCGTGGTGCGGCCGGAACTCTTGAAGTATTCAATCGTTGCATCGTCCACCGGGAAGAAACCCATGGTGGCGCCGTATTCCGGCGCCATGTTGGCGATGGTTGCGCGGTCAGGCACGGCCAGCGAGGCAGCGCCTTCGCCGAAGAACTCAACGAATTTGCCCACTACTTTTTCCTTGCGCAGCATTTCGGTGATGGTGAGCACGAGATCGGTCGCTGTGACGCCTTCGCGCAGTTTGCCAGTAAGGTTCACGCCCACCACATCCGGGGTAAGGAAATACACCGGTTGTCCCAGCATGCCGGCTTCCGCTTCAATACCGCCCACGCCCCAGCCGACTACACCTATGCCGTTGATCATCGTGGTATGGGAATCGGTGCCGACCAGTGTGTCGGGATAATAAATATTGTTTTTCTGATGCACCCCGCGCGCAAGATACTCGAGATTGACCTGGTGCACGATACCGATACCGGGCGGCACCACTTTAAAGGTGTCAAACGCCTGCATGCCCCACTTCATGAATTTGTAGCGCTCAGCATTGCGCCGGAACTCGAGTTTCATATTCAGGTCGAGCGCGTCCTTGGTGCCGTAATGGTCAACCTGCACCGAGTGATCCACAACCAGATCCACCGGCACCAGTGGCTCGATGACTTTGGGATTCTTGCCCATTTTGTTTGCGATGCCGCGCATCGCAGCGAGGTCGGCAAGCAGCGGCACGCCGGTAAAATCCTGCAAAATGATGCGCGCCACGATAAAAGGGATTTCGGCAACGCGCGGCGCATTTGGCTGCCAGTTGGCGAGTTGCCTTACGTGCTCTTCAGTGACTTTCTTGCCGTCATAATTGCGGAGCACTGATTCCAGCACGATCCGGATTGAAACCGGAAGGCGGGAGATATTTCCTACTGCGGCTTGTCCCAGGAAGGGTAGGGAATAGAATTTACCGGCTTTGCCGGATTCCATCTTGAACTCCTGGAGAGTGCCGAACAAATTTTGCATGTTTGCCCTTAATTTACGAACATATCAACAAATTCGTTGACCGGAGTGGCTTCCAGCTTCTTCTGGTCAAGACATAGATCAAGTATCGCGTTCTGATTCTTGGCAGGGAATCGGCGCGCGAGATTAACCTTGAATTTTCCGATCAATAACGGGATGCTTTCAGCGCGGCGTAAGCGGTGTCCCAGTGGATATTCTACTTCTACTTTATCGGTCTTGCTGCCGTCTTTGAAGAATACCTGCACGGAATTGGCAATTGAACGTTTGCGAGGATTCAGGTAATCCCTGCTGTAGCGATTGTTTTCCACGCATTTCATCTTGTGGCGCAACCGGTCAATGCGCGGGTCCTTGGCGATCTTGTCTTCATAATACTGCGCAGTAAGGTTGCCGAAAATTAGGCCGATAGCAGTTACATACTGGATGCAGTGGTCGCGGTCGGCTGGGTTATGCAGCGGTCCTTTCTTGTCAATGATGCGGATTGCCGATTCGTGAGTGGTGATGATTATTCTTTTCACCTCGTTAAGCCGGCCTTTGACTTGAGGATGGAGTTTCAATGCGCATTCCAAGGCAGTTTGGGCATGGAATTCAGCCGGGAAGGAGATCTTGAACAGGACGTTTTCCATGACATAAGAACCGTAGGGGCGCCGAATCTTGAATTTTTTGCCTTTAAACAGGGCGTCGTAAAAGCCCCAGGTCTTGGCGGTCAGCGCCGATGGATAACCCATTTCGCCCGCAAGCGTCATCAGTGCCAGTCGCACTGCGCGGCTGGTGGCGTCGCCCGCCGCCCAGGATTTGCGCGAGCCGGTATTGGGTGCATGGCGGTAAGTGCGCAGCGGGTGACCGTCCACCCATGCTTGCGACACGGCGTTGATGATGTCATCACGTGTGCCTCCCAGTATTTTGGTAACCACCGCAGCGGAAGCCACTTTCACCAGCACCACATGATCCAAGCCGACGCGATTAAAGCTGTTTTCCAGCGCGAGTACTCCCTGGATTTCGTGCGCCTTGATCATCGCGGTGAGCACGTCGTGCATTAGCAGCGGCTGTTGCCCTCGTGCCAAATTGTTGCGCGAAGTCCAGTCGCTGGTGGCGAGGATCCCGCCGAGGTTGTCGGAAGGATGCCCCCATTCTGCGGCAAGCCAGGTATCGTTGAAATCCAGCCAGCGGATCATGCAGCCGATGTTGAATGCCGCCATTACCGGGTCGAGCTGGTAGAGAGTGCCCGGAACTTTGGCGCCATTGGGCACGATGCTGCCGGGAACGATGGGGCCCATAAGCTTGGTGCAGGCTGGAAACTCCAGTGCCTCCAGTCCGCAGCCGAGGGTATCCATCAGGCATAGCCGGGCGGTGTTGTAGGCTTCCTCGCTCTTGATGCGGAAGGCAGTGACGTAATCGGCGATGTCGATGAGCACCTTGTCGGGCTTGGGACGGACATTGAAAAGGTGCGATGACATGTTCGGTAGGAAAGAATTGCGCGACGTGTGGCGATTCAACTAACGAGATTATTATACGATAGCAGCCGGGTTTGTAAGAAAATGCAGGAAGCCAGCATGTCCCTGCTCATGCTGCGACTTCACGGTCTTGCAGCGATAAAGTCCCGCTGCGGCCCGGCAGCTTTCCGTTGCTGACGGTGCAGCGCGGCAGCAGTGCAACATCCAGACCGCCCGCGTATTCGCCCAGGGACACAAGCGAATAGCCTTGGATTTTCCACCCTTCGAGCAACTGCTCGAATACACCGGACAGCCGGTTGCCCTCGAGTTCCGCGTGAAGAGTGTAGACGTGCCCCGTCGGCGGGCATTTCACCGTCAGTCCCAGCAGGTGGCGGCTGACATTGTCGACCGTCAGTCCGTCCGTGCCGATTAGCTCGTCAAGTGTCGGGAGCGTTGTCGGCAACTGGGGACAGGCGATAATTTCCGAGTCACAGACCGGTATGAAAGGCCGAGTGCCGCGCGTGTCGGAGCAATAGCGGAAGCCGAACTGCTGGGCCAGCCGAAAAGCATGGATGTTCATCTGCCAGCCAGCAGCGCCGTGGGTCCGTGCCGGCTCGCCGAAGATCTCCTGAAAGCGGTTGCAAGCGCGCCGCATCTCGCGTTCAGTCCATTCAGGCCCGGCGCTACCGATGCGATCCTGCCATTCCACATGGTCATAGGTATGTATCCCGACCTCAAATCCTTCTTCCCGCACCCTTCGCATCACCTCCGCGCAGCACCGGCCGATATCGGGTCCCGGCAGCAGCGTGCCGTAGAGGAGAGTGGTCACGCCGTAATGTGAGATCACTGAGGTGCGCGATACTTTTGATGTAAAGCCGGGACGGAACACTCTGCGAATGGCGCGACCGGTGTGATCGGGACCCAGGCTGAACAAGAAAGTCGCCTGCGCCCGATGCCGTGCCAGAAGCGCAAGCAGCCGCGGGACGCCATCCCGCGTGCCTCGATAGGTATCGACGTCGATTTTCAATGCAAGCTTCATCGATGGGACGCGGATTCAAACGCACAGCAGATGGTCATATGCTGTTCGACCGTGGCAGGGGATCACGATACAAGACGACGCGCTTCGGGAAGGTGTCCGCGGTAAGCGTCATATATCCGCTTGAGCGCGTCACGCATACCTACACGCGGCTTCCAACGGAGGTCGCGGCAGGTGCCGTCGATCCTGGGCACACGGTTCTGCATGTCCTGGTAGCCCTTGCCGTAGTATTTGTCGGCAGTGGTCAGGGTAATACGTACTTTGCTGGCTTGCGCACGGTACTCCGGATAATTCAGCGCGGTCTCGATCATCAATTGAGCCAGTTGCCGGATCGAAAGATTGTTCTTCGGGTTGCCTATATTGTAGATCTTGCCGCTCGCGACGCGGCTCGGGTTCTCGATGATCTTCATAAGTGCATCGATGCCGTCATCGATATAGGTGAAAGATCGGCGCTGACGTCCGCCGTCGACCAGCTTGATCTGCTCTCCCCGCACGATCTGTCCCAGAAATTGGGTGACGACGCGCGAGCTGCCTTCCTTCTGGGCGTGCAGGTTGTCGAGCCCGGGGCCGATCCAGTTGAAGGGTCGGAACAGAGTGAAATCGAGCAGGTGTTCCATGCCGTAAGCCCAGATCACGCGGTCCATGAGCTGCTTGGCGCACGAATAAATCCAGCGCGGTCGGTTGATCGGTCCCAGAATCAGTTCGGAGACCTCCGCGTCAAAATACCGGTCGCGGCACATCCCGTAGACCTCCGAGGTCGAGGGAAACACCAACCGCTTGCGGTGTTGCACGCAGGCGCGCACGATCGGCAGGTTGGCCTCGAAGTCGAGCTCGAATACGCGCAGCGGCTCCTTCACGTAAGTCGCAGGAGTCGCGATTGCGACCAGCGGCAGCACGGTATCGCACTTGCGGATGTGGTAGGCGATCCATTCCAGGTTGATGGTAATGTCACCTTCGAAGAAGTGGAAACGCGGCTCACCCACCAGGTCTGCGATGCGGTCGGTATTCATGTCCATGCCGTATATCTCCCACGGCGTGGTCGCGAGGATACGTTTCGAGAGGTGATGGCCGATGAATCCATTGACGCCGAGTATCAGGATTTTCTTCATGGGATTGTGGTTTCTTTCTTTAATGCCAGTAAATCTGTTTTGTATCGCGCTCGCATCACGTCAGCGTTGAAGGGCAGACCGTCGAATTCCGCTTCCAGCACTCGCAGCACTCCTCCATCCGCGCAACGGAGATGCAATTCGGAACCGCGCGCAAGCAGCGCCGGATGGCCTGTGATGGCGTCGCGCTCACCGGTAGTGAAGGTTAGCAACAGGCGCAGCGTCTTTCCAGCCAATCGGCAAAACGCACCGGGGTACGGCGGCGCCACGGCTCGCACCAGGTTGTGAACGCGGCATGCTGGCCATGCCAGATCGATGGCGCCGTCCTCGGACCGGCGCCCGCCGAAGTAGCTGGCCGCTGCCTGTTCCTGTGGCACCAGTCTCGCAGTGCCGGAAAGTAACCCGGGGAGGGACCGCTCAAGGACGACTTCGGCCGCCAGGGTCACCTTGTCGAAAACCTCGCGCGCCACGTCATTGGGCAGAATTGGAACACGCTCTTGATCGACGATGCGGCCCCCATCCGGCTGCGCGACCATTTCGTGCAGCGTGGCGCCAGTTTCACGCTCCCCGTTTACGAGCGCCCAATTCACAGGGGCCCGACCGCGGTATTTCGGGAGGAGCGACCCGTGGACGTTGTACGCGCCGAGCCGCGGCAGCGCGAGCAGCCCTGGCCCGAGCAGGCGACGGTAGTAGAACGAGAACAGGATATCGGGCGTAGAGGAGCGAACCCTCTCGATTGCTTCGGCCGTATTGGGATCCTGCGGCGCGATGACCGGGATGCCGTACAGCCTGGCGCGTTCAGCGACACTAGCGAACCAGACATTTTCGTTCCGGTCATCCTCGTGTGTGACTACCAAATGGACTTCAACACCCCCGGCGAGCAATACCTCTAGACAGCGTACTCCGACGTTGTGGTAGGCGAAAACGGTAGCTCGGGTCACTTGATCCTGGCGCGCGTTTCGACGCGCGTCTCGGGCGCAACCTGTATGCCAGTCACTTGTTGGTCCTCGACCTCCGGCTTTTCGAGCACGCTGCTGATCAGGAATCGGGGTCGCCGCAGCACTTCTTGGTAAATCCGCCCGATGTACTCGCCGAGCAGGCCTATACCGAAAAGCACGAGTCCGGAAACGAAGAGCAAGACTGCATCCATGACCGAGGCGAACACGCCCTCGGCTGCCTCCCCTCGCACCAATCGATGAATCACCTGGAAACCAACCATGCTCATCGCGCCGAGCGCGAGAAGAAAGCCAATCAGCGAGAACACCTGCAGCGGAGCTAGAGAAAAGCCGGTTACAAGGTCGAAATTGAGCCGCAGCAATTTGTAGAACGAGTATTTAGTCGCGCCCATCGCGCGCTGGGCATGCTCCACGCCGACCTCGGTAGGATTCTGGGCAAACGTGTATGCGAGCGCGGGAATGAATGTATTAATCTCGGTGCAGGCGTTTATTGCATTGACGATCGAGCGGCTGTACGCACGCAGCATGCAGCCGTGGTCCGTCATTCGAATACCGGTCGTTCGCTCGCGCACGTAATTCCCCAGCCGGGACACGTTGCGCCGGAACCACGAATCCGCCCGCTTTGTGCGCACCCCGCCGACGTAGTCATGGCCTTCGTCCATCTTTGCCAGCAGTTTGGAAATTTCCTCGGGCGGGTTCTGCAGATCAGCGTCCAGCGTGACGATCCGCTCGCCGCGGCAGCGCTCGAAGCCGGCCATGATTGCGAGGTGCTGGCCATAATTGCCGGCAAACAGCACCACACGAGTAACGTCGGGCCGGAGCGAGAATTGCTGGCGCAGCAGCGCGGCGGAGCGGTCGCGGCTGCCGTCGTTGACGAAGATGATCTCATAGTTCACGCTGAGCTTATCCAGTGCCGGATACAGACGCGCGAACAGCGCAGGCAGTCCTTCTTCTTCGTTGTAGACGGGTATGACGACAGAGAGCACTGGCAGATTCATGGCGCATCCTTCCGGAACTTCCCCAGAATCCCGCTGCAGGACTCGCATACGCGATCCACGTCGTTCTCGCTCATGGCGGGAAACAGGGGCAGGGTGACAGTGGACTGGCCGATGCGTTCGGCGTTTGGAAAATCCCCTATCCTGTAGCCCATTTTACGATAAAGGCTGAACAGGTGCAGCGCCGGATAGTGGATGCCGACACCGATTCCCCGCTTGCGCATCTCCTCGATAAACTGTGGTTGCCCGATGCGCATGTGTTCGAGCGGCAGCAGCGGCGCAAACATGTGCCAGCTGTGGCCTTCATCTCCGCGCGCGGGCAGCAGCATCTCAGGATCGGTCTTAAGCCGTTCGAAATAGCGGGCCGCGAGCGTGCGCCGGCGCTGGTTGAACTGCTCGAGCTTGCGCAACTGGCCGAGTCCCACGCATGCGGCAACGTCGGTGAGATTGTATTTGCCGCCTGCTTCGAGCACATCCATATCGCCCTTATCTTCGCGCTCGATGCCGTGAAAGCGCAGTCGCTCGACCCGCCTGACTTCCGCCGGCTCGCGTATGCTGAGCGCACCCCCTTCGATGGTGGTGAGGTTCTTATTGGGATGAAAGCTGAAAGCCACGAAGTCGCCGAAGCTGCCGATGCGGCGCCTGCGGTAGCTCGATCCGATAGCGTGTGCCGCGTCCTCAATTACGCGAAGTCCGCGCCGCTCCGCTAGGTTGTAGAGAGCGTCCATGTCCACCGGCAATCCGGCGAAATGCACCGGCATGATCGCGCGGGTGAGCGGCGTGATCGCCTTTTCCGCCCGACCGAGATCGATGTTGCGTGTGGCGAGGTCAACATCGGCGAACACCGGCCGGGCGCCGACCCGCAGCACCACGTTCGCGGTGGCGGCGAAAGTCATTGCCGGAACGATCACCTCGTCTCCGTGGCCGATGCCGCACGCCTGCAACGCCACCTCGAGCGCGCCGGTGGCGGAAGTAAAGGCGCGCACTGTCCGGCCGTCAAGGTAGCGCGAGAGCGCTGCTTCGAAGGCTTCGACCTGCGGTCCGGTAGTGATCCATCCCGAGCGCAGAACTTGGCTGACTGCGCTGATAGTCTCTTCATCGATTGCTGGCCTGGCAAAAGGCAGGAATGCAGGCTTGCTCACGGTCGCCTTGGGCCGTGAAATCGCTGAGCGTGACCGGACCTTGGCTGCCATGTCAGCTCCGGGCGACAATGAAGACGCCAAGCACGATGATTCCGATGCCGGCAAGCCGGACCGGCGTCACCGCTTCACCGAATAGGTACCACGCGGCGATGGCGTTTACCACGTAGCCGATGGAAAGCATTGGGTAGGCGACACTGACCTCCGCGCGCGACAACGCCAGTATCCACACTACCACGCTGATCACATAGCATCCAATACCGGAAAGAATGTAGGGCTGAGTGGCGATCTTGCAACCAACCGGTATCACGTTTTGCGCCGAAAATTCGAATGCGCCGACGGCATTGGTGCCGGACTTGAGTAGCAGTTGTGCCACGGCATTAAGCAGCACGCCGGTCATCACGAGTGAGAATGACAACGCGTTCATAGGGGACTCCCTTGGATCAGTTCACAGTCTCTGCCTGCATCACCGTTCGGCATCGGGTTTTTTCACCACGACATGCCGGAGATCGCGTGCAATAATCTGCATCGGCAGTCCGTTTTTCTCGAGTTCGGCGTAGGTTTGCTGCTCCATGATGGCCAGAGCACTTCGTTCGACACGCCATGCATGCTCGAAGCTCGGAATATCCGGCAGCCATAGCCGCGGCTCGTGTTCCAGACCGTAAGCCATCTCGCCCTGGAATGCAACCAGTGTGACGGTACGCTTGATGTAGAAGCACAGCGTCTGATCATAGGTGCGAACGCTGAAGAAAGGCGCGTTTTCGGCGAGGTAAGGCTTGATGTCCCGTGCGATGTAATAAGCCGAGTGCGCAGGGGACAGGGCGCCGTGCCCGGTGATGACCATCTGCGCTGCGAGGAGACCCCCGAAGCCGATGCCGAGCAGTGCCGCTCCCCGATTGCCGAGACGGCAGAAAAAGAGCGCGCAACTTCCGCCGATCGCCAACGCTGCTCCGGCTGCGGCAATCCAGGGAACATAATCCTGGTACAGCGCCACCGGGACCCGTTCGCTGCCTATGAGGACCACCGTGGGCGCGAGCGCCAACACGGCGACGCCGGCGAGCAGCACCGGGACCGTGTGCCACATCAGCTGACGCGTCCCCATTTCCGCGAGTATCAACCCGATAAGCAGCGCAAGCGCTGGAAGAATCGGCAAGATGTAAGACGGCAGCTTGGAACCCGACGCCGAAAAGAAAACGAAGATGAAGATTATCCAGATCAGTAGAAAGCGCGCAGGCTGGAAAACCTGCTTAGGCTGCGGCATCCGCCACCCCTGCATCAATGCCTGGGGCAAGAGGGTGAGCCACGGTATCAAGCCGGCCGCCAGCATGGGAATAAAGTACCACCACGGTCGTACCCGGCCATGACTCTCGGTTAGGAAGCGCTCGAAATGCTCGTGGATGAAAAAGAACTTCGCGAATTCGGGATTCGCATACTGGACCAACGCGAACCAGGGCGCGGCAATGACAAGGAAAAGCATGATGCCCATTGTCCACTGCAGGCGACGCAGCACTCCAAAATCGCGCTGCAGCAAGGCATAGATTGCGATCACCGCCGCCGGCAGCACAATGCCGACCAAACCCTTGCTGAGCACTGCCAGAGCTGCACACGCCCACGCCGCAAGCATCCAGCGTCGGCTAGTTACAGAACTGATATTTTCGCGTTGCGCCAGGAGAAACGCCAGCGCGGTGCCGGTCATGAAGAAAGTGAGACCCATATCCAGCGTGTTCATGTGGCCGATGCCGATGTAGCCCGCGCTGCTCGCCAGGACCAGTGCCGCGTACAAACCCGCAGTGGGCCCGAACAGGCTGCTACCGGCAAGTAAAACCAGGGCGATCCCCAGAAGGCCAGTGAGCGCGGGCCATAGCCGTGACGTCCACTGGTGCTCGCCGAAGATCTTGTAGGCAGTCGCGGTTGCCCAGTATTGAAGAGGCGGTTTTTCGAAGTACTTGATGCCGTTCAAGCGCGGCGTGATCCAGTCGCCGGTGACGGCCATTTCCCGGGCAATTTCCGCATAGCGTCCCTCATCAGTCAGGAACAGCTTGTGATATTCGAGATTGCTGAACCAAATTGCGATGAAAGCTGCGGCAAGCAGTATCAGCACGTAACGCCTGGGATGAAGCTGATTTGGCACGAAAACCGTGAAGCGAATGCCGGCGCGACTCAGCGTTTATCGATCGGAACGAACGTGCGCGGCTCGGGGCCTGTATAGATCGCAGTCGGCCGGATGATCTTGTTGTCGATGCGCTGCTCGATGACGTGGGCGGCCCAGCCGCTGGTGCGGGAAATCACGAAAAGCGGCGTGAACATCTCTGTAGGCACGCCCATCATGTGATAACCGACTGCTGAAAACCAGTCCAGATTAGCAAACATCTTCTTCTCGTTCCACATCACCGTTTCGATACGCTCAGCTATATTAAAAAGATTCATGTCGCCCGCATTTTTCGATAAGCGGCGCGCGACTTCTTTGATGATCTTATTGCGAGGGTCGCTGATAGTATAAACCGGATGGCCGAATCCGATAATGATTTCTTTGTTGGCAATACGCCGCCTGATGTCGGTTTCCGCAAGATCAGGATTTTTGTAGCGGCTTTGGATTTTAAACGCTGCTTCATTGGCGCCACCATGCTTGGGGCCTCTCAGCGCGCCGATAGCGCCGGTAATGGCTGAATACAGATCTGATCCAGTACCCGCAATTACCCGTGCGGCAAACGTTGAAGCGTTAAATTCGTGTTCAGCATAGAGGATGAGAGAAGTCTGCATTGCCCGTTCGTGCAGAGCCGGCGGTTTTTTGCCGTGCAATAGATGC
>Ga0187787_10000021_pt1 | contig 15764 bp, 17 predicted proteins | sample 1015_BV01_MP06_2_FD_133007 | JGI IMG/M metagenome (GOLD analysis project Ga0187787, IMG submission 133007) | Tropical peat soil microbial communities from peatlands in Department of Meta, Colombia - 1015_BV01_MP06_20_MG | ecosystem: Environmental > Terrestrial > Soil > Wetlands > Peat | place...
GGAAAGCTCCAAGCACTCCTGCGGCAAATCCAGGAATGACTTGTCAAAGGCACCTGAATAAACCGTTGGCCACTCCACCAGCGCGGTGACTTCGTCCAGCAACTCATCGTCTCGAATAACAATCCCGCCTTCGGCCTTCTTTAACAATTCGACGTAGATTTGCCTTTTGCGATTCTCAAAGGATGCGATTACCGAACCTTTTTTTTCAAGCACGGCTTCGTATTGATCGGCGCCGGGAATTTCAATTTTGCCGCTGCTCAGAAAACGGTGTCCCAGCGTATAATTACGGCTTTCAAGGCCCCAAATTTTGCCTCGAATAATGCGCCTGCCGTGCATCATCACCAGTCCATGAACAGGGCGCGCGAACTGGGCTTCATTTTTGCCCCAACGCATTAGCTTCTGAACCGGTAGTACCTTCAGTGCTTCCTCAACCTTTTGAACAAGAATATCGTCCAGCACTGCACCGGCTCTGGTATAACTGGCGCGCCACTTTTCTCCATCCGGCGTTGAAATCTTCTCTAACAAATCGACGGGAACCCCCCACTTTTTCGCAAATCCTTTGGCTGCCTCGGTTCCAGCGCTGACCAATGGACCAGATGTTTTGCCGGATTCATCAGTTGCCTTCCCGAGCACATCTTGAATCAATACTGCAAGACGTCTTGGCGTCGCGAAGCATTGCGGTCCAGCTACAAATGGGCGCGGCAACAGGCTTACCCCTTCTAGGCCCGCGGAGAGTGCATCACAAAACCTCTCCGCTAATCGCTGCAGCGACATCGGCGGCAACTCTTCGGTGAGGAGCTCGACCAGAAGACTCTGGGCCCCGGTATTCCTAACCAACCTCTTTTTCGGCATCGTCTAAGCCCGGGCTCTCTTTTTTGTCGCTTGTGGCTGCTTCATCATCGGAAAGCCAAGCCTCTCACGAGATTCGAAGTAAGCTTGCGCGACCAGCCGGGAGATAGCGCGTACGCGCGCGATGTAAGCCGCCCGCTCAGTGACTGAAATCGCGCCGCGCGCATCCAGCAAATTGAAAGTGTGCGAGCACTTGAGCATCATCTCGTACGCAGGGAGCACGCACTGGGCCTCGATGAGCCGTTTCGCTTCGGATTCGAACTGGCCGAAGTGCTGGAACAGCATCTCGGTATTGGCGAGTTCAAAATTGTATTTTGACTGCTCGACTTCGTTCTGGTGGTAGACGTCACCATAGGTGATGCCGTCTACCCAGATGAGATCGAACACGCTTTCCTTGTCCTGGAGATGCATCGCGAGCCGCTCGAGTCCGTAGGTGAGCTCGCCCAGCACCGGTTTGCACTCGAATCCGCCGACCTGCTGAAAGTAAGTGAACTGTGTAATCTCCATTCCGTTTAGCCATACTTCCCATCCGAGCCCCGCCGCGCCGAGCGTAGGCGACTCCCAATCATCCTCGACAAAACGGATATCGTTATTCTTGGGATTAATGCCGAGGGCCACAAGCGATTTTAGATAGATATCTTGGATATCATCGGGCGAGGGTTTCAGCACGACTTGGTACTGGTAGTAATGCTGCAAGCGGTTGGGGTTTTCACCGTAGCGGCCATCCTTGGGGCGGCGCGATGGCTGCGCATACGCAGCTTTCCACGGCTCCGGCCCCAACGCGCGCAGGAAAGTGGCAGCATGAAAAGTTCCAGCGCCGACTTCCATATCATAAGGTTGCAGCAGCGCACATCCTTGCTTGTCCCAGTATTGCTGCAACTTCAAGATGATTTGCTGGAAAGTGACCATGGAAGGCGAAGCCCGCGTAAATACACGGATTTTACTGGTTTTACCGAACTTGAGAAAGCAAGCGGCGTGAACGCATAAAGTTTATGGTAATAGCGAGCGTGCACAGCAGCAGTACTGCATAATTGCCCCAGAGCACATAAGGTGTGGCGCCTTCATGCCCCCGCACTTCGTGCCGTAGCGTTGCGGTGGTGAACAGCGGCAACTGGCTCAGAACTTCTCCACGCGGATTAATGACCGCAGTTACCCCGGTGTTGGTGGCGCGCAGCATGTAGCGGCCGGTTTCAAGAGCGCGCATCTGCGAAATCTGCAAATGTTGCATGGGTGCAATTGACTTTCCAAACCAGGCATCATTGCTGAAGTTGGCCAGCAGAGTCGCTTGAGGCAGCTGGCGGATGACCTCTTCGCCGAAGGCGTCTTCATAGCAAATATTCACCGCCACCTGCTGTCCGGCCACTTTCAGCGGCCGCTGTTCCGGGCTGCCGCGTGAAAAATCCAGCAAGGGGATTTGCAGCACGTCCAGCAGCCGGCCGAAAACCGGACGTAGCGGTATGAATTCCCCGAAGGGAACCAGATGCGATTTGCGATATGTTTGCGTGGGCGAGCTGCCAAAGCTCAGCACGCTGTTGTAATAATGATCATTGTCGGTACGCTCTGGCAGGCCAATCAAAATATCGCCGCCGTTTTTCTTCGCTTGAGCGGTGAACTTTTCCAGATAAATTTTCGGCACTTGATGGTAAAACATCGGAAAGGCAGTCTCGGGCAGAATGATAAGCCGGCCTGTGCTTTCGTCCACCAGTCTGCGATATGTTTCCAGTGTGTTGACCATCTGATCTTCGCGCCATTTTATTTCTTGCGGGATATTGCCCTGCAGCAGACTGACTTCAAGCGCAGAGCCGCTGGGTTGGGTCCATTCGATCTGCTTGAGGCCAAAGCCTGCAAGCCACAGCGCAGCAAGCAATATCAAACAGCGTTTCCCGGGAGCGCGCATTCCGATCATGAGGCTCAACAATCCTGCGCTTAGCGCGCAGAAAAATGATACGCCGAATACACCGAGCAACGGCGCATAGCCGGCAAGCGGGCTTAGCGGTACCTGGGAGTAACCTATGGCAAGCCAAGGAAAGCCGGTGAAAAGCCAGCTGCGCATCCATTCCAGCAAGACCCACACAGCAGGGAACACCAAAAGCTGTTTTGGGAGCGGGGAAGTTTTTATTGGTGCGAGAAACAAACCGGCCAATGCAGGATACAGAGCCAAGATGGCGCAAAACAACAGGGTTGCAATTCCCGCGAGCAGGACTGGCAGGGCGCCGAAATCGTGCAGGCTGACATAAACCCAGCTGCTGCCAAAGCCGAAAAATCCCATACCGAATGCAAATCCAACCAGAAAAGCAGCCAAGCGCCGCTCCAGTTGATTCCATAAATAAAGCAGCAGTGCGAGAGTTGCAACAGGCAGCGGAAAAAAGTAGAAGGGCGCAAAACCCAGAACACTTGCCGCGCCCAGAATGAACGCCACAAACGCTTTCCCGGCCAGGGACTGGGGAAGCGGCAGTTTCACTTTGTCAGGTGTTCCCTTCCTGGGACTCGGGAGGGGTTAGCTTTTGCACCAGCAGGTAATGAATCCTGCGGCTGTCAGCGCGTAGTACCCGAAAATCAAGATTGTCTATGTTGATATGATCGCCGCGCTTGGGCAGGCGGCCGAAACGGCTTATCACCAGGCCGCCGATCGTATCATGTTCTTCGTCACTTAATTTGGAGCCGAGCGCGGCGTTGAAATCAGCGATCTCGGTCAACGCCTTGACGCGGAAGCGTCCGTTTCGCTCCTGGATGATATTGTCTTCGGTTTCATCGAAGTCGTACTCGTCCTCGATTTCGCCGACGATTTGCTCCAGCACGTCCTCAATTGTCACTAGCCCGGCAACACCGCCGTATTCATCCGCCACGATGGCGATGTGGTTGCGGTTGCTGCGGAAATCCTTAAGCAGCACGTTGAGACGCTTAGATTCGGGTATAAACACCACCGGGCGCAGCATGTCGCGCACGTTGAATTCCTTCTCGGCGTAATAGCGCAGCAAATCCTTGGCAAGCAGTATGCCAATGACGTCGTCCTTATTTTCACCGATTACCGGGAAGCGCGAGTGCGCGGTTTCAATCACGAACGGTATGAATTTCTCCGGGGGATCATTGATGTCTATGATGTCCATTTGCGAGCGCGGAATCATAATGTCGCGCACTTGCAGTTCGGAGACCAGCATCACGCCTTCTATCATGGAGAGCGCATCGGCATCCAGCAGGTTGCGTTCGTAGGCGGAGCGCAGCAGCTCCACCAGCTGCTCGCGGTCTTCCGGCTCGCGCGTGAGGAACGCTCCAAGGCGCTCGAGCCATTTGGGTTTTGCGGTTTCGTCCATTGGTAAATAGTAAAGTGTAAAAAGTGGATAGTAAGGAGTAAACTAAAAACAGGTTTCTACTCTTATTATTTCCTGCCTCTCATGGCTGACGTTTCACGCTCGTGAGGATTGGGAAAGCCCAGCCGGGTGATGATTTTCGCCTCCATTTTTTCCATCTCCAGCGCCTCGCTCTGATGTTGATGATCATAGCCCTGCAAGTGCAGCACACCATGCACCACCAGATGCGCATAGCACGCTTTCATGCTGATGCCGCGTTCGCGCGCCTCGCGTGTCACTACCGGCGCGCATAGGGCGATATCTCCCGTGAGCGGCCGGCTACCTGGATAGGCGAAGGTCAGCACATCGGTGGGATAATTTTTGTTGAGGAAATCGCGGTTAAGCATCCGGCCTTCTTTTTCGCCGACTATGCGCAGGGTGATATGCGCTGGCTGCCTGAGCGCGGCCAGCGTCCATTTGCGCAATTGCGGCCGGCTTGGCAGATTGGCGCCGCGCACCCCGTATTGCACCGAAAGGTTGAGTTTTTTTTCCGGTTTTGTCTTCATGAGCTCTTTTTTTCGTGCTGCTCATAGGCGTTGACGATCTTTTGCACCAGCGGATGCCTTACCACGTCCTCGGAAAGGAAAAAAGTAAAGGCAATGCCGCGCACTTTTTCCAGGACTGTCCGCGCTTCCACCAGCCCGCTTTTTTGCCCGCGACCCAAATCTATCTGCGTCACGTCCCCGGTAATCACCGCCTTGGTGCCGAAGCCGATGCGGGTCAGAAACATTTTCATCTGTTCCGGAGTGGTATTCTGCGCTTCATCGAGGATGATGAATGAATGGTTGAGCGTGCGTCCGCGCATGTAGGCGAGAGGAGCGATCTCGATGGCGCCACGCTCAAACAGCTTGCCCACTTTTTCGAAACCCATGAGGTCGTAGAGCGCGTCATACAACGGACGCAGGTACGGGTCCACTTTCTGCGCCATGTCACCCGGCAAGAAACCCAGGCGTTCGCCGGCCTCAACCGCGGGACGCACCAGCACGATGCGTTTCACGGTATCGCGCTCCAAGGCATCCGCGGCAGAGGCGACGGCAAGATAAGTTTTGCCGGTGCCTGCCGGGCCGATGCTGAAAGTGATGTCGTACTCCTGCATCTGCCGCAAATACTGGACTTGGCGCGGGGTCCTGCCATGCAAATCCTGGCGCCGGGTGAGCAACACCGGTGCTTCTTCCTGCTTCGCCAAGGTCATGTGAGGTTTGGTCACTTCAATCAGCCCAAGCTGCACTTCCTCTAGGGACAGGTTCTGTGTTGCTTGGCCGTAAAAATTCTGCAGCGCCTCGGCCGCAAGCCGGGTTTGCTTGGGGCTGCCGGACAAAGAGAAATTTTCGCCATGCCGGGCAATGCTCACGTCCAGCGCGGCTTCGATCTGTTTCAAGTTTTCATCCAGCGCCCCGCACAGGTTGGCCAAGCGCTGGTTGTCCACCGGAGTAAAAGAGATAGTGACAGGCTGGGTCTTCAAGATTTAATTTACGGCAACATCGCCGCGCAGCGAGTGATGCATTGCCGCGGTGATGGTGATGTTGACAAAGCTTCCTATCAGGCGGCGATGACCTGCAAAATTGACTACCCGGTTATTTTCGGTGCGGCCGGACAGCTCGTCATGTTTTTTTCTTGATTGTCCTTCAACCAGCACCCGCTGCGTGCTGCCGATCATGTTGCGGCTGGTCGCCTGCTCCATGGCCTCGATCTTTTCCTGCAAGCGGGCAAGCCGCGCGAGTTTTATTGCTTCCGGCACCTGATCGGGCAATTCCGCAGCCGGCGTGCCGGGGCGCGGGCTGTAGGCAAAGCTGAAACTGGAATCAAAGCCCACTTCATCCACCAGCCTCATGGTCGCGGCAAAGTCGTCTTCGGTCTCGCCGGGAAACCCGACTATGAAATCCGACGTGAGCGAAATCTGCGGCCGCGCCTTGCGCAGCCGGCGCACGATGGATTTGTATTCGAGCGCCGTGTAGCCGCGCTTCATCGCCGCGAGGATACGGTCTGAGCCGGTTTGCACCGGCAGGTGCACATGGCTTGCCAGCTTGTCTAGCCTGCCATGGGCGTCAATCAGCCTTTGCGTGAATTCCAGAGGATGCGAAGTAGTGTAGCGCAGCCTCTCGATTCCGGGTATTTCCGCCAGATATTCCAGCAGCAGCGCGAAATCAGCAACTTCGCCATCGCTCATCAGGCCGCGATAAGCATTTACATTTTGCCCGAGGAGCGTGACTTCTTTAACGCCGTGCGAGGCCATGCCCGCCACTTCCGCCAGCACATCGTCGAACGGGCGCGATACTTCTTCGCCACGAGTGTAGGGCACCACGCAAAAACTGCAATACTTGCTGCAGCCTTCCATGATGGAAACTAAGGCGCTGGCGCCTTCCACCCTGGCTGGAGGCAGATGGTCGAATTTTTCGATCTCTGGAAAAGAAATATCTACTTGCGGCTTGCCGCTACTGCGCCGCGCATCCAGCAATTGCGGCAACCGGTGCAGGGTCTGCGGGCCGAATACCATGTCTACATAAGGCGCGCGCCTGATGATGGCAGCGCCTTCCTGGCTTGCGACACAACCACCGACCCCGATCAGCAAGTCAGGATTGCGCCGCTTGAGATGCTTCCAGCGCCCCAGGTAATGAAACACTTTTTCTTGCGCCTTTTCGCGCACTGAGCAGGTATTGAACAGGATCACGTCGGCCTCACCCGGCTCCCGGGTTATTTCCAGGCCATGTGCTGCGTGCAACACGTCCGCCATTTTCTCCGAGTCATACTCGTTCATCTGGCAGCCGAAGGTCTTGATGAAAAGCTTCTTCGCCATTGCTAGCGCTTGAGTGTCGCCAATTCTTCCGGCGTCAGCAGCCACATATTTATGACATCGCCGTTTGCGTCGAGTTTATAAAGCACGGCGGCACTTGATGGCATTGACACGGGAAGAATGATGCGGTTGTTCTGGTCGTGAATCAAGGAACCGGGAGCAAGATGAAACTGCTTTTTTCCGATAGTCACGTAAGGATAGTTGGTAGCGGTGAGTTCGCCCAACACCGCGTTCTGGGGCAGGATGCGCCCCGCGACAGCCCAAGGCTGCAACGCAAGCAATGCAATCAATGCTGTTCCAAGCAGGATTGTAAAGAATGGTCTTTGTGCGATTAATCGGGCTGAGCTTTTCAAAGCAGAAGTCATTTAAAGATAATTGGTGGCGAATCAGGGATTTGAACCCCGGACCAAAGGATTATGATTCCTCTGCTCTAACCACTGAGCTAATTCGCCACACTGAAACCCACCATTTTCTTAGTTGAAGCGGTAATGTGTCAAGATTAAGTAAGCTCTGATTAAGTCCTCCGCGAATTGCGAAAGCGGCTTGCAGGGTAGCACCGCCATAGGCGGAGGGTCGTGATAATATGCGCCTGGACCTTCATTATTCTAATTCAGGGGATAAATTTCCTTGTTTGATGTGATTATTGCAGGCGCCGGCCTGGTTGGGTCGAGCTTTGCGCTGGCTTTGAAAAATAGCGGCTTGCGTCTCGCATTGGTCGAATCTCATGCGCCTGCGATGGACAATCAAACTGGCTGGGATAACCGGATTTATTCACTAAGTCCCGGCTCAGCGTCCTATCTTGATAGCTGCGGTGTCTGGCAGCGGCTCGATTCCGCACGCATCACACCGATAACCGAAATGCAGGTGTATGGCGACGACGGCGCATCGCGACTTGATTTCAGCGCTTATGATTGCGGATTGCCCGAACTTGCTTTCACTGCCGAAAACCGCCTGCTGCAGCATGTCATGTGGCAGCAGCTCGGCGCTCAGCAAAACTTAACCCTGATATGTCCAGGTGAGTGTGAGGCAATCGAATGGGCTGCCGAGTATGTCTCGCTGCGCCTCAAAGACGGCTCGCACTTAGATGCAAAACTTCTGGTCGGCGCCGATGGCGGCGATTCCCGGGTGCGTGAACAAGCCGGTATTGACGCAAGACAACTCCCGTACCAACAGCTTGCGGTGGTAGCTAATTTTGAAGCAGAAAAGCAGCATCGCAACATCGCCTACCAGTGGTTTCGCAAGGACGGCGTGCTGGCCTATCTGCCACTGCCTGATAATCGTATTTCCATCGTCTGGTCTACCAGCGAAGATCACGCGCAAAGCCTGCTCGCTTTGGCTCAAGAACAATTCTGCAGCGAGGTGGCACAAGCCGGCGGCCATGCGCTAGGCGAATTGCGACTGATTACACCCGCCGCTACCTTCCCGCTGAAATTGCTGCGAGTCGAGCGCTTGGTCAACCCTCGTATTGCTTTGATAGGCGATGCGGCGCATGTGATGCACCCACTTGCCGGGCAGGGCGTCAATCTTGGATTTCAGGATGCGCGCGTGCTGGCGAAAACTCTTTTAAACCGCGGTGTGCAAGCGGATTGCGGCGATTTCCGCTTGCTGCGGCGCTATGAGAGGGCGCGCAAAGAGGATATTCTGGCAATGCAGCTTGCCACGCATGGACTGCAACGGCTGTTCAGCAGCCCGTGGTTTTCCGGTTTGCGCAACTTCGGCTTAAGGCTCACCAATAGCCTGCCGCAAATAAAAGGCTTTTTGGTGCAACGCGCTTTAAATTAGACTGTCCAACCCGGAGCCTATATTAGGGAATACATCATGCCGATACAACACGCTTTGAAAAAAGCCTGCCTGTTGCTTGCGCTGCTTATTTTTGCCGGCACCGCTGCAGCTGACGAAGCATCAGTGAGAAAAGCAGTGCAGGAGAAATTTCCTGATGCCAAAATTGAGAGCGTGACCAAGACGCCTTACCTCGGCCTTTACGAAGTGTACCTCGCTGGGGAACTGATATATACCGACGAAAAGGTCACCTATTTTTTTATCGGCAACGTGCTCGATGCGAAAAATTTTCGGAACCTGTCTGATGAGCGCAAAAAAAAGCTGAGCGCAATTAAGTTTGATACCCTGCCGCTGGATCTGGCCATTAAAATCGTGAAAGGCAACGGCAAGCGCAAGGTGGCGATTTTTTCCGACCCTTATTGTCCCTTCTGCCAAAGACTGGAACAGGATATGGTCAATGTCACCGACGTGACGATTTACACTTTTCTCTATCCGATTGAATCCCTGCATCCCGGTGCAACGGAAAAAGCCAAGGCGATTTGGTGCTCGCCCGATCGCATCAAGGCATGGAACGATTTCATGCTCAAGCGCAGCGGGCCGGTAACCCAATCCAGCTGCGATACTCCAGTGGACAGAATTGTCGAGTACGGGCACAGCAAGGGCATCAATGGCACGCCGACCCTGGTTTTTGCCGATGGTGAAGTAATACCTGGAGCGATTCCTGCCGCGCAATTGGAGAAAATGCTGAACAATCTCGACACGAATTAGATTCGCTAATTGGGTTGTGGCGCGTAGTCTTTCGGCAGCAGCACCCACATTTTGCCGCTTTGCTTCATCTTTCCCGCCTGATTGGCAGCTTCCTCGCCAAAACCCCAGAAAAAATCCGCGCGCACCCCGCCGTTGATAGCGCCGCCTCTGTCCTGCGCCAGCATCAGCCGGTTTAACGGCTTGTCGGAGTTAGGCCAAGTGGTGGCAAGATAAACCGGCGCGCCTTGCGGAATAGTGCGCGGGTCGATGGCGAGACTGCGCCCAGCCGTGAGCGGCACGCCCAAAGAACCAATCGGCCCGGGCAGAGTGATTGGCAATTCGCGGAAAAACACGTAGCTTGGGTTTTCGTTCAACAGTGCGGCGAGTTTCTGCGGATTCTGGACTCCCCAGTTTTTGATTCCCTGCATCGAGGCCTTTTCCAGCGGCAGCTCGCCGCGCTCCACCAATATCCTGCCGATGGATTTGTAGGGATAGCCATTTTGCTCGGCATATCCGATACGGATAGTTTCTCCGGTATCGAGCTTAACCCGGCCCGAACCCTGGATTTGCAGAAAAAACAGGTCCACCGGGTCGTCCAACCAAAGCATTTCGCGCCCATTAAGCGTAGGCGCCCCCTGCTCAATTTCAGCACGGCTGTAATAAGGAACGACTTTCCTCCCGATGACGCGCCCGCGCAGCCGCAGGTTTTTGAGCTCCGGGTAAACGTCGCTCATATCCACCACCAGCAAATCCTCGGGCACGCCGTAAATCGGATAGCGGTAGCGATTGGACAGTGTGCGGCTGCCGTTCAGCAGCGGCTCATAATATCCCGTAACCAAACCTTCATCGCTGCCGTCGGCGTTCAGCACTTGATACGGCGTGAAATTCAATTCGAAAAAGACGCGAAGGTGCTGGTTGTCTATGTGCTCAAAAAACTCCGCGGTCAGGCATATTGGCTGCCATGCGAGCTGCTTTCCGAGCGCGCTGCAACTTTGCAGAAAAGCGTCCCAGGCTTGAACCAGATTGTCATCGTTCCAGTCGGGAATCGCATCCCAGCTGCTTGCCTGAAGCTTGGGAAGAGGGGGTATTGGCGGTATGACTACCGGAGTAACGGTAACCGGAGCAGGAGGCTTTTCCAGCGTAGTGCACGCTGTCAGTAACAATCCGACTGCAAGCAGGAATAAGCGTATTTGGCGTTGCATGTCTTTTTGGTTAAAGTAGCAAGCAGAATTTTTACAAGTATAACAAACGACAAATGGACTGGTTGCTGTTAGAGGCAGGCGTCGCGCTGTTGGTTCTCATCCTCATCGTGTGGTGGACTTGGCCGCGCGGACGCGACAAGGGTGATAAGCGTTGACCCATTGATTGCCGCTCTCGGAGGACATGTTCAGAGGTTCTTTAGATTTTTACCAGAAGGATGTTCCTGAACCAGCCGCGAGCCAGCACCGGCACATCGGATTCCACTTTCAATCCAGACACGCTTTTCAGCGCATCTTCAAATACCACGTCCAGTCGTGTTGCGATGCGGGCAGCAAGCGGATTGAGGGCGCGTCGGAACCAGGCCCGCTCATTTCTGCGCAGGAATTTATCGAGGAGCAGAATTTGGCCTCCGGTTTTCAGTACGCGGATGGTTTCTTTTAGGCATTGCACAGGGTCGGATACTACGGCGAGTATTAGATGCAGTACCACATGATCAAAACAATTATCCGCAAACGGCAGATTTAAGCTATTCCCCTGCACCAGATGGATTTGCAAGTTGCCACTACGCGACCGGGTCCGTCGCAGCATTGCTGCGGTCAAATCCAGACCAACGTAATCATGGGTTCGTGGCAGGTATGGGAGATCCAGACCGGTGCCGATGCCGTTAACCAGAATGCGTAATCTACCCTCGTTGGGAAGATGCTTAAGACTTTGCGCTCGGATTTTCGAAGTCGCACGCCGGATTGCGGCATCGTAGAACGGCGCAATCAGCGTATAGCTGCAACGTAAAGACACGGGCTAGTGCAGAACGCGGGGTATGCTGAGAGTAAATTCGGGAATTGGCGCATCAAAGCTTACGCCATCCTCGGCGACCATTTGATAGCTTCCGCTCATCGTCCCCACCTGGGTGGCAATGGCGGTGCCGCTGGTATATTCAAAACTTTCGTTGGGTTTTAAAAACGGCTGCTCGCCTACCACCCCCAGGCCGCGCACTTCCTGTATGTGGTTTTCCGCATCGGTGATGACCCAGTGTCTGCTGATAAGTTGTGCTCCAACGTTGCCGGTATTGGTGATGGTGATGGTGTAGGCGAAAACATATCGCTCATTATCCACATCGGATTGCTCGGGGATGAAACTGGTGCGCGTGGTAACGGTGATCTCGTATTTTTTGCTGTTTCCCATGGGCATTATTCTATGACAAGTACCCGCAAGACACCACCTGTATGGGGCAACGGATAACAGGTAAAATGCGCCTTTGGGTCAGCACAGGGCAGGCGCCATGTATCGAATCGCTCCCAGTTTACTATCCGCGAACTTTGCCAAGCTCGGCGAAGAGGTGGTGAACGTGATTGCCGCCGGAGCGGATCTGATTCATTTCGACGTGATGGATAACCATTATGTGCCCAATCTCACTATTGGGCCGCTGGTGTGCGAGGCGCTTCGCCCGCTCACCAAAACGGTCATTGACGCGCATCTAATGATCAAGCCCGTGGACCGCATTATTCCCGACTTCGCCAAGGCAGGAGCCAATATCATTTCCTTCCACCCTGAAGCCAGCGAACACATTGACCGCACTATCGAGCTCATTAAGGAACAGGGCTGCAAAGCCGGGCTGGTGTTCAACCCGGGTACTCCACTGCATTATCTCGATCATGTGTTGGAAAAGCTCGATCTGGTGCTCATCATGTCGGTGAATCCCGGGTATGGCGGGCAGAAATTTATTCCCGAAGCCCTTAACAAGCTGCGCAGCGTAAGAAAGCTGATTAATGAAAGCAAACGCGACATCTGGCTGGAAGTGGATGGCGGGGTAAAAGTGGACAACATCGCTCAAATCGCGCGCGCCGGCGCAGACACTTTTGTTTCGGGCTCGGCTATTTTCAGCACCAAGGATTACAAGGCCACCATTGCCGCGATGCGCTCTGAGCTTGCCAAGATTTGAGTGGCGCTGAAATGAAGCCTTCTACGCAAGCTCGACCGCTCAAGAATTTCAGGTTGCCGGTAAAAGCGGTTCTGTTCGATCTCGACGGCACACTCCTCGACACAGCTCCCGATCTGGTTGTGGCGGCGAACGCGATGCTGGCTGAACTCGCGCTCCGGGAGCTTGATGCACAGGAAATTAAAAACTTTATCGGCGGAGGAATAGCCAATTTGGTGAAACGCTCGCTCGCGGCGAGTCTTGAATTCGAGCCGGATTCGCAGCTCCTCGAGCGCGCGCTGCCAATTTATGAGAAGCATTATGCAAAAGTTATGCTTAACCAGACTCGCCCCTTCTCGGGAGTGGTAGAAGGCTTGCAGGCGATGCGCGCCCAGGGACTGCGTCTGGCCTGCGTTACCAACAAAGCGGAGCGTTTCGCGCGGCCACTTCTCGACGTGACCGGCCTCCTGGATTTTTTCGATCTGCTGGTGTGCGGCGATAATCTGCCAAAGAAAAAACCTGATCCGCTGCCCTTGCGTCACGCCGGCGAGCATTTTGGCGTTGAGCCGCGCGAAATGCTGTTAATCGGTGATTCGCCGCTTGACACACAAGCGGCGCGCGCAGCAGGCTGCCACATCTTTTGCGTACCCTACGGTTATTGTCAGGGCCGGGACGTGCGTGAACTGGATTGTGATGCTATAGTAGCGACGCTGCGTGACGCGGCAAAGCTGTTACAAAACGAATTCTTGGGTAAAGCATGAACTTCACGGAAAGCAAAAGATGGGCAATTGAGACCACGGGCGCCTGGCGTCCTTGGCGCATTGCTTTTTGGCGCTGAAACGCGCTTTTTTCCATCTTTTGGTTTTTTGTTTTTCCGGAGTTGTTCATGACTGAATCTGAATTCAAAGCTTTTGCCGCACAGGGTTTCAACCGCATACCTTTGGTGCTGGAAACCTTCGCCGATCTCGATACCCCTCTGTCGGTCTATCTCAAGCTCGCCAACCAGCCGTATTCCTATTTGCTGGAGTCCGTCTTGGGCGGCGAGCGTTTTGGCCGCTATTCGTTTATCGGGCTAGCGGCGGAAAGCCGCATCGAAGTGCGCGGGAATTCATTCAGTGAATACCGCGGCAACAGCCTGCTGCAAAAAACCGAAACTGCCGATCCACTAGCGGCGATTCAGGATATGCAACAGCGCTTTAAAGCGGCGCGGTTGCCGGGACTTCCGCGCTTTTGCGGCGGCCTGGTCGGCTATTTTGCCTACGATACGGTGCGCTATATCGAGACCAAACTTGCAGCAACCGCCAAGCCCGATGCACTGGACACCCCGGATATCCTGTTGTTGTTCTCGGAACAGCTCGCTGTGGTGGATAACCTCAGCGGCAAATTGTTCCTAGTCGTGTTTGCTGATCCGAGCGAGCCCGATGCCTACGCACGCGCGAGGCAGCGTTTGCGGGAACTGCTGCAAGCCTTGCGTCGTCCGGTGGCGATTCCCGAGCAGGTTAACGGCAGGCCGGCGCAGGTGCGCGCGGAATTCAGCGAGGGCGCGTTCATGCAGGCGGTGGAGCGCGCCAAACGCTATATATATGACGGCGACATCATGCAGGTGGTGCTGAGCCAGCGCATGAGCCACCCTTATCATGCGTCGCCGCTATCCCTTTACCGCGCGCTGCGGGCGCTTAATCCTTCTCCCTACATGTTTTATTTTGATTTGGGAGGATTTCACGTGGTAGGCGCTTCGCCTGAAATACTGGTGCGCCTGGAACAGGATACGGTTACCTTGCGACCGATTGCTGGCACCCGACCGCGCGGCAAATCGCGCGCTGAAGACGAAAAACTCGCGCATGAGTTGCTCGCCGATCCCAAGGAGCGCGCCGAGCACATCATGCTCATGGATCTCGGGCGCAATGATGTCGGGCGCGTGGCGCAGGCCGGCACGGTGCGCGTGACGGAGAACATGACGATTGAAAACTACTCGCATGTCATGCACATCGTGTCGAACGTCGAGGGCAAGCTTAAAGCCGGACTTAATGCGATGGATGTTCTAAAGGCGACTTTTCCGGCGGGCACGGTAAGCGGAGCACCCAAGGTGCGCGCCATGGAAATCATCGACGAGCTGGAGCCGACCAGGCGCGGCATTTACGCCGGCGCGGTGGGTTATCTAGGATTTAACGGCGACATGGATCTGGCCATTGCCATCCGTACTGCAGTGATTAAAAATCAAACTTTATATGTGCAGGCGGGCGCAGGCATAGTTGCCGACTCTGTGCCAGCCAGCGAATGGCAGGAAACATGCAACAAGGCCAAGGCAGTTTTGCGGGCAGCGGAAATGGCGCAAGCAGGATTGGATAGTAAAATCGATTAAAAGCTCTTACAACCATGCTTCTGATGATAGACAACTACGATTCGTTCACCTACAACCTGGTGCAATATCTTGGCGAGCTGGGTGAAGAGGTCGTCGTGTATCGCAACGACGAAATCGCACTGGATAAAATCGCGGCACTCAAGCCGGAACACATCGTGATTTCGCCGGGACCCTGCACGCCCAATGAAGCGGGCGTGTCGGTGCCGCTGATCAAGCGCTTTGCCGGGGAAATCCCCATACTCGGCGTTTGCCTCGGTCACCAGAGCATCGGCCAGGCCTTTGGCGGCAAGATCGTGCATGCGAAACAATTGATGCACGGCAAGACGTCCAACATCCACCACATACGGCAGGGTGTATTCAGCAATTTACCGAGCCCGTTTCAGGCCACGCGCTATCATTCACTGGTGATTGAGCGCGAGAGCCTGCCGGAGTGCCTGGAAGTCACAGCTTGGACCGATGATGGTGAAATCATGGGTGTGCGCCACAAGAATTTACTTATCGAGGGCGTGCAGTTTCATCCGGAATCGATTCTGACCGAACACGGCCACGACCTGCTCAGGAATTTTTTGCGCGAGCAGACATCATGACGCCGCAGGAAGCCCTAAACCGCCTGATTGACCGGCGTGAAATCTTCCATGATGAAATGCTGTCCGTCATGCGACAGATCATGAGCGGTCAACTTACTCCGGTGCAGATTGCCGGCATCATCATCGGGTTGCGCGTGAAAGGAGAGACGGTCGAAGAAATCGCTGCCGCGGCGCAAGTGTTGCGCGA
>Ga0187787_10000022_pt1 | contig 15712 bp, 12 predicted proteins | sample 1015_BV01_MP06_2_FD_133007 | JGI IMG/M metagenome (GOLD analysis project Ga0187787, IMG submission 133007) | Tropical peat soil microbial communities from peatlands in Department of Meta, Colombia - 1015_BV01_MP06_20_MG | ecosystem: Environmental > Terrestrial > Soil > Wetlands > Peat | place...
GTCCGGTGTCGAAGCGCCCCATCGGATCCTCGGGATCGCCTGATCGTCGGGACAGTCGAAACCAGAGCACATCCATTGGCGCACCGAACTCATCCGCCTGCAAGCCGGCCCTCGCCCGCACGACCGAATGCCGACCGTCGGCACCAACAATTAAGTTTGCGCGCACTTCCAGATGGCTATCCGGAGTCGTTGCATAAAGGCCGACGATGTGTCCCGCTTCCTCGATCAGACCGGTCACTTCGGCCCGCATCCGCAGTTTGAAAGTCGAATAACGGGCGCAGCACCCGGCGAGGAAGTTAAGGAAGTCCCATTGCGGCATAAAGGCAACGAAGCCGCAATGCGTCGGCAGATGGGTGAAGTCCGCGATGGTCAGCGCCAGACCGCCGACCTGGGCGTTGAGCCGCGGCGCTTTCTGGTGCGGCAACTGCAGCAGTTCCTCAAGTAATCCCAGCTCGTACATGACTTCAAGCGTAGAGGGGTGAATGGTGTCGCCGCGAAAGTCCCGCAAAAAATCGTCATGCTTCTCCAGGACTAGAACTTCGACGCCGGCACGTGCCAATAACAGCCCCAGCATCATTCCAGCCGGACCGCCTCCAGCAATGCAGCAGCGCACCGTGACCTTTTCTACGGCCATGCTCACTCCTAGTGTTTTCTACAGAATTTGGGTCTGGTTTAGTGGGGATATGGCGAAACACTCATGTTTAGTCCAATATTGCAACTGGTGCAACTTTTTAGGTCAGAACTCTTTTTCCCCAGCTTGACATAAAGTGGAGGTGAAACATGAAAATCGTTCGCTTCTCGTTCTTTACCATGGCTGCCATAGGCGTTGCACTGGCTGTCTCAACACCCCCCAATTTGCAGGCCGATACTTCCACCTCCACTAAACAGAAAGGTTGGTACACTGCGAGTCAGGCGAATCGAGGTCATCAGCTCTTTAACAACTATTGCGCCGAATGCCACATGCCGGATCTCACAGGAGCTATGGGGCCTGCCCTCAAAGGGCAGCAGTTTCTTTCAGCATGGGAAACACGCACCTTAGGGGACCTGCTTGCCTTTGAGCATCAGAACATGCCGGCAAACAACCCCGGCTCAGTGTCGGACAAGCAGCTGGCCGATATTACAGCTTTCATCCTTATGAAGAATGGTTTCCCGGCCGGCAAAACTCCCTTGATAAAGGGAACCGGAAACACGCGGGCGCTCAAGCCGTAAGCGCGTCACTACTGGATTCCTCAATTACAGAGGCTGCTTGCCACTCCATGCTAATCTGCTAACAATCGCCTGTTTTGTTTATTACTAACCGCACAAAATTCTCTTACACAACCGATGCTGACGTTAGCGCATGCGAAAAGGCGGGCGGCCGCGCCAATACTGTATTAACAACCAGGCGCCAAGCATGCCGCCCAAGTGGGCAAAATGCGCAACGCCTTCCTGCGTTCCGGTAACACCCAAGTAGAGTTCCAGCGTGCCATAAAGAATCACGAACAGCCGCGCAGGCAAAGGGATGGGCGGTATGAGCAGTACTATCGTCCGGTTCGGAAAATACATGCCATATGCAAGCAATAGGCCGAATATGCCGCCTGATGCACCGACAGTGGGATAAGGTTCTCCACCCGAAGCACTCGAAACGACGAGTTGCGTGATTGCTGCGGTGATTACGCTTACAAAATAAAGATTGAGGAACCGCTTTTGACCGAACAGCCTCTCCAGCTCGCCACCAAACATATACAAGGCAAACATGTTGAAAAAAAGATGTACTACATTCGCGTGAAGAAAACTGTATGTGATGAGCTGCCACGGCTGAAAACCTGGGTATTCGCCGAGTGCCGCCGTTGTTCCCAAAGGCCAAAGTGCGAAATTTAAGGCAAGCACGCTGCCGAAGAGAAACTCGCTGAGAAACATCACGGCATTGACGACAATTAGTGACAGCGTTATGGGGGGAATAGAATAAAACATATGAGGTTTATTGGACTTGGATGGAATACTTATCAGCGGACTTATTTTCCTACGCAAAAGCGGGAGAATATTTCCCCGAGCAGATCATCGGTGGTAAATTCGCCGGTAATTCTGGAGAGTGCGTTTTGGGCGAGTTTCAGTTCTTCGGCAAAAAACTCGATTTGCTCCCGCTTCTCTAAGGCTCCGGACAAGTGTCGGCCGGTTTCGCGCAGCGCGCTCAGATGCCGCTCGCGCGCCATGTACACGCCTTCCCCTGTAGGTTGCCAGCCGACTACCCGCAGCAATTGGGCGCGCAGCAAGTCCACTCCGGCGCCGGTTTTCGCTGAAAGATAAACACGGATTTCACCATCCAAGGCCTCTGACTTTGGTTGTGCAGGAAGCAGGTCAATTTTGTTATAGACGCAGATGCGCGGCAGTATGTCCGGCAGCCGCTCGAGAATTTTCCTGTCTTCACGGGATTCGCTTTGTGTGCTGTCTATGATCAGCAGCACCGCGTCGGCTTTCTCGATCGCCGCCCAAGCACGGGCAATCCCGATTTTCTCCACCTCGTCTTTGGTTTCCCGCAAACCCGCGGTATCGATGACATGCAGCGGAACACCTTCTATTTCGATAGCCTGACGTATTGCATCGCGCGTAGTACCGGGAACGCTGGTGACAATCGCCACGTCTTCTCCGGCAAGACGGTTGAGCAGGCTCGATTTACCCACGTTGGGCCGTCCGGCTAGCGCTATAGTGATGCCTTCGCGCAGAATGCTGCCCTGACGTGCTGCAAGCAGTACAGTTTCGAGTTGTGCCTGTATCGCCCGTAATTTTCCGACAGCATTCGCCTGCTCGAGAAATTCTACATCTTCTTCAGGAAAATCGAGTGTGGCCTCGACCAGCGTCCGCAATTCGATGAGAGATTTTGTGAGCACATTCACTTCAGCAGAAAACGCGCCTTGCAGGGAACGCAGCGCGCTCTTCGCGGCTTCCCCGGTGCTGGCATCAATCAAATCAGCAACGCTTTCCGCTTGAGCCAGGTCCATTTTGTCGTTAAGAAAAGCGCGCTTGGTGTACTCTCCCGGTTCGGCCGGCCGCGCCCCCAAGGCGAGACAACGGCGCAGTAGTAATTGCAAAACTGCAGGGCCGCCGTGGCATTGCAATTCCAGCACGTCTTCGCCGGTGTAGGAATGCGGTGCGGAGAAATACAGCGCAATGCCGCGGTCTATGGGCTCTCCGTACTCGTCGAGGAAATCACAAAGCGCGGCGTGTCGCGGCGCCAGGACCTTTCCCAGCAGTGATTGTGCCAGAGCTTTCAGATTGGGACCGGAGACACGTACCACACCGATGGCGGCTCGCCCGGGCGCGGTGGCGATGGCCGCTATGATGTCAGCGTTTGCCATGAGCCGGCTTTGCCCGCTCGATGGCCCGCGTAATCTGCCACTGCTGGGCAATGGAGAGAATATTGTTTATCAGCCAGTACAACACCAGACCGGCAGGAAAGAAGAAAAAGAAAACGCTGAAAGCAATCGGCATGATTTTCATCACCCTGGCCTGGATCGGGTCGGGAGGCTCAGGGCTCAATCGAGACTGGACAACCATGGTGATGCCCATGATGACGGGCAGAACGTAGTAGGGGTCGGGCGCGGAAAGATCTGTGATCCACAACGCAAACGGTGCATGGCGCAACTCTACGCTCGCCAAAAGCACCCAGTAGAGCGCGATAAATACCGGGATTTGCACCACGATCGGCAAACAACCTCCGAGCGGATTTATTTTTTCAGTTTTGTAAAGCTCCATCATCGCCTGGTGCAGCTTTTGCCGGTCGTTACCGTATAGCTCCTTCATCTTTTGCATTTTGGGTGCCAGCACGCGCATTTTCGCCATGGAGCGGTAACTCGCTGCGGACAGTGGATAGAATAAGGACTTAATCAGCACGGTAAGCAAAATAATCGCCACGCCCCAGTTCTGCGTCCACTTGTTAAGCCAGGACAACACCCAAAATAGCGGCACCGCTATCACCGTGAGCCAGCCGTAATCCACAGTGAGTCCCAGGCCTGGCGCAAGTTTGCTCAGACTATCCTGCTCCTGTGGCCCGGCGTATAACGGTACGGTGATGGTGACAGTTTTACCGGGCTCAATCTTCGTCACCGGCAGTATCGTTCCAACTGAATACAGATTTTCGCCCAGTTTTTTTATGTAATACTCACGCGGTGTTTTGTCCTTAGGAAGCCATGCCGCTAGGTAGTAATGTTGCAACATGGCAATCCAGCCATTATCAGCATTTTGCGGGTATTTCGCCTTGCCCTTGTCGATGCTGCTGAATTCGATTTTTTCGAATTTTTCCTGTTCGGTGTAAATCGCAGGACCCGTGTAAGTCGGCACCAGCTTGGTTTCGCCCTCCGGCGGCTTGCCGTCACGCAGAAACTGGAAATACGCATACGGCTGCATCGGTTTGTCACTGCTATTGGTGATCTCGTAGGAAACGTCTATCAAGTAGCTGCTTTTGGTAAAGGTGTAGATCTTGATTACTTTAATACCGGCCACCGCTGGTGCGGTTAGCCTGACCTCCAAGCGTTCTGCTCCAGGCTTGAGTACGTAGTTTTTGGAATCTGCTGAAAACTGTGTCTTATGGGTGGGAAGGTCGTTGCCGATCAGACCGCTTTGCGCTACGTAAATATGTTCCGGCTCGTATTGCAATAACATAAAATTTTTCGTCTTGTCCAGCGTGTCGCGGTGCTTCAGTAGCTCCAGCTTGCGCAAGTCGCCGCCCGCCGTGTCTATCTCTGCAAGCAAGTAATCGGTTCTAACCGAGATTTTTTGCCCTGCCTCGGAGGCCGTTGCTTGGGGAGCAGACGGCGCTTGCTGTACCGCTGTTAATTTTTCGCTTGGAGTGGGTGCTACCTGTTGGGTCTTGCCGGGATGAGTATTCTGAGTTGCCGGTGTCTGACTGTGTTCGCGTTGCCATGCATCCACCAGCAGAAAAACCGATAAGCAAAACACCATCAGTAGAAAAAGTCTTTGCGCGTCCATAGTCGTTATTTATCAAATTTCACGGCAGCGGGTCATATCCGCCCGCGTTCCATGGATGACACCGTAGAATTCGCTTCAGCCCCATCCAGCTGCCTTTAATAACACCAAATTTGAATATCGCGTCGCGGGTATATTCGGAACAGGATGGCGCAAAGCGGCAATTATTGCCAAGCAATGGGCTGAGCGCATACCGGTACAACGTAATCGCCGCGAGAATTATGCGACTCATCGCGACACCTTGGAAAACAAATTCGAGAGTTCTGTGCGCGCTTGCCCGGCTTGCGCTTTTGAGATCTGCCTAAGCACCTTTACCACCACGTCCATGCCGCCGAAACTGTGCTTCCGCAAGCGAAATTCTTCACGTATCAGGCGTTTCACATAACTTCGGTCCACCGCTTTTGGAGTCACTCTTTTGCTGATGACCACTCCTAGCCTTGCGGTTTCCCGGCGCGTGGGTTTTACCAGAACCTGAAACGTGGTACCACTATTCGCGCTGTTGGCATGGAATACCGCGGAAAACTGTTCGGTTTTGGTAAGGCGAGAAGCTTTCGGCAGGGAATAAATGAAAACCATCCCTTTTATACTATACGCTTAACCGCGCCCGTCCTTTAGCGCGCCTTGCGCGCAGTACCGCTGCTCCGCCTCGAGTTTTCATGCGCACCAAGAATCCGTGGGTCCTTTTGCGCCTTGTTGTTGACGGTTGATAAGTACGCTTCATTTTTTACCTCTGCTACTATCGATCAAGAAAGCCGACTATTCAACCTTTATGCGCGCTTTCTGTCAACCCCGAATTATTTTTTTCCTCAGCTTGGGCTTGTTTCGTTATAATAGTAAAAATTAAATTTATCTGTGTCATTCCCTCAACAGCACCGCTGGTCAGAAATGGATCCTTTTTGGCTCTCTTGCCTCACCTACTTCGAAAAAGAGCTGACAGCGCAGCAGTTTAACACCTGGATCAAGCCGCTAAAGTTTGTCCCCAAAGAAGATTCACTGCTGTTGGTTGCGCCCAACCGTTTCGTCATGCAATGGATTAAGGAGCGGTTTTTGACGCGCATACAAAAAATGGCCGAGCAGTATTTCGCCAAACCTATCAGCCTAATCTTGGCCTTACCCGAGAAAAGCTCTGCCAAGCCCGCGCCCGCGGAGAAGCCAAAGGTTGCAGCAGCCAAGCCTGCCACAAAAAGTCTCTCGCGTCTCAACCCGTCCTTTTCTTTTGATACTTTTGTAACCGGCAAAGCTAATGAACTCGCGCGCGCCGCAGCTATTCAGGTCGCGGAACATCCCGGCACAGCCTATAACCCGCTATTTATTTACGGCGGTGTTGGTTTGGGGAAAACCCACTTGCTCCAGGCCATTGGCAACCTGGTGCATGAACAGAACCCGCAAGCCAAGGTACGCTACACCCATGCCGAACGGTATGTTTCCGATGTGGTGCGCGCATACCAGCATAAAGCCTTTGACGATTTTAAGCGCTACTACCACTCGCTGGATTTGCTACTGATAGACGATATACAGTTTTTCAGCAACAAGAACCGTACACAAGAAGAATTTTTCTACGCATTTAACGCACTGATTGAGGCTCACAAACAGGTTGTTATCACATGCGATACGTATCCTAAAGAAATTTCCGGAATGGAGGATCGCCTGATTTCCCGCTTCGGCTGGGGGCTTACCGTTGCTATAGAACCGCCGGAGCTGGAGATGCGCGTCGCGATTCTACTCAAGAAAGCCGCCATAGATGGTATTACCTTGGATGAGAACGTAGCTTTCTTCATCGCCAAGCATATCCAATCGAATGTACGAGAATTGGAAGGGGCCCTGAAACGCGTACTTGCCTTTTCCCGGTTCACCGGGTTGCCCCTATCCGTAGACCTCGCTAAAGAAGCGCTGCGCGATCTCTTGGCTGTGCAGCTGAGGCAAGTATCTATCGAGAATATTCAAAAAACCGTTGCCGACTATTACAAGATCAAGGTTTCGGAAATGTACTCTAAGAAGCGCTCCCGTGCTCTTGCCAGACCACGCCAGGTTGCCATGGCTTTGTCAAAAGAGTTAACCGAGTTAAGTCTTCCGAATATAGGGGAGGCATTTGGCGGGCGTGACCACACAACAGTCCTTCATGCGTGCCGTAAAATTGCGGAACTGAAAGCTCGTGACTCAGAACTTACCCGCGATTACAGTGCCTTGGTGCAGGTTCTCAGAAGCTAAAGAGGAGAACAGGTTAGCCTTTTTGTGAATTTCTTTCTTTCTGTTCATTTCTGCCAATACATCCACAGTTCTTCCACAGGCTGTGGCGTGTTTATCCACTGTATCAATAGTAGTTGTATACCCCGGTTAACCGATAGTTACTAGAAATTGCCACAATCACACGTGAACCTATTACTATTCATCTGTGTTTAAGGAATAATAAGTCATGATTCTAATAGAAGCTGACCGCGATTCATTGCTGAAACCCCTTCAAGCTGTATCGGGTATTGTGGAGCGCCGACATACTCTGCCTATTTTGTCGAACGTTTTGCTTGAATGTAAAAAGGGAAAGGTTCGTTTTGTTGCAACAGATTTGGAAATTCAAATTGCTACAGAAGCAGAATGTGGGGTGAAAGGAAATGATGCGGCAGTAACAACATCGGCAAGGAAACTTCAGGAAATTTTGCGGGTGTTGCCGGAGAAAACTAAGGTAGTGTTGGAACAAAAGGAAAACAGGATGCTGGTGAAAGCGGGCAAGAGTCATTACAGCCTGCAAACACTGCCTGCAGAAGATTTCCCTCGGCTGACACAAGTATCTGCACAGCATAAAGAGAAAATACCGCAAAAGCAGCTAAAGCGGCTTTTTGGCTTGGTTCAGTATGCTATGGCGCAACAAGATGTCCGCTATTATCTAAATGGCCTGTTGCTTGTAATCGAAGGAGACCAGATAAAAGTCATTGCTACGGATGGGCATAGACTGGGCTACGCAAGCATTAAACAGAAACAGAAGACAACGCATCAAGAGGTAATCTTACCTAGAAAAGCGGTAATAGAAATATGCCGTCTGCTAGACGATGTAGATGAAGAGGTAATAATCAACGTTTCTCCGAACCAAGTGATATTTACATTTTCAAATATAGATTTAACAACAAAAGTTATAGATGGGAAGTTTCCCGACTATACAAGGGTAATTCCAAGCAGCCACCAGAAGCAGATACGAATATCTAGGGAGATCTTGCAGCAAGCATTGCAACGGATAGCTATCTTGGCAAACGAGAAGTTCCGTGGTGTGCGCTGGGTATTAACAGGCGGGAACTTACGTTTGGTCTGTACTAATAATGAGCAGGAAGAGGCACAGGAGGAACTGGACGTGGATTATAAGGGCGAAACACTTGATATTGGGTTTAATATCAGTTACTTACTTGATGTACTCAATAATCTGAACTGTGATCAGATAGAGTGCGCATTTGGAGACGCCAACAGCAGCGCGCTAATTACAATACCAGGAAGCGGTGAATTTAAGTACGTGGTTATGCCGATGCGGATTTAGGCATGTTTCACGTGAAACCAAGATAAAGCCAATGATAGATAAAAGCCAACAGGAAACAGTCGAATTCGAATACGACTCCGACAGTATAAAAGTTCTAAAAGGCCTGGATGCTGTGCGCAAGCGTCCAGGGATGTATATCGGCGATACGTCAGATGGCACCGGACTTCACCACATGGTGTTTGAGGTGCTAGATAACGCGATAGACGAAGCCTTGGCTGGATACTGCAATGAAATCACAGTAACGATACATACTGATAACTCAATTAGTGTTATTGACAATGGCCGAGGCATCCCGACTGAGATTCACAAGGATGACGAGCAGAAACGCTCCGCGGCAGAAATCGTAATGACCGAGTTACACGCGGGAGGCAAGTTTGATAGCAATTCCTACAAGATTGCCGGCGGCCTGCACGGCGTTGGGGTTTCGGTAGTCAATGCCCTCTCCGAGTGGCTGCGGCTGACCATACGCCGAGACGGCAAAATGTATTTTATGGAATTCCACGGTGGTGTGCCTGTCGCCCCACTCAAAATTGCTGGGAAATCTGACCGCCGCGGCACCGAAGTGCATTTCTTGGCTAGCAGGGACACCTTCGGTCAAATTGAGTATCACTACGACATCCTCGCGCGGCGATTACGCGAGCTCTCCTTCCTCAACAACGGAGTAAAGATCCAGCTCATTGATCAACGTACCAGAAAAGAGGAAATCTTTGCTTTCACTGGGGGTGTCAAGGGCTTTGTTGAATTCATGAACCGCAACAAGAATGTTTTGCATAACACCATTTTCCATGCTCTAGGGCAAAAGGAAGGCATTATCGTGGAAGTCGCAATGCAGTGGAACGATTCCTACCAGGAGTCGGTACAGTGCTTCACAAACAATATCCCGCAGCGTGACGGAGGTACCCACCTTACCGGCTTGCGCGCCGCTCTGACACGTACCCTCAACCAGTACCTCGAACAAAGCGAAATCGCCAAGAAAGCCAAGGTGGAAACCACCGGTGACGACATGCGGGAAGGCTTGTGTTGCGTACTTTCGATCAAAGCCCCCGAACCGAAATTCTCGTCGCAGACCAAAGACAAGCTGGTGAGTTCAGAAATTCAGCCGGTAGTGCAGGAAATCGTGGGGCAAAAGCTCATGGAATTCTTGCTCGAAAAACCAAATGAGGCACGGGTGATAACTAGCAAAATTATCGAAGCGGCGCGCGCACGCGAAGCGGCACGCAAGGCACGTGATATGACGCGGCGCAAAGGCGTGCTTGATTCCATGGGACTGCCGGGCAAACTTGCAGACTGCCAGGAAAAAGACCCGGCGCAATCGGAGCTTTATCTTGTGGAGGGCGATTCCGCAGGTGGCTCGGCGAAACAGGGCCGTGACCGCAAATTTCAGGCGATTCTACCACTCAAAGGCAAGATTTTGAATGTGGAGAAAGCGCGGCTGGACAAAATGCTTTCTTCGCAAGAAGTGGCGACGCTAATCACCGCGCTCGGCTGCGGCATCGGCGATGACAAAGATATCAGCAAACTGCGATATCACCGAGTCATCCTCATGACGGATGCTGACGTGGACGGCTCGCACATCCGTACTTTGCTGCTTACTTTCTTTTACCGGCAGATGCCGGAGCTGGTGGAGCGCGGAAACATTTACATTGCCCAGCCGCCACTTTATAGAGTAAAGCATGGCAAAGATGAGCGCTATATCAAAGATGACCATGAGCTAAAGCAATACCTGCTGCACCTTGCATTGAGTGATGCGCAGCTCTACACCTCGGAAAACGCGAAACCGCTCAACAAGAATGCGCTGGAAAAAGTCGCCAAGGAGTATTTACTTGCCGAGGCTGTAATCGAGCGTTTGAGCCGGATTATCGATCCAGTGGTGCTGTATGCTCTGCTCAAGCAACCGGAAATAGACTTGACCGATGCGTCTTCTGCGAAGAAAAGTGCCTCTGCCTTGTCGTTGTTAGTGCCTCAAGACGAATTACAAATCGAGGCTCAATATGACGAAAAAAATGAAAGATACCAGTTGCTTATCAAGAAAACACAACATGGCAACTTGCGGCTAACTGCACTCGACCAGGATTTTCTGCAAAGCGGGGACTATGAGCAAATCAAGCGTACTGCTTTGATGTTGCAGGGGTTTTTGGGCAGCGGCGCCTATGTGAAGCGCGGCGAGCAGCAACGGCAGGTGGGCGAATTCAAGCAAGCACTAGACTGGTTGTTGGAAGAGGCTAAGAAAGGCATTTCCATCCAGCGCTATAAAGGTCTGGGGGAAATGAATCCTGAGCAATTGTGGGAAACCACAATGGATCCGGCAAGCCGCAGACTGCTGCGCATTCAGATTGAAGATGCCATCAGCGCGGATGGAATTTTTACAACGTTGATGGGCGATGTTGTAGAGCCACGGCGCGCATTTATAGAAAGCAATGCACTGGGGGTGCGCAACCTCGATGTGTAGCAGGATTTAAGATTGCGCCTCTGCGCTATATCCACATTCCTTCATTGGGCACACCAATTCGGCGCCACGTCGTTTAGTCGTTTTTAGAGTAAGTACCGGCCACTTGCACTTGGGGCAAGACTGAGCCACTGGCGGGTTCCATACCGCGTAGTTGCATTTTGGATAGGTGCTACAGGAGTAGAAGATTTTGCCGTAGCGGCTCCTGCGCTCGATAAGGTTGCCAGCTTTGCATTGAGGGCAGACCACCCCGCTGTCGCGCGGTTTGTTGAGTGACTCGATGAATTTGCATTTGGGATAGGATGAGCAGCCGATAAATTTCCCATAGGGCCCGTTTTTGATGACTAGGCCACTCCCGCATTTGGGGCAACTGCGCCCTTCCACTGTTACTGTTGCTTCCGATGTTTCCTTCTCCCCATTCAGGTTGCGCGTGTAATCGCAATCAGGAAAGCCGCTGCAGCCCACAAACTTGCCGCGTTTCCCCAGACGAATGGCAAGCTGCTTACCGCATTTTGGGCAGAGCTCGTCAAGCTGCTCTTGTGTTACTTCCTTGCGCGATAAATTTTTCTTATCTTCGATGAGGTGGTTAAAGCCTTTCCAGAAGTCATCCAGCAACGGCACCCATTCTCGCTTGCCGGTGGATACCAAATCGAGTTCGTCTTCTAGCTTGGCCGTGAAATCGTAATCAACGTAGCGGGTGAAGTGCTCGGTCAAAAATTTGTTGACCACCTTGCCGACATCGCTGGGTACAAAGTGCTTCTTTTCGAGAACCGCGTATTCTCTCTCAAGCAGCGTGGATATGATATTGGCATAAGTAGAGGGCCGCCCGATGCCGTGCTCTTCCAGTGTTTTCACCAGGCTTGCTTCGGTGTAGCGCGGCGGCGGCTGGGTAAAATGTTGCTCGCCGTACAGTTTGTCGAGCGGTATCTCATCGCTGACATTCAGTTCCGGCAGCCTTCCTTCCTCCGGCTCTTCCTGCTCGTCTAATCCTTCTTGATACACGGCGATGAATCCAGGAAAGACCAGGGTTTGTCCGCTTGCACGAAACAGATTACCCGGTCCGGCGACGCTGATATCAAGGCTGGTAACATCGAATTTAGCCGGGTTCATCTGGCACGCCAAGGCGCGCTTCCAGATCATTTCATAAAGCTTGGCCTGGTCTGCGCTCAACCGATGACGCACGCTTTCAGGGGTGCGGAAAATTGATGTGGGTCGGATGGCTTCATGGGCTTCCTGTGCATTCTTCGATTTGCTTTTGTACAGCACTGGGGATTTTGGAAGGTAATCAGGTTCGAAATTTTTGCCCACATAACTGCGAATTTCGGCAATTGCTTCGTTGGACAGAGCAAGCGAATCGGTACGCATGTAGGTAATCAAGCCGACACTGGTGCCCCCTATGTCCACGCCTTCGTACAATTGCTGTGCGGTGCGCATGGTGCGCCCGGTTGTCATGTTGAGTTTGCGCACTGCTTCCTGCTGCAGGGTGGAGGTGGTAAACGGCGGCGCAGGCGAGCGCAGCTTGCGTTTTTTGTCGACCTTTACGACATGCGCTTCTTTCGCGATGCTTAATTCTTGAATAATTTTTTTCTGGGAGGCTTCACTCCCGATGGTGAATTGCTCCAATTTCTCGCCACGGTATTGGAATAACCTTGCCGAGAATTTTTGCTTATCCTTGTGGCTGTCGAGATGAATCGTCCAGTATTCCTGCGGACGGAACGTCTCTATTTCCTGTTCTCGTTCCACAACCAAGCGCAATGCCGGGCTTTGCACCCGACCAGCCGACAAGCCCGGACGAATCTTGCGCCATAACAACGGTGACAAATTAAAACCGACCAGGTAGTCGAGCGCGCGGCGCGCCTGCTGGGCATTAACCAGCGGCATGGATATTTCGCGCGGTTCCTTGATTGCCGACTTTACTGCTGATTCTGTGATTTCGTAAAACACCACGCGCTGAGGCTTCTTGTTTTTTAGCAACTTCTTAGCTTTGAGGATTTCAGAGATGTGCCATGCGATAGCCTCGCCTTCGCGATCCGGATCGGTAGCGAGATATATTTTGCCCGCCTTGGCAGCTTCTTTGGCAATTGCGTCAACGTACTTTTGATTGCGCGCAATCAATTGGTATTTCATGGCGAAGCCATGTGCAGTATCAACCGCACCCTGTTTGGGTATCAGGTCGCGGACATGGCCGAGCGAGGCAAGAATTTCGAAATCGCGCCCCAAATATTTTTTCAGTGTTTTGGCCTTGGCCGGGGACTCAACGATCAGCAAATTGCTGGACATGCGCTCTCGATTGTGGAAATAAAGCGCAAGATGATAGAAACTATTTGCTTCGATAGCAAGGAATTTGCACTAATGCGTCCGCAAGCATCGAATGACCAAGGTTAATTAAGTCGTTGATATAAACCGCCCGGAAGCGAGGCGACACGGCCTGCAAGTTCAAGCTTCAGGAGTATTGCAGATACCGCATCGGGAGGAAGCTTGCTGCGCGCGCACAGTGTGTCAATATTGCAGGGGTCGAAGCCGAGATATTCGAGCAGTGGCGAAGCTTCTCCAGTCTGCTCGGCTGCGGCAGGTGCACCCTGGGTTTTTTGCCAGCCGATTTCCTCGATAACGTCTTGTGCATTTTCCGCGAGTTTTGCCCCTTGCTTAATCAAAGCATGACAACCCTTGGAAAGCGGCGAGTGGATCGACCCTGGAACAGCAAATACCTCACGGCCTTGCTCCAGCGCAAGCCGCGCTGTAATCAATGAGCCGCTGGAAAGCGCGGCCTCGACCACCAGACAACCTCGAGCCAGACCGCTGATGATGCGGTTGCGACGCGGGAAATTACTTCCAATTGCCGGTGTTCCCAACGGAAACTCTGAAACCAGCGCTCCGGAATCTGCGAGTGCGTGAGCTAAATCACGGTTTCGCGCCGGGTAAACGATATCCAATCCGGTACCCACTACTGCAATGCTGGAACAGGCGCCCTTGAGTCCACCGCGATGTGCCGCTGCATCAATGCCCAATGCTAGGCCACTCAAAATGGCAAATCCGGCGTCGCTTAGACTCTGCGCAAAGCTCTCGGCATTGGCTATGCCTTGCGGTGTGGCATTGCGACTACCGACTATAGCCAGCGCTGGGATGTTGAGCAGTTCACGCCTACCTTTGACGTACAGCAATGGTGGTGGATCGGAGATTTGCAACAACAGTCTCGGATAGTCTTCGTCAGCCAGCGTAACCAGGTGGTTGCAATCTTCTTCAAGCCACTTGAGAGCGGGCAGAATAGCGTTTTGATCCACGCCTTGGGAAATGATGCGGGCGATTTTGCCGGGAACCACACGTGAAAGTTCGGAGTGTGTCGCGGAAAATATTTTCTGGGGTTCGCCAAAAGCCATCAACAGCTTGCGGCAAGAGTCATCCCCCAAGCCCGGCACCAAGCTTAACGCTAGCCAGTTTTCAATATCCTTGTCGGGCTGCATATTCGGGCAGCCTAAGCGGATTATTTCAAGGCGTCTGTGCCACGTCCAACAGATGCACCGGGCGACTGATCTGCATTACCAGCGCGTAGGAGACTTTATTAAAGGTTCGGAAAACCATTAACAACCCGTAGCGCTCATCAGGTATGCGCAAGATGATTTCACCCTTTTTATTTTTCGCTGGCGGCGAGTGGCGGTATATCGCCAGCACATGTCCTCTCTCAATACCATCGCGCGTTCCCTTGTTGAGTGTGACGATAGCGTCTTGACCGACTTCAGTGATTCCGCCATAAGCAGAAATAATGCGCGCTTTGATTAATTTTTCAGGCGCATGCGGCACATAATTATCGATTGCAACCTTGGTAGCCTCGACTAGACGGTCGCCGATATTGATTTCTATCGCGGATTTGGTAATTTCGATGGGGCTAGCCGTATCCAAACCCTCCTCGAATGCAATGACCTTTGCTTCTCCAAGATATATGGCTTCGTATCCGAGGATTTCATTGGTGTCAGGGTCCACGAGCGTTTTGCCAGTACGGTAAAGTTGCCAATCCACGCCTTTGTCTGTGGGCAGCTTGTACGCAAACGCACGATCGCCTGCGCCAACCACAACACGCTCGCCTTCGGTGGCGACAATACGTGGCGCGTTATCCAGCCCGCCCGCTTCGATCACCAAAGGCTGGCTTAGGAAAGGTTCGATGGCGGCTGCCGGGATAGTGGGAATAGGAGCGCGCTCCTTGGGTTCTGCGCGCACTTGAGGACTTAGCTTAACGGTTTCTCTGCCCCCAACAACTCCTCCCCCCACCCGCTCCCCTGTTACTAGTCGCAGCGAGGGGGGCAGGCGTGTTAGATCGAGAACGATGATATCGCCGGGGTAAATGAGGTGGGGGTTTTTAATTTGTTCCCGGTTCATACCCCAGATTTGCGGCCACTGCCAAGGATCTTTGAGGAAACGCCCTGCAATCCCCCACAGGGTATCACCCTTAACCACGACATAGCGGTCGGGAGGATTGTCTTGCAGCCTGATAGGTTCATCGGCCAAAACTTGCGTGGAGAACCAACCCGAAACCAGAATCAGCGATATAATAAAAAAATTAGGCATCGAAATCCCCGCTTACAGTAGTTCAAACCCGAAATTCCGGGATAATTTAAAGTGTAGCATACACCATAAGAAATCAGGAGTTAGTATAAATTCTGCATGTAGTTTATTAAATTAGCAAGTAAATATGCCCATTTTAAGAATTCTGCAATATCCTGACCCACGGCTGCATAACCTTGCCAAGCCGGTTGCGGCGGTAAATGAGGAGATTCGTAAACTGGTAGCGGACA